>Ga0068860_100000467_pt1 | contig 50515 bp, 61 predicted proteins | sample KBSSwiS32_FD_66597 | JGI IMG/M metagenome (GOLD analysis project Ga0068860, IMG submission 66597) | Switchgrass rhizosphere microbial communities from Kellogg Biological Station, Michigan, USA - KBS Switchgrass S3-2 | ecosystem: Host-associated > Plants > Roots > Rhizosphere > Soil ... | reverse complement strand
GTCTTCTACGAGTTCATCGAGCGGCACGGCTCGCTGGGCTTCGGCAAGGGCAACTTCAAGGCACTTTTCGAGGCGATCGAGCGCGAGCAGGAGGCACGTGGCAACTTGTAGCCCGTGACCTCTCAACCCGGCTGGCACCCCGACCCCGTCCCACCTCGGCCCGGCCAGCCGGCCCAGCTGCGCTACTGGGACGGCACCCGCTGGACCGAGCACACCGCGCCCGCGCAGCCCCCGGCCGCCAGCGACCACTACGCCGCTCCCGCCTACCAGGGGCAGTACGCCGCGGCGCCGGGCGACCCGGCGCTGAGCGACCCGGCGGCGTACGCCGCGACCTACGCCGCGGCGTACGCCTACAGCGGCCCGCCCTCGACCCCTGACGGTGTGCCGCTGGCCGGCTGGTGGTGGCGGGTGCTGGCCCTGGTGATCGACTGGATGATCGTCATCACGGTCATCTCCCTGGTCGGGCTGCCGTGGATCCGCGACATCTGGCACAGCTACAAGGACTTCCTCGACGAGCTCCTCGACGAGAGCGCGAACGGCGGCTCGTCCCCGGACACCGCTCAGTTCCAGAGGGACATCGCCGGTCCGGCGCGGATGATCAGCCTGGTCAGCCTGGCGGTGACCTTCTGCTACCACGTCGGCTTCCTGATGTGGAAGCAGGCGACCCCCGGGAAGCTGGCGACCGGGCTGCGGGTGCGGCTGCGCGAGCGTCCCGGCCGACTGCCGTTGCGGGCCGTGCTGCTGCGGTGGGTCGGTCAGTTCGGGGTCCGGGTGATCGGCCTGGTCCCGATCATCGGGGTGCTCTCCACCATCTACCTGCTGCTGGACTACCTCTGGCCGCTGTGGGACGCCAACAAGCAGGCGCTGCACGAGAAGCTGCCGAGGACCAACGTGGTGCGGATCCGCTGACCCGCACCACGCCGGTGCTCCCGCGAGCGCTCACGCGCGCTCGGTGACGCCCAGCTTCACGGTCGAGCCGTAGGGGAGGGCCTGCACGAGACGCAGCCGCGCGAGCGCGGGGTGGTCGTCGAGCAGCTTCGCGCCGTTGGCGAGCGAGCGCAGCGCGGCGGTCTCGGCCCGGGCGGCCTCGAGCTGCGCGAGGCCGCGGGTGCGGGCGGTGACCAGCTCGGCGTACGCCGACCGCAGCTCCGGGGGCAGGATCACGTCCTTGACCACGACCTCGGCGACGTCGATGCCGACCGTCGCGCCCGCGGCGCGGGCGCGGTCGAGCAGCGCGTCGCCGGCCAGCCGCGCCTCGCGCACCAGCGCGTCGACCTCGACGGCGACCAGGGCGTCGCGCAGCGCGATCTGGAGCGCGAGGTAGACCAGCCCGGCCGGGTCGACCACGGTCTCGACGAACTGGCGGGGGTCGGCGACCCGCCAGCGGACCGCCGCGGTCACGCGGACCGAGACGCCGTCGGCGGTCAGCACGTCCTGCGGTGCGGTGGTGACGATCCGCTCCAGCACGGGCACGCGCTGGTAGGTCGCGCGCCGGACGGTCCGGTAGCGACCGGGCGCGAGCACGCGGGTGCACACGCCGTCGACGTACTCGAGGGCGCGCTCGTGGGCGGACACGGTGATGGTGGTGAACATTGGACTGGCTGCCTCCTTTCGTGGTCTCGGAGCCTTGGTCCAGGGATGTGCAGTTGTGGGAGTGGGCGGGCCGTGGCACGTCCGGACACGGGGCGTCAGCCGTCGTGCTGACCGGCCGGGCCACAGGGTGACCGCACGCTGACGCCGCGGCCCGCCCACCCGTGGATGAGGAGTCGAACCTCGGAACCATGTCCTTCGCAGGGACGCGGTCGACGCCAGGAACGCGCAGGACCGGCACGGGTACCCCCGGCAGGCTGCGTGGTCGTCGACGCCGTACCAAGGTAGAGAGCCGCGGCGACCGCGGCCACCCATTTCCGCGCGGGCGAGCCCGAACGGGTCATGCGCGAGGTCCGGGACCGGGTCTAGCGTCGAGGCGACCCCGAGGAGCGAAGGAGCTCACCATGAAATACGTCATCACATGGGAGACGCGGCCCAGCGCCACGGAGGAGACCGCAGCTCGGGGGCTTGCGGTCTTCAGCAAGTGGTCGCCGTCGGAGGGCAGCAACTTCCGTGAGTTCCTCGGCCGCGTGGACGGTCGCGGCGGCTTCGCCGTGGTCGAGACCGAGGAGGTCGCCAACATCGCCAAGGACGTGGCGCCGTTCGGCGGGTTCTTCGACTTCTCCGTCTACCCGGTCCAGGAGATCACCGACACCGCTGCGGTCGGCATGGAGGCCGTCGCCTTCCTCGAGTCGATCCAGTAGGTCCGGACCCGCGCCCGCGGCTGCTACCCGCGGGCGCGCTCGGCCAGTGGCCCGCCCGATGACCCGCCCGATGACCTGCCCGATGCCTGCCCGATGACCTATCCGGTGAGCCGCCCGGTGAGATGATGCGCCGGTGGCGACCTACATCGGGTTCCTGCGGGCGATCAACCTCGGACGCAACCGGAAGTTCCCGAAGGCCTCGATCATCCGGGCCGTCGAGGCGGCCGGCTTCACCGACGTCGCGACCTACATCAACACCGGCAACGTCCGCTTCGACACGCCGCTGCGGTCGCGGGCGAAGATCGAGACCGCGCTCGAGGCGGCGTTCGAGGCCGAGGCGGGCTTCGCGGTGCCGACCGTGGTGTTCACCCAGAAGGAGCTGTGCGAGATCGCCGAGCACGCGGCGTCGTTCGGCCACGGCGGCCGGCACTACGTCTCCCTGCTCAAGCAGGACCCGTCCCCGGCGGCGGTGAGGCGGCTGGAGGAGAGCAGCACGACCGACGAGGTGGCCAAGGTCGGTGGCCGAGCCGTCCACCTGCTGATCGGGGAGAACTACCACGAGGCGAGGCTGACCAACGCCGCCGTGGAGAAGCACCTGGGCGTGGCGACCAACCGCAACATCAGCGTCATCCGCGCACTGGCCGAGAAGTGGTGTTGACCCACCTGGGTGCCCCATCGGTCGGCGGCTGCTGATAGGAACATCTGGCGCGCTCGCTCGGGCGGGCACCTCGTCACGTCCACCACTCTCGGGAGCTTCTGCCATGGCCTCGTTCGACGACCCGTTCCGCCGTCCGGTCGACCACGACCCCCACTGCTGCCCGCCCGGGCTGGGCCGCCCGCACCCCGACGTCGAGGCCGCAGGCCGGACGATGCCGGGCCGACGCGGCCTGCTCACCGGTGTGGCCGCGCTGACCGCCGCCGGCTGGGCGGCCCCCGCGCTGGCCGACGAGCCCGACGACCGGCGCGGCCACCACGGGCACCATGGGCGCCACGGCGACCGGGTCCGGCTGACCGTGATGGGCACCACCGACCTGCACGGCCACGTCTTCAACTGGGATTACTACAAGAACGCCGAGTACGACGACAAGGCGCACAACGACATCGGCATCGCCAAGGTCGCCACGCTGGTCAAGGCGCTGCGCAAGGAGCTGCGCAAGAGGAATCGTCCGTCGCTGCTGCTCGATGCGGGCGACACCATCCAGGGCACGCCGCTGGCCTACTACTACGCGCGGATCGCGCCGATCACCGCCGGCGGCGAGCACCCGATGGCGACCGCGATGAACCTGCTCCGCTACGACGCGGCGGCGCTCGGCAACCACGAGTTCAACTACGGCATCGACACGCTCCGCACCTGGGAGTCGCAGCTGGACTTCCCGCTGCTGGGCGCGAACGTGCTCGACCCGGCCACCGGTCGCCCGGTGTTCCGGCCGTATGTCATCAAGAAGATCAAGGCCAAGGGCCGCACCCTGAAGGTCGGCATCCTCGGCCTGGTGACCCCAGGCGTCGCGATCTGGGACAAGGCCAACGTCAGCGGCAGGCTCGACTTCAACGGCCTGGTCGAGCAGGCGAAGGTCTTCGTGCCCGAGCTGAAGAAGAAGGGCTGCGACCTGGTCATCGTCTCGGCCCACTCCGGTGCCGACACGTCCTCGTCGTACGGCGACGCGCTGCCCTACCCGGAGAACGCCTCGACGCTGGTGGCGCAGCAGGTGCCCGACATCGATGCGATCCTGGTCGGCCACGCGCACGTCGAGATCCCAGAGCGGTTCGTCACCAACGAGCAGACCGGCAAGCAGGTGCTGCTCTGCGAGCCCTACTACTGGGGCATGCGGCTGGCGGTGATGGACCTCGTCGTCGAGTACCAGGCCCGCAAGCGCCGGTGGAAGCTGGTCAAGGCGCACAGCCGGCTGCTCAACGCCAACGCGGCCAAGGAGAACGGCAAGGTCGCCCGGGCGCTGCGGCCCCAGCACGACAAGGTGGTCTCCTACGTCAACTCGCCCGTCGGCACCTCGACCGAGGCGATGTCGGCGGCCCGGTCGGTGGTCGAGGACACGAAGATCATCGACTTCATCCAGTACGTCCAGGCAGGCGCGGTGAAGGCGGCGCTGACCGGATCGGACGCCTCGCTGCCGGTGCTGTCGGAGGCCGCGCCGTTCAACCGCTCGGCGTCGTTCCCGCAGGGCCAGGTCACCATCCGCGACGTGGCGGGGCTCTACATCTACGACAACACCCTGCTCGGGGTCCGGATCACCGGCGCCGACGTGAAGGCCTACCTGGAGTACTCGGCGCAGTACTTCAAGCAGCAGGCGAGCGGCGGTCCCTACACCTTCGACCAGGTCACCAATGCGGTCACCGCGACGGCGCCCAACGGCGTCCCGGACTACAACTTCGACTCGATCCGCGGCCTCGACGCGCACCTGACCTACCAGATCGACCTGGCCAAGAGCGTCGGTAGCCGCATCCTCAACCTCGAGTACGCCGGGGCGCCGATCGACCCGTCCGCTCAGTTCATCCTGGCCGTCAACAACTACCGGCAGTCCGGCGGCGGCGGCTTCCCGGCGGTGAAGACGGCACCGGTGGTCTATAACGCCCAGGTCGAGATCCGGCAGCTGCTCATCGACTGGGCCATCGCCCACCACACCATCGACCCGACCACCTTCGCCAGCGTCGACTGGAAGCTCGTCTACAACGGCGCGGACGTGGTGGTCAGCTGACGGGCGCCGGCTGCTCGGCCCGCTGGAGGTCGCGGACCGACCGCGACCCCAGCGTGGCCAGGCAGACGACGACGTAGAGCACGCCACACACCAGCAGGGTCTGCCGGACGCCGAAGGCCGAGCCGAGCGGGCCGACGGCGAGCTGGCCGACCGGGATCGCCACGAACGAGCCCAGGGCGTCGTAGGAGTACGCGCGGGAGAGCATGTCGTCGGGGACGTGCTCCTGCATCGCCAGGCTCCAGCCCAGGCTGAACACCTCGATGCCGGCACCGCCGACGAAGACCGCGACCATCGCAACCACCAGGTGCGGGTGGACGCCCAGGACGACCATCGGCACGCCGTAGAGCGTGCAGCCGAGCATCCCCCACAGCAGCGGGCGGCGCAGCGGGACCCGCAGCATGACCACGGTCGTGGCGAGCAGTCCCACGGCTCCGGCGGACAGCACCAGACCCCAGCCGGCCTCGCCGATCGAGCTGTGCACGGCCAGCACCGGGCCCAGGGTGTTGAAGCCGCTGTGCAGCGCGTTGAGCACCGCGAAGCCGGCGACGATCACCCACAGCCAGGTGGTGCTGCGGAAGTAGCGCCAGCCCTCGCGCAGCTCCTCGACCGTCGAGGCCCGCTCGGTGCGAGACGGCGGCGGGATCCGGACCAGGGTGAGCAGGGCCGCGGCGGCGAAGTAGGTGATCCCGTCGACCGCGACCGCCCAGCCGGGGCCGACCGTGACCACCAGGACGCCGCCGACCGTGGGACCGATGACGTTGAGAGAGCCGCGCTGCATCGACATCAGGACGTTGGCGGGCTGGAGCTGCTCGCGGGGCACGAGCTGCGGCAGCACGCTGGCCAGGGCCGGGAAGCTGATCGCCAACGACGTGCCGTTGAGGGCGCTGAGCGCCACGAGCTGCCACAGCTGCGCCGCGCCGCTGAGGACCAGGCCGGCGACCGCGAGCTGGGTGAGGCCCGCCGCCACGTTGCAGGCCTGGATCACCAGGGTGCGCCCGAACCGGTCGGCGATCACGCCGCCGACGAGCATGAAGAGCACCAGCGGGATGCTCTCGGCGGCCAGCACCACACCGAGCGCGGTGGGGGAGTCGGAGACCTCGAGCACGGCGAACGCCAGGGCGACCGGCGCCATCGTCGAGCCCGCTCCGTTGACGAGCCGGGAGAGGAAGTAGAAGCGGAAGTTGGGCTCGCGCAGCGTCGCGACCGCGCCCGCGCGGCCGCTCACTCCTCCTCGCCGCCGGTCATCCGGAACGCCCAGGCGGTGAAGCTGATGTGGACGGTGCCGGGGGAGTGCGGGCGGCGGTTGGCGTCGTGCAGGAGGGCGGACGCCTCGCGCAGCAGGGCCGACGCGCGGCCCCAGGCCTCCGGCTCGACCCAGCCCTCGAGGTCGGACAGGAGGTTGCCGGGGCCGGGGACGCGGTCGACGATGCGGCGCTCGACCTCGGCGGCGACCGCTCGGGCATAGAGCAGGCGGTCCTCGTTGCTCTCGGCGTGCCGGTGCGCCTGGGCCTCGTGGGGGTAGCGGTAGAGCTTGGCCGTCCCGCCGCGGACCTTCTGCTCGCCGGCTTCCACCACCTCGCCGGCGTCGGCCAGCTGACGCAGGTGGTAGGACGCGTTGGCATGGCTGATGTCGAGCGTCCGGGCCAGGTCCGCGGCGCTCATGGCCGTGCCGGTGAGAGCGGAGAGCATCCGCAGCCGGACCGGGTGCGCGACCGCGCGCAGCGAGCTGACATCGGACATTCCCACCTCCCCAAGAACTGTTGGGGAGTGAGTGTGCCACCCGTGGCCGCAACCGTCAAACAGTTGTTGGAGGGTTGTCGCGGCCGCTCTAGTCGCCCCTGAACTCCGGCCGACGGCCGGCGTTGAAGGCGCGCATCCCCTCGGCGACATCGGCGGTGCGCAGCAGGATGGTCTGGCCGGTGCGCTCGCGCTCCAGGGCCGGCTCGAGCTGGTGGAGGGTGGCGGCGTTGACCGCCTTCTTGGTGGCCGCCTGGGCCAACGGGGCGCCCCTGGTCAGCCGGCCCACCAGCCGCTCGACGGTCGCTGGGAACTCCTCGTCGGGAGCCAGGTGGCTGACCAGACCTGCGTCGTGGGCCTCGCGCGCGGTGAGGGGCTCGCCGAGCAGCGCCATCCGCATCGCGCGGGCCCGTCCGATCGCGGCCGCGATCGTCGCCGACGTACCGCCGTCCGGCATCAGCCCGATCCGCGCGAACGCGAGCAGGAAGCTGCTGGACTCGGCGGCGACGACGAGGTCGGCGGCCAGGGCCGTCGAACAGCCCACGCCTGCGGCCACGCCGTTGACCGCGGCGACAACCGGTTTGGGGCAGGCGACGACGGCGCGGATGATCCGGTTGGCGGCGTCCAGTGCTCGGACGTCGAACCGCTCGTGGGCGTCCGCCCCGGAGATGTCGGCGCCAGCGCTGAACGCCGTGCCGCTGCCGGTCATGACGACGACCCGCACCTCGTCGTCGGAGGCGGCCGCCTCGAGCCGCTCGGCCAGGGCCACCGACAGCTCGCCGCTGAACGCGTTGAGCGCCTCCGGCCTGTGCAGGGTCAGCCAGAGTGCCCCGTTGTCGCGTTGCTCGACCAGCAGGTGGTCAGTCTCCAGCAACGTCGACGCCCGCCTCGCGCATCGCCGCCACGGCCGCCACGGTCGTGTCCGGCGCCACTCCGGCGCAGAGGTGGAGCAGCACGGTGGTCTCGAAGCCCTCTCGCACGGCGTCCAGCGCGGTGGCCCGCACGCAGTGGTCGGTGGCGATGCCACAGATGTCGAGGTGGGTGACCTCGTGCGCGCGCAGCCACTCGGCGAGGGGCTGCCCGTCGTGGGCGCCCTCGAAGCCGGAGTAGGCCGCGGCGTGCTCGCCCTTGAGGAAGATCGCATCGAACGGCTGAGGGTCGAGGTTGGGGTGGAACGCCTCGCCTTCGCTGCCGACCCGGCAGTGCACCGGCCATGACTGAGCGAAGTCCGGCTCGCGTGACCAGTGCGCGCCCGGGTCGACGTGGTGATCCTTGGTGGCCACGACGTGGTCGTAGACGGGTGCGTCCGGCCCCCCGGCCGTCCGCTGGTGGAGCAGCCGGCCGACGTCCGCGGCGACCTGGGCGCCGCCGTGCACGGGGAGCGACCCGCCCTCGCAGAAGTCGTTCTGCACGTCGACGACGATCAGCGCAGTCTTCACGCTCCGACCATAGTGACCTTCAGCCGGTCCGCACCGGGAGCCAGGCGATGACGTCCTGGATCACCGCGTCCCAGAGGGACCAGGCATGCTCCCCGGGGCGGAAGTCCGAGCTGACGTCGACGCCGGCGGCCGCGGCCGCAGCGGCGAACATCCGGCAGGAGTCGATGAGCCAGTCCTCGGTGCCGCACGAGATGTGCAGGGGTGGCACGGCGCGGGCGGCCTCGAGCAGTGCGAACAGGTCGTCGCCCGGGCCGATCCGGTGGTCGAAGACCCGGCCCATCACCTCGTCGCGGTCGGGTCTCTTCGCGAACGACACGAGGTCCAGGGCGCCGGAGAGGCACGCCGCCGCGGCGTACCTCTCGGGATGGGTCAGCACCAGCTTGAGGGCGCCGTAGCCGCCCATCGAGAGCCCGGCCACGAACGTGTCGGCGGGCTCCTGCGATACCCGGAAGAACCGCCCGACGATTCTGGGCAGCTCCTCGGAGACATAGGTCCAGTAGCGGTGCCCGTGCACCTCGTCGGCGTAGAAGCTGCGGCCCGCCGCCGGCATCACGACCGCCAGCCCGCGAGCAGCGGCGTAGCGCTCGATGGAGGTGTAGCGCAGCCACGAGGTGTGGTCGTCGGAGAGTCCGTGGAGCAGGTAGAGGACGGGCGGCGGGCCCTCGACCGGTTGATCCCCCAGACCGATCTGCTCCTGGGTCTCCTGCGGCAGCACGACGGTCACCGTGGTCCCGACCATGAGCGACTCGCTGAAGAAGTCGCAGGTCAGCAGCGCCACCTCAGAGCTCGCCCTCGAAGACCGTCGGGATCACCGGCTCACCCCGGGAGAGCTGCTGCGCGGCCACCGGGAGCTCGGCGCGGGCAGCAGCGTGGCGCTCGCGGGCGGCGTCCAGGGGCTCGCGGCCGACAACCTCACCTGAGCGCACCAGTGGCACCAGCAGCTCGCGATCGTCGCCGTCGTTGGGCGCGGGGTGGCCGATGCCAATCACCTCCGCCTCCGCGACGCCGTCAGCGTCCCGGCGCCGCAGGGCGTACTTCCGGCCGCCCACCGAGATCTTGTCGACGCTCTTCTTGGCCACCGACCGCAGCACGCCGGCGTGGTCCTCGCGGGCGACGAGCTTGTAGACGAAGCCGGACGTCGGGTGGCCGCTGCCGGTCACCAGCTGGGTGCCGACGCCGTAGCCGTCGACGGGCGCGGCTGCGAGCGCCGCGATCGCGTGCTCGTCGAGGTCGCTGGTGACCAGGATGCGAGTGCTCGACGCACCCAGGGAGTCGAGCTGGGCCCGCACCTGCTGGGCCAGGATGCCGAGGTCACCGGAGTCGATGCGGACCGCGCCGAGCTCGGGCCCGGCGACCTTCACCGCCAGCCGCACGGCCTCCTCGACGTCGTAGGTGTCCACCAGCAGAGTGGTGCCGCTGCCGAGCGAGGCGACCTGGGCGCGGAACGCGTCCTCCTCGGTGTCGTGGAGGAGCGTGAACGAGTGGGCGCTGGTCCCGGTCGTCGGCACGCCGTAGCGGTGCCGGGCCGCGAGGTTGGAGGTCGCGGCGAAGCCGGCGACGTACGCCGCCCGCGCGGCCGCCACCGCCGCCTCCTCGTGGGTGCGCCGCGAGCCCATCTCGATGCAGGGGCGGCCCTGCGCGGCGGTGGTCATTCGAGACGCGGCTGAGGCGATCGCCGAGTCGTGGTTGTAGATCGAGAGGAGCACGGTCTCCAGCAGCACGGCCTCGGCGAAGCTGGCCTCGACGATCAGCAGCGGCGATTGGGCGAAGTAGGTCTCGCCCTCGGCGTAGCCCCACACGTCGCCCGAGAACCGGTAGCCCGACAGCCACTTCAGCGTCGGTGCGTCAACCACGCCGTCGAGGGCGGCGAGCGTCTCGTCGTCGAACCGGAACGCCTCGATCGCCGCGAGGGCGCGGCCCACCCCGGCCACCACGCCGTAGCGCCGGCCCTCGGGCAGGCGCCGCCCGAACAGCTCGAACACCGAACGCCGCTCGGCGGTCCCTCCCGCGAGAGCCGCCTCCAGCATCGTCAGCTCGTAGTGGTCGGTCAGCAGCGCGGTCGACGACACGTCGCCACCCTAGGGCGTGTCCCGCAACCCCTGGCGGCGCCGGACGCCGCCCAGATCGCGTGCTGGCGGCGTTGCCGACACTTCGAAGACGCCCAGTCTGCGCGCGTGCCGGCGCCTTGCGAGCGCGCGCCTGGACGACGCCGGCATCCACCAGGGGTTACGGGACACGCCCTCGGGCATGCCCTTCGTGGGTCCCTGGCCGCGATGTCGCCGCATGCGTGCCACCATGGGGTGGTGTCGACCGCTAGCCCCGTCGAGGTCGAACCGACCACCACGCCCGACGAGATCACCGTTCTCGCGACGCCGTGGGTGACCATCGTGTGGAACGACCCCGTCAACCTGATGTCGTATGTCACCTACGTGTTCCAGAAGCACTTCGGCTACGGCCGGAAGAAGGCCGAGAAGCTGATGCTCGAGGTGCATGAGGACGGCAAGTCCGTGGTCAGCTCGGGGAGCCGCGAGGAGATGGAGCGCGACGTGCAGGCGATGCACGAGTACGGCCTCTGGGCGACCCTCGACAAGCAGAGCTGAGCTGCACTTGAGCGGGTTCACGCAGCACCGCAGGAGCAAGCACATCATCGCCACGTTCACCGGCTTCGAGGCCGATCTGCTGCGCAACCTCGCCGCGCAGCTGGTGGAGCTGCTGCGCAACGAGGCTGCGGTGCCGCGCGACGACGTCGACCCGCTCGAGGCGATGATGGACTTCTCCGGGCCGACCACCGAGCCCGACGACCCGGTCCTGGCGCGGCTGTTCCCGACGGCCTATCCGCACGACGAGGAGGCCGCCGCGGAGTTCCGCCGGTTCACCGAGGGCGCCCTGCGCGACGGCAAGGCCGCTGCGGCCATCGCGATCATCGACGCGCTGGAGGAGGCCGGGCTGCCGCCGGAGCTGACCGAGGAGGGGCTGATGATCGACGTCGAGCTCGACCGGCCCACCGCGGAGACCTGGATGCGGTCGTTCACCGACCTGCGGCTGGCGCTCGCCACCCGGCTCGAGGTCGAGGAGGGTGACGAGGCCTACTGGCACTCGCTGCCCGACGACGACCCGCGCGGGCAGGCACACGAGATCTACGAGTGGGTGGGCTACCTCCAGGAGAGCCTGGTACGGGCGCTGTCGCGGCGGTGATGCCAGATAGTTCGATACGAGACGATCTCGTATCCAACTAGTGTGACGGCATGGAGGAGCCCCCCGACGAGACCCGCCTCGACCTGTCGTTCCTGCTCAACCAGGCCGCGTACGCCTTCGAGGCGCGGCTGGCCGCGGCGTTGGCGGAGCACGATCTCTCGGTCCGGGAGTACTGCGTCCTGTGGAAGGCCGAGGAGGCCGAGAGGACCCAGCAGGAGATTGCCGAGCTGGCCGGCCTGGACAAGAGCACCCTGGTGGTCACCCTCGACAAACTGGAGGCTGCCGGGCTGGTCGAACGCCGGATCTCCGAGGTCGACCGCCGGGCCCGGGTGGTGGCCGTGACCCCGACCGGCGGCGGCCGCTACATGCTGGCGCAGAAGGTGGTCGACCGGGTCACCGTGGAGACGCTGCGCCACCTCGGGGCCGACGGGATGCACTCGTTCGTCCGGGGGCTGCAGCGGCTGGTCGAGGACGACGGGCCGCTGAGCGCGCCCTCGCACGTGCACCCGCTCCGGCGCAAGCAGGTGCGGCGTAGATAGTCCGCCACGAGACGATCTTGTAGAAGATAGTCTTATACAAAACTATTTGATACGGTCCTATTCATGAGGACCAACACAGACAGCTCCCTCCGCCCGACCGACCGCACCGCCCGCCGGCGGGGCGCCGCGCTGGCGATCCTGCTGGCGACCCAGCTGATGGTGATCCTCGATGGCACGATCGTGAACGTCGCGCTGCCGAGGATCCGTAGCGCACTCGCCTTCAGCGACGCCGGGCTCGCGTGGGTGGTCAACGGCTTCTTCGTCGCGTTCGCGCTGGTGCTGCTTCCGGCCGGTCGCCTGGGCGACCTGGTGGGCGCCCGCAGGGTGTTCCTGGCCGGGCTGACCGTGTTCACCGTCGCGACCGCGGCGTGCGGCGTGGCGACCGGCCCGGGACTCCTGGTCGCGGCCCGGGTGGCGCAGGGCGTGGGCGGCGGCCTGACCTCGGCGGTGGTGCTCGGCATGATCGCCGCCCTCTACGCCGCACCGGCCGACCGGGCACGCGCCTTCGCGCTGGTGGCGTTCGTCGGCTCCGCCGGTGCCTCGATCGGCGTCGTGGCCGGTGGCCTGCTCACCGAGCTGGCGTCGTGGCGGTGGGTGTTCTGGGTCAACGTCCCGATCGGTCTGGTGGTGCTCGTCGCGGCGTGGGTCGTGCTGGAGGACGGCCCCGCCAGGTCGTCGGCGCGTTCCGGTCTGGTGCCCCGGTCGCTGGTACCCCGCACGCTGCTGACCCGGCCGGCGTTCCTGCTCCCCAACGCGGTGCTGTTCACGATGACGATGGCCGGCTTCTCCTTCCAGTTCCTGACCGCTCTCTACCTGCAGGACACCCTCGGCATCGACCCGCTGCACACCGGACTGGCCTACCTGCCCGTGACCCTGGCGATCGCGTTGTCCTCGCTCGGGGTGAGCGGCCGTCTGGCCGTGAGGTGGGGTCCGGAGCGGGTCCTGGTCGGCGGGCTGGCGCTGTTCCTGGGCGGGATGCTGATGATGGCCGCCCTGCCGGACCACGGCAGCTTCGCGCTCCACGTGGCGCCCGGCTTCGTCGTCATGGGACTCGGGTTCGGGTTGGCCATGCCCCAGGTGACCTCGCTGGCGATGGACGCCGCGCCGGCGGACGCGTCCGGTGCTGCGTCGGGCTTCGTCAACACCACCCAGCAGGCCGGCGGCGCGCTCGGGCTGGCCGTCGTCGCGGTGGTGGCGGCCGGCCATGGCCGGGCCGCTGGCTTCCTGGTCGCGGCCGTGGCGCTGGCCGTCGGCGTGGGCATCGCGGGCCGCCTCGCTGGTGCGGCGGCGCGCAACCGCCGTCCGGACCCCGGGCCGGACCAGGTCGAGCGGGCCGGCACCCCTACCCTGGAACGGTGCTGACCCTCGACCAGGCGACCTACGACGCGATCGTCGCGCATGCCAAGCGGGACCACCCCGACGAGGCCTGCGGCATCGTCGCCGGCCCCGCGGGCAGCGACCGCGCCGAGCGGCTGGTCGAGATGGTCAATGCCGCGGGCAGCCCGACGTTCTACGAGTTCGACTCCACCGACCTGCTCCACCTCTACAAGGAGATGGACGCCCGCGACGAGGAGCCGGTGGTCGTCTACCACTCGCACACTGCCACCGAGGCCTACCCGAGCCGCACCGACATCGGCCTGGCCATGGAGCCCAACGCACACTATGTGCTGGTCAGCACACGTGAGCACGGGAATAACGACGGCCCGGTCGAGTTCAGGTCCTACAGGATCGTCGACGACCAGGTGACCGAGGAACCGGTCGAGATCGTCGAGCAACTGCCAGCCACCGCCCAGACCAGGAGTTCAGCCTGATGGCCATCGAGGTCCGGATCCCTACCATCCTGCGCACCTACACCGACGGCGAGAAGTCGGTGACCGGCGAGGGTGACAGCCTCAGCGCGCTCATCGACGACCTGGAGTCCAGCCACCCCGGCATCAAGGAGCGGCTCATCGACGACGGCGACCTGCGCCGCTTCGTCAACGTCTACGTCAACGACGAGGACGTGCGCTTCCTGGGCGGCCTCAAGGCGCCGCTGAGCGACGGTGACCAGGTCGTCGTGCTCCCGGCGGTTGCCGGCGGCTGACCGCCATGGCCCGGTTCGACAACCTCCTCGCCTCGGTCGGCGGTACGCCGCTGGTCGGGCTGCCCCGGCTCTCGCCGAGCCCGGACGTGCGGCTGTGGGCCAAGCTCGAGGACCGCAACCCGACCGGCTCGATCAAGGACCGGCCCGCGCTGCGGATGATCGAGGAGGCCGAGAAGGACGGGCTGTTGCGGCCAGGCTGCACGATCCTCGAGCCGACGTCGGGCAACACCGGTATCTCGCTGGCCATGGCGGCCAAGCTCAAGGGCTATCGGATGGTCTGCGTGATGCCGGAGAACACCTCCGAGGAGCGCCGACAGCTGCTGCGGATGTGGGGCGCGGAGGTCATCACGTCGCCGGCGGCGGGCGGCTCCAACGAGGCGGTCCGGGTGGCCAAGCGGGTCGCCGAGGAGCACCCCGACTGGGTGATGCTCTACCAGTACGGCAACGAGGCCAACGCGCTCGCGCACCAGGAGGGCACCGGCCCGGAGATCCTGGCCGACCTGCCCAGCGTCACGCACTTCGTCGGCGGCCTCGGCACCACCGGCACGCTGATGGGTGTCTCGCGGTTCTTCCGCGAGGCCAAGCCCGAGGTCAGGATCGTCGCCGCCGAGCCACGCTACGGCGAGCTCGTCTACGGCCTGCGCAACCTCGACGAGGGCTTCGTGCCGGAGCTCTACGACGCCGAGCTCATCGATGCGAGGTTCTCGGTGGGCCCCCGTGACGCCGTACGCCGCGTGCGCGAGCTGCTCGAGCTCGAGGGCATCTTCGCCGGGATCTCGACCGGCGCGATCCTGCACGCCGCCCTGGCCCAAGCTGCCAAGGCCGTGAAGGCGGGGGAGACCGCCGACATCGCCTTCATCGTGGCCGACGGCGGCTGGAAGTACCTCTCCACCGGCGCCTACGAAGGCACCATCGACGAGGCCGAGGAGGCCCTCGAAGGGCAGCTCTGGGCCTGACGTCAGGCCCCGGTCCTGTCGATGCGTCCGGGCCGCACCGACTATCGTCTCGACTCGATGCGACGCCTCCCGATCGCCCTGGTCCTCGCCCTCGTCGGCACTTTCCTGATGGCCACGCCGTCCTACGCCGGCACGCTCACCGCGGTGGTGGCTCCCACGATCTCCGGCACGCCGGAGTACGCCGCGACGTTGACGGCGAGCCCCGGTCAGTGGACCCCCGCGGCCACGGCCTACACCTACCAGTGGCTGCGCGACGGCCAGCCGATCGCCAAGGCGACCGCAGCGGACTATCGACCCGGCCTCGACGACCTCGGGCACGCGCTGAGCCTGACCGTGACCGCCGACGACGGGATCGGTGACAGCGGGACCGCCACGTCCGCCCCGACCACCCCGGTGCAGAAGGCGACGCTGAAGGCGAAGGGCGGCCAGGTGATCAAGGGGGTGGCCCGGTTCACGCGCACGCTCTCGGTGCATCCGGGCCGCTACAGCGCCGAGCCGTCGAAGGTCGCCTACCAGTGGCTGCTGGGCAGGCAGCCGGTGTCGGGTGCCACCGGCTCCCGCTACGCCATCCGTCCCGAGGATGTCGGCGCCCGGCTCCGCGTCCAGCTGACGGTGCTCGCGCCCGGCTACCAGCCGCTCGAGCTCCTCACCCACCCGACCCCGGTGGTGCGCAACCGCGTCGACGTGCGCCGCACGGTGCGCTACCACGTCGAGACCCGCGGCCGGATCACCGCCAGCCTCAAGCAGTTCAAGACCCAGGCCCAGCAGACCTACGACGACCCGCGGGGCTGGCGCGCCTCCGGGATCCGGTTCGTGCCGGTCGCGAGGGGCGGGGCCTTCACGCTGGTGCTGGCGCAGGCCAGCCTGGTGCCGTCGTTCTCCTCGTCGTGCAGCTCCATGTGGAGCTGCCGGGTGGGTCGCTACGTGATCATCAACCAGGACCGCTGGGAGCACGCCTCGCCCGCCTGGAACGCCGCGCACCTGGCGCTGCGCGACTACCGCCACATGGTCGTCAACCACGAGACCGGGCACTGGCTGGGCCTTCACCACGCGCACTGCCCGGGGCCGGGCCGGCTGGCGCCAGTGATGCAGCAGCAGTCGAAGGGGCTGGAGGGCTGCCGGTTCAACCCGTTCCCGACCATCCACGAGATCGCCAGCCGCACACCGAGGGGGCGCACCATGGCGTCCCTCATCGCGCGCGGTTACAGTCCGGACGTCGAGTAGCCCCACCGGCCCACCACGGGGAGAGCAGTTGCGCGAGATCGTCGTCTTCAGCGGCAGCGCCCATCGTCCCTTCGCCTCCGCGGTGTGCGACTCGCTCGGCGTCGAGCTGAGCTCGGTCGAGCTGACCCGGTTCAGCAACGACTGCCTCCAGGCCCAGCTGCAGGCCAACTGCCGCCAGCGCGACGTCTTCATCGTTCAGCCGCTCGTGCCCGCCACCCAAGAGCACCTGATGGAGCTGCTGCTGATGATCGACGCCGCGCGCGGCGCCTCGGCCCAGCAGATCACGGCGGTGATCCCGTACTACGCCTACGCCCGCTCGGACAAGAAGGACGCCTCCCGACTCTCGATCGGTGGCCGCCTGGTCGCCGACCTCCTGGTGACAGCGGGCGCCAACCGGGTGATCACGATGGCCCTGCACGCCCCCCAGGTGCACGGCTTCTTCTCGGTTCCCGTCGACCATCTGACCGCCCTGGGCGTCCTGGCCGACCACTTCACCGGGCAGGACCTCACCGACGCGGTCGTGGTCTCACCGGACTTCGGCAACGCCAAGACGGCGACGCAGTTCTCGCGCCTGCTCGGGCTGCCTGTCGCCGCCGGCTCGAAGAAGCGGCTCGCCGACGACCGGGTCGTGATCGACGAGATCGTGGGTGACGTCGCGGGCAAGCGCGCGATCATCCTCGACGACGAGATCGCCACGGGTGGGTCGATCCTCGAGCTGCTGGACCGGCTCGCCGAGCGGGGCTGTACGTCGGCCTCGGTGGCCTGCACCCACGGGCTGTTCGTCGGCAAGGCGATCGAGCGGCTGCGGGAGCACCCGATGATCAGCGAGGTCGTGACGACGGACACGGTCCCCGCGCCGGCGGACTGGCCGGAGCTCCGGATCCGCTCGGTCGCCGGCCTGTTCGGCGCCGCCATCGAGCGCATCCACGCGGGGGAGTCGGTCAGCAGCCTGTTCGACGGGGTCGACCCGACGCACGCGCCACCGCAGCCGCGGCTCTTCGACTGACTCGCCGCTGGGCCCGGGTCAGGCCCAGGCCAGGATCAGCCCAGGTCGTTGACCTTGAGCCAGTCCAGCACCGCCTCGGCGATCTCCCGCCACCCGGCGTCGATGGTCAGGGAGTGGCCGCGCCCCTCGAACTGCTTGAGCTCGGTCGTCGCCGTGGAGTCGCGGTACTGCTTCAGGGTCGATCTCGTCACGACGTCGGGCACGGTGTGGTCGGCCGTCCCCGAGATGAGAAGGAGCGGGCCGCGGTCGCTGTTGTCGGTGTCGACCTTGGCCTGGGAGTGCATGACGAAGTTCGCCGCCGCGGCCTGGAACAGCGGCCGGGCGGGGGACGGGATGGTCCAGCGCTCGAAGAGGGCGTCGGACTCCTCCTCGCTGAGAGCGTTCCCGAAGCCGTACCGGAACTCCTTGCGGGTGAGCGCGACCGATTTGTGCAGGTTCGTCGGGTTGCCTAGAGCGGGCAGGCCCGAGCGCAGCTGGGCGAGTGGGAGAGGGAGCACCCCCTTGATCTGGGCCGGGTCGATGGCCACGGCCGCCGCACCGATCCCCTGGCCGAGCAGCTTCTCCGCGAAGAGCCCGCCGAAGGAGTGGCCGATGATGACCGGAGGCTCGTCGAGCGCGGCGATGATGCGGGCGTAGTGCTCGGTGATCTCGTCGATGCTGAGGTTCGCGACCACGTCCGGGTTCGCCCGCGCCTCGGCCACGGTCCCGGGCTCGTGCGGCCAGCCCGGCGCGCTGGACCGGTAGCCCGCCGAGTCGAACAGTTCCTGCCATGGTTGCCAGCTCGTGGCGTGCAGCCAGAGGCCGTGGATGAAGACGACGGGACGGGTCATGGGTGGCTCCTTCGTGAGGTTGGTCGGGATGGTCAGGATGGTCAGGTGGTGGTGACGAGGCCGCCGTCGATCACGAAGTCGGCGCCCGTCACGTTGGAGGTGCGGTCACTGGCGAGCAGCAGGACCAGGTCGGCGACCTCTTCGGGCTGGGTGAACCTCCCCGTGACGCTCTCCTTCGCCGCGCCGGCCTTGATGTCCTTGGGCTGGGTCCCGTGGGTCCGGGCGAGCGTGGCCGCAACGCCGTCCCGGCCGAGCCAGAGATCGGTCTCGACCGGTCCGGGGCTGACGGTGTTGACCCGGACGCCTCGGGAGCCGAACTCCTTTGACAGCGACTTGCAGAGGTTGGTCAGCGCCCCTTTCGCTGCGCTGTAGTCGACGACGACCGGATCGGGCAGGAACGCGTTCACCGAGCTGACCGTGACCATCGACGACCTGCTCCGCGCCAGGAGGTGTGGCAGCGCGGCCCGCATGGTGCGAGCGGCGGCGAAGAAGTTGATCGTGAAGGTCTGGGCCCAGTGCTCGTCGGTGACCGACAGGTAGCCGGCGGGGCGGGGTCGTACGGCGCCCACGTTGTTGATCAGGATGTCGAGGTGGTCATACTTCTCGATCGCCTCGGCGACCAGGGCGGCCGGCCCGCTCTCCGTGCTGAGGTCGACGCGCACCGGGTGCAGCCGCCACCGCTCGGCCAGCAGGTCGAGCTCGGGGCTCCCGCGCAGCGAGCCGGCGACCACGAGAGCGCCCTCCTCCGCCAAGGCTCGGGCGATGGCCAGCCCGATACCCCGGCTCGCGCCGGTCACCAGGGCGACCTTCCCGGTCAGGTGGAGATCCATCGGGACGAACCTAGGGGCGTCGGTCTCGTCGCACCCCACGTGAACGCGTAGTTTCCGCGCGTAACGCCGGACCCGGTTGCTCACCGCTCGGCAACCCTGGGATCGTCGACCTCGAGCAGGAGGAGAGCGCGATGCCCGACCTCGATCGACCGGCACAGCTCGCGCTGCGGCACGTGGTGGATCGCATCGGGGCCTCCTCCTCGAGCCGACTGCCGGTGAGCGAGGTGATCCAGGCATCGTGGCGGCGAGCCGCGGCTCTGGGGCTGAGGCCCGACGAGATCCACGCGCCCTACGACGCGGACGTGGACGACGAAAGCAGGCTGCACTGGGCGGCCGCGCCGGTGATGTCGGCCGTGACCGCCGACCTGCCGGACATCCGCAGCGCTCTGCTCCTCATCGACCCGGCGGTTCACGTGATCGCTCGCTGGACGGCAACGACGCGGACCGCGGTGCAGATGGACGCCGTCGGTGCGGCACCGGGCTTCTTCTGCGACGAGACGTTGGTCGGGACCAACTCGATCGGCCTGGCCGCCGGCTCACGAGGCTCTGCCCTGGTCCGCGGCTTCGAGCACTACGCGGACGCGTTCACCCACATCACGTGCGCGTCGCAGGCGGTCATCGACCCGTTCACGGGTCAGCTGCTCGGCGTCGTCAACCTGACCATCGTCGACCCGGCGCCGTGGGAGCTGATGAGAGCACTGGTGGGGAGGGTCGTGCACGAGACCCAGCAGCGGCTGCTCGAGGCGGCCGGCTCGAGGTCGACCGCCCTCTATGAGAGGTTTCTCGAGGCCCGGCGCCGTAGCAGGGGTCCGATCGCAGCCGTGGACGGGAACTCCCTCTACACCAATGCCGCGGGCGGCCGGTACGTCGCCTCGTCCGACCGGGAGGCGCTGTGGGCGTGGGCTCAGGACTGCGTCGGGCTCGGCGACCGGCCCGGGGATCTCGCGTTCGAAGGCGTCGCCGTCGAGTGCGAGGGCATCCACGACGGTCCGGAGCTGGTCGGAGCCATCGTCCGGTTCGCCGTCTCAGCCCCGGCTCCGGGCGTCGAGCGCGACGCGTGGGCGCGCCTGACGGACGCCGAGCGGAGCGTCGCCGAGCTGGTGGTGGTGGGCTATACCAACCGTGAGGCCGCCGCGAAGCTCTTCCTCTCGCCGCACACGGTGGACTACCACCTGCGCAACATCTTCCGGAAGCTGGATCTCGACTCACGGGTGCAGCTCGCGCGCCTGCTCGACCTGAGCGTCGGGCACTAGGACACGCCCTAGCTCGCAGGTGGTCGGGAGGTGGCTCAGCCCTCGAGGCTGGACGGCGCGGCGCGGACGAAGTCGCCCGCGGCGACCGGGCCGTCGAGGGGTCCGACCAGGTCGGTGATGATCGCGCGGGCCGAGTCGAGCGTGCGGCGTACGTAGTCGCGCACCGCGTCGGTGTCGTCGAGCTCGAGGGCGTAGAGCGCTGCGGTCAGCCCCTGGACGACGGAGTCGTTGATCTCCAGCGCGGCCTGCCGACGGGTCTGCTCCTCGTGGACCCGCGCGGCGTGCCTCTCACGCTCCTCCTCGGCGTGCACCCGGTCGGTGATGTCGATGCAGGTGCCTCGCATCCGGATCGGCGTGCCGGAGTCGTCGGTGACGACCTGCCCGTTGGAGGAGAGGTAGCGGACCTCGCCGTCGGGTCGCACGATGCGCTCGATCATCTGGTAGGGCTCGCCACTGGCGTAGGACTGCTGGTGGATGGCCAGGATCCGCTCCTGGTCCTCGGGGTGGATGAAGGAGATGAAGCGCTCGTAGCTGGGGTTGATCGCCCCCGGCTCGAAGCCGTAGATCCGGAACAGCTGGTCGGACCAGGTGTTGGTGTCGCTGGCGATCTCCCAGTCGTAGTCGCCCATGTTGGCCAGCATCTGCGCGTTGTCGACGCGCGCCTGGAGGTCGCTGAGGGCCTCCTCGGCAGCGGCTTGCGCGCGTCGGGCGGCTTCGAGCTCGTCCTCGGGGGGCGGGCTGGTCCCGTTCACCATGACACCACTCTCCCTCTCGACCCCTCCGGTTGTCTGCAGAAACGGTCATTTGGCCGATCGCCTCGCGCCTTCGGGCGGGAGCGATGGGCCCTGGATCCCTGCGAGGTCGGCGCGGACGTGACGCGCCTCTCGCTCGGCGGCTTCGGGCCTCTCGAACGCCTAGGCTTTCATGGTGGTCACCCCAGCCGTCGACGCCCCGATCGGGATCTTCGACTCCGGCTTCGGCGGTCTCACCGTGGCCCGGTCCGTGATCGACCAGCTCCCGCACGAGTCGGTGCACTACCTCGGCGACACGGCGCGCCAGCCCTACGGCCCGAAGCCGATCGCCGAGGTACGCGAGTACGCCCTGGAGTGTCTGGACCATCTCTACGCCCAGGGCGTCAAGGCGCTAGTCATCGCGTGCAACTCCGCGAGCGCGGCGATGCTCCGCGACGCCCGCGAGCGCTACGACGTCCCGGTGGTCGAGGTGATCCTCCCGGCGACGCGCCGCGCCGTGGCCGCGACCCGGACCGGCCGGATCGGCGTGATCTGCACCAGGGCGACCCAGGAGTCGATGGCCTACGAGGACGCCTTCGCAGCGGCCCCGCACGTGGAGCTCACCACCCGGGCATGCCCGCGGTTCGTCGACTTCGTGGAGGCCGGCGTGACGGGCGGCGAGGAGCTGCTCGCAGTCGCTCACGACTACCTCGACCCGCTGACCCGGGCCGGCGTCGACACCCTGATCCTCGGCTGCACCCACTACCCCTTGCTCACCGGTGTCATCTCCTACGTGATGGGCGACGAGGTGACCCTGGTCAGCAGCGCCGAGGAGTGCGCCAAGGATGTCTACAAGATGCTCACGGGCACGGGGCTGATGCGAGAGTCGGGCGACCCGACCTACAGCTTCGTCACCACTGGCGCCCCGGAGGAGTTCGAGTCGATCGGACGCCGGTTCCTCGGTGCCGAGATGATGGCGGCCAGCCAGTTCGCCGGCGGTCTCACGCGATGAGGCTGACGGTCATCGGCTGCTCGGGCTCCTTCCCCGGCCCTGACGGGCCGGCCTCCTGCTACCTGATGGAGGCCGAGCACGACGGCCGGACCTGGCGGGTGCTCCTCGACCTCGGTAGCGGAGCGCTCGGGGTCCTGCAGCAGTACGTCGACCCGTTGACCATCGACGCGGTCCTGCTCAGCCACCTGCACGCCGACCACTGCCTCGACCTGTGCGGCTACTACGTGCTGCGCAAGTACCACCCCGACGGGCACCCACCGCTGCTCCCGGTCTGGGGACCGTCCGGTACGGCGGGCCGGATGGCCCGCGCCTACGACCTCGACGAGGACCCCGGGATGACCGAGGAGTTCGACTTCCGGGACTGGGCACCCGGAGCCGAGGTGACGATCGGGCCGTTCACCGTCGAGGCACTGCGCGTCGAGCACCCCGTCGAGGCCTACGGCCTGCGCATCCGCGCGCACGGCGCGGTGCTGGCGTTCACCGGCGACACCGGGCGCTGCGAGCAGCTCGAGGAGGTCGCCCGGGGCGCCGACCTGCTGCTTGCGGAGGCGTCGTTCCACCACGAGGCGAACAACCCGCCGGGCATCCATCTCACGGGCACCGACTGCGGCGAGGTCGCGGCCGACGCCGGCGTCGGCCGCCTGGTGATCACCCACGTCCCGCCGTGGTACGACCCGAAGGACATGCTGGCCGCCGCCCAGCAGGCCTGGGACGGGCCCGTGGAGCTGGCCCGACAGGGCGCGACGTTCGAGGTCTGAGGACAGCGGAGGGGTCGCGACCGGGTCGCGCTCAGACCAGGCCGGCGTCGTGGACGCAGATCGCGATCTGCACCCGGTTGGTGACCTGGAGCTTGTCGAAGAGCCGGGACACGTGCGCCTTCACGGTCGGCACCGACAGGTGCAGGGTCCGCGCGATCTCGGCGTTGGTGAGGCCCCGGCCGACCGCGAGCGCGACCTCCTGCTCCCGCTCGGTCAGGACGCCGAGCCGCAGCCGCGCCGCCTCACCGCGGTCGTCTCCCGGCTCGTCGCGGATCCGCTCGATCAGGGTCCGGGTCACCGACGGCGACAACATCGGGTCGCCCTCGGCCACGGCCCGGATGGCCGCGAGGATCTGGGCGGGTGGGGTGTCCTTGAGCAGGAACCCGTCGGCCCCCGCGGCCAGCGCGCCCACCACGTGGTCGTCGGCGTCGAAGGTCGTCAGGACGATCACGTGCGGCGGGTCGGGCCGCTGGTGCAGGGCCCGGGTCGCCTCGAGGCCGCTCAGCCGCGGCATCCGGATGTCCATCAGCACGACGCTCGGCTGCAGCGCGTCGATCTTCTGCAGGGCGTCGCGGCCGTCGACGGCCTCGCCGACGAGCTCGACGTCGGGCTGGCCGCCCAACATCAACGCCAGGGCGGAGCGCACCAGCGGGTCGTCGTCCACCACCAGCAGCCGGATCGTCGGGAACGTCATGCCGCCCACGGGATCCAGCCGCGTAGCACGAAGGTCGCGCCGTCGCGGTGTGCCTCGAGCCGACCACCGCGCAGCTCGGCCCGTTCGCTGAGGCCGACCAGGCCGAGCCCCGCGCCCGGCGTCTCGCTCCCGAAGCCGAGCGGGTTGCGCAGCACCACGTCGAGGCCGTCCTGCGGCGAGCCGCTCACCTCGATGGTGAGCAGGGTGCGCGGGGCGTGCTTGCGCGCGTTGGTGATCCCCTCCTGCACGATGCGGTAGAGGGTCCGGCCCGCCGCCTCCGGCACCTCCTCGGGCGCGACGACCCGGTCGACCAGCTCGATGTTGAGGCCGCTCGCGCGAGCCTCGGCGACCAGCTCGTCCAGGTCGGCGTACGTCGGCTGGGGCGCCAGGGCCGGCTCCCCGTCGGTGCCGCGAAGCACGCCCAGCACGCCCCGCAGGTCGGTCAAGGCCTCGTGCGCCTTCTCCCGGATCACCGTCGCGCTCGATCGCACCTCGTCGGGCGTCAGGTCCTCGCGGAAGGCGAGGGCCCCGGCGTGCATCGACACCTGCGAGATCCGGTGGGCGAGCACGTCATGCATCTCGCGGGCGATCCGGGCCCGCTCGTTGGCCCGGGCCTGGGAGACGCGCAGCTCCTGCTCGCTCTCGGCGCGCTCGGCGCGGTTCTTGAGGGTCCAGATCAGCTCGCGGCGGGAGCCGATGTAGAGGCCCCACGCGATCATGGCCGCGGCCGCGATCGCGTTGATGCTGAGCAGCAGCCAGAACGAGTCGTGACCGCTGCCGGGCTGCCAGACGGAGAGGAACATCGCACCTGCGAACCCGACCGACCCGACCAGGGCGATCTCGCGCCAGCGTCGTCGAGTGGCCACCGAGACGAGCGCCAGTACCGCCGGCCCGGCCGCGAGGCCGGACCCGGCCGCCAGCACGTTGGCAACCAGTGCGATCGGAACCGGCCAGCGGCGGCGGAACCAGAAGACCAGCACGTAGGTGACCAACCCCAGGCCGAGGTCGAGCACTCGCTGTTGGTGGGACTGTTCCTCGACGATGGGCAGCCAGCCCGTGGCGCTCACGGCCAGCGCGACGACCAGCCGCCACGCGTGCCCCCACCGGGTCAGCCGGGGCTGGAACTCCACGGGGTCGGGCCGGTCCACCTCAGCAGGCTAGGCGCTACGACAGTCCGAGCGCAGGCTGCCCGGGTCGCGGGCCACCCCTACTTTCGTCGGGTCGAGGCCATGACATTTTGCCGATGCGCGACCGCTACGCCGTCGGGCAGGCTTGACGCATGATCAAGGTCGAATCACTCACTCGGAAGTACGGCGCCTTCACGGCCGTCGACGATGTCAGCTTCGTGTGCCAGCCCGGCCGCGTCACCGGGTTCCTCGGCCCCAACGGTGCCGGCAAGACGACCACGATGCGCGTCATGGTCGGCCTCACCCCACCCACCTCCGGCCGGGTCACCATCGGCGGCCACCTCTACCACGACATCCCCAACCCGGGCCGGCACGTCGGCGTCCTACTCGACGCCTCCGCCCAGCACGCCGGCCGCACCGGTCGCGAGATCCTCACCCTCGGCGCGCAGACCATGGGGCTGCCCGAGTCGCGGGTGGACGAGATGCTGGAGCTGGTCTCGCTCGACCAGACCGAGGCGAAGCGGCGGCTGCGCAACTACTCCCTCGGCATGAAGCAGCGGCTCGGCATCGCCCACGCGCTGCTCGGCGACCCGTCGGTGCTGATCCTCGACGAGCCCGCCAACGGGCTCGACCCGGCCGGCATCCGGTGGATGCGCGGGCTGCTCAAGGGCTACGCCGACCGCGGCGGAACGGTCCTGCTGTCCAGCCACCTGCTCCACGAGGTCGAGCAGATCGCCGACGAGATGATCCTCATCGGCCGCGGCAAGATCGTGGCCGAGGGCACCAAGGACGAGCTGCTGGCCGGCGCCGACCACAAGACCTCGTTCGTCACCGCCCTCGACAACGAGCAGCTCACCAAGGTGCTGCACGACAGGGGCGTCACGTTCACGCCGGCCGGTTCCGGTCTCCGGGTCGACGCGCCACCGGTCGACCTGGGCCGCCTCTCGGTCGAGCACGGCATCGTCCTCACCGACCTCCGCTCCGCCGAGGGCGGACTGGAGGAGCTCTTCCTCACCCTCACCGCAGACACCCAACGCGAAGGAGTCCTGGCATGACCACCGCGGTCGTCGACGTCCCCCACCTCGATATCGGTGGCACCCAGAAGGTCTCCTTCGCGACGTTGGTGAAGGTTGAGCTGCGCAAGTCCTACGACACCCGGGCCAGCTTCTGGCTGCTCGCCACGATCGGCATCGTGGTCCTGCTCGTCGAGGCGATCGTGCTCATCGTCAGCATCGCGCAGGACGGCTCGGTCCAGTTCGGTGACTTCGTCGGTGCGGCGGCCTTCTGCACCTCGGTCCTCCTGCCGGTCCTGGGGATCATGCTCGTGACCAGCGAGTGGTCGCAGCGCACGGCCATGGTGACGTTCGCCCTGGAGCCCCGGCGATCTCTCATCATGTGGGCCAAGCTCGTCGTCGGCATCCTGCTCACCCTCGTCACGGCCCTTGGCGCCACGGTGCTGGGCGCCTTCATGAACCTCCTCTTCGCGGTGCTGCACGGCAACGCCGACTGGACGTTCGGGTGGAACTTCTTCGGTGGCTTCGTCATCGCGCAGTCTCTGGCGATGATCGGCGGTTTCGCCCTGGCCACCCTGCTGCTGAACACGCCCGCCGCCATCGTGCTGTTCTTCGTCTACAAGTGGGTGGTCCCTGGGATCTTCGCGGTCGCGTCGGCCAACATCGGCTGGTTCGACTCGGCCAGCCAGTGGGTCGACTTCCAGCGGGCGCAAGGTCCTCTCTACGACCTCACGCTTAACACGGGGAAGGAGTGGGCCTACCTGCTCGTCTCCGGGCTCATCTGGCTGGTGGTGCCCTTCGTGCTGGGTGTGTGGCGGATCCTGCGCGCCGAGGTGAAGTAGCCCGGTTCCCGCTCTTCACCTGGACGTGGTCGACACGACACCCGCCGGTGTGCTGGCGGTGGACGGGTCGGCCACGCTCGGGTCGTGTACCTGAGGTTCGCCGCCCTCGGTGACAGCGCGACGTTCGGCATCGGGGACCCGGTGCCCGGCGGGTGGCGGGGCTGGTCGCGGCTGCTGTCGGCGGCGCTGGCCACGTCGTACGACGTCTCCTACTGCAACCTGGCCGTGTCCGGTGCCACCGCCACCGACGTGCTGCGCGGCCAGCTCGCGGACGCGGTGGCCCACCGGCCCGACGTGGCCTCGCTCGTGGTCGGGCTCAACGACACCATGCGCGGGACCTGGCACCCGGCCCGGCTCCGTGACGAGGTGATGACCTGCGCGGCCGCCCTGCACGACGCCGGGGCCACGCTCCTGACCGCCCGGTTCCACGACCACGGCGCGGTTTTCGGCCTGCCCCGCGTGCTGCGGCGGCCGCTGCACGCGCGGATCGAGGTGGTCAACGCCGTCTACGACGAGGTGCACACCACCTACGGCGGCCACCGCATCGACCTCGCTACGCGGCTCGACGTGTTCGACCGGTCGTTCTGGTCGGTGGACCGGCTGCACCCCTCCGAGCTCGGGCACCGGGCGTTGGCGCGGGCCTACGCCGACGAGCTGATCGGCGCTGGGTGGCGGTTCGAGCCGCCCTCGCTCGAGCCGAGCGGTGGGCAGCCGCCCGGCTGGCGGCAGGACATGGCGTGGCTGGTGACCGAGGGCGCGCCGTGGGTCGGCCGCCGCGCGCGCGACCTCGGCCCATGGGCGGTGCGGATGGCGTGGGAGGAGACTCGGCCCCGACGAGCGCCGGTGTCCGGGGTCTAGCCGAGGCCCTGCTGAGCGTCGGGTCCGACGTGCACGCCGGAGAGGAACTCGAGCATCGTGTCGCGGGTCCACCCGGTGCCGGAGGGGTACTGGATCCGCACCACGCCCTCGGGCTCGCCGGCCGCTGTGCGGGTCGAGATGGTCGTGTAGTCGTCGCTCTCGCTGACCATGAAGGCCCGGCCGTCGATGTCGACCTCGTCGCCTCCGCCGAGCGGGTTGCCGTCGAACATGATCACCAGCTTGCCGACGAACGAGAACCGCTGCTGGTCGGGGAAGCCGACCGGTGCGATGGTGACGCCCTCCGGATAGCTGCCCTGGACCTCCCAGCCCGCGGGGGTCTCGTCGAAGGTGTAGGGACCGGCCACGAAAGGCTGCGAGAGGAAGCTGATGCCGGCCTGGCGGCCGTTGGCGCCGTACCGCTCGACCGCTTGCGAAGGGCCGTCGTCCGGGCCGGTGTACCGCACCACGCCGACCGATGCGACGCCGGCCGCGGCGATACCGAGCAGCCCCATCGCGCTGCGGCGACGGCGGGTGCGGGACAGGGCGCGTTGTGCGCGGGTCAGGTCGGCGTAGGGGTCGAACGGCACGACGGCCGGGCCGGCGGCGCGGTCGAGCAGGGTGTTGAGGTCGTTCATCACAGCTCCTGGGTGGTCGTCGAGACGGTGATCGCGGGTTCGAGGGTGGAGCGCAGACGCTCGAGCGCCTTGGCGTTCTGGGACTTGACCGTGCCGGTGGTGCAGCCGAGCACCCGGGCGGTCTCGGCGACGTCGAGATCGAGGAAGTGGCGGAGCACCACGACCGCGCGCTGTCGCGGCGCGAGCGTGGCCAGGGCGGCGAGGACGGTGTGGGCCAGGTCCTGGTCGGTCTCCTCGCTGATCCCGTCGCGCACCTCGTCGGTCGGGGTCTCGCGTCTGGAGTAGGCGCGGCGGCGCTCGTCGACGAAGGCGTGCGTCAGGCTGGTCCGGGCGTAGCCGACCGGGTTGCCGGCCCGGCGTACGCGTGGCCAGTGGACGTAGAGACGGGTCAGCGTGGTCTGCACGAGGTCCTCGGCGGACGCCTCCTCCCCGGCGGTGAGCAGGCGTGCCATCCGCAGCAGCGCGCTGCGCTGGGCGGTCACGAACTCGATGAACTCGGTATCTCGAAGGCTTGCTCGCATCGGTCTCCTCTCACCAGCCTGACGGGTGCGGCAAGCCGTGGGGTTGCCTGGCGTGTCCGGCAATTGCTGGCGGATGCCGGCGTCGTCCAGGCGCGGGCTGGCAAGGCGCCGACGCGCGCGCAGACTGGGTGTCTACGAAGCGTTGGCAACGCCGCCAGGGCGCGTTCTGGGCGGCGTCCGGCGCCGCCATGAATTGCCAGACACGCCTAGCCATAGGGTCGGCCTCATGACGCGCGCAGATGGACGGGCCGACGACGAGCTCAGACCGGTCACGATCACCAGGCACTGGCTCGACCACGCGGCCGGCTCGGTGCTGGTGGAGTTCGGGCGGACCCGGGTGCTGTGCGCCGCGTCGGCGGCCGAGGGCGTGCCGCGGTGGCGCAAGGGGTCCGGCCTCGGCTGGGTGACGGCCGAGTACGCCATGCTCCCGGCCTCGACCAACACCCGGTCCGACCGTGAGTCGGTGAAGGGCCGGATCGGCGGCCGCACCCACGAGATCAGCCGGCTGATCGGCCGCTCGCTGCGCGCGGTCATCGACTACCAGGCCCTGGGCGAGAACACCATCCAGCTCGACTGCGACGTGCTCCAGGCCGACGGCGGCACCCGCACCGCCTCGATCACCGGCGCCTACGTCGCCCTGGCCGACGCCGTCGCGCACCTGCGCGGGGAGGGGTTGCTAAAGGGCGAGCCGCTGACCGGGTCGGTCGCCGCGGTCTCGGTCGGCATCATCGACGGCGCGCCGCGCCTGGACCTGCCCTACGAGGAGGACGTGCGCGCCGAGACCGACATGAACATCGTGATGACCGGCACCGGGTCGTTCGTCGAGGTGCAGGGCACCGCCGAGGGGGCGGCGTTCTCGCGGGCCGAGCTCGACGCCCTGCTCGCCCTGGGTGAGAAGGGCTGCGCCGACCTCACCCGGCTGCAGCAGGAGGCGCTCTCGTCGTGAGCCGGGTGTTCCTGGCGTCCCGCAACGCCAAGAAGCTGGCCGAGATGGAGCGGATCCTTCGCGAGCACCTGCCCTCGGTCGAGGTGCTCGGGCTCGACGACGTGCCGGCGTACGACGAACCGGTCGAGGACCAGCCGACCTTCGCGGGCAACGCGCTGCTCAAGGCCCGAGCGGCGCTGGCGCACACCGGGCTGCCGTCGCTCGCCGACGACTCGGGGCTCTGCGTCGACGCCCTGAACGGGATGCCGGGGGTGCTGTCGGCGCGCTGGTCCGGCCCGCCACGGGGTTCGAAGGAAGGGGCGGACGACCGCAACAACCAGCTCCTCCTGGCTCAGCTCGAGGACGTGCCCGACGAGCGCCGCGGCGCGCACTTCACCTGCGCGGTGGCCTTCTGCGCACCGGGCCTCGACGAGCTCGTCGTCGAGGGCCGGATGGACGGTCGCGTGATCCGCGAGACCCGCGGCAGCGGGGGCTTCGGCTACGACGTCGTGTTCGTGGCCGACGAGCACCCCGGGCTGACCACCGCCGAGCTGTCGGTCGAGGACAAGGACGCCATCAGCCACCGCGGCAGGGCGCTGCGCGAGATCGCCCCGCGGGTGGCCGCCCTGCTCGATTCGTCTGCGCTCTGACCTCTAACTCAACCGTGCGGCTCGCAGACGAATCGGGTGAGGGCCAGCCCCATCAGCTTGTCGAGCTCCTTGGCCCGGCCGCTGGCGATGCGCTCGGTCCACTCCCGGTCGTGCAGCGGGTCGACCCACATCTCGACGGCGGTCCCGCCTGTGGTCGCCTCGAGGGACACGACCGTGCGGTGCTGGTACGGCGCCACCCCGGGGACGAAGTCGACGAGCGAGCTGTAGGCCAGCCGGTGCGTCGCCTCGACCTCGGTGAACTCCTTGTGCGCCCGGGTGGTCAGCGGCAGCCCGGAGCGCAGCACGAAGGCGATCTGCTCGGGGCCGACGGCGGTCATCGTGTAGTCGAGCGAGCCTCCGACCCGGAGGTCGAGCCGGTCCACAGCGGTCGTGAACCCGTCGGGTGCCCACCAGGCGCTGATGCCGTCGGGAGTCGTCCACATCTCCCAGATCCACTCCGGTGAGGCCGGGAAGATGCGGCGGATGAGCAGGTCGATGCCGGTGATCATGGTTCCTCCTGTGCGTGGTGGTGGACGCTCCCACCGTGGCGCGGGCCGTGGGGTCGCCGGCAGTGTCGGCGAGCACCACTCGCCGGCGCGTAGCGCACCGGTAGGGCATGCGTTTCGCACTACCCGCATCGGGCACCACATGCCAGCATCGAAATCGACCGCGCCGACCACCGACCAGCTGCCCGGGGAGACCATGCGACCACCAGGCCGTCGCGCCAGCGGACGGAGCTTCGTGCTGGCGGTGCTGGGCTGCGCGCTGGTGGCCAAGGTCTTCGACGCCCAGCCGCACCCGGATGCGGCGTACGTGCCCTTCGTGTTGGCCGCCTACCTGCTGCCGATGTGGTACGCCAGCGGCCGCTCGCGGGAAGCGTGGGAGCAGCACCCGGGGGCACTGCTGGCCGTGCAGGCCGTGCTCACCTACGTGCCGTTCGCCATCTTCGGGACCCACTGGGTCGGCGGCGTCTCCGGGCTGTTCGCGGGGCTGGTCCTCCTGCTGCTGCCCCGCCGCGTCGGGCTCCTCGCCTACGCCGGCCTGGCCTGCCTCGAGCTCGCCGCCTGGGCGTGGGTCGGGCTGCCCTACGGACCGCATTTGAACGCCGGGATCTGGGTCCTGGTCGCGTTCGCGAACCAGAGCCTGATCCTCTTCGGCCTCACCACGCTGGCCGACCTGGTCGACGACCTCGACGCCGACCGCGACGCACTCGCCGCGATGGAGGTCAGCAGGCAGCGCCTGTCGGCGGCGGCGCACCTGCGGGACGGGGTGCAGGCCCGGCTGCAGCAGGTCGCGGCGGACATCGACGCGGCGCTCACCACCAGAGAGCCGACCGCCGCACGCGATCTGGTCTCGGCCGCCGGACGCGCGGCGCGCGAGGCCGCCGCGGACGCCCGGCGGCTCGCCCTGGACGCTCCCGAGGTCGCGGTGCAGCCGCGCCGTGCGGCCTCGATGGCGCCCGGGTTCGCCCGCTTCGTGACGGTCGGGCTGCTCCTGCTGTTCGCCGTGCAGTTCCTGGTCAACGTCGGCGTCTTCGCCGGCGAGCGGCGGCCGGGGTGGGTCACGGACCTGGCGGCGTTCGGCGTCGCCGCCGGCGTCGTGGCCCTCCAGCTGCGCCACACGCGCACGACGCCGGGCGGTGGCCGCCCGGCCGGCTGGCCGCTGACCTTGGTGCTGCTCGCCGTCCTGAGCGTGGTCTTCTACCCGTCGTACGGCGTGTCGACCCTGCTCCTGCTCGCGTTCGTCGGCGCGAGCGGGCTGTTGCTGATCCGGCACTGGACGCGCTGGCTCCTGCTCGTCGCGATCGCCGTGGCGCTGCCCGTGCTGACCTTCGCCGACCCGGCGTTCGGGTCGTTGAGCCGGGCCGACACGATCACCTGGACGGTCTACGCCATCGCCACGCTGACGGCCGCCTCGTTGCTCGTCTTCGGCCTGGCTCGGCTCACCCAGACCGCCACGGCGCTGGGCGAGGTGCAGGAGCGCATCGCCGAGGCCGCCCGGGTGCAGGAGCGACTCCGGCTGGCGCGCGACGCCCACGACGTGCTCGGGCTGGGATTGTCGACGATCGCGCTCAAGACCGACCTCGTCGCTGCCCTGGTCGAGCAGGACCCCGAGCGGTCCCGCCACGAGGCGATCCAGGCGCTGCACCTGGCGCGGCTGGTGGCCACCGATGTGGACGCCGTGAGCGGCGACCGACTGAGCTTCACGATCGCCACCGAGGTCAGCACCGCCCGGCAGAGCCTGGCGGCCGCGGACGTTCGTGCCGACATCGAGATGGACCCCGACGTGGACCCGGACCTGCCGGACCTCGAGGCGCTGGCCGCGGTGCTCCGCGAGGCGGTCACCAACGTGCTGCGGCACAGCCGGGCGACCCGCTGCCGGATCCGGCTGACCGACACGGGCGAGTCGATCAGCCTCGTGGTCGCCAACGACGGCGTGACCCCGACCACCGGCGGTGAGCCGGGGCGTGGGCTGGCGAACATGTCTGAGCGGCTGCACGCCGTACGCGGGTCGCTCAACACCCGCATCGACGGCGAGGAGTTCACGCTGACGGCCGTGGTCCCCGCATGATCACGATCCTGCTCGCGGAGGACACCGCCATCCTCCGCGACACCCTGGTCGCCGTGCTCGGTCTCGAGGACGACATGGAAGTCGTGGCTCAGGTCTCCCACGGGGACCAGATCCTGCCGGCGGCTCGGCGCTGGCAGCCCCGGGTCGCGATCGTCGACATCGACCTGCCCGGCCAGGACGGGCTGACGGCCGCCCGCCAGCTCACCACCGACCTGCCGAGCTGCCGGGTCCTGATCCTGACCGCGCTGGCCCAGCCGGCGAACCTGCGCACGGCGCTCGACGTCGGCGTCGCGGGCTTCCTGGCCAAGGACACCCCGGCCGTCGACCTGATCCGCGCCGTACGCGAGATCGACCGCGGTGGCCGCGTCATCGACCCGGCCGTCGCGGTGGCCGCACTGGACGCGCGGCCGAGCCCGCTGACCCCCCGCGAGACCGACGTCCTGCGCCTGCACTCCGAGGGGCTCGACCCGCGGGAGATCTCCGAGCGGCTGTTCCTCTCGCCCGGCACGGTCCGCAACTACCTCGCCTCGGCGACCGACAAGCTCGGTGCCCGCAACCGGATCCACGCCATCCGGGTCGCCACCGAGAACGACTGGCTCTGAGGTCGCGTCGCTGGGTGGTGCGTCCGGAGAGATTCGAACTCTCACTGGCCAGGACCTAAACCTGGTGCCTCTGCCGTTGGGCTACGGACGCGCTCCCGCAGGCTAATCCAGGTCGACCCGCCCGTACTGAACGGGCGGGTCAGCGTTCAGACGATGGAGATGCCGCCGGGCTCGCGGCCCGTGATCAGGCGGAGCAGGATCGTGCCCTCACCGCGGCGTACGGCGACCTCGGCGGCCAGTGCGACCGCGTCGGCGAGCGCGGCGGCCGGAGGAGTCCAGCGGGTGGGCACGGCCGCGGCGATGTCGAGGCAATGGACGACGAGCTCGAAGGAGCGGGTCGGGAGGTAGTCGCTCAGCCGCATGCCGCCGCCGATCGTCGTGACGAGCTGGTCGGGCGTGGCCCGGGCCAGGTCGGCGACGACCTCGTCGAGCAGCAGCCGCACGGCACCGGCGGGCTCCTCGCCCAGCATCGCGCCGGCCTCGACGCCGCGCCGGTTGACGCCCTCGGGGTCAGCGGCCACGGCCGTGGCGAGACCGGCCACGTAGTCGGCAGCCGTCTCGAGGTCGACCGAGGCGACCGGCCGGCGGAGGTACTCGGACACCGTGACGAGTGAGCGCGCGGTGTGGCCGACCAGCGCGCGCAGGTCCCAGTCGCCGAGCCCGGGCCCGGACAGCGACGGCGGCAGCGAGGCGACCAGGTCGGCGAACGACGCAGCCGCCTCGAGGTAGGTCGCCGTCCAGTCGTCAGGCGGCAAGCCCGAGGTCCCTGCGCAGCTTCGCGACGTGGCCGGTGGCCTTGACGGCGTACTGGGCCAGCTCGACCTTGCCCTGCTCGTCGACGACGAACGTCGAGCGGATCACGCCCTCGACCTCCTTGCCGTAGAGCTTTTTGAGCCCATAGGCGCCGTAGGCCTTCATCACCGACTTGTCGGCGTCGGAGAGCAGGGTGATCGTCAGCGAGTCGCGCTCGCGGAACTTCGCCAGTTTCTCCGGCTTGTCGGGCGAGATGCCGAGCACCTCGTAGCCCGCCGCCTTGAGCGAGTCGAGGTTGTCTGTGAAGTCACACGCCTGCTTCGTGCAGCCCGGCGTCATCGCCGCGGGGTAGAAGTAGACGATCACCTTCTTGCCGCGCAGCCCGCTCAGCGACACCTCGTCGCCCGTGTCGGAGGTCAGCGTGAAGTCGGGCGCGGTGTCGCCCGGCGCGAGTCGGTCGGTCACGAGTTCGGTCCTGTCCAAATCCGAGGTGGTCGCTGTTGCGAACAACTTGCAACAACGTAGGGTAAGTGGCAGTTGGGATTAATGCTCCCAACCTAGACGAGCCCGAGGAGGCGGAGCGATGCACGTGCCCGACGGGTTCCTCGACGCACCCACCTCGGTCGCGACCGGCGTGGTCGCCGCGGCGGCGGTAGGGGTGGCGCTGCGCGGCGCCCGGCGCGAGCTCGACGACCGTACGGCGCCGCTCGCCGGGCTCGTCTCGGCGTTCGTCTTCGCGGCCCAGATGCTCAACTTCCCGGTCGCGTCCGGCACCAGCGGCCACCTGCTCGGCGGGGCGCTGGCGGCGGTCCTGGTCGGCCCCTACACCGGGCTGCTCTGCATGGCCACGGTCTTCATCGTCCAGTGCCTGCTCTTCGCGGACGGCGGCATCACCGCTCTCGGCACCAACATCGACCTGATGGGGCTGGTCACCGTCGTGGTCGGCTGGACGGTCTTCAAGGCGCTGCAGGCGGTGCTGCCCAAGCGGCTCTCGATGGTCGCGCCGTCGGCGGCCGTGGCGGCCCTGGTGTCGGTGCCGGTCGCGGCATCGGCTTTCGTGCTGCTCTACGCCGTTGGCGGCACCGTCGACATCCCGCTCGGCAGCCTCACCACCGCGATGGTCGGGGTGCACGTGCTGATCGGGATCGGTGAGTCGGTGATCACTTTCTTGGCCGTGGCCAGCATCGTCGCCGTCCGGCCGGACCTGGTGCACGGCGCCCGGCCGGTGCTCGAGAAGCGCGAGCTGGTCCTGCACCACGAGGTCGCCGCATGAGGCGGACCAGCACCAAGGTGGTCGCCGCGGCCGCCCTGCTCGTCGCGCTGGTCCTGGCCGGCGTCGTCAGCCGGTTCGCCGACCACGACCCCGACGGCCTCACCAAGGTCTCGCAGGAGCATGGCTTCGCCCACAAGGCGACCACCCACCGCGGCCTGCTCGGCGGCTACGGCAGCCTCACCGGGGTGGTCGGCGTCGTGGTGGTGCTCGGCCTGGCCGGCGGGCTCGCCTTCGCCGTACGCCGCCGTCGGCCCGACGACGAGCGGCCCTGACGTGGGAGCGAGCTGACGTGGGCGGCCCGCACGGCCACAAGCTGCACTTCCATGGGCACTCGCCGGTCCACCGAGCCCCGGCGCACCTCAAGCTGCTCGCCCTGGTGGGCTTCGTGCTGCTCGTCGTGGCCACGCCCAAGGACTGGTTCCCCGCCTACGCCGGCTACCTGGCCGTGATCGCGGCGGTCGTCGCGCTCTCCCGGGTGCCGCCGACCTACCTGCTGAAGCGGATGGCCGTCGAGGTCCCGTTCGTCGCGTTTGCGCTCCTGCTGCCGTTCGTCGCCCAGGGGCCGCGCACCGACCTCCTGGGCCTCAGCGTCAGCGAGCACGGCCTGCTCGCGGCCTGGGCCCTGCTCGCCAAGGGCACCCTCGGCGTCCTCGCCAGCCTCACCCTCGCCGCCACCACCGAGCCGCAGGAGCTGCTCGCCGGGCTGGAGCGGCTGCACCTGCCGCACCTGCTCGTGCAGATCATGGGTTTCATGGTCCGCTACCTCGACGTGGTGACCACCGAGATGCGGCGGATGCGGATCGCCCGCGAGTCGCGCGGATTCACCGCCCGCAACCCGCGGCACTGGCCGATCCTCGCGAGGTCGGCCGGCGCGCTGTTCATCCGCTCCTACGAGCGCGGCGAGCGGGTCCACCTGGCCATGCTCAGCCGCGGCTACACCGGAAGGCTGCCGCGCCGATGACCCCCGTCCTGGACGTCCGCGGCCTCGCCTTCGCCTACCCCGACGGCCATCAGGCGCTGTTCGGCGTCGACCTCCATGTCCACCAGGGGGAGCGGGTCGCCCTGCTCGGCCCCAACGGTGCCGGCAAGACCACGCTCGTGCTGCACCTCAACGGCATCCTCGTCGCGGGCGCCGGCAGCGTTGCCGTGAGCGGGCTGCCGGTGACCAAGGACAACGTCCCCGAGATCCGGCGCCGGGTCGGGATCGTCTTCCAGGACCCCGACGACCAGCTCTTCATGGGCACCGTGCGCCAGGACGTCGCCTTCGGTCCGGCCAACCTCGGACTCAAGGGCGCCGAGCTGGACGCGCGCGTGCGGCGCGCGCTGGAGCAGGTCGGCATGGCGGCGTACGCCGACCGCCCGCCCCACCACCTCTCCTTCGGCCAGCGCCGCCGGGTGGCCGTGGCGACGGTGCTGGCGATGGAGCCGGAGATCCTGGTCCTCGACGAGCCGTCGTCCAACCTCGACCCCGCCAGCCGGCGCGAGCTGGCCGACATCCTGCGCTCGCTCGACGTGACCGTGTTGATGGTGACCCACGACCTGCCCTACGCGCTCGAGCTGTGCCCCCGCTCCGTGGTGCTGAGCGACGGGCACGTCGTCGCCGACGGGGCGACCTACGACGTGCTCACCGACGACGTGCTGATGTCGGCGCACCGGCTCGAGCTGCCGTTCGGGTTCGACCCCCGGTCCGTCGGGCCGAGCCCCGCCGCAGGTTGATAGCCTCCCCACCGTGGCCAAAGGCAAGGCGGAAGAAGGTCCCTCGGCGCTCGAGCGCGAGATCGAGGAGACCCGGGAGCGGCTCGCGGGCACCATCGACGAGCTGATCTACCGCTCCAACCCCCGCACGATCGTCAGCCGCGAGGTCGCCGGGCTCAAGGCCTTCTTCGTAGACCCGGCGAGCGGTCAGCCCCGCACCGAGAACATCCTCAAGGTGGCCGCCGGCGTCGTCGGCACCATCGTCGTGTTCGCCCTGATCCGTAAGGTGTCCCGCTGACACCCCGTGGAAGGCCCGACATGACCGAGAAGGCGCCGATCCGCATGCTCCACGACCGGATCCTCGTCGAGCTCGACCGGGAGGCGGGGGAGCGGCGCTCGTCCGGCGGCATCGTCATTCCGGCGACGGCCGCGATGGGCGCGCGACGGTTGGCCTGGTCGCGCGTGGTGGCGGTCGGTCCGCACGCCCGGAGCGTCGAGACCGGCGACCGGGTGCTGTTCGACCCCGAGGACAAGGCCGAGGTCGAGGTGCACGGCGAGACCTACGTGCTGATGCGCGAGCGCGACGTCCACGCCGTCGCTGCCGAGCGGCTCGAGGACGACGGCGAGTCCACCGGCCTCTACCTCTGAGCAGCTGCGCTCCGGCGGAGGCCGCACACCGCGGGCCCCTCGAGGACCGTGCCGTCGTGGTCGAAGCGCGACCCGTGCAGCGGGCAGTCCCAGCTGCGTTCGGCGTCGTTCCACCGGACGATCCCGCCGAGGTGGGTGCAGACCCGGGTGACGCCGTCCTGGCGCACCGAGCCGGTGGCGGCGGCACCCAACCAGCCGCGCGCCAGCTCGAGGCCGACCTCGCCGTTCACCAGGGCCGCCGTGCCCAGCCCGGTCACCTCGTGCGCGCTCCACGTGCGGAACGCCTCGGCCCAGGGCTGGTGGCCGCCGAGCAGCTCGCCGCTGATGGCCAGCGCGGTCGCCACCGCGTTGGTCATGCCCCACTTGGAGTAGCCACCGGCGACCAGGAGGTCGGACTGGCCGGGCAGGACCGGGCCCGCGAACGGCAGCTCGTGGTGCGGTTCGTAGTCCTGGGCCGACCAGGCGTGCGTCTCGACCGCGTCGGGCCAGTACTCGAGCGTCCACCGGCGCAGCGCCTCCACCCGGTCCGAGGTGGTCACCCGCGCGCCGACCTTGTGGCCGTTGCCGCCCACCAGCAGCATCGCCCCCTCGGCGTCGGGAGCATCTCGGAGCGAGCGTGACGGCTGGTCGACGGAGAGGTACATCGCGTCGACCGCCCGGGCCGGGGTCCGGAAGGCCAGGCCGTAGGAGCGCTGCGGCTTCATCCGTGCGAAGAAGCCACCACGGTCGACCACGGGCATGTTGGTCGCGACGACGACCTTGTCGGCGCCGACCTCGCCACCCTCGGTGGTGAGCCGCATCGGGTCCGAACCGCGAACCTTGGTCACCCGGACGCGCTCGACGAGGTCTACGCCGTGGGCCGCGGCCTGCCCCGCCAGGGCGTCGAGCAGCTCCACCGGGTCCAGCTGCAGCTGGTCGGCCAGCCGTACGCCGCCTCTGGTGCGGAACGGCAGCGGCAGCTCGTCGGCCCAGCTGGCCGCCAGCCCGGCCTGCCGGGCGAGCTCCAGCTCGCGCCGCAGTGTCTGATCGCCGTCGCTGCCGTAGGCGTAGCTGACGGCGTCGCGCTGCTGGACGGGCACGTCGTGCTCGACGCAGAACCGGCCGAGCCAGGCCAGCCCCTCGCGCTGCGCCTCGACGTAGTGCTGCACCACCGACGACGAATGCTTGTGCGCGATCGCCGTGAGCCGGCTGCCCTGCAGGCAGCTGATCTTCGCGGTCGAGCGGCCGGTCGTGCCGACACCGACGGTCCCGGCCTCCAGCACCACCACGGACCTGCCCGCGCGGCCCAACAGCAGCGCGGTGGTGAGCCCGGTCAGCCCGGCGCCGACCACGGCCACGTCGTAGTGCCCGCCGACCTCGGCCGGGCCCGGCGCCGGGGCGGTGCGCGGGTGACGGTCCTGCCACAGTGAGGTGAGGGTCATGGCTGGCCGGTGCCCCGCGACCCCTCGGCTCAACCGTCCTGCAGCGCTCCGTACGCCCGGGTCGGCGTGAGGCGTACGACGACCCGCCGGTCGCGCACCATGGCCGCGCGGTAGGCGTCCCAGTCCTCGTGCTCGCCGCTGATGCCTCGGTAGAGCTCGACCAGCTCGTCGGCCGCCGCGTCGTCGGGCTGGCTCGCCACCGGTGAGAGGGTCACGTCGCCCTCCAGGACGGCGTAGCTCCAGAACGTCGGCACGTTGACGTGCAGTGCTGCCCACGCGGTGCGGCGCAGGTTGGCGTACTTCGCGCGGTCGGCCGTCGTGGACACCCGGATCACGCCGTCGTCGCCGACCACGTGCAGGACGTTGGACAGCTGTGGGCGGCCGTCGGAGCGGACGGCGACCAGGATCGACTGGTGGGTCTCGCGGGCGGCCTCCAGGGCCTTCTCGATCTCCATGCCGGGTGCAGCGCCGGGGGCGGAGCGGATGTTCCGGGCGGCCGGATGCGACCACCAGCGCGGCTACGACGAGCTGGGCTGGCCCAGCGGAGCGGCGGTCACGACGACGGAGTGCCGGTAGGTGCTGCCGTCCCAGTCCTGGGCGGAGATCATCACCAGCCGGCCCGCCCCGCCGTCCTGCTTGTAGAGCGTGGGCCCGACCCGGTCCATGGTCGCCGCGTCGAAGGTGCGCACCGAGCTGACCTGGTAGCGCATCGTGCCCTGCTTGGTGAGCAGGTCGACGACGTCGCCCTGGCCGAGCTCGGAGATCTGCGTCAGCCCCCCTCCGGACGGACTCGCGTGGGCGAGCAGGATCGTCTGGCCGTGCGCCGCCCCCGCCTTGGCGCTACCGCTCCACCAGCCCACCAGCGGCGCGTCGTTCGGCGCCGTCTGGAGGGAGACCCGGGGCGCCACGTCGCTGCGCACCAGCGGTGCGACCAGCTGCACCCCCGACAGCCCGGCGACCGCCAGTCGGACCGGGGTCGCCGGGGTCGGGTCCGTGTAGGTCGTCTCCCGGGCGTGGCCCCCGCCGCGGTGGGCGAAGTCGAACCACGACCCCGGCAGGCTCAGGGCCACCGCGACCAGGAGGCCCAGCGTGCTGAGGACGACCGAGAACCGGCCGAAGCCCGTCGCGAAGCGCTGGAAGGGCGCGCGGCCGCCGACGGACGTCGCGATGCTGGACACGTCCGGACAACGCCGCGGCGCCGGACCGGGTTACGGGCGCGCGACCGGCGCCGCGCCGGTGCTGGGTTTCGCGACCTGTGCCGCGACCGGTGGCGCGACCGGTGTCGCAGCCGCAGCCGGGACCAGGCCCAGCTCGCCGTCCGCGGCGTCGGCGAGGTGGCCGCCCGACTGCTGTTGATGGGTCTCGGGGATCAGCATCGCTGCGAGCGAGGCCAGGGCCATGACCGCGCCGAGCATGACGAAGCCGATCTCGTAGCCCCGTTCGGCGGGGAACCCCCTGGACCCGACGTGTGCCGTGAGGATGCCGGCCATCGCCGCGGAGCCGATCGAGCCGCCGATGGTTCGGATGTTGGCGTTCATCCCGCTCGCGACGCCCGTCTGCTCCGCCGGGACGGCGGCGACCACGACACCGGCGAGGCTGGAGAAGACCATGCCCGACCCGAGGCCCTGGACCGTCGTGGCGGCGTAGAGCTGCCAGGTCTGGTCGTGGAAGAGGCCGACGCACGCGAACGCCACGCCGGTGGCGAGCAGCCCGGTGGTGATGACGGCACGGACGCCGATCCGCCGGATCAGCGACGCGGTCGCGAAGCCCACCAGGAAGCTGGCCACGGCGGACGGCAGCAGCAGGTGGCCGGACTCGGTGATCGAGGCCCCGAACCCGTAGCCGACCGAGCGCGGGGTCTGCAGCAGCTGGGGCAGGAAGCCGAAGGAGGCGAACATCCCGAAGCCCACGCACCCCGCGACCACGTTGGCCGTCCACACGCCGCGCAGGCGCATCATCTGCATGTCGATCATCGGCACCGGCACCCGGCGTTCGACCGCAACCCACGCCGCACCGAGCACGACCGCCGCGCCGAACAGGCCGAGCACCGGACCCGAGGTCCAGCCCCAGTGGTTGCCCTCGCTCAGCCCGAGCAGGAGGGCCACCAGCCAGCCGGCGAGCAGCACGGCCGGGCCCACGGGCAACCGGGCCGGGGTACGGACGGGCGACTCGGGCACGAACAGCAGCGCCGCCCCGGCCGCCAGCAGGGTGACCACCATCGGCAGCCAGAACAGCCCGCGGTAGCCGAAGGAGTCGACGATCGGACCGGCCACCACGATGCCGACCCCGAAGCCGACAGCGGTGAGCGAGGCGATCACGCTCAGCGCCATCGTCATCCGCTCCCGGAACTCGTCGCGGATGATGCCGAACGAGAGCGGCAGTACGCCGCCGCCCACGCCCTGGAGCGCGCGGGCCGCGATCAGCCAGCCGATGCTCGGCGCGAGCGCCGCGGCCAGCGAGCCCACGGCGAGGATGGCCAGCGCGACCACGAGCATGCGGACCTTCCCGACGACGTCGCCGACCCGGCCCATCAGCGGGGTGCAGATCGACGCGGACAACAGGTAGGCGGTGAGCACCCAGGTCACCGTGGTCTGGGAGGTGTGGAACTCGACCTGGATCCGCGCCAGCACCGGCACGATGAGCGACTGCAGCAGCGAGAACGAGGAGGCGGCGGCGGCGAGGACGGCGAAGGTGATCTCGCGCCGACCCCGGAGCCGGGTCAGGAGTGATGGTTGCATCGGACAACAACCTTCCCACGACCCCACATACTCGACCAGATCGGTCCAGTTAGTGGACGTCCGGTCAGGCGGTGGCGAGCAGGACCACGGCCGAGACCAGGACGGCGACCAGCAGCACGGCGGCCGCCACGCTGGGGCCCAGGCTGCCGGTGACGCTCCCCACGTCGCCGGTCCGGAGCGCGGCGGCGACCCGGCGGTAGCGCAGCGTGCCGTAGGCGACCCCGACGGCGCCGGTGAGGATCAGCACGCCGCCGGCCACCAGGCTGGCGGCGGTGACCTCGCCACCGTCGGCGAACCGGGCGACCGCAAGTCCGACGACGATCACGTTGGCGCTGGTGCGTAGCCAGGCGAGCTGGGTGCGCTCGTTGGCGAGGTGGTCGCGGACGGTGCTGGACTCGGTCACGGCTGGCTCCTGACCTAGGTATTGCCTAGGTGACATGGTTGGATGCTCTCCATGATCTCGCGTCGCGCGGCGGCCCACGGGACCGCCCTGCTGCTCCTGGTCCCACTCGCGTCCGCGTGCGGCGGCGACGACTCCAGCGGGTCCTCCGGCAAAGGCGGGGACACCACCCTCACGGTCTACGCCGCGGCCTCGCTGACCAAGACCTTCCAAGAGGTCGGCGCGGAGTTCGAGAAGCAGCACGACGGGGTCAAGGTCGAGTTCAGCTTCGGGGGCTCGTCCGACCTGGTCTCGCAGCTCCAGGAGGGCGCACCCGCGGACGTGTTCGCCTCCGCCGACGAGGCCAACATGGACAAGCTGACCGGCGCCGGGCTGCAGGACGGCGAGCCCCAGGACTTCGCCTCCAACACCCTCGAGATCGTCACGCCTCCCGACAACCCGGCCGGGATCACGTCCTTCGCCGACCTGGCCAAGGACGGCGTCCAGGTCGTGGTGTGTGCGCCCGAGGTGCCGTGCGGTGCCGCGACGGTCAAGGCGGAGGCGGCGACCGGTGTCTCCCTGACCCCGGTGAGCGAGGAGCAATCGGTCACCGACGTGCTCGCCAAGGTCACCTCGGGCGAGGCCGACGCAGGCCTCGTCTATGTCACCGATGTGGCTGCCGCCGGTGACGCGGTGCACGGCGTACCGTTCCCCGAGTCCAGTGACATCGTGAACACCTACCCGATCGTGGCGCTCAAGGACTCGAAGCACGGCGAGCTCGCCCACGACTTCGTCGACCTGGTGCTGAGCGACACCGGTCAGGGCATCCTCGAGGAGGCCGGCTTCGCCAAGCCATGACACCAGCCGGGCTCGGCCGGTCACACCCGAGCGGCCCGTCGGGGTGCCGCGATGGGTCTACGTCCCGGCCCTGGTCGGGGCGGTGTTCGTGCTGCTCCCGCTGGTGGCGATCGTGGCCCGCGTCGACTGGAGCCACTTCGGGTCGCTGGTCACCTCGGAGGGGTCGCGCGCGGCGTTCTGGCTGAGCCTGAAGACCTCGACGGCGAGCACCGTGCTGTGCGTGGTCTTCGGGGTGCCGATGGCGCTGGTGCTGGCGCGCAGGGAGTTCCGCGGCTCCTCGCTGCTGCGCTCGCTGGTGCTGCTTCCGCTGGTGCTGCCCCCGGTCGTCGGCGGGCTCGCACTCCTCTACACCTTCGGTCGGCGCGGACTGCTGGGCTCCGAGCTCGACGCCATCGGGGTGCAGGTCGCCTTCTCCACGATCGCGGTGGTGCTGGCTCAGACGTTCGTCGCGATGCCCTTCCTGGTGGTCTCGATGGAGGGCGCGCTGCGCACCGCCGGCCAGCGGTACGAGGTGGTCGCGGCCTCCCTCGGTGCCCCGCCGACGACGGTGTTCCGCCGGATCACCGTGCCGCTGGTGCTCCCGGGGCTGGTGTCGGGCGCGGTGCTGTCGTTCGCGCGGGCGCTCGGCGAGTTCGGCGCGACCATCACCTTCGCGGGCAGCCTGCAGGGCCGGACCCGCACGCTCCCGCTGGAGATCTACCTGCAGCGCGAGACCGACCCCGATGCCGCCGTCGCGCTCGCGCTGGTCCTGGTCGTCGTGGCCGTGCTGGTGATCGGCCTGGCCCGGCAGAGCCGGGGGGTCCTGTGACCTTCGAGCTGTCCTTCGCGCTCGCCGCGCGGGGGGTCGACCTGGCACTCGAGGTGGCCACCGGCGAGACGCTGGCGGTACTCGGCCCCAACGGCTCCGGCAAGTCCACAGCGCTCGCGGTGACCGCCGGCCTGGTGACCCCCGACAGCGGTCGGGTGGTGCTCGACGGCGTGGTGCTGACCGACGTCGGTGCCGGACGGCCGGGTCGGCAGGTGGCGCCGCACGCGCGGCGTACGGCGCTGCTCGGCCAGGAGCCGTTGCTCTTCCCGCACCTCGACGCCCTCGAGAACGTCGCGTTCGGTCCGCGCAGCGCCGGCGTCCCGCGCGCCTCGGCCCGGCGCGACGCCCAGCGGTGGCTCGACGAGGTGGGGGTCGGTGAGCTCGCCGGCCGCCGGCCGGCGCGGCTCTCGGGTGGCCAGGCGCAGCGGGTCGCCGTGGCGCGCGCGCTGGCCGCCGAGCCGGCGCTGCTGCTGCTCGACGAGCCGATGGCGGCGCTCGACGTCGCGGTGCTCCCCGCGCTGCGCCAGACGCTACGGCGGCTGCTGGCCGACCGGAGCGCGATCGTGGTCACCCACGACCCCCTGGACGCGCTCCTGCTCGCCGACCGGGTGGTGGTCCTCTCGGACGGCCGCGTGGTCGAGCAGGGGCCGAGCGCCGAGGTGCTCTCGCGGCCGCGCAGCCCCTTCGCGGCCCGGCTGGCCGGGCTCAACCTCGTGGCGGGGACCTGGCGCGACGGCGCGGTCGAGTCGCCGGAGGGGCTGCGGGTCCACGGCCTGGTCGAGGGCGAGCCGCCGGCGGCGGGGGAGAGCGCCATCGCGACGTTCCGGCCGGCGTCGGTGGCGGTCTACCGCGACCCGGTGGCGGGCAGCCCGCGCAACGCGTTCGAGGTCACCATCACCGAGATCGAGCCGCTGGCCGACCTGATCCGGGTGCACGCCGGCCCGCTGCACGCCGATGTGACCGTGCAGTCCGCGGCGCAGCTTGCGCTCGAGGCCGGGCTCATCGTCACCTTCTCGGTCAAGGCGACCGAGGTCTCCGTCTACCCGCGAACGTAGGCTGCCGTCCGTGGCGGAGTACCTGCGGATCGGCGAGGTGGCCCAGGCGGTCGGGGTCAGCGTCGACACGCTGCGCCGGTGGGAGTCCGAGGGGCGGGTCACCTTCCAGCGCCAGCACAACCAGCGGGTGCTGCCCGCCGACGAGCTCGCGCCGCTCATCGCGTCGCTGGCCGGGTCGTCGGCCACCTCGAGCGCGCGCAACCGGATGAGCGGCATCGTGGTCGCGGTCAAGCGCGACGGCGTGATGGCGCAGGTCGAGCTCGCCTGCGGCGACTACCGGATCGTGTCGCTGATGAGCCGCGACGCCGCCGACGAGCTCGGCCTCGAGGTCGGCAAGCCTGCGACCGCGGTGGTCAAGGCGACCAACGTGATCGTCGAGGTGGGTCAGGCGACGACCAGGTAGCCCGACTCGCTCACCTTCCGGACCTGACGGGCTGTCGCCCTGCCCGCCCGCCCGCCACGTCGCGCAGCCGCTGTTCGAGCTCGACAAGGGAGTAGGGCTTGACCAGGTAGGCGTCGGCGCCCGCCGCCAGGCCCGCGGCCCGGTCCTCCTCGGAGTCGCAGGCGGTGCTCATCACGACCGCCACGCGCGGGTGGATCATCCGGATCCGGCGCAGCACCTCCAGGCCGTCGTAGCCCGGCAGCATCAGGTCCAGCACCACCGCGTCCGGCTCGTGCTCGGCGGCCCGGGCCACACCCTCCGGCCCGCTCGCGGCGGTCACCACGTCCCAGCCGATCGGCTCGAACCAGATCCGCATCAGCTCGGCGATGCTCGGCTCGTCGTCGACGACGAGCAGGCGGGGACGGTGGGCGAGGAGGGTGGCGCCGGTCATGCGACCACGGTCCGCCCGCAACCTGAGACGGCGCTGTGACGACGCCACGAGTTGATGCTCAGTGAGTGGCGCGAACAGCCCCGGCCGAGGATCACAAGCCGATCGGCAGCCCGGCGTAGTTCTCGGCGAGCCCGGTCGCGCCGGCCTCGCTGCTGGTCACCCACCGCAGCTGGGAGAGCTGCAGCTGCTCCTCGAACGGGTCGCCGGAGGCGTGCAGCATCGTGGTCATCCACCACGAGAAGTGGGTGCAGCGCCAGACCCGACGCACCGCCGTGTCGGCGTACGCATCGGCCAGCGACGCGTCGTCCTTGCGGAGCCACGCCACCAGGGCCGGCGCCAGCAGCGCGACGTCGGCGACGGCCAGGTTGAGCCCCTTGGCGCCCGTGGGCGGGACGATGTGCGCGGCGTCGCCGGCGAGGAAGAGCCGGCCCCCTCCTTCGGTGGAGCGCATCGGCGTCTGCACGTAGGAGCGCATCGGCAGCACCGAGCGGTCGGTGATCGGCCCGGTGGCCAGCGTCCAGCCGTCCAGGGCGAACCGGGCTGCCAGCCCGTCCCAGATCCGGTCGTCGGACCAGTCGTCGAGCGAGGTGTCGTTGGGGACCTGGAGATAGAACCGGGACACCGACGACGAGCGCATCGAGTGCAGGGCGAAGCCGTCGGGGTGCCAGGCGTAGATCAGCTCGTCGGTGGACGGCGCGACGTCGGCGAGGATCCCCAACCAGGAGTAGGGGTAGGTGCGCTCCCAAGTCCGGGGATCCGGTACGGCGGCTCGCGACGGCCCGAACGAGCCGTCGCAGCCCACCACGACGTCGGCGACCAGCCTGGTCGCCGTGCCATCGGCGGTCGTGAAGGTGACCGAGGGTCGGTCGGTCTCCAGGTCGTGGAGCGCGGTGTCGGCGACCTCGTAGTGCACGACCTGGCCGCGCTCCTGGGCCGCCGCGACGAGGTCCTTCTGCACCTCGGTCTGGCCGTAGACCCACACCGAGCGGCCGGTGAGGTCGACGAAGTCCAGGTGGTGGCGCTCGCTGTGCCCCGCGTCGTGCCACTGCAGGTAGATGCCGCGGTGCTCGTCGCCCTCGCGCTCGAGCCGGCCGCCGAGGCCGACGTCCCGGAGCAGGTCGACCGTCGACTGCTCGAGGATTCCGGCGCGGATCCGCGAGGCGACGTAGTCCTCCGAGCGGGTCTCGACCACCACCGAGTCCACGCCCTCGCCGTGCAGCAGGTGCGCCAGCAGCATGCCGGCCGGCCCGGCCCCGATGATCGCGACCTGGGTCCGCTCCTCGTGCATGGCAGTAGTACATGCCCCCACGAGCGGACGCGACGGTCACGGGTTCCACTGGCCGGAAGGCGGTGCCCGTGACGGTCAGTCCCGGGGACCGCCGTGCATCAGCCCGGCCAGCCCCCCGGGCAGGGTCGCGGCCAGCGCGTCGTCGAACTCGCCGTCCACCAGCACGAACACCACCCGGGCCACGACATCGCCCCGGTTGGCCCAGGCGTGGTCGGTGCCGCGCTGGACGACGATGTCGCCCGCGCCGAGGGTCACCTCGGAGTCGTCGAGGATCAGCGTGACCTCGCCCTCCAGCACGATCCCGTAGTCGACGGACGCGGTGCGGTGCACCGGTGACTGGAGCCCGCGCTCGTCGAGGTGGCCGGGCAGGAACTCGTTGATGCGGATCTTGGTGCCGCGGGGCGGTGGAGGTACGGCGAGCGTCCGTTCGGTCGGCTCCGAGGGCTCGACCGCCAGGATGCGGGTCGGCGCGCCCTCGGTGTTCCAGACCTCGTGGAAGGCGACGCCGTCCTCGGGCAGCTCGCGGCTGACCGGGACGGGGCCGTCGGACACCACGACCGAGACGCCGTCCGGCGTGTGCCCGGTGACCACGCGACGCGGCGGGTTCATGCGTGGCACGCGATCGGACCGCCGTGGAAGGCCACCATGTCGGGCCACACGTCCGGCACGCCGAGCCGGGTCCACTCGACGGCGTCGAGCTCGGCGTACGCGCGGTGCAGGTTGCCGACGAAGCGCTCGGTCTCCGCCCAGGCGGCGTAGGGGTTGTCGGCGTGCTTCTGCGCGGCCTCGAGGGGGGTCAGCCCGGCGGCGCGCGAGTCGGCGGCGACCTGCTGGACGTAGTCGAGGTAGCCGTCCATCGCACCGAACAAGCGGTCCACGTCCTCCCCCCGGCACACCGGGCCGTGGCCGGGCACCAGCACCTCGGGGGCGAGCGACCGCATCCGGGTGATGGCCAGCCGGAACCCCGCCACCGACCCCTCCAGGACGAACGGCTGGCCGCCGTTGAACGCCAGGTCGCCGGTGAACAGCACCCGCCGCTCCGGCAGCCAGACCAGCACGTCGTTAGTGGTGTGGGCCGGCTGACCGATGTGCAGCAGCTCGACCGTGACGTCCGACAGGTGCAGCGTCAGCTCGCGGTCGAAGGTGACCTCGGGTGGTCGGAGGGTCAGCTCGCCGTAGTCGGGCTCGACGATCACCCGGGTGGCCTCGAGGCCTGCAGCGAGCGCCTCCTCACGGCACTTCTCGTGGCCGATCACCACCGTCTCGGCAGGCAGTAGCCCGTTGCCGTAGGTGTGGTCGGGATGGTGGTGGGTGTTGACCAGCGCCTTGGGGGTCCCGCGGCTCACTGAAGCCACCGCCGCGAGGACCGCCCGGGTGCGCCGTTCGGTGGAGGCCGTGTCGACGAGCACAGCGGCTCCGGAGCCGTCGACCACGACACCGCAGTTGTTGACCATCCAGCCGCCGTCGGGCTGGACGTAGGCGTAGCCGCCCGGCGCCAGCTGCTCGACGTACGGCGTACCGTCGTCCCAGGTCATGATCCCAGTCAGCCTCATGGCCGGTCGCCCAACAAGGGGATCGGCCATCGCGGGTGCCGATCATTGGCATGCGGGATGGCTCGGTCAGTCGCGTTCGTCCTCGAGCGCGATCGCTACGTCGTAGAGCAGCCTGCGCAGCCAGACCACCGCCGGGTCCGCCTCGCGGCGCGGGTGCCAGTGCGCCGCCTCGGTGATGGTCACCGGGTCGAGCGGCGTCGCGGCGACCGCCAGGCCGAGCACGTCGACGCAGCGACGCGCCAGGCGGGAGGGTACGAACGCGCACATGTCGGTGCCGGCGACCGCGAACGGCAGGGTGAGCAGGCTGGTGACCTGGACCAGCAGGGTGCGGTCGTGCACGCCCTTCGCCTCCAGCTCGACCTCGAGGGGTCGCCGGCGCGGCCCGGCGGCGGCGAACACGGCGACCGCGTGCGGCATCTCCTGCAGGTCGTCGAGCGAGAGGGCTCCGTCGGTGAGCCTTGGGTGGTCGCGCGCCACCACGCAGACCAGCTCGTCGGTGAAGACCGGCTGCAGCCGACCGGGGAAGTCGAAGCCCAGCGGCCCGATGATCAGGTCGCGCCGCATCAGCTGGCCCTCGAACTGGTCGCGGCGTACGTCGATCGTGTCGAACGCGATCGTGCAGCCGGGCGCCTGCTCGCCCAGCATCCGGGTCAGCGGCTCGGCGAGCACGGTCATGGCGTACTCCGACATGCTCACCGTGAACCTCTTGTGGCTGCCGCTCGCGTCGAACTCCCGCTGGTTGCCGAGCAGGGCCTCCGCGGCCTCGACCGCGGCTGCCACCAGCGGCCGGAGCTCCTCGGCCAGCGGCGTGAGCTCGAAGCCACGACCGGACCGCACCAGGAGCTCGTCGTCGAAGTGCTTGCGGAGCCGGGCGAGCGCCCCGCTCATCGCCGGCTGGCTCATCGTCATCCGCTCGCCGGCGTGGGTGAGGTTCCGCTCCTCGAGGAGGGCGTGCAGCGAGAGCAGCAGGTTGGCGTCGACCTCGCGGAGCCGCTCCTTCACCGCGCGTGCCCCTCTCGTCGTACCGCTGTGACGGCGCTCACCCTAGGGCGTGTGCACGGCCGGGGACACGCCCTAGGGTTCGGGTCATGGCCCTGGGCGGCACCGACCTCAACCTGCTGTTGCCGTTGAAGGTGCTGCTGGAGGAGGGCAACGTGACCCGGGCCGGCCAGCGCCTCGAGCTCAGCCAGCCGGCGATGAGCGCGGCCCTGGCCCGGCTGCGGCGCCGGTTCGACGACGAGCTGCTGGTGCGGGCCGGCCGCGACTACGAGCTGACGCCGTTCGCCCGAGACCTGCTGCCCGAGGTGCAGCGCGCCCTGCGGCTGATGGGAGCGGCGCTGCACCTCGAGGACGAGTTCGACCCGGCCACCTCCTCGAGGACCTTCCGGTTGGCCATGAGCGACTATGCGATCGCGGTGGTGCACGAGCCGCTGGTCCGGCTCGTCGAGGCCGAGGCGCCCGGCGTCCGGCTCAGCATCGGTCACCTGAGCCCCGTGGTCCGGGAGTCGCCCACGGCGCTCACGGACCACGACGCACTCGTCGCCCCGCTCGGCATGAACTTCCCGGGGGACTCACGGCCCCTCTGGCGCGACCGGATGGTCGTGATCGCCGACCGCGGCAACCCGAGGCTCCGCGAGGGCCGGCTCACCCTCGACGACCTCGCGACCCTCCCGCACGCGGCCGGCGCGTTCGGGCCCGGAGTGCTGACGCCGGTCGACCGGGCCTTCGGCGAGCTCGGCATCGACCGGCGGATCGCGCTGCAGGTGTTCGGGTTCCTGCCGCTGCCGTTCGTGATCGAGGGCACCGACATGGTGGCCGTCGTTCCCGAGCTGCTCGCCCGGCTGCATGTGCGGCACGGTGGCCCCCTCGTCGTCGTCGAGCCGCCGTTCGACGAGGTGGTCCTGGCCGAGGGCTACTGGTTCGCGGCCGACCGGTTGTCCGACCCGGCGCACCGCTGGCTGTTCGGCCGGCTGGACGCGGTGGCCGCTGAGCTGTCAGGCGTCGTCTGACGGTCCAGGCGTGTGGCCGCGCGTCTCGGGGTACCGAAGCGCCGGGAGGAAACACATGAGGACCCTCATCGGTGCTGTGGTCGTGATCTGGCTGGTGATCGGCGTGGTCGCGGCGGCGCAGCGCGGCTACTTCGGTGACAACCGCGACGTCAGCTGCAAGTCCTTCAG
>Ga0068860_100000459_pt1 | contig 51043 bp, 50 predicted proteins | sample KBSSwiS32_FD_66597 | JGI IMG/M metagenome (GOLD analysis project Ga0068860, IMG submission 66597) | Switchgrass rhizosphere microbial communities from Kellogg Biological Station, Michigan, USA - KBS Switchgrass S3-2 | ecosystem: Host-associated > Plants > Roots > Rhizosphere > Soil ... | reverse complement strand
ATCCTTCAATTGCTCCCATGCACGATCACTGATTATTTTCCTCACTTGGGTTTTCTTCATCCCAAGTTTTCATCATATTTTCCTTAACTCGTACAGAATTAATTCATGAACACAACCTAGCAGTCAAATTCAATGCTTGGATTTTGGAAACCACCAGGTAATTGACCGCCACCGTAACGCCATTCGACAACGGGCTGGGTTATTCGTTGCAGGGACAACGGGTTGGTAAACCCCGCGCATCTCGATAAACGCATCCTGAATCGCAGATGACAGGAAAAGAATCTGCGCCCGTCGGATTTCTAATTATTTTTGGGCTCTTTTTCAGAAATCCTCACAAATCGTCAGGTGTCCTCAAACCCTGATGGATACAGCGTTCCATCCGCTTTCACATCATCACACATCATCACGAATTGGCCTGAATTTTGCCATCGGGTTACGTTTTTGGGTTACTTTGAAAGCCAGCAATAATTTAAAATATCACCCATGCCATAAATAAATTACGGAAAATGTAAATGTGAAGTTTACAAAAAGGTATGCACAGACAAGAATAATCAACCTTGCCAATAATGCCACCCGCTTGGTCAGTTTCCACAGGATGAGCATTGCAAACGCAAGAGCGATTGCCTGAAATATTCCGGCTAACACGTTCTTTCCAGAAAAAGCATCGATTGCAAATATTGGCATAATAGTTCCTATTTTTAGAAATAAATTTGCCAGGACATCTGCTAGGGCTGACAGATCAGACGAAGCGAGAAATGAGCAAAAGAGACTGCTCATTTATTTGAGTGCCTTTTGAGCGATAGCCATTCGCGGTGCCGCTTGCATGACTAGCAATGTATTTCGCAATCTCCATTTGTGCGAGAATGTTTTGAACAATTCGTTGATCGGTTAACGTCTTAGCTTGATGTGTTCAGCTTTTATACGTAACGCATCGCATTTGCATCAGCAATTCGCCAGTGATTCCATCGATCTTTACGAACACCTTTTTTGGCATTGCCCAAAAGGTGTAGCCAAAAGGCTAGGGGGGACTGATATTCGCCCAGCGAGGAAATCCCAGTCCGTTTACTGATACTCGTTCTAGATAAAGCGCAGATGAGAAGCTGCGCTGAAATCTGGCAATGTGCGAAACCATTCGAGATTTGCAGCGAGCGCTTCCGGAACCTCGACTGGAAAGTGCTTTGCATCCCTGCCTAGCTCAATACGGAATTCCACTTCTACTGTCCGACGTTCGCTAATTCGAGTAAATGTCGGAACGAAAAAGTAGTGGTAAGCAACGCCCGGCATTTTATCAAACGGGCGCATCTAGAGAACTCTCTTAAGCGCACTATAGGAATCGAATACACAGCCAAACTCGAGAGCTCTAGTATGGCTGCCCACAGTTGCCCCGACGACTCCAAAATAATTCCCATCGCGCTCAATACTCTGTAGGAGTGGCCAAGAAGTGGCCAAGTGCAAAAAATATGAAAATAATTTTGGAATATCATTCACGCCATAACTTGCTTGAAATAAGCAAGTTGAAGGTGGTGCACCGTGTTGGAATCGAACCAACAACCTAGTGATTAAGAGTCACGTGCTCTACCAATTGAGCTAACGGTGCATTGCCGGGTGAGGGGGCGCTTCGCCTTTTCCGCGTCCGACCGGGCTTTTTGTATCGCCAGCCCGCATCTCTCTTCAAGGAAAAATGCGCGCGGGTGATCCAGGCGGCTCTGCAGTCGGGGCGCTTTCCAGTGGTCCGCGTCCTTCACATCCCTTTCGGGGCTGGCAAATATGCACAGTAAAAAATCCGTGGCAAGTGTTTTTGTGCCACAAATGGAACATGGGGGCCGTTTCCCTCGCAAAAGCAGTGGAAAAAAGGCGCATCCGGTTTATCTTGGAAACAACATGATTCTCCGCGTCCCCACGATCCTCGCAATCCTGTCCCTAACCGCATTTGCCCAAGACGAAATGAAAACCAAAAACGATACCCCAACGATGACCTCCGCCTCTTCTTCAGCCACGCCCGCGCCGATCTGCAAACCGGGTGAAAAATCCGCCTGCGGCCTGCCTTCCAATGCGGTGATCGACATGGCGAAGGCGAAAGTAAAGCACACGGACGCCGAGTGGCAGAAGCTGCTGACGCCGACCCAGTACCGGGTGGCCCGCCAGCAGGGCACGGAGCCGCCTTTTCACAACGAGTATTGGAACAACCACGAAGACGGGGTTTATTTTTCCGTGTGCAGCGATACGCCGCTCTTTGACAGCAAGGATAAGTTCGAGAGCGGGACGGGCTGGCCGAGCTTTACGAAGCCGATCGAGAAGGCGTTCGTAGAGGACACGGTGGACAGCAGTTACGGGATGACGCGTACGGAGGTGCATTGCGCGGTGGATGGCGGGCATCTCGGCCATGTGTTCGACGACGGCCCGGCGCCCACTGGCCTGCGCTACTGCATCAACTCGGCGTCGCTGAAATTCATGCCGCGCAAGGAATACGACGCCTGGGTGGCAAAGCATGACCGGCTGGCATCCGCAGGCACGGCTGCGAAGTAGCGCACAAGGGCGGGGGTGTTTGCCAGGAGGAGGCCCCGTTTTACGCAAGGCGTGACTCAGAGGCGATACGTGTTACACTAGGAAGCATGTTGAACACAGTGATGCAGGCTGGGGGATGCTGTTATGGTAATTATGGCATGGCATCTGCTCAACTATATGGGGAAGTAAAAAATCCACATCCTGATGCAAGCCCAACTAACAAGACCGATTACCGGTGAATTTGACATGAGCGTGCAGACCAAAAAAATCCTGCTCCTGGAGGATGACGAGGATTTCCGCGATATCATCAAGGATTTCCTGGAACTGCATTTCTACCAGGTGGTGATGGTAAAAAACGGCGTGGAAGGCGTGCGGGAGATCATGACCAGCGATTTTGAGATCATCCTGTGCGACATGATGATGCCGACGCTGCCCGGCGATATGTTTTACCTTGCCGTGGAGCGGATGCGGCCGCACCTGTGCGACCGGTTTATTTTCATGACGGGCTACAAGGGCGATGGCAAGGTTTCGGATTTCGTGAAAAAAGTGAACGGGACGATGCTGAACAAGCCGTTCCATATGGACGACCTGCTGGAGATGATCGCATTCATACAGGTGCGGTCCAACCTGCAGTTCTGATCACGCCACGGCGTTGAACTGAGGCGGCGTTTCGCCTTGAACCCTTGCTATCCGCACTGGAGAATACTTTTCTCCCATATGAATCTCTTCCGTGCCGTCCTGCCCGGCACCATCCTCCCGGTGATCTCCGCTGTTTCCCCTTGCCTCGGATGTCCAGATCCAGAAAGACATTCCGTTCATGGGGCCTGACCGGATGGAAAAGATGGATGCCTACATTCCGTCCGCAAAGTTTCCCCGGCCACTGCCCGTAGTGATCTGGATCCACGGCGGAGGCTGGAGTACCGGCTCGAAAAATGACAAGAGGGAGCGCAACATCTGCAATACCCTGGCGGAGAACGGCTATGCCGCGTTTTCCATTGATTACCTGATCACCAAAAACATGGGCAAGGCACCATCGGTTGCCAGCGCGACTCCCGCCGAGCCGGACAAGGCACCCGGCGACGCGGAGGAAAACGCCGACTCCAATGATGCGTATGTGCCCTGGCCGCAGAATCTGTACGATTGCAAATCGGCGCTGCGTTTCATCCGCAAGGAAACCACACGCTTCGGCATCGACCCGGACAGGATCGCGGTCTCCGGCGGCTCGGCGGGCGGACACCTGGCGCTGATGGTCGGCCTCACGGCAGACGTCCCGGAACTGAACAAGGGGGGCCTCTACACCGATCAGTCCAACAAGGTAACGTGCATCCTCGATTTCTACGGGCCGACGGCGATCAATGATAAGAAGCGGGAGAAGAAGTTCGCCGGCAAGACCGGGGAGGAAACCAAGGCGAATCTGAAAACAGCCTCGCCATTAACCTATGTCGCAAAGGATTCCCCGCCGACATTCATAGTCCATGGGACCAAGGACGGCACGGTAAGCATCAGCCAGTCCCGGAATCTCGCCAGGAAAATGGACGAGGCCGGCACAGTCCACCTGTTCATAGAGGTTCCCGGGGGCCCGCATTCCTTCGACCTGCAATCCAGCGGCGTAGATCTAAGACCACGGGCGCTGGAGTTTCTGTCGGTGCATCTTTTAGGGACGCCCACGCCGGCCAAACCGTGATTTCCAAGATGTGGCCCGGTTTCAGAGGCGTTTCAAAGCGCTGCGAAGAACGCGCCTCAGTTTCCCGATTGCTTGCGGACCTTTTCCTTTTTCGCCTCGGCATCCTCGGAGATGCGCTTCAGCTCGAAGGTCAGTTGTTTTTCCAGGCTTTCCACCTCGTCCTGCTTGCTGGTGGCCGCGGCCTTCTTGATCTGGTCGCGGAGAAACATTTCCTTCTCAGCGGTTCTGGCCTTGGCCACGGAGTCGATCTCGGCGATCTCGGCTTTCTGCTTCTCGGTCAATCGGGATGTCGGTGCCTGTTTTTCGAGGCGTTCCATGGCAAGTTCGTAGGCGGATTTCATAAATGGCGTCCCATACTTTTGCCCGTTGCTTTTGTAGAATCAACTTCTAAAGTATCCATCCTCGGCTGCGACGGAACGCAAGCCGGACACTGAATCATGATAAAACTCATCAGTACAGACTTCGACGGAACCCTGATCAACCACGAGCAGCAGCCTGCCGTGTCGCCAGCGCTGTTCGACCTGTTTTCCGAAATGCGCGGGCAGGGGGTGAAATGGGCCATCAATACCGGTAGGGCTGTCCATCACATCATCCAGGGGCTCGAGGAGTTCGCGTTTCCGTTCCAGCCGGACTATGTGCTGACATGCGAACGCGAGGTCTTCCAGCGCAAGGCATCCGGCACCGGCTGGGAGAGCTTCGGGGATTGGAATGAGCGCTGCACACGGGCCCACGACGAGCTGTTTTTAAAGGCAAAGCCTCTGATTGATGAAATCAATATTTTCCTTAAAAACAAAACCAAGGCATTGCCGATAAACGACATATCTGGATTAGGAGTCATCGCATCCGATGAGGCCGAGATGGAAGACATCGCGGGATTCGTCGATAAATTGCGCCACAGACTGCCGGCCTTCGGCTACCAGCGGAATACCCGCTATATGCGGTTCTGCCATACCGATTACTCAAAAGGAACAGCCTTGGGCGAGCTCGGACGGCTCCTGGGGATCTCCAAGGAAGAGATTTTTGCCACAGGCGATCATTACAACGACATCCCCATGCTCGACGGCATGTTTGCCCGGTGGGTCGCATGCCCATCCAATTCCGCCGACGCAGTAAAAGAGACAGTCCTCAATGCCAAGGGATACGTAGCCACAACCCCATGCAGCGAAGGTGTAGTCGAGGCGTTACGGTTTTTCTCACGCCAGTAAAGACCGGACGTTATAGGAATTATAAGCGGCCAAGCGATCATTTCTGATAGATAAGCCAGCGCCGCAGAGTAGCGAATTTCTTAGTCACGGCACATCAATTTCGCCTGAAGACCTGGCAAATTTGCACCGATTTCGCCCGGCAGCACAAAACGCCCGGATCCAGAAGAACGCGCTCACAATCCAACCCGGCAACCATCCGGAAACAAAAGCCGGTGTTAACAAGTTCGGGATTTTTCGACCCCCGAAGACCCTGCAGTAAATAGCTCACAAGTTATTAACATCATCAAAACACACTGGGAATCAGCAGTATAATTATAACATCATACAATATATGTCATATAAAATACTGAGGTAATGGGTCAGACGGGTTATGGTTTTTCTAATGTGGGCGGCCCACCGCTCTCAGGGTCGAGATACCACGGTGTCTTTGGCTTTTGTGGCGGATAGCTCTTTGGCATCGTCCTTGGCTGCGAAAACTTCAAAGCGAACGCAGCCTCAAACTGTTCATCAAGCTTGCGCTGGAAATACGTATCGATCATTTCCACCATTTCTTCAAGCGTCCATTGATGGTCTGCCACGTTCGCCGCACATGCTGGCGTGGTTTTAATCGTCGTGTGCTTCCGGCAGAAATTGTAATGCATGAAGCTTACGGCTAGCATGTGGCGATGATTTTCCAGCTTCTTTGAAAACCCGTTGGTCAGCCTTGTGAATCGCCTATTTCCCATCCTGAGGCTCAAATTTGAGCGTTCAACGTAGCTGGTGCTCACTAGGTCAATATTGGGCGTTCCAAAGACTGGCTGGCGTTCTGTGCGTATTACGATGTCATTGCCAGCATCATCCTTCCCGTAAATCTTGATCAACTGCGCGTAGTTTACCTCATCGAAGTTTGCTCCAATCGCCCATTTGTAGGCCGGATGCCCGTCTGTCGTGATTTGAAGGATTCCGGTGAATCTCTCGCTTAGATCAGCGCAAAATGCGTATGCAGTCCGACCCGATCTATCGCCCACCCTCCACGATGGAATCAGCTTCGTATCGGCGCAGATCGCCGTCCATGTCCAAACATCACCAGGATGACGGCCAATTGCCCTTTCCTTGGTTTTCTCACGGCAGCCCACGAAAGACCAGATTTCATCGAGTTGCAGCACCTTGCACGGAAGATTTTTTAGATGCTTGTCTTGGTAATCCTCACACGCTTCGCCAGCCTGCTCTAGAAGTTTTACGATGGTGTTTTTTGCAGCCCCGGTGATGCGTGACGTGCTCAAGATGGAGTTTCCTTCGATTAGGCAACGCAAGATCATTGCTCTCTTTTCCGTGGAAATCTTTGTCATGCTTGCGTTTTTATCTTGCAAGCATGATGCTTGCAAGCTTTATTTGTAAGCATGGATGAAAAACCTAATGCCGGTAGTGCTGGCGGTCACGCCAGAGCCCAAAAATTAACTCCACAACAGCGCAGAGAGATTGCCCGAAAGGCAGCAGCGGCAAAATGGAACATTCCATGCGCCATTCGCGATGGAACTTTGAGTATTGCCGGATGGACTAAAATTCCCTGTTGGGTTCTGGATGACGGGCGAAGAATCATTTCGCAGCGGTCCTTCATGCAGGTCATTGGAATGGGCAGCGGCATTAATACGCCTATCGGAGAGCGGGTCAGTCAAATCCTTGATCCCCGCAATCTTAAATCTGATTCTGTGGCCTCTCTAGTCGCGATGGTTGAAAACCCGATCCGTTTCTTAACAACAGAAATGCTTTCCGGACTCGGTTACGATGGCGAGATCATAGTAGATTTTTGCAAAGCAGTTCTTTACGCACGCCGTGCAGGAAATCTAGCCGGGGCAGCATTGGAATATGCCGATCAGGCAGAACGCCTCATTGTAGCGGTCGCCAAAACAGGAATAGCCGCGTTAATTGATGAAGCAACGGGTTATCAAGAAGTGCGTGCCAAGGATGCATTGGCTCGTATCCTTGAACAATACATCGCAAAGGAATTGCAGCCATGGACAAGGACATTTCCTGAGCAGTTTTACCAAGAAATATTTCGTCTAAGAAAATGGGATTGGTATCGTCCTAAAATATCACGTCCCGCCGTTTTCGGCCATTGGACAAACGATTTTGTATATGACCGTCTCGCGCCCGGTGTCCGTGAGGAATTGTGCGCCAAGAACCCTAAACTTGAATCAGGCCGGCGAAAGGACAAGCATTTCCAATGGCTGACCGGCGATGTTGGTCATCCCAAATTACGCTCTCACTTGGACGGCGTAATAAAGCTTCTGATGGGCTGCAAAACTTGGGGCGAGTTCAAAAATTTCCTCGATCGATTTTACCCCAAAGTCACTACAACCGATCTTGGTTTTGATGTCACAGTCAGCCGCAAGCCGTATCCCGTTGAAGAAACTTAATCCGCCTACTTGTCAGCTTTTTTTAGGAACTTTTTAAAAGTGTCCTGCGCGGATTTAACACCCTTTTCCTCGGCGCTGGTCTTGGGAGACGGCTTGCGCTTCTTTGGCTTTTTTTCGGGCTCGTTATTGATGCGAAAAACCATGGCAAATTTAGGAGCTTTTCAAGACCTTTAATTTCTTCATTTCCGGAGCGGCCGGTGCATCGCCAAGCAAAAGTTTGTGGATATATTGGAGCGCATTTCCGTCACGCTCAGCGAAGTAATCAACTGCCTTATTTGGCATCCAAGTTTCATTAAAATACTTTCGAAAATCCGCTAGAACTTCATTTGGGTATAATTTTGGCCAAACGACACGCCCATCGGCATATTCATGTCGGTATGTTGGCAGGGAATCTGTGTCTATGCCCTTTTCTTCCCGCAGCCATTTGCAAAACATCCGACCAGCGGAAATGTCTGGAACCATCGCGTCCGGAATCGTATATCCAGCAGATTCCAAAGGAGCGATCAGGGCGAAAATCATCTCATTGAGCATTGAAAAATGGGTTGTTGGAATCTCGCTGCGATTGGCCATGTATCGCTGGATGTGATATGGCAGGGCCGCTTTGGCTTTTCCTGTAATCCACTCCCTTACCCACTGCGCAACTGCAACCGCGAATTTGGGTGAACACCATTGCCCCAGATTAATTGCAACATCGGGATGCACCCAAGTTCCACGTTCCTCGTTGCGTCCCGCAGTCTGGGTATAGACCAGGGCGTCTGCGGGAATTCCCGCAGACCTCGCCAGTTCTTCCAAAAAGGCTTGAGTTCCCGCGTTTCTGAAATAGTCGTTAAACTTCTTTCCTACAGCTTTACACATGGCTGTAGCATTCACATACCCGTCCACGGCCCTCTGATGAATCAGCGTGTTTTCGATTTCGTGAGAAATCAGAGTCAGTTCAAGTTGCATATAAGAGAAAATCTTATCAAATCGGCGTGAAAACTAAAGAAAAAGACCCTTATATTTTCCATAATCGAGCTAGCCCACTACCAATACTGAAGTGGAGAAAAAACTTACATTACCCACCTTGATATCACCCATGAATGCGGCATGCCGCAACACATCCTGTAATTACCATGCCTTGAACATACTTGGCGGCACTTCACCGCCTGTATACCGATCGACTTCCTTTATCACGGAGGCCTTCCCGAGACCAATTGCCGTCACCGTTCAAAAATACGCGCTTTAAGCATCCCCAGTGCGTCAATCATATCCCACAGCACTTCGGAGGACGTCAATCGCGAGGAGCTGAATTGAACTGCTTTTCCCTGTTGTATCACAGCCCCGGTTAACCTTACTCCGGCAATACAGCGCCACCCGGAATCCCCCTCCACCAACGCTTACAAAAAGCCCGAACGACCCGCCAGGTCTGTTAATAGGCAATCCCCGCCTTGCTATTAAGCCTATACAGAGCCCTGAAAATCAATTTTCACACCTTCCAAGACCATCCAATGTTTGAAGAAAAAGAATTAAAAGGAAGATTTCACCCATGTCACAGCGCAGCCGCAAATACTACCATTGGAATATATGCTTATTTATCACAATATACTTCTTTTCAATATCTTATAATTATTACTACGTTTTATATTACGACGCCTAAACGACCCACTTTCGCCCTGCGAACTCTGTTTTTGGCACCGCGAGCTGGATCGGGCCGCTTTCAGGGTAGGACTCCCGCTCGATACCATCCTGAAGGATTTGAACCTGAAAACTTAATGGCGCATTCACCTTTAGCGCAAGATCAGCCAAAGAGATGCGCCATTCTATAACATCCGCAGCGGCAAAGGAATTTTGCGTAAATGTCCTGCCTGTTTTAGTTGTAACTGTATACTGCTGAATGCCATTACGTTCTATTATATTTGTTTTCAATATAAATCCTTCAGGCTGATAGAATTTGAGCTTCAAGGCGATTTGCCCCCATTTCATCAGGTCCAGCCTCAGGTAAAAGGCGTTTTCGTCGAAGCCAAAGTACATTTTGTCCAGGAAACGGTCCGAGCGGTACATGGCCCCCTGCTCTGTGCCTGCCGTGTATGAGCCTGCCCCTATCCAATCAAAATAAGACCCCTGCTCTCCATTGATCCGCGGGCTGATGAGTTGCTGCGGCAATTCGTAAACCGCCGTGGCCTTGGCCCGTGTGATCGGCTGCTCGAGCTCTGCAGGCGGAATGCTGCCGCAGAGCCCGTACACGTTCTTGAGGTGCTGCCTGAACAGGTCGTCGAACAAATCGTCGTTGTCCGTGCTGAAGTCCGGCCCATACCACCAGAACCAGTCGCTACCTTCCGCCGCATAAATCTCCAGCAGCGCATCCGCCTTCTGCGCCGCCGTGAGCTTGCCGGCATCGATTTGCTTTTGCAGAAAGTCACGCGTTTCACCAAGAAGATCCCATGCGCGGTTTTCCTCGGCCTCGCCGATCCAGATGTCAAAGTTGCTGCTGATCCAGGAGCCCGTGTGGAGCGTGGTGATCTGCTTCTTCGGCGGATGGTTCTTGAAGTAGTCCTCTATGGTGCAACTGTGGAGGCGTTCCGAATCGGCCTCGATGCCGCCGTAGAGGGCGCGCAGGAATGCCTCGCCGCCATCCGCAAAGGTTTCCCAGGCATTCTCCCCGTCGAGGATCAGCGGAATGACGCCCGTGTCCTTGGGGACAATGTCTGAAATATGCGTCATGTGGTGCAGCAGATGCCCGGCAGCCTTCCTGGGGTCATTTCTCGCAGCCATGAATCCAATGAAGTCAGAAAGCGGCTTTTCCCTGAAAACGGCGTTGACCGCCGCGCCATCGTGGCAGACCCGCCACCCCTGGAAAAGCTCGATATGGTCGATCCTGACGTTCTGCTGTGCAGGATCGCGCTTCAGGGAATTGAAGAGATTTTCCTCGTCGCTGCAGAAATATTCGATGCCCGACTGCTGCATTAGCGGGATGAGCTCTGGTGCGATCGAGCCTTCGGAGGGCCACAACCCCCTGGGTTTCCTGCCGAAGAGCGCCGTGTGCTGCTCCACGGCCAGCGTGAGGTGCGCCGCAGCATCCTGCGGCCAGTGGAAGCGCTGCGGGAATGCCCGCCCCTGCAGGGAACGCGCCGCGAAGGCGGAATCATAGACAAGTGGCAGGATCGGGTGAAAAAATGGCGTCGTGGTCAACTCCACCTGCCCCCTCTCCTCCGCATCGCGGTATTTGCGGAGCACAAGCTTCATGATCTCGATATGGATCGCCAGCACGCGCCCTTTTTCCTCCTCGGTGAAATTCCTGTCCTTCTTCCTCAACTCCTCCAGCTCCGGAAACAGCCGGAACGCCGTATAACCGCACCAGGAAAGGTTGAACCAGACCTGCAAATCCAGAAACTCCTGCTTGGTAAAGTATCGCAGCCCGCGCCGCACATCGTCGCCATAGAATGTGAGCCCCCGCTTGTTCAGCAATTCCCAGTAGCGCGGGTAGGGCTTTACGAGGTTGTCCCAATTGATTTTGAAAAAATTCTCCAGGATCGCGAACTTTTCGTTCTCATCCAGCGCGGCTGCCGGCTTTTTTGCCCATTCCAGCCAGAGGTCGCTGATTTTGCCGTCGACCAGTTCCTGGATCTGCAGGAGCAGCACCGGCGTGAGATTGAAATTCGGCCGCACCTTGGGAAAATCCTCGATGATCGAGATCATATCCAGGTAGCCCTTCACGCTATGGAGGCGCACCCATGGCATCATGGCCGTGCGCGTGACAGGATTCACGTAATACGGCTGATGCATGTGCCAGAGAAAGACGACATTTGCCATGAGGAAATCCGTAGGCGGAAACCGGCGGGCGGGCAATGGTTTTTTCTCCCAGGCCCTTGCGATTACGATCCGGGAAAGCCTACCCAAGTTCCCGCAGGAATATTTCCTGCAGGAAACCGTAGATATGGACCTGGAGGAGATTCATGTCGCGCTGGGAGTTGATGATCGGTGAGAAATCGGCGGCCAGTTCCTCGTCCGTGAACCGGTTCCGCGCTGCGATCACCAGTCTTGCCTGGTTCAGCGTATTCAGCCACTGGTCCAGGTGCTCCACGGGGATCGGGAGCGAATAAACGGGCTCCTCCATGTCTTTCAATCGTATGAGATTTTTAAGATCCTCCGCGACGGTTTCCGAGGCCGATTGAAAAAGATGGCTCAGCTCCGGCCCGACATAGGTCTTCCATTCCTCGTTAAATTCATCCGACGGATCATCGAGCGGGTTGCTGTACAGCCGCTCGCGGGCAATCTTGTCGTCACCGGGGTCTGTCTCCGCTGGAATCTGGCGCAGGAGGTCGACAAAAAATGAATCGATCTGCCGGATCTCGACCAGCTTTTCGTCGACACGGATGATTTCCACGCTATTTGGATTTCTCGATGGTGGCCATCAGCAGATAGCCGTGAAGAATCTGGACGTAGTGTTCCGCTGGCTCGCGATTTCCACACCAGACGATGGAGCGCCCTTTGTGGTGCACCTCCATCATGTGCCGCTCAGCCCGCTCGCGCGAGTAGCCAAAGACTTTCTGGAAAACCATCGTCACATAGCTCATGAGATTCACGGGATCATTATGGACCACCACGTTCCACGGGAGGTCCGGTTCCGTTTTCTTTCTGGTCTTTTTTTCAACAACGGTATCGGCCATCGAAAATTTTTCGCGCAAATGGAGACCGCATGCAAAACCCTGGTTTTCCCGCCATGCCTTACGGTCAGCTTTGCGGCGGCACGGTCGCTGGAGGCTCCGGCTGGATATCGGTGGGTGGTGTTGGGAAAGCGGTTGCCTCCGGTCTTGCTGCTGCTGGAACCACCGGGGCCACCGGGGCAGCCGTCGTCGCTGCTGCGGCCGCAGGCGGCGGGTTCACCAGTTGTTCCACCTGGCTGACCCAGTCGGGGATACTGGGATCATTAGGATAGGTTTTTATGACTGCCATCATGTCGTTTATCGCGCGATTCTTCATGTTCAGGACCACCAGTTCCTTTGCACGACTCCAGAGCAAATCAGGCTTTATGGAATTATTGTAGTTATCCACGTCGAAATTTCGTCCCGACCTGGAGGCATTTTGTTCTTCACGCTGCATCTTCATGTCCCAGTATTCGAGCAGTCGCGCGTCCTTGACCCTGCGGAACTCGGGCAGAATGGTCTTTTGATAAATCCCATCCACGTTGCCGGGTACCATCTCCCAGTTCTCCACGCCGGAGACATAATCCCCAATCTGCTGCCATGCGACAAAGATGCTGCCGGTTACCGGTTTGCCTACCCATTCGGCATCCAATGCCGACGGCCCCTGTTTCGGATTCACAAGACTTTGGGCAAGGTTCGATTTCTTCTTGCCGTTGTTCATATTATTGAAAAGGTTGGTTACCGGGGCATGCACAGGAGGCGCCGAATCCTGCGCCGACATTACCTGCTGTGTAAAACTGATAAGCGAAGGAACCAGATCCTTCACTTCCATGCCTGCGCTGCGCTTCAGTGTGAGGCTGAGATACTGGAGATGAAGGCTCAGGCCGTTCCGGAACGGCAGGCTTTTCATACGGTCGGATTCCGCCATTTTCCATGCTTGGAACTGGGTGCTCTCCCGGTTCTGCCCCTCGAATTTCGTGGCCCTGATCGCTTCCTCGTAGTAGGTGATCGATGCTCCGGGATCGCCGGCAGTGGTCTGGAATACCTGCGCCAGCCGGGCTTTATCGGCCTTGCTGGTATCGGCCTGCTTTTTTTTGATCGTCTTCAGCGTGGTCAATACTGAATTAACATCAACGGGAGCGGCATCCTGAGCACTGGCGGAAATGGAAATTGTGAGCAGCAGGGGCGCAAGAATGGAAAAGCTACGTTTCATAGGGGGTAGATTGACGGGATAATAGGCAGATAATACGGACGAAATCAATGGGGACAATCTTTGCTTTTCAGGCAGGCGGCAAGTATTTCGTCCTGAAGTTCATGCATTTTGCGGGCCTCGGCCGGGATCTTGTCGGTGTAGCCATTCAGATGCAGCAGGCCATGGATGATATAGAGGCCGATTTCGTGGTCGAGATGCTTGCCGTATTTCAACGCGTTATCACGTGCCGTATCGGCACTGATCAATATTTCACCGTGATCGAAAGTAATCACATCCGTGGCTCCCGGAATGTTCATGAACCGCTGGTGCACATCAGCGATTACAGCATCCGAAACGACCGCCACCTCCACATTTTCCAAACTCTCCAGGACGGTGTTTGGATACGCCGGGTGTTTGAGGCTCTCGGCGAGGGCGACAGTTGAAAAGCGCCTGAGCCAGCGGGTTTCCACTTTCAGGCTTCTCTGGCGATTGCTAAGTGTAATGTGGATCAAACCAGAGGGGAAATGGTTCCTGTATTGGCCGGCCTACGCAGCGGAAACCGGCGGGGCATCCGCTTCCGGCGTGACCGCCTTCGGAGGTTCCTTCACAGAAGAGCTATCGGCGGGATATGCGATGCGGCTGTGCAGCATGCTGCGCAGGGTGAACTTGAAGCTTTCCGCGATCGTTCGGATTTCGCGCAGGGTCAGGTCACAATCGTCCAGTTGATGATCCTCGATGCGTTTCTGGATGAGGTCGTTGATCAACTGGTCGATCTTCTGCGGGGTCACTTTCTCCAAGCTGCGCGACGCGCTTTCGATGGTATCCGCAAGGCTGATGATACCGCATTCCTTGGTCTGCGCGCGCGGGCCGGAGTAGCGGAAACTTTCCTCGCGCACCTCGGGAATGTCCTCCTCGCGGATATTCATGATCTTGCCGCCCTGGCGCGCGTCCTCCTGCTGCTGCAGGGCGCGTTTGTAGAAGAACCACACCAGTGTCGTGCCATGGTGCTGCTGGATCACGTCAATGATCTCCTGGTTCAGCTTGTACTTAAGCGCGAGATCCACCCCTTCCTTCACGTGGGCAATGATGATGAGCGCGCTCATCGTGGGGGCCAGTTCATGGTGCGGGTTGCGATCCGCGCTCATGTTCTCGGTGAAATACTCCGGCTTCACCAGTTTGCCGATGTCGTGAAAATACGAGCAGACGCGGCACATGGTGGGATTTGCGCTCACCGCCTCCGCGGCTGCCTCGGCCAGATTCGCCACCACCAGGCTGTGATGGTAGGTGCCGGGAGCCTCTATCGTCATGCGCTTGAGCAATGGATGGTTCAAATCCGCCAGTTCCAGCCATGAAATATCCGTGGTGATTTCAAAGAGATTCTCAAGGATCGGAAGCGCACCACCGACCAGCATCGCCGTCAAAATTCCGCTCCCGATGGCGGCAAGGCTCTGAATGCTCAACGCCTTCCAATCCAGAGCCGGAAAAAGCTCCCACGGAATGGTGATGATCTGGAAAGGCACTGCCAGAATCCATGTCGCCAGCCCCACAAATATTCCCGCCCGGATCAACCGGCTGCGCCTGCGAACCTGCAAAGTAACGAACACCGCGATAAACCCACAAATCAGGCTCATCACCAGAAACACTGCACGGGGAAGCTCATTGCCCACAATAACCGATCCCCACAGGCTGACGAATGTCGCTGCGTAAAGTCCTTGGTTTTTCCCCAACAAAACGGAACAAACCAGCGGCGCAAAAGCGTAAGGGATGAGCAGAGTCCCGATCTGGGCATTCTGCCCGTTGCGTGTAAGGATCAGGATTACCTTGAGAAGCGTGAGATGGACGAGAAACGTCCCGAACATCAGCAGGATGCGTGAATTTTTCGCAAAAGTGTTTGGGTGGTTGATCCAGAGCTGGGCCAAGGCGGTAAAGAAAATCAGCAGACCGATCAGGAAATCCTGCGCGGGCTGGGCCTGCGTGCCGTAGAAAATGATCGTGGCCAGTCCAATGATGAACGCCACAAAGATGGCGCACTTCGGCCAGATCCCCGTCTCCAGCGCCTGCGCGATCTCGTTATCCGAGCGCCGGCGCCTCACCTTGGAGGAAGCCAGCCCCTTTTTAATCAGCCGATGTCTTTCAAAAAATCCGAGCATACGCGTCGAAATGTGCCGCCGGTCTTAGTCTATAAAGACCGGCTGATCAATGCTTTTTTGCCTCCGGTCTGGCATCCCCGCGGTGCCGTTTATAGGCGCGGATGATGGATTGCACGAGTTCATGCCGAATGACATCCCCCTCTTCAAAGTGGCAGAAAGCGATACCAGGCACTTGTTCAAGCGCCTGGATCGCCTCTATAAGGCCGGAGCGTTTGTTTGAGGGAAGGTCGATCTGGGTCTGGTCGCCCGTGATAACACACTTGGACTCCGCGCCAAGGCGGGTCAGAAACATGAGCATCTGCTCCGTGGTCGTATTCTGGGCCTCATCCAGCACCACGAAGGCATGGTTCAGAGTGCGCCCGCGCATATAGGCCAGCGGTGCGATCTCGATCACGCCGCGCTCGATGTATTTCTCCACTTCTTCGCTGTCCAGCATGTCGTGCAAGGCATCGTAAAGCGGCCTGAGATACGGGAATATCTTCTCCTTCAAGTCGCCCGGCAGGAAACCCAGCGCCTCACCCGCCTCCACGGCTGGCCGCGTGAGAATAATCCGGTGCACCTGCTCCTTTTTCAGCGCCGAAATCGCCATGGCCATCGCGAGGTAGGTCTTGCCCGTGCCGGCCGGCCCGATGCCAAAGGTCATGTCGTGCAACTGGATCGCCTCGATGTAGCCGCGCTGGCCGTTTGTCTTCGCCATCACGGGTGGTCTGCGGGGCGAACAGAAAATCTTCGCATCCACCAGGTCGCTGAGACCCGCTTGGGCGGCGTCTTTCACGGAGCGCAATGCGTAGCTGAATTCGTGTTTCCGGATATTGACCCCGTTCTGCCGGGCGTGCTCAAGTTGCTCAAACACCCGTTTGGCGCGGCCCACCTGCTCCGGATGGCCTTCAAGGCGCACCCAGCCATCCCGGGTGGTCACTTTCACGTCCAGCGAATCCTCAAGGTTCTTGAGGAGCTTTAAATCGTTCGCATACAGCGCTTGCAATGCGCGTGCATTTTCGAACTCCAGAGTCTGACTTTCAGTCATCTTATATGTCCGGCAAATCTACCTGCCGGGGGAGCAGTGTCAAATCCCCCACCCTCTTACCGGAAGCCGTAGGCCAGCGCCCAATGGGTGCGTTCCTGGCTCGATTTTTCGATTTCCACGATCAGATAGTAGGAACCGGTGGTTTTCGGGACTACCCGCGCCATGGCAAAATGCTTTTGCTGCGAGTGTTCCACCTCGGCAAGATTGCCGTTTGCATCGTATATATGGACGGAGATTTTGGCCGAGTCGGAGTCGGTTCCCATCCAGAACCAGTATTCGCTCCCCTTGAAAAGCTGCTGCACGATCGCCTTCTGGGACTTTACAGGAAGATCGCCCCCCCAGTAATCCTCGCGCAGGGTGAATCCTTCCTTGATGTAAGGCGCAGCCGCCTGCAATGCGAAGGAAAAGGCATCGTCCACTGTAGCCATACACTGTATGGGAACCAGTGCCAGGAGCAGCATGGCGAGTGCGGTTGTTTTAAAAGTTTTCACGTGCTTGGTGGGGATGTGGATCAGAGTTCCTTGGATGTGATTGATTTCACGGATCCCTGCGCGATGCCCAGAACGCTATCCACGGTTTTGGACGAAATATGAGTGTCGGTGATCAGCGGCTGCATATCATCGAGGCTTTTCTGAATGGCACTCACCACCGGGTTCTTTTTCAAGTGGGGATCCATCTCCTTGAGGCGGCGTTGGAAATATTCAAGCAACAACGGCTGGTGTAAAAGTTCCGCGCCGTCCTTGGAATAGTTTTTCTGGACAACCGATGTCAGCGCCTCGGTACCCCTCAGCCAGCCCCCAAGGCTCACCAGTTGCGCAAGCTGGTCGTCGTGAAGCTCGATCATCGCGTGCTTCACATCCTGCAATGCGCCGTCGAGCTCCGTGCGGGCCCGCTGCCAGTCTTTCTTGTCGGCAGCTTCAATGATTGCGCTGCTGCGGGCAATCACCGATTTTTTCACACCGATTGCAGCGGAAAGCTTCAACACGTTGCGGCCGATCTTTTTGACTTCCTCGCCTTCCTGAGCCTCCACGGCAATGAAGCCCTCGGCAATTACGGTGCCAAGCAGCAATGCCGTCTGTGCGCGGTCGCCGGGAGGGGTGGGATTGCTGGAGCGGAGCACTTCGTGCCAGTTTGGTGAACCGAGTTTGTCCAGGACTCCGAAAATTTCGCTCGGCACAGGAACCACAACGTCGTCCACCAGCGTGGCCTGATGCGGGAGCTTTGAGATATCGATATGAGCAGGCGGCTCGGCAGCCTGCGCGGCATAAGCCGCAGTCAGAAGGCAAAAAGTAATGGTGAAACGTTTCATAAAAGCCGGAATGTTCGCCCTGTGAATGGCCCCTCAAATCACTGAAACAGAGCGGGCATCTTCAAATCAAGACTTCTTTTTCCACTATCCCATCGCATGATATGAAAGAAAAGGCTGTATCTGGAATAAGTTAAGAAGCATCCGCCAATTTACACATTGACACATTTTAGCCTTTCATTCGCAATAAACGGAATGCTCCAGCCTACTTTACTCTCCCCTCCCCGCCTATGAATCGCGCACGGCTCGAACAGCTTCTAAAATCCTTTGGAGACAAGAAAATCCTCGTGATCGGCGATTTGATGCTCGATGAATTCATCTGGGGAAATGTGAGAAGGATTTCACCCGAGGCGCCGGTACCGGTCGTCGAAGTGGTGAGGGAATCCTCCTTCCCGGGCGGTTCGGCAAACGTGGCCCGCAATCTCCGCGAGTTTTCCCGGCATGTGAGCGTGCTCGGCTTGATTGGTGTCTGTTCGCATGCCGCGCAGCTGCGCCGGTTGCTGGCAGAGCATCAGATCAATCTCGATTATTTGCAGGAAGACCCCGCCTACCAGACGATCGTGAAAACGCGCATCATCGCCGGGCACCAGCAGGTTGTGCGCGTGGACCGCGAGAAAAAAACTGCTCTTACTTCCATGCAGACCGACCGCGTCGTCAGCCAGGTCGAAACCCTCCTGCCCGGCCTGGACGCGATCATCTTCGAGGACTATGGCAAGGGGCTGCTTCAGCAGGATCTCGTCGACAGGATTTCCGCCTCCGCGAAAAAAACAAAAACTGTGCTCACGGTGGACCCGAACCCCAATAACCGACTTTCCTGGAACTCCGTGACCGCGATCACCCCGAACCGAAGCGAGGCTTTTTCATCCGCGGGCAAGCCATGGAGCGATCCCGTGGATCCGGTGGAAAAGGACGCCGTACTTTTTGAAGTCGGTAAAATCCTGCTCGAAAAATGGGGCACACAAAATCTGCTCATCACGCTCGGCGAACAGGGCATGATGCTTTTCCGCCACGGCGAGGATGCATTCCACATCCCCACGCGGGCGCAGGAGGTGTTTGACGTCTCCGGGGCCGGTGACACGGCCATCGCCCTGCTCACGCTTGCACTGAGCGCGGGAGCGACCCCAGTGGAGGCCGCTGATATTTCAAATCACGCAAGCGGCATCGTCGTAGGGAAGCTTGGCACGGCCACAGTAACGCCAGCCGAGTTGATCGAGAGTTTCGAAATCCACTCCCGGCACTGAAAACATGTCTCAAAAATCCCCCGCTGTTTTCTGGGACCGCGATGGCACCCTCATGGAGGATGTCGATTACTGCAGCGACCCGAAAAACGTGCAGATATTCTCGGGCGTGCCAGGGATTCTCGGCAGGTTGAAGGCCGCCGGTTACAAAAACATCATCATCACCAACCAGGCGGGTATTGGGCGCGGTTACATGACCGAGGAGCAGTATCGCTCCGTCGAAGCCGAGGTCGTGAAACAGATCGGGCCGGAGCTTATCGTGGCCACCTATTTCTGCGCGGACGCCCCCTGGCAGGACTCCACCCGGCGCAAACCAAAGCCCGGCATGGTGCTGGAGGCGGCGGATGAACATGGCATTGATCTCGAAAGATCATTTTTCGTGGGAGACAAGACCTCCGACATCGAGTGCGGGCACAATGCCGGGGTGCGCACGATCCTTGTGCAGACGGGCTATGGCAACACCCAGGATGACGCCTGCCCCGATTTTATTGCGAAAGATGTTGTGGGTGCGGCGGACATCGTTTTACAAAATACGGATGCCTGACGTCGCCGCAATCATCCCTGCCCGCTGGGGCTCCACCCGGTTTCCCGGGAAGCCGCTGCACATGATTGCCGGCAAGCCGCTGATCCAGCATGTGTGGGAGCGCACATGCTCCGCCCGCGGCATCAGCGAGGTGATCATTGCCACCGACGACATGCGGATCGCACAGGCTGCGTTTGATTTCGGCGCGGAGGTCTCAATGACCTCGCCCAAACACCTCAGTGGCACGGACCGGATCGCCGAGGTGGCAAAGAAACTTCCCGCAAGCATCACGCACGTTATCAACGTCCAGGGGGACGAACCCGTCGTCGATCCCGCGCTGATCAACCGGTTGGCAGAAACGCTCGTGGCAAACCCGAAAACCCCGATGATCACCGCAGCGAATCTCTTTGCCGGTGACGAGGATGTCAACAACCCGAATGCCGTGAAAGTCGTGCTTGATCGCGAGTCGAATGCCCTCTATTTCTCGCGCAGCGCGATTCCATTTTCGCGCGACAGGAAATCTCCTGTTCAGTATTATCGACATCAGGGGATTTACGGGTATTCTCGCAAATTTTTACTGGAATTCATCCGATGGAAACCGGCAATTTTGGAGAAGATTGAGCAACTGGAACAATTGCGCGCTCTGGAAAACGGCGCAAAAATAAGGGTACTCATCACTAAAAATGCTTCCATCGGCGTGGATACACCGGATGATGCAATGTCTGTCGCAGCGATTTTAAATAAATTATGAAATACATTTTCGTCACAGGGGGCGTGGTCAGTTCACTCGGCAAAGGGCTCGCGGCTGCGGCTCTTGGCACGCTTCTGGAGCATCGCGGGTTGAAGATCATTCTGCAGAAGTTTGATCCGTACCTGAACGTCGATCCCGGCACGATGAATCCATTCCAGCACGGCGAGGTGTATGTGCTCAACGACGGCGCGGAGACCGATCTCGACCTCGGGCATTACGAGCGTTTCACGAAGTGCGTGCTTTCAAAGGCAAACAACATCACCAGCGGTCAGATTTACGAAAAAGTGCTCACCAAGGAGCGCCGTGGCGATTATCTCGGCAAAACGGTGCAGGTGATCCCGCACATCACGGACGAAATCAAATCACACATCAAGCGCCTTGAGCAGGAGCAACCCGGCGACATCATCATCACCGAGATCGGCGGAACCACCGGCGACATCGAGGGACTTCCATTTCTCGAGGCGATACGACAATTTACGCTCGAGGTGGGGCCACAGAATGTGCTGATCATGCATGTGACGCTGGTACCCTACATCAAGGCCGCCGGTGAATTGAAAACAAAGCCCTCCCAGCAGAGCATCGCGAAGCTGCGCGAGATCGGTCTGCAACCACAGGTGCTCATCTGCCGATGCGAACGCCCGCTGGAGGAAGACGTGCGGCAGAAGCTTTCGCTGTTCTGCAACGTCCCCCTGCACGCTGTAGTGGAAGCCCGCGACGTGGATCACACGATTTATGAAATGCCACTCATGCTCCAAGAGGAAAAACTCGATGACACTGTATGTCAGATATTGGGGCTCACCGCTCCTCCCGCTGACCTTACTGATTGGCGCAAATTCGTTCAGCGCGTGGTCAATCCTAAGAAACGGGTCAAGGTCGCCGTGGTCGGCAAATACATTGACCTCCAAGATGCGTACAAGAGCATTTATGAATCCCTCACCCACGCCGCCGCTTCGCATGATTGCGGCATCGATCTGGTGCGCGTCGACGCCGAGGACATCGAATCCGAGGAGCCGGCCAAGTATCTCAAAAACGTAGCAGGTATTCTCGTTCCCGGCGGCTTCGGAGACCGCGGTATCGAGGGAAAAATCCGGGCCGTCACGTTTGCCCGGGAAAACAAGGTCCCCTATCTCGGCCTTTGCCTCGGCATGCAGGTCGCGACCATTGAGTTCGCGCGCAATGTCTGCGGCCTGAGCAACGCAAACAGCACCGAATTTGATCTCGAAACGCCCGATCCCGTCATCAGCCTGCTCGACGAGCAGCGCGGGGTGACAAACAAGGGCGCCTCCATGCGCCTGGGAACATGGCCCACAAGGATCATTGATGGCACGCTGGGGCGGCAGGTTTACGGAACTTCGGAGATTTTCGAGCGTCACCGCCACCGCTACGAATTTAACATGCGGTACCACGACATGATGACCGCAAATGGTTTTATAATTTCCGGCACCTCGCCGGATGGCACTCTGGTGGAATTAATCGAACTCCGCGACCATCCATGGTTCCTTGCCTGCCAATACCATCCGGAATTCAAGTCAAAACCGAACAGCCCCCACCCGTTGTTCAAGGGCTTTATCGCCGCATGCCTGGCGCACTGGAGTTAAGAAATCCAGGCTTAAAAAGGCTGGCTTACCAATTTGTAACCCAGGTCGGAGTCACGGCATCCGTTCCGGATACGGGCGGCTCCATGAGGTTTCCTGCGGTGCTCCAGAGATCATAGGAAGAATTGTAACCCGGCGCCTGAGCACTGGAGCCGCTCTGGAGAAGATATCCGGCATACGCCGTCGAGTAGCCATAGCTGTAACCAAACGGATCGGCGATCGCGTTCACTTTGTTTGATGAACTGATGGTCGCGCCACTGGGGGCTGTTTTCAACTGCCCGGGCATGAACGGCATGTAAACCGTGGGTATTGCTGTTAACGGCGTTGTCAACGTATTCCCGCCTATGTCGATATACCTGTCGTTATCATCCGTTGTGCCATCACAATTCCTGTCACCCGAAAGCGCTCTGTAAAGAATCAGGCTTGCGGCGGAGTAACTCGTGCCAGCATAGCTGGTAGACGTGGGATTCCCCATCGTTCTCGCATTCAGATTGGCACAGGTTCCGCTTGTGTAATTGCTCCCGCCGGATGTCATCCCATCGTCGGGATATATTCCATTTTCAGTCTTGTAGCTTACCAACGCCGTTTCCATGGATTGAATCTCAGTCAAGGCGCGCGCCCTGGCCGCCCTGTTTTGAATATAGCTGAAAACACCGTGCGCCAACGCGGCAAGGATTACGATGATGACGATGACGGTCAACAATTCAATGAGGGTGAACCCCCTGCAATTATGAAAACGCTTCATTGCCGGTCAGTACAACCAATAGAATCGTCCTTTCTTCAGGGAATGCCAGTTTTTGTGCGTACCCGCCCTTACTGGCCAGCAGGCAGGCCGTGTTACTACCAGTTCGTGATCCAAGTCGGAGTCACGGTATCCGTTCCGGAGGGAGGATTAGTGAGATTACCAGTCGTGCTCCAGAGATCATACGTGGGATTGTAACCGTGCGTGGCTGTGCCGCTGGTTTGTATATCGCCGTTGTAGGCGGTAGAGTAACCGTAGCTATAACCAAACGGATCGGCTATCGCGGTCACCATGTTTGATGCACTGATGATCGTACTGCCGGTCGCTGTTTTTAACTGGCCCGGAGTGAATGGCATGTAAACTGTGGGAATAATATTGGTACTGCTCTGGGAACTGCCCGAAAGCGACACCGATTCATCAGCGACATTCACAGATCCATCGCAATTCGTGTCACCCGAAAGAGCACGATAGAGAATAACACTCGCTCCGGAATAGCTCGTCGTGCCAGAGAGGCCAGCAATGCTGGCCGCTGTGGGATTCCCCATTTTTTTAGCATCAAGATTGGCACAGACGCCACCCACGTACGTGTTCGAACCCGATGTGGTTCCGTCGTCAGGATAAGCTCCATTGTCGGCCTTGTAGCTTTCCAGCGCGGCTTCCATGGCCTTGATTTCGGCCTGGGCGCGCGAAGTTGCGCCCTTGCGTTGAACATAACCCGCCACGGAAAGAATCAACCCCGCAAGGATCACAATGATTGTGATGACTGTGATCAACTCGATGAGGGTAAAGCCCCTGTACTTCTTAAGAATGCGTTTCATGGCTGGATTCCGAAATGAATATAGCACGACAAATTTGTCATGCCATTATCCGTTCGCCCCGCCACCCGACATGGTCTGGATGATGCTGATGAGCGGCAGGAACAGCGCGATAACGATGGTGCCGACGATCACGGCCAGAAACACGATCATGATCGGCTCCAGCAGCGAGGTGAGACCCGCCACGGCATTGTCGACTTCGTCGTCATAAACTTCCGCAATCTTCAGGAGCATTTCCGGCAACTGGCCGGTTTCCTCGCCCACGTCGATCATGCTGATCACCATGGGAGGAAACACGCCGCTTGCCTCCAGAGGATGCACGATGGATTCACCCTCTTTCACGCTGTCGTGAACCTTGCCGATGGCATCGCCGATCACGGAATTACCCGCGGTTTCACGGGTGATGTTGAGGGCCTGTAAAATGGGAACACCGCTGGTTACCAGCGTGCCGAGTGTGCGGCTGAAACGCGAGATAGCACTCTTGCGGATAAGATCGCCGAACAATGGCATTTTCAACTTCACGCGATCCAGGACCACGCGGCCCATAGCAGTGCTGGCAAAAAGATTGTAACCGATGGCAATGGCCGCAACCACGCCCAGCACGATCAGGATGTGGTTCTTGAGCAGGTTGCTCGTGTTGATTACAAACACGGTAAGGCCGGGAAGCGGTTTGCCGCCGAGCATGTCATGGAAGATCTGCTCAAACTTCGGCACGATGAACACAAGCAGGAAGCCCATGATCGCGATTGCGATGAACAAGACGATGATCGGGTAAAACATCGCCGACACGACCTTGTTTTTGATCTTCTGCGCCTTTTCCTGAAATTCTGCAAGACGGTTCAGGACGAGCTCCAGTACACCGCCGAGTTCACCCGCTTTCACCATGTTGATGTAAAGCTTGTTAAAAATCTTGGGATGCTGCGCGAGACTTTCGGAAAATGTGCTTCCACCCTGCACTGCATCGGCGAGGTGGTTGATCGTCCCCTTGAGCACAGGATCCTTCTCCTGCTTGGCCAGCACGTTGAGACCGCGGAGCAATGGCAAACCGGCATCGATCAGCGTAGCGAGTTGGCGGGTGAAAATCATCAGGGTCTTGGTCTTGACGCCTTTATTTTTGTAAGCTCCGCTTCCTTTCGTCGCGGGTGACTTCGATGCGGCCTGGATCGCCTTGTCCTTCTTCTTGGCGGCGGCTTTGGGAGCTGGCCCCTTGCCTTCCTCGACGACGCTGGTAGGGAAAAACCCCGACTGCCGGAGGTGGGCTACTACTTCATTGGAGGTACCGGCTTCAAGGACTCCTGTCGATTCCTGTCCACGGGCATCCAGTGCGACATAGTTAAATCTAGGCATAAGTTGTAAGGGAGGGATGAATGATTAGGCTACAGTGTAGTTCCTCTGATTTTGATTGTCGATAGTAAATCTCGCTTATTATCAGCGAAATCCCGCTTGGTCAGGTGTATTTCAGGACTTCTTCAATGGTCGTTTCCCCGTCGTAAATAGACCGCAGGCCATCCGCCCGGAGTGTGGTCATTCCCAGTTCGATCGCCTTTTGTCTGAGCACCACCGTGGGGGCGCGCTGGTTGATCAATTCGCGGATTGGATCGATGATGTCCAGCAACTCATAGATGCCTTTCCGGCCCTTGTAGCCGGTGTTGTTGCATGCATCACATCCCTTTCCATAATAAAAATTTTTGTCCCCGATTTCGTGTGGAGAAAGCCCCAGTTGCGCCAGTACAGCTTCACTCGGTTCGTATGCAGTGCGGCAGCTCGGGCAGATTTTGCGGATAAGACGCTGGGCAAGCACCGCCTCAAGCGATGAGGAGATCATGAACGGCTCCACACCCATGTCGATCAACCGGGTCACCGCCCCCGGGGCATCGTTCGTGTGAAGGGTGGAAAACACAAGGTGTCCGGTGAGCGACGCCTGGATGGAAATCTGCGCCGTCTCGAGATCGCGCGTTTCACCCACCATGATGCGGTCCGGATCCTGGCGCAAAAAGGCGCGCAGCACGCGTCCGAAGGTGAGCCCGATCGATTCGTTCACCGGCACCTGGATGATCCCCTCGATGTCGTATTCAACCGGGTCCTCCGCCGTAAGAAGCTTGGAGTCAACAGTGTTAATTTTGTTTAAACAGGCGTAAAGCGTCGTTGTCTTACCGGAGCCCGTCGGCCCCGTCACGATGAAAATGCCGTTCGGTTTCTCGATCGTCCGCAGGATGTACTGGTGGATGTAATCGGGCATTCCCAGTGCCTCGATATTCAGGTTCACTGTGGTGCGGTCCAGCACGCGGAGCACCACGCTCTCGCCGAATTGCGTCGGCAGCGTGGAAACGCGCAGGTCCACCTGGCGGCCCGCAATGTTTTTCTGGATACGGCCGTCCTGCGGCAGGCGGCGTTCCGCGATATTCAGGTTGGCCATGACCTTCACCCTGGAAATCACGGGCAGCGCCAGGTGACGCGGGGGTGGCGCCATTTCGTACAGTGCACCGTCCACGCGGTACCGGATTTTGAATTCGTTTTCAAACGGCTCGAAATGGATATCGCTCGCACGGTCCTGAATCGCCTGGTACAACACGAGATCAACATAGCGGATGATCGGCGTCGCATTCGCCTCGGCCTCGACATTCTGCAAATCGACCTGCCCTTCCTCACCAAACTCGATGCCGCCGGCGTGGCCAAGCTGGCTGAGGATTTCATCCATGCTCGCCGCATCTGTGCCGTAATTTTTGCGAAGGATGTCCTCGATCTGGTAGGTCGGCGCGACGACCACATGGATTTCCTTCCCGATCGCAAAACGGAGGTCCTCGGGAACCTGCTGGTTCAACGGATCAATGAGGCATACGGAAATCACCTCATCGTTCGCGGCAATTGGCAGTGCGCCATGCAAACGCGCAAGCCCAGCTGGTATCAATCGCAGAATTTCCGAGGGTGGTTCGAAATTTCTCAAATCGACAAACTCGGTCCCAAGCGACTCAGCGATCACCTGGTAGAACTGTTCCTCAGTGCAAAAACCAAAGTCCACCAGCGCCTGCATCACGGTTTTTCCCGAGGTGGCGAGCTCCTGCATCAAATCCTCCTCCTGGTCGGGCTGGACGATTCCCCGCTCTATGAAAATATCGATCACTTGCTTTGAGTTCATATGTCTCTTCTATGTTTACTTGGGAGCGTTCTGTCCCTGGAGAAGTTGTATCGCCCCATCGGGGTCTTGCGCTTTCGAGATCACTTCCTCATAGTTAATCAAACCCTGCAAATACAAATTTACAAGGGAAGCTTCGAGCGAAATCATGCCGAATTTCGAGCCCGTCTGGATATCGCTGTTGATGCGGAATGTCTTATTGTCGCGGATCAGGGCGCCGATTGAGGGGGTGTTGATCATCACCTCGAATGCTGCGATGCGCCCCGTGCCGTCCTTGCGGGGAATCAAAAGCTGCGAAATCACTGCCTTCAGGTTCGTGGAAAGCTGGATGCGGATCTGCTCCTGTTTGTTGGAAGGAAACGCGTCGATGATGCGGTCAACCGTGCGCGCAGCCCCGGTGGTATGGAGAGTGGAAAAAACCAGATGCCCCGTCTCCGCCGCAGTGATCGCCGTCTCCATCGTCTCCAGATCGCGCATTTCACCCACAAGGATCACGTCGGGATCCTGTCGCAGAGCGCGCCGGAGCCCGTCGGCAAACGACGGCACATCAGTGCCGACCTCGCGCTGGTTCACGATTCCGCGTTTGTGATTGTGATAATACTCGATCGGGTCCTCGATGGTGATGATGTGGCTGCGATTTTTTTCATTGATCACGTTCAACATGCTCGCGAGCGACGTCGTCTTGCCGGAACCGGTAGGCCCGGTGACGAGAATCAGTCCGCGCGGCGTGTCGAGCATCTGCCGCACGGCGGGAGGCAGGCCGATCTGCTCCAGCGTCATCAGTTCGCGGGGAACAAGGCGCAGCGCCATGGCAAGAAAGCCCCGCTGGCGGTAGGCGCTGACACGAAAGCGGTCTTTGTTTGCACCGAATCCGATAGCGAAATCAACGCTCAAATCCTCATTCAAGCGCTGAAGATAGGCCTCGTTCGTAATGGAGCGCACAAGCGTCTCGGTGTCCTCCGGGGCCAGGGGGGCCACCTCGAGTTTTACAAGCTGCCCGCGGATCCGGAGCACCGGCGGGGCTCCCACGGAAAGGTGCAGGTCGGAAGCATTCTCCTCCACCACCAGGCGCAGAAGATCTTCCATGGGGATGGTGGCCATGAGGGGTTAATCACGAGGCACGAATGACGAATAACGAACGGCGAATGTCATTGTGCGCAGGGGTGGAGTTTTCAGCATTTTTGGTGTCATTCCGGATTTTAATCTGCGTCGGCCATGGTGGCGGCGATGACTTCCTCAGCAGTGGTCACACCGGCGAGCACTTTTCGCACGCCGTCCTCGCGCAGGGTGCGCATCCCGATTTCGCGCGCCTTTTTGCGCAACTGGATCGTGGAGGCCTTGTCATTGATCATGAAACGCACCTCGTCGTTGATCACGAAAATCTCGAAAATACCGAGCCGTCCCTTATAGCCGATGTGCCGGCACTGGTCGCAGCCCTTGGCCTTCATGACATTCGCGCCATGCGCCTGCGACGGGTCGAGTCTGAGAGCGCGAATTTCCGCCTCGGTCAATTCATGCGGTTCCTTGCAATTCGGACACAGCCGACGCACAAGGCGTTGCGCGACGATTGCGCGCACCGAGCTGGAAACCAGAAATGGCGCGGTGCCGATGTCCACCAGACGGGCGACAGCGCTCGGGGCGTCATTCGTGTGCAGGGTGGAAAACACAAGGTGGCCGGTGAGCGAGGCGTTGATCGCGATGTTCGCGGTCTCAAGGTCCCGAATTTCACCGATCATGATGATGTTCGGAGCCTGACGCAACATGGAGCGCAACGCGGCCGGGAATGTCATCCCGATATCGGCATTCACCTGCACCTGGTTGATGCCGTTCATCTGGTATTCAACAGGATCTTCGACGGTGATAATCTTCCGGTCAGGCTTGTTGATGTAATTCAAGCACGCATAGAGCGTGGTGGATTTGCCTGAACCGGTGGGCCCCGTCACGAGCAGGATGCCGTCCGGCAACGTGATCAACCGCTCAAACACATCCTGGTCATCCGAGAGGAAACCGAGCTCCGGCAGACCGAGCGTGAGGCTCGACTTGTCAAGAATACGCATCACGATGGATTCGCCGTGGTTCGTCGGTATGGTGGAAACGCGGAGATCGATCGATTTTTTCCCGATCTTCACCTGGATGCGCCCGTCCTGCGGAACACGCTTCTCGGCGATGCTCATCGAGCCGGTCATGATCTTCAAGCGGCTTGTGATAGCCGACTGGAGTTTCTTGGGCGGATTCTGCATCTCGTGTAATTCGCCGTCCACACGGAAGCGGACGCGAAAACGTTTTTCCAACGGCTCAAGATGAATATCGCTCGCGCGGGCTTTATAAGCTTCCAAGAGCATCATCGTCACCATTTTGATGATCGGCGCATCACCGGTCTCGGTCTCGCCGGTTTCGCTCACAGCCATGTCACCGATGATGATCCCATCGCCGAGTTGCTTGCTCAATATGTCCGCCGCTTCATCCGCGCTGCCATAGTATTTGATCAACCCGGATTGGATCTGCTGCGGCGTTGCGCAGACAAACTCCACCGGGCGCTTCAGCAAAAAGCTGAGCGTGTCGAAAGTCTCGTAGTTCAGCGGATCGCCGATCGCAACCATCAGGCCCGAGTCAACCTGCGCTATCGGGATGACTTTGAATCTCCGCGCAAGCTCACCGGTGATCGTCGCGATGACCTCGGGACTGACAGTCATCTGCGACAGGTCGACAAAATCCATGCTGGAATGCGCGGCCAGGGACCTGGTCACATCTTCCTGCGTGAGCGCCCCCTGGTCGATCAATGTCTGGATAACACCGTGGCGGCCTTTTGCGGCATCGGCCTTGGCACGTTCGACCTGGGACTTGGTGACGAGAGCTGCATCCAGCAGAATCTCGATGACGTAATCTTCGTTTGTTGTCACTGGGAGTTGTTAAAATACTAGGGCACCGCAACTTAAAGATCGAGAGATATAATGTCAACGCCTCCTACCACAGATGTTTGTCCGTGACGGCTCCCTTGGACGCGCTGCTCACAAGTTTTGCGTACTTTGCAAGCACCCCGCGGGTGTAGCGTGGCTTCGGCGCTTTCCATTTTTTCAGGCGCGCCGCGATCTCGGTTTTTGGCACATCGAGATTGATCACGCGCTTCTCGGCGTCGATGGTGATTGTATCGCCATTTTTCACGATTGCGATCAATCCTCCGCAATAGGCTTCCGGAGTGATATGCCCCACTACGAACCCGTGACTGCCGCCGGAAAAGCGTCCGTCGGTGATCAATGCAACATCCTTGCCAAGCCCCTTGCCCATCACAGCCGAGGTGGGCGACAACATCTCGCGCATGCCGGGGCCGCCTTGCGGTCCCTCGTAGCGGATCACAATCACGTCGCCCTTTTTGATCGTGCCATCGAGTATTGCGGTGAGTGCAAATTCCTCTGCCTCGAACACACGGGCCTTACCGGTGAAAAGCAACCCTTCCTTGCCGGAGATTTTTGCAACGGCGCCTTCTGGCGCGAGATTGCCGCGCAGCACCACGAGATGGCTGTCCTTCTTGATTGGGTCACTGATAGGTTTCACGATCTCCTGGCCTTTGGGATAAGGCTTCACCGATTTCAGATTTTCCTTGAGGGTTTTGCCAGTCACGGTGAGCGCGTTGCCATGGAGCAGCCCCGCATCGAGCAGCATTTTCATGAGCGGTGTCTGGCCGCCGATTGCCACGAGCTCCGACATGAGGAAACGTCCGCTTGGTTTCAAGTCGGCGAGCACGGGCACGCGTTTGCCGATCTTCGTGAAATCATCGATATCGAGTTTCACACCGGCTGAGTGCGCGATTGCAAGCAGATGCAACACGGCATTTGTCGAGCCGCCGAGCGCAATCACGACCGTAATCGCATTTTCAAAAGCTTCGCGTGTTAATATATCGAGCGGACGGATGCCGCGCTTGATCAGGTTCAGCACCGCCGCGCCTGCGCGCCGGCAATCATCCATCTTCGCATGTGAAATGGCGTCCTGCGCGGAACTGTTCGGCAGGCTCATTCCGAGCGCCTCGATTGCTGAGGCCATGGTGTTCGCGGTGTACATACCGCCGCATGAGCCTGCGCCAGGAATTGCATGCTGCTCGATCAACTCCAGTTCGCGGTCATCGATCTTGTTGTTTGCATGCGCGCCCACGGCTTCGAACACCGACACGATATCGAGTTTTTTGCCCTTCAACTGTTCAGCGCGCTCCTTCTTCAGGCGGTTGTTCACCAGCGTGCCGGTCAAACATCCGGGCAGGATTGTTCCGCCGTAAACAAACACCGAGGGGCGGTTCAAACGCGCGATAGCAATCAGGCATCCAGGCATGTTCTTGTCGCAACCGCCGATTGTTACCAATCCGTCAAAGCCCTCGCAACCAGCCACTGTTTCGATGGAATCCGCAATCACCTCGCGCGACACGAGCGAATATTTCATCCCTTCCGTGCCCATCGAGATACCGTCTGAAACCGTGATTGTGCCGAATACAACCGCCTTGCCACCGGCGGCGTTGACCCCCTTTTCCGCTTCGAGCGCCAGTTTGTCGATATGCATGTTGCACGGCGTCACCATGCTCCAGGTGGATGCGACGCCGATCTGCGATTTCTTAAAATCCTCGCGCTTGAAACCCACCGCGTGAAGCATTGCGCGACTGGGCGCCCGCTCGGCGCCATCGACCACGAGCGATGAGAATGGACGTGTTCCATTGGCAGGCTTTGCGCCATTTTTCGGGGGTGAATTCCTTTTTGATTTGGAAGCTGAGTTCATAGGTAAGGTGCAATCTAGCAAATAAATTCACAAATTGCCTATCTGTTTTCCTCGCCTGTTTCATCTTGTTGCCGCAAAAACTCCCTGCTACAGTCCGCCGCATGACAACCCCAGACGCAGGCGACTCCACGCCCATTGTTGGCTCCCAAACCGATATCGCACCCCTCGGCCGCAGCGGCGCCAAACCCGCACATGAACTCACCGCCGACGAGGAACGAAGCACAATCCCCTGGGATCAGATCGCCGCCGATTCGGATTTTAAAAAGCTGCTCGTTGATAAGGCTGCTTTCGTCGTTCCAACGACCATTTTCTTTCTCGTTTATTATTTCGCGCTTCTCATTCTCGTCGGCTGGTTCCCGGACCTGATGAAAAAACAGATCGGCAGCCTGAACTACGCCTACCTGTTTGCGCTCTCACAATTTTTCATGGCGTGGATCATCGCAGGTCTATACGTCGCGAAAGCTGCCGGCTGGGACAAATCCGCCGCAGGCATCATTGCAAAATTTAAGAAATAATTAATCCCCAATGACAATATCCGCATTTCCCATGCTCGCCGACACAGTCCCCACGACTCCCCCGACCAATCACTCCGCGCTCATCATGTTTCTGGGGTTTGTCGCACTGACCCTGATCATCACCTACTTCAGCGCCCGCAAATCTAGCGGCTCCAGCGCCTATTTCGCCGCGGGCCGGCGCATCACCGGCTGGCAGAACGGCCTTGCAGTCGCGGGCGATTACATGAGCGCAGCCAGCTTTCTCGGCATCGCGGGCATGATCGCATTCAAAGGCTACGATGGCTTTATGTATTCCGTCGGCTTCCTGGTCGCGTACCTCACGGTGCTTCTCATCGTCGCCGAACCTCTGCGGAATGCCGGCAAATACACAATGGCTGACGTGCTCGCCTACCGCCTGAGCCCGCGTCCCGTGCGCGCCATGGCTTCGCTCAGCACGATCACAGTCTCCACGTTTTACATGATCGCGCAGATGGTGGGCGCGGGCGGTCTTGTGAAGCTGTTGCTACCGGGTGTGAGTTATGAATGGGCCGTCACCGGCGTCGGCATCCTGATGATTGTTTATGTGGTCTTCGGCGGGATGCTCGCCACCACCTGGGTGCAGATCACCAAAGCCATCATGCTCATGAGCGGCACCGTGCTCCTCAGCATCCTTGTGCTGAAATATTATCATTTCAGCTTCCCTGATTTCTTCAACGCAATCGCCCATGTGCCGGTAAAAGGCGCGGATGGTGTCGAGGTTACAAAAAACTTTCTATCGCCGGGCCTCGCTTTTGGCCGCACTGCAGCGAATCCATGGGGACCCATTGATCTGGTTTCCCTCGGTATGGCGCTGGTCTTTGGCACGGCGGGACTGCCGCACATCCTTGTACGCTTTTACACCGTCCCGGACGCCAAAACAGCGCGTTCCTCCGTCGTCTGGGCCATGGTCCTCATCGGCGTGTTTTATATCATGACGACGTTCCTCGGCTTCGGCGCGGCGGCCATTCTCCATCCCGCCAATATCGTCGTGGGCGGCAAACCGAATGATAACATGGCTGCTCCGCTGCTCGCGCACGCGCTTGGTGGTGAAGTCTTTTTCGCGTTTATCTCCGCTGTCGCTTTCGCCACCATCCTCGCGGTGGTTGCCGGCCTCACAATCAGTGCAAGCACGAGCTTCGCGCATGATTTTTACACCAACGTGATCCACCATGGCAAGGAGCACAGGCCAGGCCAGGAAGTTCGCGTTGCGCGGATCACTGCATTCGTCGTCGGGGCGATTTCGATACTGCTCGCGATCAAACTGCAGACGATCAATGTCGCCTTCCTTGTCGGCCTCGCTTTCGCGGTTGCTGCCAGCGCGAACCTGCCGGTGATTGTGCTTTCCATCTTCTGGAAGCGCTTCAGCACCGCCGGTGCCGTCATCGGTCTCGCAGTGGGGCTCCTCGCGAGCATCATCCTTATCATCATCAGCCCGAGTGTCATGGGTACCGATGGAAAGGCATTGATCAATCACGCTCCATTGTTTCCGCTTAAGAATCCCGGGATTATCAGCATCCCGCTCGGTTTCATTGGCGCCATACTTGGCACACTCCTGACCCGCGAACCCAAGGCCGAGGCGCTTTTCACGGAACTCAGCGTGCGGGCCAACACCGGCCTTGGCTCCGAAAAGGCGTCCTCCCATTGATGCGCCAGTGCAAAATGTAGATGGCGCTGAGTCAAAGAGATGCGAATGGTAACCCCATAGACATCCGGCATTTATATTTTCATATTCCGTTCTGCGCGAAGCTCTGCCCGTATTGCAGCTTCTACGTGGACACGCATTTCAAGAACAAGTCGGCGCTGTTCCTCGACGCGCTGGTTCGTGAAGTGGATTTGCAGGCTGCGCAGTATGCCATCAAGCCGCGCACGATTTATTTCGGCGGCGGCACGCCAAGCTCGCTCTCGATTTCGCAACTGGACGTGCTGGCAAAACTGCGGGATGTGATCGATTTGTCGGAACTCAAGGAATGGACGTTCGAGGTCAATCCCGCGACGGTCTCGCTCGAAAAGGCAATCAGACTCCGGGAACTTGGCGTTACGCGCATCAGCATGGGTGTGCAATCATGGGATCCAGCGATTCTCAAGACACTCGGACGCATTCACACGAGCGAACAGGCGGAGAAAACCTTCGACATCCTGCGCACCGCCGGTTTTGAAAACGTCAGCCTCGATCTCATGTTTGCCGTACCGGGCCAGACGCGCGAACAGTGGCGCGCCAGCCTCGAAAAAACCATCGCCCTGCGCCCGGAGCATATCTCTGCCTATTGCCTGACGTATGAGGAGGACACGGAATTTTTTCGCAAGCTTCAAGCGCGGGAATATTCGCAGGATGAGCATTGGGACGCCGATTTGTTCGAACTGGCGATGGACTCGCTTGGTGCGGCGGGCTACGTGCAATACGAAGTCTCGAACTATTCACTGCCCGGTCGTGAATCGCTGCACAATTTTTCCTATTGGGATGCTGCGGACTACCTCGGCTTCGGCCCGAGCGCGTTTTCAACAGTCGGCCAGCGCCGCTGGCAAAACATCGCGGACACTGCCGCTTACACGGAACATCTGCACGCCGGAAAATCGCCGGTTTCATTCAAGGAAACAATCAAACCCTCGACACGCACGGGCGAAATGATCGCATTCTCCATGCGCACAAATCGCGGCGTACCACGCGGACTGCTCGCGCCCTGGCAACGGGAGGTCGATGAATTTCACGATCTCGGTTTTCTGGAAAACAACGGCGACCGGGTCGTCCTCACGCGCAAAGGCAAACTCATGGCCGATTCCGTCGCGGAGATTTTTGTGTGAACTACGACGTGATCATCTGCGGCGGCGGCCCCGCAGGCTCGACCTGCGCCACTTGCTGCGCCTCCAGCGGAATGAAAACGCTGGTCATCGAAAAGGCCCTCTTTCCACGCGACAAAGTCTGCGGGGATTGCATCAATCCCTCCTGCTGGCCGGTGCTGGAGCGATTGCAAATCGCCGACCGGGTCCTCGGCCTCTCGCATTCAAAACTCGCAGGCGTTGAATTCATCGGGATCGACGGACGATCCATCAGCTATCCGCTGCGCCCCTCGGAACGCGGAGAGATCGCCGTGAAACGCAGTATCTTCGACCATCTGCTATTGCAACACGCCATCGAGTGCGGCGCAGAGGTCCGCCAGAATGCTTCGGTCACTGCCGTCGAGCGCGGATGGAAAGTGTACGCGGGCAGCGAAGTGTTTAACGCTCAAACCCTGATCGCCGCGGATGGCCGCAACTCCACTGTATTGCGCCTGCTCGGCATTTTACCCGCAGCGGCAAAAGAGCGTGTCTCAATCCAGACGCACATTCCTACTCCGGTAGGTTTCGGCGAGCGTGTCGTGCTGCGATTTTTGCGCGAAGGCTATTGCGGCTATAATACGGTCGGTGATGGATTGCTGAATCTCTGCCTCGTGAGCAAACCTGATGATATTTCCGCCCTGAAGCGATGGTCGGAGAAACATTTTTCAATCACGTCCGGTCAGCAGTGGAGGACAATCACTCCCCTCGCCCGCGACCCCGTGCCCGCCTCTGCCGAAAACCTGCTCGTAATCGGTGACGCTGCGCGCGTGGTTGAGCCCTTCACCGGCGAGGGAATTTATTACGCACTGGCATCCGGTGAGCTTGCCGCAAAATACGTTTCCAAGAAGCTGCCATTTCAGGACTACCGCCGCGAGAACGCGCAACTCTACTCCGGCCGTCTCTGGGTGAACCGCATTTCAAAATACGCCGCGCTCCACCCCCGCGTTGCCAGTCTCGCCCTGGACGCCATGCGCCTATACCCGCCTTCGCTCCGCTTTCTCACTTCCAAGGTCGTCGGGGACGCCTTGCTCATGGAAGCGGATCGTTAAAACAGATGCCACATCTTCGGGCCAAAGATAATCGCGCCAACCGCCGCGGCACCCAGGCATGCAATCAGCACCCCTCCCGCCGCCACGTCTTTTGCCTTCCCGGATAGTGGATGCCGCTCGGTCGAAACTCGATCCGTCAATGATTCGACCGCCGTGTTGAATGCCTCGCTTGCGACCACGCATGCGATGGCAAGAATCACGATGCACCATTCATCCGCGGAAATCCGCAGGGAAAACCCGAGGGCGATGGCAACGAGCGCAGCCAATGCATGAAAACGGGCGTGGCATTCGGATCGAAAAAGCGCCTTCAACCCTCTGTAGGCAAAAACGAAGGCACGCAAACGCGACCCGCAATTGAAACCCTGCTTGTTTTGAATCTCGTTCAACGCAGGGGAAAAACCCTCTGTTTACTTTGAATCCGGGAAATACTTCGGCGCAGACCCGGGTTCCTTGGATCTTTTCTCCTCAGTCGCGGATTTGGCCTCCGGCTTTTCGGCAGCGTGCTCCTTTGGTCCCTCTATCAATGCGAGTTGATCCACCGAATGTGGTTCACAAGCGGTGAAGGACAGCACGACGACGCAGAGCAAAAGAAGATTAAACCATTTCATAAACGCGGGAAAAACTAGTCAGGCATTCGTACAGAAATCAACAAAAACTCACTCACCTCTGTAGGAACATCGCACGGAAGCCGTCTCGTGGACAGTGACTTCACAGAGTCCGGGACATTTCGGCGCCAGCTTTTTCCAGAGCCAGATGGAGAGATTTTCAAATGTTGGGTTTTCCAACCCCTCGATATCATTCATGTACCGGTGGTCGAGCATATCAACGACCTCACGGGTTGCATCGCTGATCTGTGCGTGGTCGTAGAGCCACCCCATTTTCGGGTCGATTTCGCCCTTCACGGAGATTTCCACGCGGAAACTATGCCCGTGCATCCGGGCGCATTTGTGATCCTTCGGTACATTCGGCAGCGTGTGGGCCGCCTCAAAACTAAAATCCTTGGTCAAACGAACTTGCATAATACTTCCTAAACACCTCGCGCTGCCGGCTCCCAGATGAATTTGTGCATCTGTAATTGAAAGCGGACGTCGAGCTTGTCTTCAAGAATCCAGTCCACGATTTCCACGGGCTGTATCTTTCCGAAGACCGGGGAAAATAGAACGGTTCCGCACCGCGTGCCAAGGGAGAATTTCGCCACCTGCTCCCGGGACCACTCGTAATCCTGCCGCGAACTGATCACAAATTTTACCTCGTCGAGCTTCGTAAGATGCCCGATATTACTGTATAAATTCCGCGCGCATTCGCCGCTGCCGGGTGTTTTCAAATCCATAATCCGGTGCACACGGGGATCAATTTTTGAAATATCATGCGCTCCGCTGGTCTCGATGAGCACGGTCCTGCCGGCATCGCAGAGCGCGGTCATGAGCGGCAACGCATTCTTTTGCAGCAGCGGCTCGCCCCCCGTGAGCTCGACAAGCGGGCAGTCGATGGCCAGCACCTCATCAATCACCTCCTGCAACGGACGCTTCTTCCCCTCATAAAAGGCATATTCCGTGTCGCAATAGGTGCAGCGCAGGTCACACGCCGTGAGCCGCACGAATACACACCTGAGCCCTGCCCAGGTGCTTTCGCCCTGGATGGAGGTGTAGATTTCGTTGACGGTCAAGCTAGGTGGTTTTTGAAGCACGGCGGGAAACTTAGAAGCAGTCGGCCAAATACGCAACCTGCATGTAATAACAAAAATAATCCTGTTCATCCGCGCAATCCTGTCAAAAATAGCCGCTCCTTATGCCAAATCGAATCGATCAGAAATTTGCCAGCCTCAAAGCGCAGGGACGCAAGGGCTTCATCGCCTATATCGCCGCTGGTGACCCCGATCTCGCTTCCACGAAAGCGCTCGCCATCGCCTTTGAAAAAGCCGGGGTCGATGTCCTGGAACTCGGCGTACCTTTTTCCGACCCGCTCGCCGATGGCGTGGTGAACCAGCTCGCCGCACAGCGCGCACTTGAGGCAGGGGCTACCGCGCCCCGCGTACTGGACATGATCCGGGAAATTCGCAAGGAGTCGCAAATTCCTATCGTCCTCTACACTTATGTAAACCCGGTTTACAAATATGGCTTTGCAAAATTCCACAACGACGCCGCTGAGGCTGGTGTCGATGGATTGCTCATTCTCGATCTGCCTCCAGAGGAGGATCGCGATGAATTTACAAACGCAGCGGGCCTGAAACGCATCCGCCTCATTGCGCCTACCACCCCGCCGGAACGCATCCGGGAGATCACGGCCAAGGCGGATGGGTTCATCTACTATGTGTCACGCGAGGGCGTGACGGGCGAGCAAACCACCGTGGCCACCTCGCTCGCGGAACGGGTCGCAGATATCCGTAAAACAACTTCACTCCCGATCGCGGTCGGATTCGGCATCTCAAACCCCGACCATGTGCGCGAAGTGGCGCAATCGGCAGATGGTGTGGTGGTAGGCAGCGCAATCGTGAAACGCATCGCTGACTACGGCAAGGAACCCGATCTCGTTGCCCGTGTAGTTGCATTTATCCAGCCGCTCGTTGATGCATTACACTGAAACTTTGGCGATTATTGAGATACAAGTCATTCAGCAGCACTGAATAGGCTTCCTTCAGGCACGAAGTTTGCACCAGACAGTATGCAGGATGAAGAAAATCCTGTTTCTTCTCATCGTGGCCGCCATCTACTGGGCCTATACCCGGTATCTTGGCGCACGTACGTATCCTCCCGGCATTCTCGTAAAAAATGATCCCGTCCAGGTCACCATCGATTCGCCCATGGAGCCGATCAAAAAAGACGGTTTTCTCCTTCATCCACTGGCGCGTTACACCATCGACGCACGCGTCCTTCACACAAAACATTACTGGGCTGGCGACGCCGTATCCTCACTCGCACCGTATGACGTGGCCGTCGGATGGGGCCCGATGTCCGACCAGAAGATTCTCGACCAGCTCACCATCAGCCAGGGCAACCGATTCTATTTCTACGAATACCAGAAGGAGCCTCAGATTCCGAAAGATCAGATCACGTGCCACAGCGCAAACATGCACCTCATCCCCTCCTCGTTCGCGATCCGTCAAAAAATCGCGTGGCTGCGACAGGGTGATATCGTGCGCATCCGCGGCCTGCTTATTGAAGCCACAAACCCTTCCTCTCCCGAAATGCGTCCCTGGCAAAGCTCCTTGAGTCGCACAGACACCGGCAACGGCGCGTGCGAAATCATGTGGGTTGAATCAATCGCAAAATACTAGAACCCGCACTTCTGCTGAACCTCTGCGAAACTGGAACGCTTGGTTTGCAATCCATACAAATATGAGTCGAGACCCGGCATTTGTTCAACGCGGGCAAGATTCGCCGGACTCTCCAGCCGCGAGAAAATCGCGCGTATGATCTTGCTGCGGGGAACGCTTTTTTCGCCATAACCCGCTGGAACATTACTCGACCAGAAACGCACATAATCCACTCCATCGCGCTTCTCCGTGCCGAGATAGATCACGGAATGCCCGTGCTCAAGTTTGCCCACCTCGTCGTTCCAGAAAATCTTCATGAAATCGCCCGGCTGCGCATCCGAGAAGTTGGTGAAATTATGGCCGAGTCCCAGCTCGTAGAAAAGCCGCGCCGTGCCGGGCCCGTTTGCATTCCAGCGGCCCCATATCCCCTCGCCGTCCCGCTGGCCCTGGCGGATCATGAGGGAGGTCAAGGTGGCATAATTGAGGTTCAGCAACCCCGCATCCCGCATGCGTTCGATCGTTTTCAAAAACACAAGGTACGTGGCTCCCGAGCAGTAGCTAGGCGACGCGGAATCCGGCAGGATGAAAAATTTGCCGGATTCAAAGTGCGCAGCCGACTCCAACCGGATGGTGGCAAAATGTGATGCTGAATATTTTCCACCGCTAGGCATCTGGCGGATCTGCTCCAGTACAATATCGTTCAGGTTGCCCGCCATCGACGGATGCACCATACCCTGCATGGCGAAAAGGATTGCTGGGACCAGGAGGCGGAATCTCATGCGTCCCCTATATTAAGTCTATCTGCGTACCCGGGCAAGCATGAGAATGGCATCCCGCCCATTGAGCAAATTACCCTTTTACAGGATCGCGGGATCACCGTAGAGCGTGAACCCGGTCGAGCGGGTAATCCGCACATCGAAGATTTGCCCGATGTGCCGCTCGCCACCTTCCATGACGACGATCTTGTTTGTGCGTGTGCGACCGGACAAACGCTCGGGATTCGTCTTGCTCGGGCCTTCGCACAGAATCTCCACATCGCGCCCCACCAGTTCGTCGCACTTGCGCCGCGCTGCTTCGTTTACCACCATGAGCAAATCCTGGTTCCGTGCTTCCTTCACGCTTTCTTCGATTTGCCCGGACAGATTTGCAGCCGGTGTGTCCTTGCGTTTGGAGTAGCGGAATATGAACGCATTATCAAATTCCACGCTTTTCACCAATGCACGGGTCGCTGCATAGTCTTCATCCGTTTCACCGGGAAACCCGACGATCACGTCGGTCGTTATCGCAATCCCGGAACGGGCCGTCCGGATTTTCTGGACCAATGCCACGTATTTCTCCGCCGTATAGGTACGGTGCATGGCTTTCAAAATCCGGTCCGAGCCGGATTGCAGCGGCAGATGCACGTGTTCCACTAGCTTGGGCAGATAGGTGAAGGCATTGATAAGATCGTCCTTGTAGCCGATGGGGTGCGGTGAGGTGAACCTGAGCCTTTCAAGCCCGTCCACCGCATGCACCGCCTCTAGCAATTGCACAAACGGGCTTTTCTCATCCACCTTCGGAAATTCGTGACGCCCATAGAGATTCACGATCTGGCCCAGCAGAGTCACTTCCTTCACTCCCCGTTCCACCAGTCCGCGCACCTCGGCTACGACCTCCCCGATCTGTCGCGATCGCTCGGCACCACGGGTGAATGGCACAATGCAGAACGTACAATGCATGTTGCAGCCTTGCATAATCGAGACAAACGCCGTGGCCTGCTTTTCCTCCAGCACGTGATCGCGGATCGTCTCCTGCGACTCCAGCTCCTCCCCGACATCCACGATTGAAAAACGCGCATCATCCATGCGTGCCTCGCGTTTCTTTTGAAAAATCTCGTCCACGTAGTCCGCGACGCGGTGGAATTTCTGCGTCCCCACTACGAGGTCGACATGAGCTATGTCACGCACGAGGTCCTCCCCCCTGCTCTGCGCCATGCAGCCAAGGAAACCAAAGATCAGCTCCGGTTTGTTTTTGCGCAAATTGCCGAGCATCCCCATCTTTCCGATCGCCTTCTGCTCCGCCATGTCGCGCACGCTGCATGTGTTCAGCAGCACCACGTCGGCATCCGTCTCGTGCGGGGTCATTTCATACCCGCGCGCCACGAGCATCTGCGCGACCTGTTCAGAGTCTCGCTCGTTCATCTGGCATCCGTAGGTTTTTATGAAGACTTTGGGCATTGTGGAAAACCGCGCACGTTAGACCAAGTTTTCGCGCGCGTCCAGCGGACAGTCCAATGCCTTGTCCAAGCCCCTATTTGCTATTCCGCCTTGTAGGTGGTGCCAACCACCAACGTAACCTTCGTGGCGCCGTATATATCGAACACTACCGGGATCGTGCCCCGGATGCCTTTTTCGGTGACTCCTATGCATTCCGGAAGGGCACCCACCTCAAAGTGCAGATGAGGGCCGTTGCTGTGCCCGGTCGTGCCGCTCCGACCGATTACGTCGCCGGTGAGGACATGCTGGCCCACAGCTACGCTCACACCATCGCGGGCAAGCTGAGCATACAGGGCCACTGTCCCATCCGCATGCTTGATGGCCACAAAATTGCCGATAGTGCTGTCCGAGCTCTGAACTGGCCGTGTTTTTTCCAGTTCGATCACGACTCCCTCGCGCGCTGCGCAAATGGCTGTGCCCTCCGGCATGTCGAAATCGAGCGCGTATGCCCCCTGGTGTGATGCCCTGCCGTTGTATCCTTGGGAGACATTATGGCTGGTACCGTGCTCAAAGGGGAGACGGTAGCCGAATGCGGGATCCACAGGTTGCAACCGGACCGGGACATCCTTTTTTGGAGCATCGGCAGGCACACGTGAACCCGATGGCGGCATGGCCGGCGCAGGTGTCGCCCGAACGACGGGTTGGGATGTCGGCGCATCGTCAGATGTGCTCACGGTACAGGTAAACGTAGCAGGCGGCGCTCCAGCGGTTTGAATCAAGGCCGTCATCATGATACGATCGCCCGGCAGGCATCTTTTTACGGCTTTGGTAGGCCATCCCTCGCTCTTTGCATTGTGGATATCCGCAATCTGGACAGTGATTGTGAGAGACCGGTCCGATAAATTTTCGGCAAGAATCTGGATCACATCGCCATCGCGCTGCTGTGAGATTTTCACCTGCGGCTGTTCACCTTTTGATGAAACGGGCAGTCCCAGCAACAGTGTTAGAATCAATAAAATGGCAGCTTTCATGGCCGGATGAGTGTCATACAATGGCAGGTTGTGTCTAAATCAGCAAATGAGATGCCACCGATTTGCTTTCTGTCGCCCCCCGTGAAGACTTAGCCGCTCGCGGAATTTTATCGCCGTCCGTCTCCCGCCCATGGTAGGGATGCGAAGGAAGGCAGCAAAAAAACGATGAACGATCCAGATCAGCAGTTTGCCGGGGAATATTACGATCAGGTAAGGCATCAGATCGAACACGAGGACAATCTCGTAACGCAACGGCTCTCGTGGCTGATGGCTTCGCAGTCCTTTCTATTTAGCGCATATGCAATCGTATTAAATGGACTTCAACCCTCAAATGCGGGCACCCCTCTCGAAGTCTCCAAGCTGGGGTTCTGCCATTTTCTGCCTTTCGCAGGCATTCTTTCCTCCGGGCTTATCTATGCCAGCATCTGCGGAGGCGTGCTTGCGATCAGCCACCTAAGAAATCTTTGGGCAACCCTTCAACCGCACGCCTCATCCCCATCATTCGCCCGCCCGCCCATCCAAAGCAGCGGCATTCCGTTCCTGCTGGGGCAAAGTTCCCCCCGGCTTCTTCCACTGGCTCTCATCGGGATGTGGATCTATCTTTTGCTTGGCAATGCCAGGGTTTGAGTCCTTGCCGGGATTCACTCCCATGAGCATTGCCTTGTGCTCGTAAAAGGGATCGAGAATGACCACGCCACGGTCATTATGTTTCATGGACAGAAAACATACATCCGCAGGTTGATCGCTTTTGAGCGGCAGCAACTCAAACAACTTGTATCCGCCTGCGATGTTAATAAAACGGGCTGTGAAACGATAACCGAGCCGGGCTAAGCGGTCGTGCGTAATCTTCTCACCAGTCGCATAGTGACGGCTGTAAATTGTCTCGATCTCATCGCTTTTCATCGGGAAAAAAAGCATTTCGTCAAAAAAGTGGGGGATTTCTTCAGGATTAGAGCATGCCGCGATTTTCTAATTTGTGCAAAATAATAATATTTATAAAATGTAGACGAAAGACTGAATTCAGACGAACCATACGACTCAACATCTTCAGACAACAGAAGTTGCCGTCCGGCGAAAAATGCTTCAATTTAGAGCCGTTTTGGAAAACGTCCCTCATGACGAGAGCTTGATTTTTGACTCCAGTTTTCTCTCCAAGCTGGAGCAGCTTTATCTCCTCTCGAAAAAACTCTTCCGGGGGCAGCACCATGCCGAGCGACGTTCAAAACGCACCGGATCGAGCCTGGAATTTGCGGATTACAGGGATTACACACTGGGCGACGATCTGCGAAGCGTGGATTGGAACATCTATGGGCGGCTCGACCGGCTGTTTATCAAGCTTTTCGAGGAGGAGCAGGATTTGCCCGTTTATTTCCTCATTGATACGAGCGCGTCGATGCGCTGGAATCCACCGGCCTCATCCCCGCAACGGTCCACAAAATACGACCAGGCGCGCCGCATAACCGCATCCCTAGCCTATATTGCCCTCGCAAATCTCGACCGGGTGAACATTCACTATTTCGATTCCCAACTTGGAGACCATATGGGTCTCTCTCGTGGAAAAGGTCAATTCCACAAAGTGCTGGAATTTCTCAACCGGGCTTCACCCGGAAAAAATGGCGAAACCCGTCTGCTGACGAGCTTCCGCACGTTTGCACAGCGCGTGAAACAGCGGGGGCTGGTGTTTGTGCTGAGCGATCTGTTTGACACAGAAGGCTGCGAAGAGGCACTCGCGCTGCTACGCTATAATCAATTCGAGACAAGTGTGATCCATGTGCTCGATCCTGCGGAATTGCAGCCGGAGCTGTCCGGCGATCTTCGTCTGGTCGAGCCAGAAACAGGACAGCCACTGGAAATTACTTCCGACCCCTCGTTGTTGAAGCGTTACAGGCGTGAAGTGCAGAATTTTTTACAGGGAACAGAAAACTTCTGCCTCCAACGCCAGATCGGATACGCGCAGGCAACCACGGAGGTCTCATTTGAGGATCTGGTGCTCCGCGTGTTGAGGGACGGAAGGCTGGTGCGATGAAAAAACGGTTTATTTCCTCCTCAAAACCATGACTCTCCTCGCACCATGGGCCTTGTGGTTTCTCACCCTCATACCGGTGATTGTGCTGCTTTATCTTCTCACACTGAAGCGCCGGCCGGTGCAGATTTCCACGCTCATGTTCTGGCAGCGGGTATTGCAGGTGAACAAACGCCGGGCATTGTCCCAGCGCCTACGGCAATGGCTGTCGCTGCTTCTGCATTTGCTCATCTTTCTGCTGATCCTGTCTGCGCTGGCAAAGCCGGAATTTGACCGTTTCGTGAAAGCCGGGGCATCTACCGTTTTGATACTGGATGCCCGCGCGCGCATGCAGGCTGTTGGGAAGGGCGGCCAGTCGAGGTTTGCAAAAGCCAAAAAACTCCTCGCCGCATACACGGGCCGTGCTGGCGGGCAGAACCAGATGACGCTGCTTGCCGCACACGGCACCACGGAAGTCGTGGTGCCATTCAGCGGAAATGAAAAGGCCTTCCAGCAGGCTGTGGCGGAACTCGAATCCACCGACGCACCCGGCGACCTCGAGGGCGCCATCCATCTCGCCGGTGAGCTTCTGGCCTCGCGCAGCGGTGCAAAGTGCATCGTGATATTCACTGACTACGCCCCGGAAAATGGGAGTCACCCATTGCCCGTCGAATTCGTTCCCGTCGGATCTTCGCAGGACAATCTGGCAATCACCCGTTTTGCCACGCGAGCGCTCCTTGCCAGTCCGCAGACTTCGGAAATCCTGCTGGAGGTCCGGAATTTCAGCGCGAAGCCGGCCGATGCAAATGTCGAATTGTATTTCGATGGCAACCTTATCGACGTAAAACCATTTCATCTTCAGGGAAACGAGCGGAAGACCAGCGTCTTTCCATCAATCCCAAATGTGAGCGCAAGCTCACGGGGCTGGCTCACTGCGAGACTGGATACAAAAGACGTCCTGCCCTGCGACAACGAAGTCTACGCCGTGCTGCCCAAACGCCAGCCTGCGCATGTGCTGCTCGTAACGAAGGGCAACTGGTTCATCGAAAAAATGCTCGCTGCCGATGATCTCCTGAAATTCGACCTGCTGACCCCCGATGCGTTCAAACCCGGCATGGCGAAAAATTTCGACGCTGTGATTCTGGACAATTTCATGCCCGATGGATTCGACATCAGGAATGTGGAGGGTAATTTTCTCCTCATCAATAATACGCCATTCGTGAGCGGAACGGCATCCCTCGACCAACCGCTCATCACGGACGTGGACGAGTCAAGTCCCTTGATGCGTCTTGTGAATTTGAAAAACGTCACATTTTTGCGCTCGAGAACGATTGAGTTTCACGAGTCCCTGGGCACATGGAATTTCCACGCGCCGCTTCGTTCATTTGAACATCCGCTGGTAGTCGCAGGCACGCGCAAAACCGGCGACACGGAGCAACGCATGGCCGCGTTCGCGTTTGATATTGCCGATTCGGATCTGCCGTTGCGCGTTGCCTTTCCCCTGCTGATGTCCAACACGCTGGAGTGGCTCGCCGGTGAAAAATCGGACGCCACCCCGGCTTTTCAAGCGGGTGAAGTTATCGATCTCCAGCCGGGCCAGGCCATTTGGAAAAAACCGCAGACCAACCTGACGGCTCTTCCGAAAAGCGAGCCCGCACAAATGACACAGGGCTCCTATCGACCTCTGAAGAATGGATTTTATCTCGTTAAGGATGGCTCTGCGTCAAGGTGGATCGCAGTCAATACCTTCAGTGAAATCGAATCAAATCTGCAACATAACGGGAATGGCGGGATATCTTCGGAAAATCCCCGACAACATGCTCCGTCGCTTGCAACTTTCACCGTGAGGCCACTTTGGAATTATCTCGCGCTGGCGGCATTCTTTCTCTTTTCACTCGAATGGTGGCTCTATCACCGGCGCAGGACTGAATAATGGAATTCGCGCATCCCTGGTTTTTTATTCTGCTGCCCGCCATTCCATTGCTCTTGCCGGCCATGAGGGGATCGCTTGCGGACCACACGCAACGCCAACGCGCTGTTTGTCTTCTGACACGCGCATCCATCCTGCTGCTTCTTACGCTCGCGCTTGCCGGGGTATGGCTGCGGCTGCAATCCAACGACCTTTCCGTGTTGTTCCTGGTCGACCACTCCGCAAGCATTTCGGAGGATGCGGAAAAACAGGCGCGTAATTTTGTCGCACACAATATTTCAAAATCCGGGCCAAACGATGAAACAGGAATTGTTGGTTTTGCAAAGGAGGCCGGGGTCTGGCAGGCCCTCACGAAACATCTCAAGCTTGACGAAAAATGGCCGGATATCGTCGATCGTAAATCTACACAGATCGGCAACGCCCTCACCTTTGCCAGCGCGATCTTCGCACCGGAGACATTCAGGCGCATCGTGCTTTTGTCCGATGGCAATGATACCGGCGAGAATACAAACGATACCGCGCGAAAACTCGCTGACACCGGCATTGAGGTTTACACGGTCCCTTTGAGGAACGCTAAAAATCCCGAGGTGCTCATCGAAAAGCTGGATATGCCCGGCCGGCTCAAAGTGGGCGAACCATTCGATGTGAACGCAAAAATACGAAGCAATGTGGAGACAAACGCCACGGTGAAGTTTTATGAAAATGGTTTCCTTGCAGGCACAAAAGACGTCGCGCTTAAAAAAGGCCCGCAGGAGGTTTCGCTCGCCAACCTCAAGGCGGATCAAGGGCAGTCCGTGATGTGCGAGGCGGAGGTGATTCCAGCGAAAGATACCCTGCTCGAAAACAACCGGGCACAGGCGACAGCAACAATCCAAGGGGAACCGCTTGTGTTGATCGTGGACAGCGATCCGGCGAAAATCCAACCACTCGTAACCGCATTGCAGCAGGAAAAAATCAAGGTGGAGGTGCGTGGCATAAAGGGGCTGCCCAGAACGCTCGTGGATTTGCAGCAGTTCGATCTCTTCATTTTGAGCGACGTCTCCGCATTGAATTTAAGCCGTGGGCAGATGGAACTTTATCGCGAGTGGGTGCAGGATTTTGGCGGGGGTTTTGTCATGCTCGGGGGTGAAAACAGCTTTGGTGTGGGCGGCTACTACCGCACCCCCATCGAGCAGATGCTACCTGTACGGATGGAGCATGAGGACAGGCAGGACACGCCGACGGTCGCCTTGCTCGTCGTGCTGGACCGCTCCGGCTCGATGGCTGCACAGGTGCAGGGGCAGACGAAAATTTCACTTGCCGACCAGAGTGCGGTGCTGGCGATGGGCGTGCTACAATCGAAGGATTTGTTCGGCGTCACCGCTGTCGATACGCAGGTGCACAGCGTGGTTTCGCTCGGTCATCTCGACAACAAGCCCGCCGCCGAGCAAAAGATCATGAGCATCACATCGGCAGGCGGTGGCATCTATGTTTACACGTCGCTGGTGGACGCATTCCAGCAGATGCGCGATGCCAATGCTAAAATCAAGCACGTGATCCTCTTTTCCGACGCCGCAGACGCCGAGGAAAAGAATTCCGGCGAAATGGCGGATGGCACGGCAGGCAGCGGAACGTCGCTGGACCTTGCAGCCGCGATGCTGTCGGAGAAAATTACCGTCAGTGTCGTCGGACTTGGCACCGAAAGCGACAAGGACGTGGAGTTTTTGAAACAACTTGCCGAGCGCGGAAACGGACGTTTCTATCTCACAAACGACATCTTTACCCTGCCGCAGATTTTCACGACTGAGACGATCAAGGTCGCCCAAAGCAGCCTTGTCGAGGAGCCATTTGCAGCCATGCTGGTCGCACATGCCGCGATGACTGACGGAATCGATTGGAAACAATCTCCACTGCTTCTCGGTTACAATGCCACGAAACCAAAACCCACGGCAGACCTGCTTCTAGCCACGGAACGCGGTGAGCCGTTACTGGCATCGTGGCGCTATGGATTGGGACAGGCTGCCGCATTCGCAAGCGATGCAAAAAGCCGGTGGGCATCCGAGTGGATATCGTGGCCGGGTTTCGGCAAATTCTGGGCGCAGCTCGTGCGGAGCATGATGCGCAAGAGCGGACAGTCGATTTTCCAGGTGACGACCCGCGAGAATGGCGACCGGTTGACCCTGAAAATCGATGCCGTTTCGCCAGAGGGGAATTTCCTCAATGAAATCCCCCTTACCATCCGGAGCGCCACGACCGGAGGCGAAACAAAATCGGTAGCGGCGCATCAGGACGCCCCGGGGAGCTACTCGGCAACGCTCGATTTACCTGCCGAAGGCACATCACTCCTCTCGATCAGTTCCGGGCAGATCCCCGGCGGGGAATATCTGTTCAGCCACACGCGAGGATACCCAAAAGAGTTCCTCAACACTGAAACGAATGAGACTTACCTGCAACAACTGGCCCGGGCCGGCCGGGGAAAATACGATCCGTCCGGCAATGAAATTTTTGCACGTCCTTCACACGGAGTCAGCCGGAGATACGATCTCACGAATTATTTTCTGATACTTGCCCTGCTGCTCTTCCCGCTGGACATCTGGCTCCGCAGACGGACATGGGCGTAAATCAGCTTTTTTTCTTCTTCTCCATCAACCACGCCAGCCAGATGCAGGCTTCGTAAAGCAGGCACATGGGCGCGCCGAGCGAGATGAATGTGAGCACATCCGGCGTGGGCGCAATGATCATGGCGAGGATCAGGATGAGCACAATAGCATAGGCGCGAGTGCGATGCAGAAAATCGAAGCTCAGAAAGCCGAGATAAACCAGCACCAGCACCACCACGGGCAATTCAAACGAAAGCCCGAATGCCAGCGTGATTTGCGTGACGAACGAAAAGTACTCGCGCACCGTCCACATCGGTGTCCATTGAAGATCCTTTGCATCGTGGAAAAAAAATGCGAGCGCTTTCGGCAGCACGAAAAAATAGCTGAACAGCACCCCTGTTAGAAACAGGCCGAAGCCGATACCAATGGCGGGCAGCACGTATTTTTTCTCCTGCCGGGTGAGAGCAGGCAGGACGAATTGGGCGAGAAAAAACAGGAGCAGTGGAAACGATAGAACGATCCCTGCATAAAATGCGATTTGCAACGATATCGTAAGTGAATCCGTGATGCCGAGGGTTCTCAACCCGGCAACGAGGCTGGGATCAACCGTATTCAGCGGATGTTGAACCACCCGTACTAATTGCTGCCGGAAACAAAAGCTCAACGCCATGCCGGAGCTGAGAGCGAACGCCATCCTCACCAGAGTCCAGCGCAGATCCTCCATGTGTTCAAGGAACGGCTTTGTCGCGTCGGACTCGGCCTTTTGGCGGAACTTGAAAATCTTATCGATCCACATTTACAGAATTCCCATCGCGCACATGCGGGCGTATGCGCTTAACGTATTTGCATCGCGGATTTCATGGCTCGCAACCATCCCGCGCAATTCTTCAACCGAAAACGCATGGCACCCGGTGATCGCCTCGTTCTCATCATGGGCGTGCCCCTGTTTGGACGGCAATACGGGGCTGGCCAGAAATAGATGACTGTGTTCATCCGTGAAGCCCGCTGAGGAAAAAAAGATGCCCAGTGGAGTCAGTTTGCCATCCGGCGAGAGCTCGTAACCCGTCTCTTCCTGCAACTCACGCAGGGCGGTTTTATGAATGGTTTTCTCATCATGCTCAGTAATCTCATCGATCTGTCCGGCCGGAAATTCCCAGAGTGCTGCATGAATCGGCACGCGCTCCTGTCGGACGAGAATGAACTTTCCATCGCCAGTCATAGGGGCAACAACGGTTGCTCCTTTACGATGCACCACGGTCCACGCACATCCGTCTGGTCGCGCCGGTGTGCGGACTTGCGCGGCGAAAACCTGGAGATAAGGATTCGCGAACCTTTTCTCCATTTTGAGCGTTTCCCAGCCTTCGCCGTCACGGATGAATTTATGGAATGTCATTTCAGAATCTTCCGCCAGTTCTTTAATTGAACCGCAACGTTGGCTGAGGAAGGAGCCCCCACGGCCACGCGCGCATCGATGGATTTCCTCACGTCGAGCACCTCATAAACATCCTTTTTAAATGCCGGGGAGAGCTGCTGGAAGTCCTTCAGCAACAAATCCGAAAACCCCACCTGTTTCTCGATGCAAAGCGCCACGGTCTTGCCGATGATTTCATGCGCCTTGCGGAATGGCACGCCGTGTTTCACCAGATAATCCGCAAGATCGGTGGCAAGCAGGTTCCAGTCGGCCACAGCCTCGGTTACCCGGGCTTCATCCACTTTGATCTCCAGCATCATTGCGGAGAAAATACTCAGCGCCGCCTTGACCGTGTCGATCGAATCGAACACAGGCTCCTTGTCCTCCTGCATGTCACGGTTATACGTCATCGGCAGCCCCTTCATCGTCGTCAACAAGGAGAACAAATTGCCATAGAGACGCCCCGTCTTGCCGCGGGTCAATTCCGCGACATCGGGATTCTTCTTCTGCGGCATCAGGCTTGATCCGGTGGTATAGGCGTCGCTGATCGTCACAAACTTGAATTCGCTCGATGCCCACAGGATCAAATCCTCGCTCAAACGGG
>Ga0068860_100000458_pt1 | contig 51184 bp, 37 predicted proteins | sample KBSSwiS32_FD_66597 | JGI IMG/M metagenome (GOLD analysis project Ga0068860, IMG submission 66597) | Switchgrass rhizosphere microbial communities from Kellogg Biological Station, Michigan, USA - KBS Switchgrass S3-2 | ecosystem: Host-associated > Plants > Roots > Rhizosphere > Soil ... | reverse complement strand
GTCCGAGTCCTGGACAGAAAGCGGCGATAGCGCCAAATCGGAAATAAAAGGGAAATACTGGATAATGTGGTTTCTCAGGGACGATACGTATTATATTCTGTCTGCCATTTTCACGCCTCTCAGCTGTACAGGAAGCTATTGTAATAAATCAGCAAAAAAATGAAATGGCCCCGGGCATGGTTTCCCAGCCATTCAGCAAGAATAGCCTCTTCCTGGGGGGGCAGGGTGTCCCTGAAAGAAAAAGGATACCGATCGTCGGCAAATATTTTTTAAAAGAATAAAAACAATGGCCATCCGGTCTTTTTGTGCAGATGTTCTTTGATAAAATGGATAGCCTCGAAGAGCTGTTTTTTGATGGCGCCGCGGGTAGTCCCCAACTAATCGGCAATCTCCTGGGCCGTCATGTCGTCCCTGGCATTCATAAGAAAGATCTCTCTTTTACGGGGCGACAGCAGCTGGATGGCATCCTGGGCAATGTCATGGTATTCCCGGAAAATGAACGTATTATAAGTGGAGTCGGTCGCTTCGGGTGTGGATTGCCCGAGTTGTCGTGACAGATTCAGCCGGCTTTTGGATTGACGGGCAATGTGTCTCTTTTTTTATCCATACTTTTAAGAAGATGTCCTGGATGATCTCTTCCGTATCCTCGTGTGAGTCGATGAGGAAGGCGATGAACCTGTAGAGCCAACGACTAAAGCTAAGAAAAATATCTTCACTTCCGCGGCTAGCCGGGTATGGAGAAAACGAACCCTGTCCCATATACATTTTTAATGACGATCTTTTCAGTGCGGCTTAGGTGCTTTCTTAACCGGGAAACGAATACGTCGAGGCTTCGGCCGAGAAAGAAATCGTATTCGCCCCAGAGTTTTGTCAATATTTCCTCGCGGGTGAGGATGCGGTTGGCATTTTTGAATAGAAAATAAAGCAGTTCGGCCTCCCGGACGGTGAGGGAGATGTCTTTTCCCTGGATGGACAGTTTATTGAGGTCGAGATCGAACGAGACATCGTGGATGTTTATTACTTTTTTCTGCGGAGGCGGGATGGAAACGGCGCCTGAGGCGCCGGGCTGAGTACGGCGGATGATACTGTTTATGCGTAACACAAGTTCGTCGATGTCGAAGGGTTTTACTACGTAGTCATCGGCGCCGAGGTGGAAGCCCAGGAGGCGGTCTGTTTTTTCGCCGCGGGCGGTGAGGAAGAGGAAAGGGGTGTTGCTGCCAAGATGTGCCAATTCCCGTGCCAGTTGAAAACCTCCCATTCCGGGCAGCGACACGTCGAGGAGGAAGACGAGGTAGGGCTGTCTGCCGGCGCTGATCTTTATGAGCGCAGACTCGGCATCCATACACCAGTCTACGTCAAAGCCCTTTACCTCCAGATATTCTTTTATGGCATTGCCAAGGTCCAATTCATCTTCGACGAGTAAAATTAATTTTTTCATTATTGGGTTGCTGCTTTATAATGGAATAGTGACCACAAACCGGCTTCCTTTGCCGGGCTCGCTCTCGAGGCCGATGGACCAACGATGTGCATCCACGCATAGCTTTACATAGTACAGACCGAGGCCAAGGCCTGTAGAAGGTACTCCGTTCCCCTTTCCTCTATAGAATTTTTCAAAAATATGTTTGCGACTTTCCTCATTGATACCGACTCCATTATCCTCAATGATCAGATGGAGGCGGCGCCGATCGCCGGTGGTCTTAACTGTGATGTGCTTTTCCGGAGACCTGTTATACTTTATTGCGTTGTCAAGCAAGTTGTTGACCATTGTGGCAAACCAGAAGGCATCGACCATTACCCAGTCGTGATCCCCCTGTCCGTCGAAGTTTAGAACTACGCGGGTGTCGTTCAATTTGAGCCGGTAGTCGAGCATAATGTCGTCTAGCAGCAGGCCCAGCGATTGTCCGACCGTGTTAAGCTGCAGGTTTTGAAGATTGGTGATGTCCATGACCCGTTCGAATAAGGTCTTGAGACGTTCGGACTGCCGCTGGATGATATCGGTAAGTCTCGTCACTTTGGATCTGTTCCCGAACATTTCGTCGGTCTTCAGACTCTTGTTGGCCACCATGATGGCTGACAGAGGCGTATGAAATTCGTGTGTGATGCCATTGATGAAATCCGATTTCATGTCGGCGATCTTTTTTTGCCGTACCCATTTGCTGTAGGTGAGATAGAAGAGGAGAACTACCGCGAGGATGGAAAGCAATGACAAGATGAACAAGGGCGCCATGCTGATCAGGATGTCCATCTGCCGGGTGGCGGAATCTACGTAAAGATTGAATGTTACGCGATAGCTATGGGCTGCATCGCTGCTTACGGTAAGATGCACGATCTGATTTTTAGGGGTAAAATGCCGGAGTTTGCCGCCAATAACGGCGCCGGAGCCTGGTCCGTCAATCCGGCGATCATACAATACAACGTCGGAATCTCCGTCGAACTTGACTTCGATGAGATCGATGGTGAGTGCATAGTCGAGCTTGTGCCTCAACTTGTGTTTGCTGGCGTACGCAGGCAGGAGGCTATCCATATTATTGGCTTTTCGTAGCGCCTGGAAGATCTTCGTGCTCAGCTGCAGGCGGACGGTGTCGAACCGGCTGCGATCGGCCTCATATAGGCGTTCGAGTCTGTCCATATCCCCATAGATATATCTATTCATGATCGCCTCTCCGCCGGGATACAGCTTGTCATTTTTTATGCTTTTTCCGTAGTCTTGAACAATCAGTTGGCTTTCAGATTGATAAAGATGTTCGTCTTCCAGTTTGTAGGTATTATAGAGCAGGAAGAACTGGACTCCGGAAAGCGCCAGCATGCTGATGATGCAGATGATCTTGTATTTGTTGAGCTGAAGGGGTAGCATGTAATATCTAATATAATGTCTTTTTGGATTTGCCGCCGCGATTTGCAGGCCATTTAGACTGTGTTAACAGTTTGTTTCACCTGTGTTAACAGCTTGTGGAAAAAGCGATACTTACCTTGGCCCCGTCAGCAAAAAACCAAAACCAAACTTCTCGCTATGAGAAAAAAGACACCGTTTCCGGGCCATTGGCGCGTTATGCCAATCACGCTCATTTTTCTATTAATTATGTTGAATGGCTTTGCGCAGAGCGGCGATATCGTCGTTAAAGGGACGGTACGTTCTGATTCTGCAAAGCTGGATGGCGTTACAGTGGTTCTCAAGACGAACCCGTCAAGAGCGACCAGGACGGATGAAAAAGGCAATTATACCCTGAAGGTACCGGCCAATGGGACATTGACCTTTACGTTCGTCGGATTCAAGACGGAGGACGTGGACATCCGCGGAGAGGGTGTCGTGAATGTAATCCTGAAGCCGGCTGATAATTCTTTGAATGAAGTAGCTGTCGTGGCCTATGGTACGCAAAAGAAGTCCAGTATGGTAAGCTCGATCACGACCATCGATCCGAAGGAGATAAAGGGGCCGACCAGTAACCTGACTACCATGCTTGCGGGGAGGATATCGGGTCTTGTGGCTTATCAGCGCAGCGGCGAGCCCGGCCAGGATAACGCCTCGTTTTTTATCCGGGGTATCACCACATTCGGGTCGGGCAAAGTGGACCCGCTTATCCTGATCGATGGGATGGAATCCTCTTCGACGGACCTTGCCCGTCTGCAGCCGGATGATATCGCCGGATTCTCAATCTTAAAGGACGCGACAGCGGCGTCGTTATATGGGGCGAGAGGGGCCAATGGCGTGATCCTGGTGACCACCAAGCTCGGGAAGGAGGGCCAGGCCAGATTCAACGTTCGTCTCGAGAATTCCATATCGGGTAACACGCAGAACTTCAAGCTTGCGGATAATATTACCTATATGAAGCTGGCCAATGAAGCTGTGACGACCCGTACTCCGCTGGCGATAACACCCTATTCGGAGGAGAAGGTGGCAAATACGGCGATGCCCGGCGTGAATCCTTATCTGTATCCCAGCAATAACTGGATGAAGATGCTGATCAAAGATAACACAGTCAACCAACGTTATAACCTGAATTTATCCGGCGGCGGAAAGGTAGCGCAATATTATATAGCCGGCACCTACAATATAGACAATGGTCTTCTGAATATCGACAAGCTGAATAATTTCAATGGGAACATAAAGCTGCGAAATTATGAGATCCGGTCGAATGTCAGCATCAACGTCACCAGCACCACCCAGCTGTTAGTGCGGACCTCGGGGCAGTTCGACGGTTATCGCGGTCCGATCGGCGGCATCGATAATAACAGCAATTACCTTACCGGCGGCGCCTATATTTTCAACCAGGTACTGCAGGCCAACCCGGTGATGTTCCCGGCAATATATCCTTCGAGCTTTCAGCCGAAGTTGAAGCATCCGCTCTTCGGCAATGCGCTATCCGGAACATCCTTATATGTCAATCCCTATGCCCGGGCTGTTTCGGGATACCAGGATTATAACACGTCGACGATGTTGGCGCAGGCGGAGATCAGGCAGAACCTGAACTTCGTGACGCCGGGACTGTCTGCCCGCGTGATGACGTATACGCAGCGGTATTCGTATTTCACTGTGTCGAGACAGTACAATCCTTTCTATTATTCACTATCCTATGATGCCAATACGAAGCAGCCGAATCTGAGTCCGCTGAATACGGACGGGACGGAATATCTTTCCTATGTGCCTGGGCCAAGAGTTCTGAATACTGCCAACTATATCGAAGCGGCTGTCAACTACGCCCATAATTTTGGAGTGAACAATGTCTCCGGCATGTTGATCGGGACGATGCGCAATTATCTTACGGCCAATGCCACGGATCTGCAAAGTTCGCTGCCTTACCGCAATGAGGGGGTGTCGGGAAGATTCACATATGGGTATGACAACCGTTACCTGGCGGAATTCAATTTTGGTTATAACGGGTCGGAGCGATTCGCGTCCAATAACCGGTTTGGATTCTTCCCTTCCGTCGGACTGGCCTGGAACCTTCATAATGAATCCTTTTTTCACGCTGTGTCCGGGGTGATAAATACGTTCAAGCTGCGCGCTACTTATGGTCTGGTGGGAAACGATCAGATCGGATCGTCATCCGACAGGTTCTACTACCTGTCGAACGTCAATATGGATGATCCTACCAAGGCGGCGAGCTTTGGCGAGAACTACAATTATTCGATGAATGGCATCACTGTAGCGCGTTATGCGAACAATGATATTGCGTGGGAAAAGTCTTATAAGACCAACGTGGGATTCGACGCCCGGTTATTCAATTCTCTGAATGTGACGGTTGATATTTACAAGGAACATCGCAAAAATATCCTGATGGACAGGGCCTACGTGCCTACCACCATGGGACTGAGCTCTACGATCAGGGCCAATGTCGGCGAGGCGGAAGGGAAGGGCATCGATGTTCAGCTGGACTATAACAGAACGATCAGCAAGAATATCTGGCTGCAGGGCCGGGGTACTTTCACGCTTGCTGTTAGCAAGGTGCTGGTGAACGAGGAGCCTGACTATAGAGGTCAGCCGTGGCGTTCGCATCGCGGCTATTCTCTCTCGCAGCAATGGGGGCTGATAGCAGAGCGGCTGTTCGTGGATGACAGGGAGGTTGCCAATTCGCCCGTTCAGAACTTTGGCGAGGTGAGAGGCGGTGATCTGAAATACCGGGATATTAATAAGGATGGGAGCATCGATGCTGCAGACAACGTTCCGATAGGGTATCCAACGACGCCTGAAGTTACGTTCGGCTATGGATTCTCCTTTGGGTATAAGAACTGGGACATCTCTGCCTTTGTCGAAGGCAATGCCCGTATCTCCTTTTTTATCGACAACAGGGCAATTCAACCTTTTAAAATTACCGGTAATACCGAAGGTAAGATCAACCAAAATGGACTGCTAAAGGTGGTGGCTGAAGATCATTGGTCGGAGGATAACCGCAAGGTCTATGCCTTCTGGCCCCGGCTGAGCAACTATGTGATCCAGAACAACGCGTGGACGTCCACCTGGTGGATGAATGATGGGACCTTTATGAGGCTGAAGTCGGCGGAGATCGGCTATTCCTTCCCACCCTCCTACCTGCGGAAGATCCATTTTTCCAATGCGAGGTTGTATGTGAACGGGGCCAATTTGTTCGTGTTGAGCAAGTTCAAAACATGGGATCCTGAAATGGGCGGGAACGGTCTCGGTTATCCTATTCAGCGGGTGTTCAACATGGGGATCAATTTAGGCTTCTAACAGACTATAAAATATTGTATCATGAAACGTAAGATCAGCACATATATATTCTTCATCCTTGTGGCGGCGTTCCTGAGCGGCTGCAAAAAATATCTCGACATCGTTCCGGATGATGTGGCCACCATCGACAATGCCTTTACAATCCGGCAGGAGGCTATCAAATACCTGGGGACCTGTTATTCCTACCTCCCGGACGATGCGAACTTCAATTCGAATCCCGCGCTTGGCGGTGGGGATGAGCTGTGTGTCAGCGAGGCCTTCTCGTCGGTCAGCACCGATCCCATCAAGATAGCAAAGGGGTATCAGAATGCGACCTCTCCCTATATGGCCATCTGGGGGATGATGTACGCGGCGATCCGGGATTGCAATATCTTTCTCGATAATGTGGACAAGGTGGTGGACCTCGAACCTTTTGAAAAGACCCGGTGGAAAGCTGAGGTGACTTTTCTAAAAGGGTATTATCATTGGCTGTTGCTGCGTGCGTATGGTCCCATTCCCCTGGTGAAGGTCAACCTACCCATCACGGCTACGGCAAGCCAGGTAAAAGTATACAGACAGCCTGTAGACTCGGTCGTAGCTTATATTGCCCTGTTGTTCGACTCCGCGGCGAATAATCTCCCGTCCACCATCAGCAATACCACCAATGAGCTTGGGCGTGTCACGAAGCCGATAGCCATGGCGATGAAGGCGCGTCTGCTGGTTACGGCGGCGAGCCCGCTGTTCAATGGCAACTCTTTTTATGCCGGTTTCCAGGGGAACAACGGAGTTACTCTCTTCAATCCGACGGCCGACGTCAAAAAATGGCAGCTTGCAGCGGATGCCTGTATGGCAGCCATTCAGGCATGTGAGTCGGTGGGGATCCGGCTGTATACGTTCAGCGATCAACTGGTTGCGATGGATAGTACCAAGTCTCTCCAGATGAGCATCCGGAATGCAGTCTGCGGAAAATGGAACCAGGAACTGATCTGGGGGAATTCTTTCCACCGCGGTACCGGTCTTACCCAGCGCATGGCCTGTCCAAAGCTGGATCCCAGCCGTCTGGGCAATGGCGATCCGCTGGGAGAGCTCGCGCCTCCGATAAAGATCGCCGAGCTTTTCTATTCGCGGAACGGGGTTCCCATAGAGGAAGACATGAGCTATGATTATGCGAACCGCTATAAAGTTACGACGATCTCCCAGAATGACAGTGAGCTGCTGCAGGCGGGATACCAGACAGCTGCATTGAACATCGGCCGCGAGGCGCGGTATTATGCCGACATGTCCTTCGACGGCGACCGATGGTTCAAGCAGGACGGCACCTGGAATGTCCAGGCCAAATTCGGGCAGAACCAGTCGCAAAAAGACATACAGGGATATTCGATGACGGGTTATTTTACCAAGAAGACCGTGAGCTGGAAGTTCGTCATCAATGAGGGGCAGTCGACCTCCACGGAGGAATATCCATGGCCGATCATGCGTCTTGCCGACCTGTATCTGTTATATGCGGAAGCCTTGAACGAGGCGGCCGGAACTCCTCCCTCGGAAGCTTTTACGTATATCAACAAAGTGAGGGCGCGGGCGGGTTTGCCGACGGTACAGGATGCATGGACGAACTATTCGAAGTCGCCCGCGAAATATACCACGCAGGCCGGATTCAGGGACATCGTCCAACGTGAGCGGATGATAGAGATGGCGTTCGAGGGCGGGCGATTCTGGGATCTCCGGCGTTGGAAACGTGCTACGCTGGAGTTGAACAAGCCGATCACGGGATGGAACATCCCCGGCTCAACAACCGATGCCTACTATATCCCCGTGGTGCAGTATACGCAGCATTTCAGCGACCGGGATTGCCTGTGGCCGATCAGTTCGAACGATCTCCTGGTCAACCCCAATATTGTTCAAAATCGCGGTTGGTAATCTTAAAACAAGAACGACATGAAACAACAGATAAACCGGATGGTGTGCTTTTTGACAGTACTATTCTTTTCGATCATCTCCTGCAAAAAGGCAGTTCATTCTTCCATATACCCCGACGGCGACAAACCTGCGCCGTTGACGAGCACCTCCGTTGTCAATAGTCCGGGCAGTGCTACGATCACCTACAGCCTGCCGGGTGACAACAGCATCCTCTATGTAAAGGCATCGTATGAGATCAGGAAAGGCGTAATGCGGGAGGCCAAGTCCTCTTATTATTCCAACTCGGTCACCGTAGATGGCTTTGGGGATACTCTCGAACATGAAGTAAAATTGTATGTTGTCAACCGCAGCGATCTATCCTCCGGTGCGGTGACGGTAAAAGTGAAGCCGCTCACGCCCCCGCTGCTATCTGTTTACAGAAGTTTGAAGGTGACGCCGGACTTCGGGGGCGCCAATATCCAATTCGTCAATCCCATGAAGGCCGATGTCGTCATTGTCACGCTTACTGCGGATTCGACGGGTGCAATCGGGGCTGCCAATTCAAAGTACACCGCTGCCGACTCGGGGAGCTATTCGGTGAGGGGCTACGACAGTACGAAGAGGGTCTTTGGTTTTTATGTAAAGGATACCTACGGCAATTATACCGATACGACCTATTTGACTTTTAGTCCCTTGTATGAGAAGTTCCTCGATAAATCGAAGTTCCGGGAAGTCGATCTGCCCACGGATGTCGCATATGATTGGGGCCTGGTCATGCCCAATTTATGGGACGGCATTATCAAAGGCGGGTTGATCGGGGGATTTTTCCATACGCAGGCCAAGCCGTTTCCCATGTGGTTCACTTTTGATTTGGGGGTTAAAGTGCGGCTGAGCCGGATCACGTTGTGGCAAAGGCAGGACCCTCCGGCGGACTGGATCTATAATCAGAACAATCCAAAGGTGTTCGAGATCTATGGTTGTTCGGATGCGTTTCCCAATGCCGATGGGAGCTGGGGTGACTGGACAATGTTAGTCCATCATGAAGTGGTGAAGCCTTCCGGTCTGCCTATGGGATCGGTCACGCAGGCTGATATCGATGCTGCGGCAGGAGGGGAGGAGATGACGGTTGGTCTGGACAAGCCGGCGGTACGGTATATCCGGGTAAAGATCCTGCAAACATTTACTAATTCAGCTACCAATATTGCGGAAATGTCATTCTGGGGTCAGCCGTAGACACTAAATACTAAAAGCTAATTCATGAAAAAGAATATTATTTTGCTATTGTTGTGCATCGCAGGTCTGCTGCAGGCCTGTACCAAATATGATGCCTATAAAAAATACCTTGCTTCGGGACCGATGGTTTATCCGGGTAAGGCAGACTCCCTTCAGGCACGCACGGGCCGCTACCGGCTGATGCTTTCCTGGCTCCTCATCTCCGATCCGAATATTACCAGGGCGAAGGTCTACTGGAATGACCGCGAGGACTCCCTCGACATTCCCATCAAGCGGGGAAGCGGGATCGACACGATAAAGGTGATCATCGACAAGTTGCAGGAGCAGACCTATACTTTCGACGTCTTCACTTACGATAAAGAAGGGAATCAATCCGTTCCAAGCAGCGTTTCAGGCCGTGTCCTTGGTACGAACTATGAGGCAACCCTGATCAACTGGAAGGTAGGTCAAAGCCTTATCAGCCCGTCCGTATCTCCGTACAGCGCGGCGTCCGTGGACTGGAATAGCTTCTACCTGGATGGATTGCTGGGCACCAGCGTCAGCTATACTGATGCAGATGGCGCTGATCGTACAGTAGTGGTCCCTTCAGACACGACAGGGCAGAGTTCTTCTGTCCACTCAACGTTCGACAAATTCGTGCCCGGCAGTTCATTTTCCTATAGCACGATGTACCTGCCCGATGCAACGGCCATCGACACTTTTTATGCAGCTGCAGAGAGGGACACCCCCCAGGTGGCCAATGCCTATGCCGGCTCCTACCATGCGGTAGGAACGCGGTATAATTTCAATGCAGACGGGACGGCCTCCGGGCAGGTGGCCATCGACGATACCCGGATACTGACGACCGTCTCCTCCGACAAGTGCAGTATCAACACCATTGCTAATCTTGGAACGTACAACGGGACCTTGTTCTATGTTCAGATAAACCCCGACAATACCCTGACCTTCAGCGGGCTTTTACAGAACAACCCTTTGTCGCCGATCATGAATGAGCCCGGGGCAACCAGCACATACGATCCGGCGACCCATACCTTCAACGTACACTATATGTATGTCAACACCAACGGCTCCTATCGGTTCATGGATGAAATATGGAGTCCGAATTAACGAAAAATTTTACCACATATGTATCTAAAAAAATTATCTTTCTTTGCAGCTGTTCTTTTATTATTATTTTGTGCGCGGCTTAGCGCGCAGTCCGACCTTCACGGGCTGCAGCAGAAATTTGTAGACTTGCGATTCGGGATGTTCATCCATTATAATATTCCGACGTATATGGATCAGGACTGGGCAGACCCTGATGCATCCCCCCGGCTGTTCGATCCGAAGAAGCTGGACTGCCGGCAGTGGGCAAGGGCGGCCAAATCGGCTAATATGTCGTATGGATGTTTGACGACGAAGCATCACAGCGGGTTCTGCATCTGGGACACGAAGACTACAGACTATAACGTCATGAACAGTCCTTTAAAGAGAGACGTCGCTCGGGAGTATGTAAATGCCTTCCGGGCCGAGGGGCTAAAGACCTTTCTTTATTATTCGATCCTCGACACGCACCACAAGATCCGTCCGGGCTGTATCACTCCCCAGGACATCGACATGATAAAGGCGCAATTGACGGAGCTGCTCACCAACTACGGCGAGATCACCGCACTGATCATCGATGGATGGGATGCTCCCTGGTCGAGAATATCCTACGACGACGTCCCGTTCGAAGAGATATACCGGCTGATCAAGTCGCTGCAGCCCAACTGCCTGGTAATGGACCTGAATTCGGCGAAGTACCCATCGGAAGCATTGTTCTATACCGACATTAAATCCTATGAGCAGGGGGCCGGTCAGCATATCTCCAAAAAGGACAACCGGCTGCCGGCCCTTTCCTGTCTGCCGATGAATGACAACTGGTTTTGGAAAACGAGCTTCCCTACCTCGCCTGTAAAGGATCCGGCGATGCTCATTCGGGAAGACATCGTCCCTTTCAACGATGCTTATTGCAATTTCATCCTGAATGTAGCGCCCAACAGGGATGGGCTGATCGATGACAATGCGCTGACGGCGTTGAAGGAGATCGGGAAGAATTGGAAGAATGGTGGACCGACCTCGCCGATACCGACTGGAGACGCGCCGATCATCTCTACTAATATTGCCAAGCGGGCGGCCACGGATGGCAGCTGGAGCGATGACATGTGGATCATGGACTTCGGGAATGACGATAATTTTGGCACATCGTGGGTTTCCAACCCGGAGATAAAGAAACCCTGGTACCAGGTGAATTTCGGGAAGGATAAGCCATTCACCACCGTTGTCATAACGGAAGGCCGGGCAGGATTGAAGAAGTATCGCCTTGAGTATATGTCGAATGGGGTATGGAAGCCCCTGGTTACCGGCGAGAAGACTGAAAGAGTGAAGATACATCGTTTTGAAAGGGTCTGGGGATCGAAGGTGCGGATACTGATCGATGTTTCGGATGAGGCACCTGCGATTGCGGAGTTGGGGGTGTATGATGAGAGGGGGTAAATTTCTTAAGAAAGGCGCTGAAGCGCCTTTCTTTTTTCTGTGGTGTGCCAGGCACTTAGGCTATTTCGACGACTATCTTACCCGCATTTTGATTGCTTTCCATATACGCGTGGGCCGCTGCTATCTGCTCAAAGGGATAAGACCGATCGATGTTGAGTTTCAGGATCCCTTGTTCTACAGCGTCAATAAAGTCCTGCAAAGCAACCTTTTCCAAATTTTCCGCATCACCGGCATAAGCTGTCAGTCGCCCCATCCGCGGTATAGACTCCATAGGGCTGAACTCCTTGAATGTCCAGCCGCTGAGTATGCCGGTCATGCAGACGATCCCTTTGGACCTTATACAATTAAGGGAATCTTTCAAGGTATCCGTGCCGACAAGTTCCAAAACCTTGTCAACGCCGTTAGGGTAGAGGCCGAAGACTTTGTTGCTGATCTGTCCATCGTCGATCAGGACATGGTCTGCCCCGTTATTTTGAAGGATGGAGGTCTTAGCAGGATTGCGGGTAGTGGAGATTACGGTGAGCCCATAATATTTCCCTAGCTGGCAGGCAAGCATACCGATGGAGGAGCTGCCGCCACGGATGAGCAGGGTTTCTCCTTTTTCGATTTCGAGCGCCTGGAGCAGAGAACCGGCGGTGGTTTGAAACATTTCCGGGATTGCGCCCAATGTTTTCCACGGAAGGCTGCTTTCGAAGGGGAAGACATTGCGAAGGGGAACGCGGGTATATTCCGCATAGCCGCCGTCGAACTGCCTTCCCATTCCTCCCATAATAGCCGCCACTTTTTGTCCCGGCTGATAGCTCTCCGTAGGATCGTGGTCTACTTCTCCGACACATTCGATGCCTTGAATGATTGGAAAGTTGACGCCGGGCGAATGCCCCTGACGGGTGTACAACTCGGATCTGTTGAGACCAAAGGCTTTTACCTTGATCGTCACCCAACCATCCTTAGGTGCGGGTTTGGCGACTTCTTTTATTTGGATCACTTCTGGTCCGCCTGCTTTTGTTGTTAATGCTGCTTTCATATCACAAAGGTGGATATTCCTCGTAGCTGAAACCCATTAACAATCTTAAGAAATACGCTTAAACTTTATTAAGACTTAAGGGCGACTGGTCATATCCTTCCTGATCTTGCTTAAAAATTCGGGGGTGATTCCCAGGTAAGAGGCTATTTGAGTATTGGGAAGACGCATGGCTAATTGGGGATAGTCGGCCAGAAATGCATGATAACGCTCTTCGGCGGGCTGGCTGATATTTTGAAGCGTCCTGTTTTGCAGGCTGATATATTTGCGCTCTACGATGATCCGGAAATTTCGGTCGAATCTATGAGACGCGACATACATATCGATGACCTTGTCATGTTTGATCTGGAGAATCACGGACGGCTCAATCGCCTCTATATAAAGGAGACTCGGCGTCTGATCGTAGAAGCTGGCCAGATCGGTGGTCCAGTCATTTTCAATGGTGAATTGGATATTATGTTCTTTTCCATCCTGGTCGGCCGCATACAGTCTGAAGCAGCCTTCAACGACATAAGTGAAATGCCGGCAGACATCTCCGGGTTGAAGGATAAACTGCCGGCGCTTTATTTTTCTTTCAGTAAAAAGGGGGGCAATCTCTTCCCGCTCCCGGCTATTGAACGGAGATGAATTTTTGAAGTAATCAAATAACTTCCCGAGCGATGAGTCTTTAGTATCCACAGCTTGTTGAATAAGGCTCTCAATATCCTAAATAATTCGGCTATAGCCAAGAACCCGACCTCGCTAATGCCATGTTCCCGGGCCAGATCCTTGACGGATATGACGGCCTCCTGTTACTTAAGAATGAAGATGATCTAAATTGGTAAATTTTCGAAATAACGTCACGAAAAAATAGTCACTCCCTCTCAAATGACTGATTACGAATAGCGTCGGTAAATGGAACGCCAATTGAGCTTCTAGTTTGTTCCATCTTTGATTTTCATATAGAGTCCATTGATTACTCTATAAGAACAAGGAATATTGATAGCGAAATTTGTATCATAATCACATAATCAATTATAAAATTACAATGATGAAACATCAGTCAGGAGAAAATGCCCGGTACGGCCATTACAGATTATTTACCCCGGTCAAAGTAGGGGACTTTCAAATCTCGCACCGCGTGGTGCTGGCACCCATGACGAGGCTGCGTTCCAATTCCGACGATAGCCCCAGCGATATGATGGTGAAATTTTATGAACAACGCGCTGACGACAAAAATCTGCTGATAGTCGAAGGCACTTCGGTATCCATTGGCGGCAGGTCCTATTTTGGCGCGCCCGGCATATACAGCGATGGACAGGTGGCGAATTGGAAAAGGCTCGTCGATGCCGTCCATGCTAAAGGAGGGCGCATATTTGTTCAGTTGTTCCATGGCGGACGCCAGTCTCACATCGATATGACAGAAGGGGCTGCCCCGGTTAGCGCCTCTGTCGTGCCTTTCGAAGGCCTTGCTTTGACAAAGAATGGGTGGGTAGCCAGCTCTCCCTATCGTGCGTTGGAGGTGAACGAGATCCCCGGCATTATTGAGGATTTCCGCAAAGCAGCCGAACGTGCCCTTGCAGCAGGCTTCGATGGTGTAGAATTGCACGGAGCCAACGGATATCTACCCGATCAATTTCTGCAGGATGGCACCAATCACAGGACGGACCAATATGGAGGAAAAATTGAGAACAGGGCGCGGCTGATGCTGGAACTGACCAGCGCACTCATCGATGTAATGGGAGCAGGTCGTGTTGGCGTTCGTATCTCACCCAGCGGAGAATGGGGCGGCATTTCCGATAGTGATCCGGAAACGACCTTTGGCTATCTGGCAAAAGAGCTGGACAAGCTACACATTGCCTACCTGCATGTCATCGAGCCGCGCATTAAAGGGGACTCAACATTACATGAGGGACAGGCGCCCGTCGCCGCAGCTACCATACGCAAATACTTTAATGGCGTCATCATTGCTGCCGGCGGATTTGATCTCGAACAGGCAGAATACACCGTTCATCATAGTAATGCCGATCTGGTGGCATTTGGCCGGTACTATTCCTCTAATCCCGATCTGCCTTTGCGGCTCAAATACGGCTACCCTCTTATTCCTTATATCAGGGACGCATTCTGGGGCGGTAATGAACTGCAGTACAATGACTTCCCGACCTATGTCGAACAGCAGGCTCAAATTGTGCAGGCGGCGCAAACAACTACAATAACCATCTAATCAGTAAATTTTATAAATATGAAAAAGCTGGAAGGCAAAATAGCCGTTGTTACAGGCGGCAACAGCGGTATAGGTCTGGCGGCAGCCACTTTGTTTGCCAGGGAAGGTGCAAAAGTGGCCATTACGGGTCGCAATCGCTCATCGATCGATGAAGCCATAGCTACCATTGGTCATGAAGCCATCGGTATGGTAAGTGACGTGGAGAATATAAATAGCATAGAAGAGCAGTACAAAAAGATAGGGGGCTCGCTCGGCAGGATCGACATACTGGTGATAAACGCGGGTATCTATATCCCAGGCTCGCTGGCCGACTATACGGAAGCGCAATTCGATAAGATCAGCAATATCAATTTCAAAGGCGTATTTTTCAGCGTACAAAAGGCCCTGCCTTATCTGAACGACAGCGCGTCCGTCATTCTGACCTCCTCTGCCCTGGCTACCATGGGCGTTGCGGGCGTGGCTGCCTATTCTGCTACCAAAGGGGCTGTTAATACGCTGGCAAAAGCATTTGCAGCAGAACTGGCCGGGCGCGGCATCCGGGTCAACGTTGTGTCGCCGGGGCCTGTAGATACGCCAATCCTGACGAGGGATGGCGGCACCACGGAAGATTACGAGAATGCCAAGCTTTATCTCTCAGGTAAAACAGTTGCCCAACGTATGGGCATACCGGAGGAAGTAGCTAAGGCCTTTCTATACCTCGCCTCTGACGCATCCAGGTATGTAGTAGGCAGCGAGCTGCTAATAGATGGCGGTATGCGGATAAAATAACATTACGCATCCAGTTTCACGTAATTCTTTCTGAACTCGCCCGGGCTGGTACCCGTCAACTTCTTGAAGAACTGACTGAAATTGGGCTGGTCGGCAAATCCGACGGAATAGGCTATCTGTTGTATGCTCCAGTCCGTCTGTACCAACAGCGCCTTGCTTTCCTCCAATATCCTGTTCTTGATATGTGTGCTCACGTTTTTGCCGGTGTGCTTTTTCAGCAGTGCGTTAAGGTGGTTGGGATGGACGAATAGCTTGCCGGAAAATTCCTGGGCTGTTCTGACCTGTATGGGGTTATTATAGGTGATATTGGAAACCTCTGTTTCGAGCAAATGAAAAAAGTCATGTATGTGGCGGTGTTCGTCACTGATGGTGTCCGGCTGCAAATAGCGCGCGATCTTTGTACAGGTGACGATGAGGAGCTGCAGGTGTATTTGCAAAAGCTCTTCCTCCAGTTGCCCGCCGTGTTTTTCGCCGATGACGAGCATTTTTTCAAACAGCGGATCAAGCTCCGCAATGTCTGCTTCCGAAAGGAATATTGCGCTCTTTTGCGAATCGGAAAATAAAGCGTATTTATCCTGGATCGATCTCAGTCCCTGGCTATTGTCAACGATCTTGCGTTTAAAGAAGCATATGAACCCTTCGGACTCCTCATCCATCTTCCTGAAAGTCAGTATCTCGCCAGGATGAATAAAAAAGATCGCCGGCTTGTCCACGTAGTAGCTTTTAAGACCGAGGGTGAGGACGCAGACGCCTTTGGTCATATAAAGTATTTTGTAAAAATCTCTCCGGTTAGGCGATATATAGCTGCGGCAGGCGTTGGGGTCTCTTCGTATGACCTGGTAGGACCATTCCCGCGTTCCGTCCCACTCGAAAGGGAGAATATCTTTAAGATCCCTTAGAAAGCTGATGTCCTGCTGGTGCTCTCCAGTCCTCTTTTCCATAATAGATTTTAGTCTTCACAAATTTACTAAATCTTCGTTATTTCCCCACCCGCATACCGGTGTCGCCGGGGCAGAGGAAATCGATCCTGCAATCCAGCGCCCGGAGCGCATGGCAAAGGTCTCTCAAAAAAGATGACATAGATCCGGAGAGCCATTCAACAGTCGTCATATCATGCACCATCGAAAGGCACAATTGCGGGGGCAGGTTAATCAGCCGGCCTTCCGGGGGACGCTTCAGATATGGCAGTAATCCATTCAACAGTATAAGCGTCGAAGCGATGGCTTCTTTGGCCTTTTGCTGCATTGCTGCGGCTGAAGGAGGCGGGTCCTGGAAGAGATCATAGTTTGCATTATTAACGAAGATCCAGGGCGCCGAATGCTTCAATGCTTTCGATCAGCTCTCTGCGAAAGGCTTTACGGCCAGGAGTACCCGGGCTTATTATACGCAGGTAAAGGCTGTCTTTGGCAGCTATGTTCCTGCATTTAGCCTGATCCTCCACAAGTGCAATGACACGCTGTTGCCTGGATGTAAGATATTTCACCGTCGCCGGTCCTAATCCATCTCCCGCCCCGGTGATCGCCCATACTTTTCTCAAATTCATATGCAGGACATTTATTGTAAATGTCCATATCGGCGGCCGACCGAAAGTATTAAGATCAATGTGCATCATATGAACTTCAAAGATGACGTGCAGCTTTGATTTTCATACAGTGTCCTTTACTTTACCTATCGTTCCGACGCCACTGCTGTCGGAACTTTGTACCATCAAGGTTGCGAATTTTCGATATATCACGACAATATTGCAAGAGCTGAGATTTAAACTCGTGGCAAACAGCTAGTTAAAAAAAGGAACGCTGATTGCCCCTTACAGTAAATAAATATTAAAGTATATGAGCACCACAACAGTTAAAAAAGAAGTAGCGTACACACACGTCACAGCCCCCACCCAATATGTCGATGCAGCCGGCATAAGATTTTCCTATCGCCGTATCGGTAAGAAAAATACCATACCGCTCCTGATGCATATCCACTTTACAGGCACAATGGATTACTGGGACCCGGCGGTAGTGGATGGCCTTGCCGCCGAAAGGGAGGTCATCCTGTTCAATAACAGAGGCGTTTCGTTAACCACCGGCGTTACACCATCCACCTTTTATGAAATGGCGCGTGATGCTGCTGCCTTTATCGATGCGCTGGGCCTTCAGCAAATAGATCTGCTGGGTTTTTCCATCGGCGGGCTTGTTGCGCAGCAGTTCACGCTTGACCGTCCTGCACTCGTGCGTAAACTGGTGCTGGTGGGTACAGGACCGAAAGCCGGAGAGGGTATGCAACCTATGACGCCTGAAGCAGGGGAGATCTTCGGCGCGCAATACGACAATCCTGAAGATCTCTGGCTGAAAGTCCATTTCTCACCCAGCGCGCTCAGCCAGGCCGCCGGACGCGCGTTCATAGCACGTAAATTACAGCGCCAGGTGAATAGGGACCCCGAAGTAAATGAAACGGTAGCGCCTGCACAACTGGCGGCACTGGCCAGCTACAATGTAATAACAGATGATAGGTACAGCGATCTGAAAAAGATTGAACAGCCTACGCTGGTGATCAACGGCAGCAATGATGTGATTGTGTACACCATCAATTCTTATATCCTGCAGCAGAAGCTGCCGAATGCAACTTTGATTCTTTATCCTGACGCCAACCACGGGTCGCTGTTCCAGTATCCTGAAACATTTGTCAAACATGTAAACCAGTTCCTGGATCAGGCGTAACACAAGCATTTATGACAACAAAAAACAGCATTATTATGAATACGACAAATTCCGTTCAAAAACCGCTACATGAGAGTGTAGTGCTGATCACAGGGGCATTGACCGGTATAGGGCGTGCAACAGCCATTGCCTTTGCGCATGAAGGCGCCCGGATAGTAATATCCGGCCGGAACGAAAAAGCAGGGGAAGCGCTGACATACGAGTTGCGCGCCCTGGGTACGGAAGCCATATTTGTCAAGGCCGACGTCCGGTATGAGGAGGATGTTCAAAGACTGGTAGAAGGTACTGTCGGGCATTTTGGCGCACTGGATATCGCCGTGAACAATGCGGGGACGGAGGGGCAGCCAGGGCCTATTGTCGATCAGACGGAAGAATCCTATAAAGCGACTTTCGACACCAATGTACTGGGAACACTGCTTAGCATGAAGCATGAGCTGCGTGTTATGCTGGCTCAGCAATATGGCAGCATTGTAAATATATCGTCCACCTTCGGGACACGTGCGTCGGCAGGGGCATCGGTATACGTAGGCAGCAAACATGCCGTGGAAGGTATGACCAAGGCTGCCGCTCTGGAAGGCGCGCGCTCTGGGGTGCGGGTAAATGCCATCGCACCCGGCCCTACCGATACTGACATGTTGAGCCGTTTTGCAGGAAGCAGGGAAGTATTGAGCCGGCTGCATGAAGGTGTTCCGATGAAGAGATTGGGTCAGCCTGAAGAAGTTGCGCAGGCCATTCTATTCATCGGCTCCAGTAAATCACCCTTCCTTAGCGGCCAGATATTGGCTGTCGATGGCGCCAAGCTGGCGGTAGACAGCGGTTCACTTCAATAAGGGCTAACCGATGGGGTTGCGGGGAATTGTTTTATACCGGGTGATTTAGCGAAATAAAACAGCAAATTCCGGGTAGCTTTTGCACTATGCCTTACAAATCAACCAATTAAAAAATGGCATTCCGTTGGCTCCCAATTCCCATATCGACAGATCCACCACCTCAAATGAAAGACATACAAAAAACCATCCTGGTGACCGGCGCCTCACGCGGATTTGGATTCGAAATGGTCCGCGCGGCCCTTGACATAGGCGACAAGGTCATTGCTACAGTACGCAACAACCCCGACGAATTGCTACGCAGATTCAATGACCACCCTGACCTTTTTGTCGTCATCATGGATGTGGTTCATGAGGACCAGGTGATCGACGCAGTTCAGCAGGCTATGGTCCGTTTCCAGCAGCTGGATGTACTGATCAATAATGCAGGATATGGGATCATCTCAGCCATTGAAGAAGCTTCCGATGCCGAGGTCAGGCAGCAATACGACACCAATGTCTTTGGCTTGCTTAATGTTACCCGGGCTGTATTACCTTATATGCGAAGACGCAGGGCGGGCCACATCATCAATATATCGTCCTTATTCGGATTTGATGTCATCCCGGGCTGGGGTCTGTATGGGTCGACAAAATTTGCCGTGGAAGGCATTACTAAGGGGCTGGCACAGGAACTGGCTTCGTTGAATATCAAGGTCACCGCAGTAGAGCCTGGCCTATACAGCACCGACTTCCTGAGCGAACATTCTTCCCGGGTATCGCAACGGACCATTTCCGACTACCGAGATACAGTGGGTCAGATGCGGCTCAGCGCCTCTTTACTTCACGGCAACCAATCCGGGGACCCCCGCAAGCTTGCCCGGGCAGTGATCGAGATCGCTCATATTCAACGGCCTCCGCTGCATTTGCTGATGGGCAGCGACGCCATCACTTTATACAGGAATAATGTGGAAAGAACGGAGCAGGATATAAAGGAATGGCTGGACGTATCCATGAATACGGACCATGATCATCAGCAATAAAATTGTGGTACATTTATATTGCTATGGAAGTCCGGGAAAAAAATAACTACTCAAACAACGATTACCTGTATTTGTCGCAGATCAGCGAGAGAAACCAGGCTGGCAATTTGTTGAGACTGCTGATCTCCACGTCGGCGGTATATGATCTCAAAGAGCTTTTCAAGGTAGTCATAACGGAGCTGAAAGATATCCTGGAGTTCGACATAGCAGAGCTGCTTCTTGTGGAGAGCGCCGCCTCAAAAAGCAACTGCCTGGCATTTGTTTCAGGCAAAGTTTCCGATCTACAATATAATGATGCCGGCCTGCTGACCGGGCAACTGCGAAATACGGGACAGTTGCATAGAAGCCACTGGATAAAAATACTCCCGCAAAACTCCGTGCCATTTGCAAGGGAGACGGCGTATGAATACAGTTGGCATATGCCTTTTGTGCAGGAAGGCCGGCTGAAGGGAATACTCCAGTTCCGGACCAACAGAAAGGGAGGCTTCAGCGGACATAATTCAGCCGTGCTGCATATCTGTCAAATGATCCTTACACCTAAATTCCTGGACGTCTTTGAGAGGATGATGGGCGTAGAGAAGGAAATCCGGATGATGGAGGCCGCTGCCCCCGATGGGGGGGAGAACAGATCAGCTCCCGGAGAGCTGGTAGGGAAAAGCGATGGTATGAGAAAAGTACTTTCTCTCGTCTCCGATGTGGCCGCTACTTCCAGCTCAGTACTGATCCTCGGAGAGACGGGGACTGGTAAGGAACTGGTGGCACGTGCGCTGCACGATACATCTTCGCGGAAGTCCAGTCCGATGATCAAGATCAATTGTGCGGCCTTGCCATTCAACATTATTGAAAGTGAGCTGTTCGGCCATGAGCGAGGCAGCTTTACCGGTGCAGTCGAGCGAAGGATCGGCAAGTTCGAACTGGCCAACAACGGTACGCTGTTCCTGGATGAAATAGGCGAGCTTCACCCGGACATGCAGGTAAAATTATTAAGAGCGCTCCAGGAAAGGGAAATCGAAAGGATCGGAGGAAAATGCATGATCAAAGTGAATGTGCGCATCATTGCCGCTACTAACCGCGACCTGCTGACGGAGGTAAGAAAAGGGAATTTTCGGAGTGATCTGTATTTTAGGTTGAATGTATTTCCTATTACGTTGCCGCCATTGCGGGAAAGGAAAGAAGATATTCCGTTATTAGCGATGCATTTCCTGGCAAAGCATGCAAGGACGAATCGTAAGCCTGTTACAGGGTTTTCCGCCAGGGCAATGAAAAACCTGAAAGCATATGACTGGCCCGGTAATATCCGTGAGCTGGAGCATTTGATAGAGCGGACTGTTCTGACGGCCAATGGTCATATCATCCGCGACCTGCCGGCGCCATTAACAGTGACGGAAGAAGAGGAAATGCCGGTGACTGCATTGAAGATCAAAACCATCGATGATGTGGAGCGGGAGCATATCATTAAGATCCTAAAAAAATGTAACGGCAAGGTAGCGGGTGTGGGTGGTGCAGCGGAAGCGCTGCGAATTCCCTCCAGCACATTAAACTCCAAAATGAGAAAACTCAATATTAAACGAGGGTACATAGAAAGAACATGAAACGGCGCCGCCTGTCGATATTGCTATTCTGCCTGGCCCTGGTTTTGAAAGCATCCGGGCAGGAGCCCGAACGGGACACGCCGGAGCATTTACTTCCCAGGATACTTGCAAGCAGACCAGATACGAATCGTATTGAGTTATTGCTCCAGTTGGGTTATTACCATATCGTGAAGCCGGGGGAATACAAGATCGACCTCGATAGCGCTATGCTCTATTTGAATGAGGCTATGCAGCTAAGTCGAAAGCTCGATAATACCAAATACATCAACCAGACGCTTAAACTGCAGGGAGACTGCTACTTGGAAGGAAATGATCTAAAAAGGGGTGGCGTCTGCTTTCAACAGGTAGTCAGTTATTATCACCAGGCCGGAGACATGACAGGGGAGACAAGGACACTGATGAGGTGGGCTGAATGCATCCCACGGGTGTATAGTGGCGAAAGGATCGCGCTCCTTAAAAAAGTGTTGGCAGCCATAAAGGACAAAAGGGACATCGACCGGCTGGCTACAATGAAGGAGCTGGCGGATATACATCTGAATCAAGGCAAGCTGGACCTGGCGGAACAGGAGCTCAACGAGGTGATTGCCGGCTATCGATCCATCGGCTATAAAGACCTTCATTTTTCCTACGATCTGTTGAGCCATGCATACATGCTGAAAGGGCAATTCGACAAGGCCCTTGCCTGCCGGCTCCAGGCCCTCGACTATGTCAACATCTCAGGCGATACGTCCTGGTCAGATTATATGCATATCAGTCTTGCTTCGATCTATTGGATGATGGGTTTGAGCGAAAAGAGCATGTCCTGGGTAGACACGATCCTTTTAAATCGCTCGATCGCACGATGCGGACCGGAGCTATATCTCTGTGCGATCCATTTAAAGAACCTGTTTCTCATCAAAAAGGGCAGAGCGGAAGAGGGCCTGGCGATGGTGCGCGCAGTTATCAATGCAGGCCTGGCTGATGCCGCCGATATATACCTGCTTGACGTACATTCGGAACTTTGCGCCGACTATACTGCACTGAAAGAATGGCCGAAGGCCGAATCGGCCTGTCTCGCCGCGATGCGCATCATCGAACGGTTAAAAAAAGACGGCCTCGAGGAAAATAGGCATTTTACAAACTACTATTTCTATGCATGCAAACTTTATACCCTGATGCATCAATTCAGGAAAGCCGAATACTATCTCTTAAAGATCGGTATCGTTCCGCCCGGCATCTTCGATCCCGCACAATCGAGTGCGCTGTATTACTATCATTTCAAGATCGATTCTGCCCTGGGTAGGTACACCTCCGCCATCAGGAATTACCAGGTGTATACCCAAATGCACGACTCCATCTATAACACGACAATGGACCGGAAATTCAAGGAGCTGATCATCCGGCAGGAGACAGCCGGGAAAGAAAGCTCGCTCGACAGCCTGAGAAAGATGTCCCGGCTGCAGCGGATAGAGCTTAACAAAGCGGCAGGAAAAAGGAACATTACCGTGGCCGGCATATTTTTTACCGCCCTTATCGCGGGCCTGGCCTTTTGGGGTCTTCGGCAGAAACAGCAAAGCCACCGGATATTGCGGGCCTGCCAGGATGAGATATACGCCAAAAATACGTCTCTTGCCAGGCTGCACGAAAAGCAGGCATCGTTACTGGCAAACAAAGAATGGCTGATGCAGGAGATCCATCACCGGGTTAAAAACAATCTCCAGATGACCATTAGCCTGCTGCATATGCAGTCTACCTATCTCTCCGATGATGAGGCTTACGCAGTTATTCTGAACAGCCAGCGTCGCATGCAGGCTATGTCCCTTATTCATCAGCAGCTATACCGGTCTGAAGACATGGCGGGCATCGATATGCTGCCCTATATTGCCGAGCTGGTAAAATACCTTAAAGAAAGCTTCCAGGACGCCGGCAATATCAACTTCGAGGTGCGGGTGGAAAAGATAAACCTGAACGTCTCACGGGCCGTACCGGTGGGACTGATAATCAATGAAGCCGTCACCAATGCCATAAAATATGCTTTCCCGCGGGATATGCCGGGTAGGATCGTCGTCTCTTTATCGGCAGCCGCCGGAGAGCAGTGCAAGCTTACGATCAGCGACAATGGGATCGGGATGCCTCCGGACTTCGACGCAGCAAATGCCTGCGGCTCTCTTGGCATGAACCTCATACATGGATTGACGGAGCAGCTACAAGGGGAATGCAGCATTACCGGTATTCCGGGCACCACGATCAGATTGATATTTCCTAATGAATGCGCATGTAAACAACTGCCTGTATAATGGTTATCCGCCGCTGCCTCATATTGCTTTCACTACTGCTGATCGTATTTAGCAGCCCAGGCCAGGCGGATGCGCTCCTACGCCGGTTCAGGACCGACTCTCTGAACAGAGATTATATCGCGGCCATCAGGGATTACATTCTTTACAGCAATTTGCAGGATTCGCTATCAAATGCTGCCAAAAGCCGGCAGTTCGACGAGCTGGAGGACATTTACAAGACCAAACAAAAAGAACATACGATCATTGATCTGAGAAACAACCAGCAGATCCAACGTGCCGAGCTGGATAGGACCAATATGGTGAGGAGAGTTACCATGTCGGGCATTGTGGTAATCTTTTCGATTGCTGTACTGTTATTCATAGGCCTGCAGCAGAAAAGACGCAGCAATATTGCCTTACGGACTCATCAACAGGAAATAGCCGGTCAAAACGCCGCGCTGGAAGAGATGAACCGGCAACAGCAGCTGCTGCTGGTCGAAAAAGAATGGCTGACACGGGAGATCCATCACAGGGTAAAAAACAATTTGCAGACAACTATCAGCCTGCTGCATATGCAATCAGTCTACCTTTCGAATGAAGCAGCATTGGCCGCCATCCGCAGCAGTCAGCGCCGTATGCAGGCCATGTCCTTTATCCATCAACGTCTTTACCAGTCCGAAGACATGACCAGTATCGACATGTCTGCCTACATCATCGAATTGATAAATTATCTGAAAGAGAGTTTCCGTGATGCGGGCAATATTACTTTTACTCAACAGGTAGAGGCGGTTTCCCTTGACATCGGGCAGGCCGTACCACTGGGATTGATCATAAACGAGGCTATTACGAACGCGATTAAGTATGCTTTTCCGGGCAATAAGAAAGGAACGATCGAAGTAGGGCTGGGAAGGGACAATGACTATTGCATACTGTCTATCGCAGACAATGGCGTTAGCATGGCAATGCGGGATGATCCGGCCGGCCGTCATTCTTCTCTTGGCCTGAACCTGATAAGGGGGCTGATAGAGCAATTACAAGGAAAATTCAATATCATTACCGGTCAGGGCACTGTGCTCCATATCAATTTCAAACCAAACCATTCAATCTAGCTGTATGGACGGAAAGATCCTAATTGTCGAAGATGAGTTCATCATTGCCAGCAGTCTCAAGATCATCCTGGAAGGTGCGGGACACCAGGTGCAGGGCATCGCAATGTCCGTTTCGAAGGCTTTGGATATGATCAATGCTGAAAAGCCTTCTTGGGTCTTTCTCGATATTTTTTTAACAGGCAGGCTTACGGGTATCGACCTTGCCAGGAAACTGATGAATATGCATATCCCATTTATTTATGTATCTGCAAATTCCAGTCAGGATATCCTTAGAGAAGCGCGGGCTACCAAGCCTTACGGATTTCTGGTAAAGCCATTCAAAGAGCAGGATGTGCTGGTAACCCTGGATGTGGCCAGGTACCGGTACGACAATGACCTGGAAACGCAACTGCAAAGCGAGACTGCCCTGATGAGGGAAGTCGTCAGGATCTTTGCGGGCACGATGAATAAGGAGGAGGAAGTTTGTGGTATCCTGAACGCGCTTAGATCACATATCCCGTTCGACAGCTTTGTCATCAGCTGGAAAGATAAATATGGGCAGCCTGTAGCTGGGCATATATTCATCGGTGAAAACACTGGTTTTGAAAAAAAGGACCTGAAAGAGCTTTTCGCCGGTATACCTGTGTTAAAAAAGGATCTTTCCTGGCTCCGCAAGTCCACCAGCCCATCTTTCAAAGCACGACTGCTGACCGACACTGAATTCGACGAGCCCGGCGGTGAGTATGCCGCCCATAGTCATATTTCCAGGAAATTTAATCTGCACACGGCGCTCACCAAGAGCCTCGTGATCTCAGGTTGGGGCCAACTTAGCTTTACACTATATACCCGTGGAAAAAATGGATTTAAACAGCAACATTCGGCGCTGCTGGACCGCCTGGAGCTATTGCTCGTCAAGATAGCCGACTATTTCCCCCAGATCAAAAAGCTAGGTCCTGTGGCGCCCCCGGGAAAGGTGACAGGTTCAGGGCAGTCTGTAGCTGCGACAGGTATTGGCGCACCTGATCCCAATCTTTCCCCCACCCCCCTTATCGATTATGGCAGCTATGGGATGATAGGGTCCGCCGCCGCATTCGAAAAGGTCAAAGAGCAGATGGCGATCGTTGCACCCTTCGACATTTCAGTGCTCATCCTTGGAGAAAGCGGCACTGGTAAAGAGAGCATTGCCCAGGCCATCCATTATCTCTCGGAGCGCCGTTCGAAGCCCCTTATAAAGGTCAACTGCTCCGCTATCCCGGCGACGCTGATAGAATCTGAATTGTTCGGCCATGAAAAAGGGGCCTTCACAGGAGCTATCGATCGCAGGATCGGAAAATTTGAAGAGGCCCATGGGGGGACCATCTTTCTTGATGAGATAGGTGAAGTGCCTCTCGACGTCCAAGTGAAATTACTTAATGTGCTCCAGGAGCGGGAGATTGTCAGATTAGGCGGCAACAATGTCATAAAAACAGATGTGCGTATCATTGCGGCCACGAACCGGAACCTTGAAAAAGCCATTTCGGAAGGTAAATTCCGGTTGGATCTATACTATCGGCTGAATGTATTTCCTATTGTCGTTCCGCCGTTGCGAACCCGTAAAGAGGATATTCCCGCGCTGGCGACCCATTTTACGAAAAAGCTCAGTGCAAGAATGGGCAAACCGTCAAAAGATATATCCGGAGTAGCGTTGTCTGCGCTGCTGTATTACGACTGGCCGGGTAATATCAGAGAGCTGGAAAATATCATCGAAAGAAGTTTTATACTTAGCAAAGGCCAGGTCATCGAGCAGGTAGAATTGCCGGATGTTGAAAATATTGCACCCGTCACCGCAGGCAGTGATACCAGGATCAAGACTATACGGCAGCTGGAGAAAGAGCATATTCTGACAACGCTTGAATTCTGTAAGGGAAGAATCTCCGGGCCAGGCGGTGCGGCGGAATTACTTGACATTTCACCTAATACACTGGTCAACCGTTTGAAGAAGTTGGGCATCACCAAGGACGTGTATTAGTCGGCGACAGCCGTGATATGCTGCCGTGGGTATGCGATCCACAGCCCGTTTCTCATCGAAGAGCCGTATCTCTGAAATCGCTGAAATTCCTGCCGTGAACGTTTTTGAAAAATTTGCTGAAGTGACTTACATCGACAAAACCCAGCTGGTAAGCGATCTCCTTCATATTACTTCCGGAGCAGATGGCCTGCCTTTTAGCCTCCTGCACGATACGTTGGCGAATGTGATGACTTGCACAAAATCCCGAGATGTCTTTAACGGTCTTATTCAAATATCCTGGTGTCACAGCCAGCGCCCTTGCGTAATCTTTTACCTGCTTCCAGGTAATATAATTGGCATTCAGCAATTCGACGAAATTCTTCATCAGCCAGAGGCTCCTGGCATCCAGGGCAGGGCGTATCACTCCTTCCAATTGCCTGGCGAGACAGATAAGGAAGATAGCGCTGAGCTTTTCCATCATTTCATACCGCAACAGGCCCTCCTGTTGCATCTCGCGCATGAGCATGCGAATGATGTTGTCCATCCCATACTCAGAACCCTGATCGATCTTTATCGCAGGCAAATGTCCCAGCAGGTGCAAAAGGCTGCAGCGGTAGAAGAGCTCGAAGTCATCACCGCCTGAATAAAGCAACGCTTCAGGAAATGAAATGACATATCCTTCCGCGTTTTCACCAATCTCAAGGAAATGAGATTTTCCTGGGGCGATGAAATACATCCTGCTCTCCTTCAATCTCTGACACTTTAAATCTAACTCCAGCATACCGCCGCCGAATTTTAGCCATATGATCCTGATATGATCGTGCTTGTGCGGAATATGCTGGCTTTGCATCTGCCGTTGCGCTAGCTCTGTTAATGATGTGACCTCAATCGGCCATTCGTATTCTTCATTCATACCCGATTAATTTATCTGGTTATCGGGTCTTGTAAAACTATTTTGATGCCATAGATACAAAACGATCATAATGAGAGATCTATCCTCCCAACGTTTACATTTCATCTCTTTATTTAGCAATTTTACCAGGCTTTATATCCGGAGCCGCCTTAGGCAAATACTCAAAATTCTGCAACAAAATGGGGTTGTGGTTGGTCGCTGAAAGGAAAGCAATATAGCGACAGGTAACAAAAAGAAAATGGTTCCATTTCAAGTGGAACTATTTGTAAAGCTTTTAAAGACAATATTTTAAACTACTTGTTGCCCGACCTGGATTACCTGCGGTGATCCAACCCGCACCGCATTACCCAAAGGCCCCGATTCGCTTCGCTCATCGGTTTTTGCATTCATCCACTTACCCGAGCGAGCTCGGGACGTTCCTGAAATGCAAAAACCCCGCATTTCATGCGGGGCCTTTGTTGCCCGACCTGGATTCGAACCAAGACAAACAGAACCAAAATCTGTCGTACTACCATTATACTATCGGGCAATCCGACCTCTTACCATTCCGTAAAAGGGAGTGCAAATGTACATCCTGTAAACCCATGTTCCAAAAGATTTTGCAAGCTTCTAACCCCTCCTGCAACATATCTGTCAAAGCCACGACCTTAAGGAACGTCGGAACTGTCCAATAACGACATTCCCGGCCAATACATTGCCCGTACCCGATCCTTAACCTGTCCGTACCCGATCCTCAAACCCTGGCAGTGAAACACCTACAAAACAACAAACAGCTGATAAACAATTAATTACAAAACAAGCTCAATATTAGCGCAACCAAACCCGTCCGGCGCCTAAACCACCCCGGACCAAACAACCAAATACTCGAAAGATGATCAAAAACTATCTCAAGATCGCCTTCCGCAACCTCTGGCGCCACCGTGTCTTCTCCTTTATCAACATCCTGGGACTGACCGTCGGTATGACCGCCTTCTTCCTGATCTTCCTGTACGTCCAATTCGAGCTGGGCTATGACGGCAGCCATACCAAGGCCGACAGGATCTAACGGGTAGTCTCCGACATCAAGACCCCTACCGAAACCATTAATGCCAGCGGCCCTTCCTGGGCCGTGGGCGCCCACATACAGCAAGAGTTCCCCGACCAGATTGAAGAAGCTGTCCGGGTCAGCGGCACCAGCATGTTAATTAGAAAAGGAGACATAAAATTCCAGGAGGACAACTCACTATATGCGGACTCGGGCTTTTTCAGGGTATTCGATTTCCCCTTAATAAAAGGCAATCCCCGGACAGCCCTGAGAGACCAGCTGAGCATTGTGCTGACCGAAACGGCAGCTAAGAAATATTTCGGGAAGGAAGACCCGCTGGGAAAGACGATACTGCTCACCGGCGACGGACATAATGCCACGGTCACGGGCGTGATGAAGGACATGCCTGAAAATTCCACGATCAAGGCGGATGTGCTGGTCTCCATGACCACCCGTACCCGGAAATTCAATCCGAAATTGGATGACCAGTGGGGGAATTATGGCAATAAAACCTATGTCCTGCTCAAGCCGGGCGTCGATGCGAAGAACCTGGAACGCAGGCTGCCCAAATTCCTGGAAAAGATGAACGGGACCGAAATGAAACAGTCCCAGATGTATCCCACCCTGTTCCTGGAGCCACTGAAGACCGTTTATCTCTATTCCACCAGGGACAGCAGCAAGACAGGTAATATAAAGAACGTCTATACCTTTATCATCATCGCTGTGTTCATCCTGCTCATCGCCTGTTTCAATTTCGTCAATCTCACTACGGCACGGTCGGCAGAAAGGGCTAAAGAAGTAGGCGTGCGAAAGGTAGTAGGGGCGGGCAGAAGCCAGCTGGCGAGGCAGTTCATCGGGGAAAGCGTCATCCTTTGCCTGATAGCCTTCATATTGTCCGTGGTCCTCTCAGCCTTACTGTTCCATCTATTCAATCAGCTGTCAGGAAAGATCATTGGCCACAACATATTCGAACATCCGGGCTACCTGCTGATGCTGCTTGGTGTTGCCATCACCATTGGTATACTCGCCGGCGCTTATCCAGCCCTGGTCCTGTCCTCCTTCCAGCCCATCACGGTGCTGAAAGGACGCTTCACCAACGGCACAAAGGGCATCCTGCTGCGAAAAGGTCTGGTCGTCGCCCAGTTTACCATCTCCATCTCGCTCATCATCGGCACCATCATCGTCTACTCGCAGATGAAATACATGCGCACGGAAGACCTGGGATTTACAAAAGACCAGAAGCTGATCCTCGATACGCATGGCGACAACGGCAGAGACCCGCTTAAACAGGCGATCGCCGGATTGCCCGGGGTAAAGTCGGTGTCGATGGCAGGTTCCGTACCGGGCGGAGGGAACCCCGGCGCCTATTCGCAGATAGAGAACGTGAAAGGAGATATGCAGATCGCCAACCTGGACCTGTATTTCGTGGATTTCGAATATATCTCCCAGTTTAAAATGAAGATCCTGGCTGGGAGGGCCTTTTCCAGGGCTTTCATGACGGATACCACCCAATCGATGATCCTCAACGAGGCCGCTATGAAGATGTTCGGCTACAGCAAACCCGGGCAGATCATCGGCAGGAAGTTCGAACAGTGGGGGAGGAAAGGCACCATCATCGGCGTGCTGAAAGACTTTCATTTCAGGAGCTTGCAGGAAGTCATCAAGCCGCTCAGCATAAGGATAGAGCCCGATGGCTGCAGCCTGATCTCTGCCGAGCTTGCCGGAGGCAAGGACATGCCTGCCACGATCGCAGCGATAGAGTCGAAATGGAAGAGCCTTATTCCCAACAGGCCATTCAGCTATTATTTCCTGGATGAATCCTTTGACAAGCAGTATCGGAGTGAGGACCGGTTTGGAAGACTGTTCCTGAACTTCGCCGTCCTGGCCATATTCATCTCCTGCCTGGGATTATTAGGACTGGCCTCTTACAGCACCATGCAGCGTACAAAGGAAATAGGAATAAGAAAAGTGTTGGGCGCCAGCGTGGGCACGATCGTGAACCTTTTATCCAGGGAGTTCATGGCCCTGGTGGTCATATCCTTTTTGGTGGCAGCGCCCCTCGCCTGGTATCTTATGGATAAATGGTTATCGGGATTTGCTTATAGAACGGCCATTGGCTGGTGGGTCTTTGCGACAGCAGGTTTCCTGGCGGTATGTATAGCCCTGTTCACTGTGAGCTTCCAGGCTATCAAGGCAGCCGTCACCAATCCGGTGAAAAGCCTGAGAACGGAGTGATCAGGCTTTTCGGCCGACAGGCCAATTATTAGCCATTTTGCGGGGAGGGCTAAATTTGGATAAAGACCGACCCCGCAAAACAAAAAGCCTGCGCACCGAATAGACCGGTTTAAATAAACTTAAACAACAACGCCATTATCGCGTAGATCAGCGTCGCGGCAAAGATCCCCTTGGCCGTCTGATCCCGGTGAGAATTGATATAATAGGTGAAAAGCGCGATGTTCAGCAGCAGGCATGGCACCGATACCGCCGTGATCTGGTCCCGATGGGTATGCAGGAAGGAAAAGAACTCCCGGACAGTCACGGAAGAGAACTTCACGTAATAATAGATGATAAGGCTTATAAATGGAGCAACCAGCCCTAGCAGGATGCCCAACCGGAGATTGTCTTTTTTGAAGATCACGATTTCCACGTTTTTTCGAGTTTGCCTTTTAGAACGTAATTAGTCATGTCAAATTGCACAGGAACCACGCTTACATAATTGTGTTCCAGCGCCCAGACATCCGTGTCCCGCCCTTTATCAAAATTGACGAACTTACCCGTCAGCCAATAGTATTTCTTGCCCGTAGGGTCATTACGCTCCAGGAAGTCCTCCTCATATTTCGCATAAGCCTGGCGGCAAACCTTGATCCCCTTGATGAGCGCATCTGGTATGGCCGGGAAATTTACATTGAGTATCAGGTGTTTATCCAATGGGTGCTCCAGTATCTCCTCTACGATGATCCTAACATATTTCCGGGCAGCGGTAAAATCCGCTTCCACGCTGTAGTCGAGCAGCGAAAAACCAACCGAAGGAATGCTTTCAATGGCCGCCTCTACGGCTGCCGACATGGTGCCCGAATAGATGACATTAATGGAGTGATTGCTGCCGTGGTTGATCCCGCTGAGACAAAGGTCCGGTTTGCGACGCAGCACCTTATCCACGGCCAGCTTGACGCAGTCCACGGGGGTTCCGGAACATTGCCAGGCTTCCACACCTTCGAAAAGATGGTGCATGGGATGGAGACGCAGGGGATTGCCGATGGTAATGGCGTGCCCCATACCCGATTGTGGCTTATCGGGCGCTACAACGACTATTTTCCCCAGGCCCCGCACGGCGTCGACCAGGTTGCGGATACCGGGTGCGCTGATGCCGTCGTCATTGGTGATGAGAATGACAGGCTGTTTTTTGCGACCGTTCGATGAGGGAGGATTGCCATTGGAGGCGACTTTGGCGGCTTTCAGGGCGGATTTTTTGGCAGGCTTGCCGGCCATCTGCATCTTGGCGCTCTCAAGTTCTACCATGCCGTTCTGCCCCGTGTCCCGGATAATACCCGTTGCACCCGTCTTGCCGCTGCGCGCCGTCGTACCCAATTTCTCGTTTACGGAAGTCTTTGCCTTGCTCTTCGGCCGCCGTACGGTCTTGCTTTCGTTAGTATTTTTTTTCTTTGTCATAGGTTGAACTACAAAAATCCACTTTATTTTCTACTTTTCCTCGAATACCCAATTTTCCCACCGTTTTCCCACCAAAACTGGAATTTTGAGCTGTTTGCAGTACCTTCGCAGCCGATTTTAAGCGGGTAAAACCGTTGTGCAAAAAAAACTCCTTGTATGGCAGGACAACTTAAAGAGGTACGTAACCGGATAAAATCCATCCAGAACTCCCAGCAGATCACAAAAGCGATGAAAATGGTCAGCGCAGCCAAGCTCCGCCGTGCCCAGGACGCCATTATCCAAATGCGTCCCTACGCTCAAAAGCTTCAGGAACTGCTTAGCAACATCGTCAGCAGCAGTGAAGGCGATCTTGGTTCCAGCCTTGCAGTAGAACGCCCCGTGGAAAAGGTCCTGCTGATCGTCATCACCAGCGACCGGGGACTGGCAGGCGCCTACAATGCCAACCTGATCAAGCTGGCTAAAGCCACCATTCGCGAGAAATACCCCACCCAGTCCGCGAAAGGAAATGTCACCATCTGGAGCATCGGCAAGAAAGGATACGAACATTTCGCTAAGAATAACTTCAAAGTCACCGACACCTATAAGGACATTTTCCTGCAGCTGAGCTTCGAAGGCGTGCAGGCCGCCGCCCAGGCAGCCGTCAAAGCCTTTGAAAACAGGGAGTTCGATGCCGTAGAGATCGTTTATAGCCAGTTCAGGAATGCCGCCACCCAGACCTTCGTGGTGGAAAAGTTCCTCCCCATCCCCAAAGTGGAAAAGAAGCCCGGCGCTGCCAATAATGACTTTATCTTCGAACCCGGCAAGGAAGAGCTCATCGCAGAGCTGATGCCCAAGATCCTGAATACACAGCTCTTCAAGGCCGTTCTCGATGCCAACGCATCCGAACATGGCGCCCGCATGACCGCCATGGACAAGGCCAGTGACAACGCCAACGAGCTGCTGAAATCATTGCGCCTTTCTTACAACCGCGCTCGCCAGGCCGCTATTACCACCGAGCTGACCGAGATCGTCAGCGGTGCTGCCGCCCTGCAAGGTTAATTGGGTCCACGGGACCACAAACTTTACATATGGAAATCGGAAACATCATCCCGCATATCGAAGCGCTGATCTTTGCCAGCGACAAGCCCCTTACCTCCATGGAGATCACCGAGCTGATCAACAACGCCTTTGGCTTTATGGAGGAAAAGCTGACGCTGGAGCAGATCCAGACCTCCATCGATGGCATCAGGGAGAAATATGCCTCCGAGTTCTATCCATTCGAAGTGAGAGAAAGTGGCGGCGGCTGGCAATTCCTCACCAAAAAGGACTTTCACAAGACGGTAGCCCAGCTCAACGGAGAGAAATTCCTTAAGCGGCTGTCCTCGGCGGCCCTGGAAACCCTGGCCATTGTCGCCTACAAACAGCCCATTACCAAAGGAGAGATAGAGGCCATCCGCGGCGTCAGCAGCGACTACTCCATTCAGAAGCTCCTGGAAAAAGAATTGATCATCATCTCCGGACGCAATGAAGATATGCCCGGTAAGCCCCTGGTCTACGCCACTTCCAAGACCTTTATGGATTATTTTGGGATCAATTCCGCATCCGACCTGCCAAAGCTGAAAGAAGTATTTGCGGAAACGCTGGTTGAACCTACCCTCATCAACCATACTCCCAGGGAACTGCTGCCGGCAGAAGACGAAAGCGCCCCTGAACTTACGGAAGACGAGAAAGCACAGCTGATCGTCACGGAGAATGGCGAGCTGCTGGTGCACGAGGAGACTACCGAAGAGGTCACGGACGAGACAACAGAAGATGCCGCGGACGAGACCACCGACCAGGCCGAGCCTGAAGCGTCCTCCGACACCGAATCCGAAGAGCCTTCCGAACCCGAAGACGGCTATGACGACAGCGACGACACCGACACCCCGGAACATCCCGACGAAGAAGACCCCGGCGACGAGCCCAGGAAAAAATAAACACCCTCATCAGACCTGTACATGTCAGAACAACTATCACCGGAATACCTCGTTAGCCTTGGGCAGCAATTCGGCACACCCTTATACGTCTACCACGCAGAGAAGATAAAAGAACAATACAACAAGCTGACCACCGCTTTCAGCCGCAGCAAGCCCAGGTTCTTTTACGCCTGCAAGGCCCTCACCAATATCAACATCCTTAAATATATCTGCAGCCTCGGCGCCAATGTCGACTGCAGCTCCATCAATGAAGTAAAACTGGCCATCCAGGCAGGCTTTTCCCCCGGGAACATCCTCTACACCTCCAATGGTATCTCTTTTGACGAGATCATTGAAGCGCAAAGCCTGGGTGTGATCATCAATATAGACAGCCTTTCCAACCTGGAGAAATTCGGCCTGCACTTTGGGCATAGCTATCCTGTGGGCATCCGTCTTCGCCCCAATATCATGGCAGGCGGTAATCTGAAGATCTCCACCGGCCACGACAAGAGCAAGTTCGGCATCCCCGTCGATCAGATCGATAAAGTGCTGAATATCGTTCAGCAATACAACCTCCGCATAGCCGATCTCCATATCCACACAGGCAGCGAGATCAAGGATGTAGATGTTTTTGTAAAAGGCATTGAGATCCTCTTCGACATTATACCGAAGTTCAGCGACCTGCAGTTCATCGACCTGGGCGGAGGTTTCAAGGTGCCTTATAAAGACGGTGACGTGGAGACGGATATGCAGCTGCTGGCCGCTAAAGTGGAAGAAGCATTCGCCAGCCACCCCAATCCCGGCGGCCGTCCCCTGCAGGTCTGGTTCGAGCCGGGCAAGTTCATGGTCAGCGAATGCGGCTATTTCATTACCAGGGTCAATGTGATGAAGGAGACAAATGCTGCTACCTTCGTCAGCGTGGACAGCGGCTTCAACCATCTCATCCGCCCCATGTTCTATGACGCCTATCACAGGATAGAGAACATCAGCAACCCCAACGGTACGCCAAAAAGATACTCGGTCGTCGGTAATATTTGCGAGACCGACACCTTCGCATGGGATCGCACCATCAACGAAGTCCATGAAGGCGATTACCTCGTTTTCTATAATGCCGGCGCTTATGGGTTCGAGATGTCCTCGAACTTCAACTCCCGTTACAAGCCGGCCGAAGTGATGGTAAAAGAAGGGGAGGCTCATCTCATCCGTAAAAGAGATACCTTCAACGACCTCCTGCGCAACCAGGTCATCATTTAGCGCTGGTGTCCTTTGTCAAAATTTACCATCCAGTGAATACCGAACTTGTCGGTGAACATGCCGAAATAGGCGCCCCAGAAAGTATCGCCCAAAGGCATGGTGACCTGGCCGCCCGCTGAAAGCCCGTTGAACAGCTTGTCGGCCTCCTCTTTGCTGTTGGGGTGAATGGCGATGGAAACATTATTCCCATTATTTACAGGGCCCATGGAATCGGGGGTATCGCTGCCCAGCAGGATCGTCTTCTCGCCGATGGGCAGGGAGACATGCATGATCTTTTTCTTCTCGCTTGCTGCTCCCTGATACTCGGCCGGAGAGTCGCCAAAACGCATCACCGTCTGGAAGTCGCCTCCGAACACAGACTTGTAGAAATTGAACGCTTCTTCACAGTTGTCGACAAAAGTCAGATAGGTGCTAATTTCCGCCATGGCATTGTTTTTTAAGATGAACGAATGGATCAAATCTACTACACCCATGCCTGAAAAGCACGGGGTGTTCACGACAACCTAAGGGGGCGATCTTGACTTTGTGCAATACATCGGAATTTCATTACATTTAGATAATTAATCAAATTGTATCCATATGCCAATCAGGATGGTGGACGATCCCCAGGACCCGGACCAGGACAGCGGTGACGACGGTGGTGGTAGTGGAGGGGGGGGCGGCTTCCCTGGCGGAGGGGGAGGAGGCGGTGGAATATTCGGGATCCTTTTTCTCTTGCTCGGTATGTTCCGGGGCCGCGGTCTGATCCTCCTGCTCGTCATTCTGGGTGGAGGCTATTTCCTGCTAAGAGGCGGGGGCTGCAATGGTGGTAGTGGCGGAGGTATCCTGAATGATGTGGCGCAGCAGCTGTCCACTGGCGGCTTCCTCGATCCCCGGCAATTCGAAAAGGCCAATATCTACGAATCCCTTTCGGACGACTCGACAAAGAACCCGCTCCCGGAACATGCCGACCTGCAGCAATTTGCGCCCGGGGTGGGGGACCAGGGACATCAGGGCAGCTGTGTGGCCTGGAGCAGCGCTTATGGCGCCCGTACCATCGCCGAGGCGGCCCGCACAGGGCAGGACCCCAACAGCCTCCGGTATAGTCCGGCATTTCTCTACAACCAGATAGGATTGGAAGGCTGCGAAGGTTCCTATATCATCCGGGCCATGGAATATATGACGAACAATGGGGCCGTAGGATACGATGAATTTCCCTATACGGATAAGGATTGCACCCGTCAGCCCGATGACAGGCTGCTGGAAGCGGCCAGACAACACCGCATGCGCGGCTTCAATCGCCTCACGCCCGGGGACAGGAACAATGTGGTCGACCTGCGGGCCATCAAAGAGAACCTGAACCAGGGCGCGCCCGTCGTCATCGGTATGATGGTCGGCGGCACCTATATGCAGGACATGAAAGGGAAGGATCTCTGGGAACCCACCGATGAAGACCTTAGTATGATGGGCTTTGGAGGCCATGCACAGTGCGTGGTGGGCTATGACGATACAAAATATGGCGGCGCCTTCCATATCATGAACAGCTGGGGCCCCTCCTGGGGCAAGGACGGCTTTGCCTGGGTGCGTTATCGCGACTTCCGCCGTTTTGTACGCGAAGCCTATGGACTGGAGCCCATGGACAAGGTGGGCGCAGCGGCAAATACTCCTTTTGCCTGTGAGATCGGTCTCGTACAGGTGACATACCAGGGTAAGAAAACGGTCCCCGGGGACTATATACCCCTGCAGACCAGGGACGGCAATATCTTCGAGACCGTCGCGCCTGTAAAAAAAGGTACACGCTTCAAGATGGAAGTGCACAACTCCACCGAATGCTATGTCTATGTTTTCGGAAAGGAGACTGACGGCACCAGCTATACGCTGTTTCCCTATCCCCGCAACGACAATCCCGCTAAAACAAAATATTCACCCTTCTGCGGCATCACAGGGTACAGGCTTTTTCCAAAAGATAAGAGCATGATGCCCGATAGCATCGGCACCCGCGATGAGATGGCCGTTGTCGTGAGCCGTCGGCCCCTGGACTGGTTCGGGCTGAATAAAAAGATCAGCGCAAACCCCAACCAGGACTATGGCGCCCGCGTGAATGCCGCCCTCGGCAATAAGGTGCTCCGGGATATCAAATTCCTGAGCTCTGCCAAAGGCAATATGCAGTTCTCCGTGAAAGGAGGAATAGATACGACCGCAGTAGTTGCAACAGTGGTCCAGATCAGCAAACTATAAACCATATGAGCACACCAGATCTGAATGCACCATCTCCCGGCTCAATGGAGCAGCAATCGTTTTTCCGGGTAGTGAACAATCCTGTAAAATTCAAGCTCTTCCTTCTTACCCGGCTGCCCAGCGCTTTCTTTGCAGGCCTCCACATGCGGGATGCCGGTCCGGATCGCTGCGCCGTCACTGTTCCGTATAAATGGTTTACGAAAAACCCTTTTCGTTCTACCTATTTCGCCTGCCTGAGCATGGCGGCGGAAATGACCACAGGTGTGCTGGCAATGGCGCATATCCAGGGCAGAAAGCCATCCTTGTCCATGCTTGTCGTGGCAACGGAATCGGCCTACTTTAAAAAAGCCACAGGTCGTACCCTCTTTGTATGTAACGACGGCTCCAACATACGAAAGGCCATTGAACAAGCCGTTGTCACAGGCGAAGCCGTCACCGTCCGGGCATGCTCCATTGGCTCTAACGAGGCCGGCGAAGTGATTGCCGAATTCTTTATCACCTGGTCCTTCAGGATACGAAGCCAGGTACATGCAAATACTTAGCATCACGAAAAAAACACGTAGCGACGAGCAAGTAATGCACTACTACATCACCGTTAGTTTACCGGGGAACTACTAAGCCCGGCACGGCGTTTTCCCTGAGCCTGGTCTACAACCCCTCACAGTCGTCGTCAGATCCGAGACTTATACATTAGCAATAGCCGTCATTCCCGACGAAATAAGACATTTCCGGCCACCGCCTTTAGCTCACCCCTTAGTGGCCCGCAGCCCCCGCGCATGACTTCAGCCCATGCCTATGCGAAATCGGGATAAAACTTAATACTTTAGCACTGTTAATCCCAACATCCCAAAAACCATCTCGTCCTTTATGAAAAACATCTTTACGCTTGCGACCAGGGTATATCCTGCCCCCGTCATCAGAAAGATCATTGCCGGCTACTGCCTGATTGCCGGCCTTGTATTATTACTGCCATCAAGTTTATTGGCCGCCGTCTCGTTCGGCACAGCACCGCAGGACCAGACCATATGCGCCGGAAGTCCCGCCACCTTCTCGGTAGGGGCTACAGGTTCCGCCGCTCTCACCTACCAATGGCAGGTGAGCACCAATGGAGGTAGTACCTGGACCAACGTCAGTAATGGAGCTACTTACACCGGCTCGACGACCATGACCCTGCGCATATACTCCGCCACCATTGCATTCAATAGTTTTAAATACCGTTGCAGCGTGTCGGACGGATCAGTCGCCAATTCCACCGCGGCCACGCTGACGGTCAACGCCGGCACAGGGCCCGTACCTTCGCTGCAGGATAATGCCCTCAGCGTCCAGTGCGCCAATACCTTAGGTTCGTCGCCCAACAATTCCCAAAGCAGTTTCATTTATCAATGGCAGATGAGCACAGATGGCCTCACCTGGGCCAACCTCGATCCTGCTAACCCTGCTTACACCGGGACAACGGACCCTGTCCTGAATTGGGATGGTACCCAGGCAGTATCCGGGGATCTCCTGTACAGGTATACCATGAAGAATGGAGGCAACGGCTGTTCGGCCATCAGCGCTATCGATACCCTTCGCATAGCCCCGATGCCTGTTTTCCTGTCACCTACTCCCGGTAGTACAAGCATCTGCTCCGGGGGCAGCACCGGCTTTACTTTCACTTCTCCCCCTTCCGGCTATGCTTTTCAATGGCAGGCCAGCTCCGACGGTGGCACCACCTTTACAGATCTCAGTAATAACAGTACTTACAGCGGTACTGCCACCCCCTCTTTGACCGTCAATGGTCTCACTACGGCCGTGCAATACCGGGCGTGGGTCAACCTCACGACATATAACGTGACATGCGGCACCGTCTCCGGTACAGCAAACCTGACCATGAAGACACTGCCGGCCATCACCGGCCAGCCTGCCAACCAGGTCGTTTGTGCAGGTACTTCTCCAAAGTTCACCGTGACGGCCACGGGCAGCAATCTCACTTATCAATGGCAGACAGACAATGGTACGAATGAGTCCGTATGGAGCACTGTCAGCAATGGCAGCCAATACAGCGGAGCCACCACCAAAACCGTCACCGTCACCAGTGTCACCGTCCCCCTGGATGGTTATAAATATAAGGCGATCGTAGGAGGCCCCTGCGGCGGGGCCCAGACCTCTTCCATAGTAACCCTTCACATAGGCAATTCCGGTACCTGGCTGGGCACCCAGGACACAGCCTGGGAACATGCAGGCAATTGGTGCAGCATCGTGCCTTTGCAGACGACGGACGTCCTGGTCCCTTCCTGGGCGCCCCGTATGCCCCTGATCAGCGATGGCACCGGCACAGCTCTTTCCCAAAAGCTCACTATACAGAGCGGCGCTTCGCTGACCATTAGTGGCGGTGCTACCTCCATGACAGGGCCCTTCAGCATCCTTGGCGCCGTATCCTACACGGGCACTGTGAATCAGCCCATCCTGCCTGCCGACCACGGCAGCCTGTACATCAGCGGCAGCGGCAATAAAACAATGCAGAGCAATATAGCTATCACCAATAGCCTGGGACTCGGTGGGTCAGCCAAACTTGTCACCAGCAATAATGTCCTTACCATGAAAGCGGGCAGCAATCCCATCATCGTCGGGAGCGCCACCAGTTGGATCGTCACGGGCAATGGAGGCAGTGGCGCCGCCAACACAGGTATCGGCGGCCTTCGCCTGGTCCAGGTACCCGCCGCTGCCAGCAACCAGCTTTTCCCTATCGGACCAACGCCCACTATCTATAATCCCCTGTTCCTGACCAACGGGGGCGCAGCAAATGATTTTACCATCGCCGTAAACGACCAGCTTATACCCGGCGGGCCGGTAGGCGCCATGGTCAACCGTACCTGGCTTGTATCCGCCGCGGGCGCCGGCAGCAACATTACCCTTCGCCTGCAATGGAATCAGCCGGAAGAACCTTCCGCGTTCGATCGCACCAGTGCAGCTGTGATGCGTTCCGACGGTGTCCACATCGTTCAAAAAAGTGCACCTGCCACCGCATCCGGCGCCAATCCCTATGCAGTGAGCGGCGGCAGCTTCTCATCCATTACACAATTCAGCGTCGGCAACAATACCATGGTGCCCTTGCCCGTACAGCTGCTCTCTTTTGCTGCACAATGGACTAACGACGCTACTGCAAGCCTGTCCTGGACAACGGACCCGCAATCCGAGACCAGCACCTATACCGTGCAACGTTCGACTGATGGTATCCGGTTCACCGACATCGGCACCGTTGCTGCCGGAAAAGGAACGACAACTTATAGCTATCCCGATGTCCACCCCTCGATCAACAATAGCTATCGCCTCAAGCTGACTTCCCCCGGCGGAGATATCTCCTATAGCCGCATTATACAGCTTTCCGGCAATGCAGCCGCAGACCAGGCAGCACTGGCGCCCTCTGTTACCGAGCGGCCCACCACCAGCCTGCTGCTGTCGCTGAATAAAGCATCCGAGATCCTGTATACCCTGTCCGATATCTCCGGCCGTACGGTATCGCGCACGACTTTACGCCTGGCAGGAGGGTCCCATAACCTCCCGCTGGATATCAGCGGCCTGCGCAGCGGTATTTACTTCATTAGGGTCACTGGCAGCAACGGATTGAACAAAACACTCACGCTCGTGAAGAGATAGAGATAAAAAAGAGCGGTCGATCTGGCCGCTCTTTTTTTTTATTGCATCCGGCCCGGGAGTTTGGCCATCAGTGGTATCAGATCAGTAGTCATATAGGACTCGGCAAGCTGATGACCATTGACAAATACGGTGGGAGTGCGCAGGATTTTGTTCTCGCTAAACCATCTTTCGTTTTGCCGGATCAGCTCCCCGTGATCACGGGCCGGTGGCGTATTACCCAGCTCACGTTTGCATTCTCCAAGATTCCGGCGTGCAAACCAAACGCTTAATATCCTTTGTTTCTCTTCGCTCTTACCCGCATTGGCATATTTGTCTAAAATATACTGTAACGCCAGGGTATTGCCGGGATTTTTATCAGCTATGTGCTTAAAGCGGATGATGACGGCTACATTCTTGGGAGAAAAGCTCAAGAGCTTTTCCAGCCTTTTGTATTCACCCACGCAGCCTTTACAATAAAGGCTTATCGCCACCATTACCTTCACCGGGGCTTCCGGATTACCCAGTATAAAATCCCCCGGCCATAAAGACATATCTATCCGGGGCTGTTGCTGTTGCAGGGCGATGAACAATCCCGGATCCCTTTTCCATGTTCTTATCCGGTTGCGGAGGACTTTCGCATGCTCCGCCTTTACAATAACAGGCTTTATAAATAACCAGGTGGCAGCGAGTAATAAAGATATTAACAGCAATGCAGTTGCCCGTATCCATTCCTCCCGATGAAGCGTCGCATCGAAATGAGCCTGTATGTACGCCATATTGGTTAGGCAATAGTATGCTACTGCGATCGCCTGGATCCATGTAATGGCTACTACCATCAGGCATATCTTGCACCAGATTTTTATTACCCGTCCCTGGTACCACAATGAAGCCAGGCTGGCGGCAAAGGAAAGGAAGGAGGGTAGTATCATCATTGTCAAAGCAATTCCGTTCCCGTTTGTGACGGTACAGAACAGCAGAAATAAATAAAGCCCTGAAAAATAGATCAGCCCGACATCGCCCGGAAAAATGTATTTTGAAAAGCTCAGCGACTTCAGCACCTTGTCGCAATCGAACAGCCCTTCGGTGTCGCAAAATCTGGCGGACAAGGGATCATTTTTGTCGATCGACCGGCGCACGGCTAACCCGCTGACAAATACGCCCGCAAGCGACAGCAAGGTCAGCAGGACAACAATAGCATTGAAATGTATCGGAGCGGTAATGACCAAAATTGCGGCGGCTGCGATAAAGATTATTCGCATCGCCCTGTTCTCTCGTGCAGGCAGGGTTTGACGATCATTTCTCATATAGGATTTCAGTTAGTTTGACGATTAAATGTATTGAAAAAGTTTAAGAGGGGAAAAATGTCGGATACTGCATTTCTTATTTAATTTTTATATAATTTGTATATACCTGCGGCTAGATATAATGGTTAATCTTTATTGCAAAGGCCTGAAATAAGCTTTAACATTGGCGTAGAATATCCTGCCTCATAAAAATTGCTTCTGCACTCTCCCTGAAAATGCTCCGGCCCGTTTGTTTACTATCTGCAAACTGACATAACCTTAACCGAATATGAGAAAACTATGCCTTCTTCTGTGCAGCGTTTCCCTGGGAACAATGCTGCTGGCCCAAACGCCTGTAAACAAAACTTATCTTCCCAACGCCTCCTGTCAGGACGAATTTATTCCAATCACGGCCGGATCGCAATTCTCCATCAGGAGCAATATGCCCTTACAGGGTAAGAAAGCAACGGGGTTAAAGAATGCCCTGCGGATCTTTGGAGTTGCCGTGGCCACTTACCAGACTCATAAAGAACTTAACACCGGTGGAAAGACAGTGGACCAACACACCGGCACCTCCCGATTCCTGATCCCTGCGGGTTTGGGCCTGGCCGTAACGGCCGATAAGATCCCCGGCCTGAAAAAGACTGCGAAACAATACGTCAGGTATGTACTATATGACAGGGATAAAGCAGTAGTCGGCATAGGTTTGGTAGACATCAATAACAGGATGATCAGGAAGAACGGCGGGATCATCGTCAGCGGAGCAGCTACGACAGATGGTTTCATCCGTGTGGAATATCTCAATAAGACGGGCGATGGGGTAGTTGGCGCCGACCTGATATTGAACATAGATCCCGGCAATAAAAAAATGGTTGAAGAGGAGAGCAGCGACGCTGCCGGTTTGCCTTTCTCTCCGGTGAATAGCTCTCTGGCTCCCATCGCTGATAAAGAGAACATTCATGTAACACCCGTCGCATTCTCCCATTCATTGCCGTCTCTTCCGCTTCATGCTAAAGCGCTCCCGCCGGTGATCAAAAGGACACCCCGTTCTACACGGGTAGCTCCTTTGCCGGCTCCTCCTTCCGTCGATCCTTCACCCCTTGTACATGCAGCAAAGCAAGGTGGAACCCCTCTCCCCCAAAAAACATCACCAATAGATCTCCCGCCGGTGAGAAGAAAAGGCATAGCGCCCGAAGAAGAGGAGAATGAGGAGGAAGATGACCCTGTAAACGACCTGGACATATTTAGAAAAGTGGCATTGGCCACTACTAACATGCTGGATGAGGAAGAGGAAGGGGGGTATGGTGATGACGACGATGACGATGGTGATGATGATGATGATGATGATGATTCAGGGGATGACGACGATGACGACGATGATGACGATGATGACGATGATGACGATGACGACGACGATGATGATGATGATGATGATGACGACGATGATCCATGTGATGAATCCTCTCCCGGCTATGACCCTTCGGCATGTGAGCAAGCCACCTGTGATCCGGGATCACCCGACTATAATGCTACGGAATGTGAAGCGCAGCTTTGTGATGACACGTCCATCAATTACGACCCGACGGAATGTGAGCAATCCACCTGCGAAAATGGTTCAGCTAACTATAATGCTGAAGAATGCGAAAGGCAGACTTGCGATGAGAGTTCTTCGAATTACAATTCCGCCCTATGCGACCAGCAGATATGCGACTCATCCTCGGCGAATTATAATGACGCAGCTTGTGATGAAGCCACCTGTAATCCTAATTCGGTCAATTATGAACCCCTTGTATGTGCCCAATGGAATTGTGTGCCGCTGTATTACGAGGGAGCAATGACGGAAATCTATCAATATCAGAATGGTAATTTGCTGAAAGGCGAAAAGCTTGCCAATCAGATATTTGATCTTTTTTTTGAAGCTCTTGGCTTTGGCGCCCCCAACTTTAATACCACCAATCCGCCACCCGGAGCAAGCGACAACGGCAACGGCGGCTGGTCCTATGCAAACGGCCCTGATGACTACGCCCACACGGGTGACGACGGGACCATCTATTTATCACCCTATTTATTTAATAACCCGGATATAAACAACATCATCGCCAAGATCGGACACGAATTAATGCGTGCCTATTTTATCCAGACGGGTCAGACCCAATACGTCAATTCCAATGCGGGCTCGGCCCTTGCTTATCTGTATGAAAGCTATATCGTAGAGGCATTAACCCACGATGCAGGCGCCGTAAATTCTCTTAGGACACAGGCATTTGCATTCGCGGAAGATGCCCACATGGATTCCACTCTTTTAGACGCTCTTCTCACAAATAATTTTCCGACTGCTCCGAACGCGCCTTGTCCTCCAAATCCTTAAAAAAATAGGGGCGGCCAACTGGCCGCCCCTATTTTTACTTTAATATCACCATTCGCCTGCTATACCTCTTTCCCCCCTGGCTGACAATACAGAAATGTATTCCCGGAGCCAGACCGCTGGCATCCAGCCCCATCTTGTACAGTTTGTGAGCTTCCACCTGCCCCTCGAATAATACCTTTTCCCGGACCCCCGTGCTATTATACAACACGACAGCTGTCCGCCCGCTTTCCGGCAGGCTGAGATCAATGGATGCCCTGGGACCTGCAGGATTGGGATATACGCTGTATACTAACCCCGTAATAACGCCTCCCGATCCCTCGCTCATAGCGCGCAGCTCACCGCTCATAACCACCTTCCGCACCGCTGCCTCGCATTCTGTAATATCCTGCTCCACCGTAACAAACGCTATCGATGTACAGCCATTGGCGGGATTGGTCACTGTCAGCTGGTAATCCCCGGGCCCTGTCACCGTCGTGGTAGCCACTACATCCGAAAAATCATCCGGCCCTGACCAGGCATAGCGGACATTCGCCGTGGTGGAGCTGCCCGTCAACGTCACACTGGTGGCATCACAGGTCAACATTTCCGGAGGTGCAATTGATACACCTTGTGGCGGAGTGATATTTTGCTGCAAGGTGATGGTTTTGGAGGACGTACACCCGGTGGTAGGATGCGTCACCGTCAACGTATAAGATCCGGCCGCTGTCGCGGACACCTGTTGTAAGGTGGAGCTGAAGCCATTAGGGCCGGTCCATTCATAAGAGACACCTGTGGTGCCGGAACTGCCCGTCAGCGTCGCGGAATGCTGGGCGCAGGTCAGCTGGTTGGTGGCAATGGCGTTCACGGAAGCCGGCTGGGTAAGCACCTGCGTCACGGTAGCCGTAGCCGTGGAAGTGCATCCGCTGGCAGGGTCCGTCACCGTAAGCACATAATCACCGGGAACACTTACCGTAGGATTTTGGACAGCTGTGCTGAACCCGTCAGGCCCTGTCCAGCTATAGCTGGCCCCTGTAATGGCCGAGCCCCCGGACAGCACTGCCAGGCTGGACGAACAGGTGATCTGCTGCGTCACAGATGCGCTCGGCTGGATGTTCACCGGGACCTGGTACGTAACTTTCACATTGTCGAAATAATACCATTCGTCCTTTGCCGTAGCCTTGCCCCGGATGACGATCTGGATGGTCGAGCCATTCAGGCCCCCCAACGCCGCGGTAGACAGGTTGGTATTCACCGTACTGTTGTTATTGATCTTTCCCAGGTTTTCGGCGAACAGCACTTCGCTTCCTCCGTCCAGCTTGTAATATAACCGGAGATAATCGCCATGATTGGTGGCATCATTGTCGAGATCTCCCGCGCTGCGCACATCCACGGAGACCTGGATATTGAGCTTGCCGGCAATACTGATACAGTCGGATTGCCAATAGCTGGCGCCGTTGATCGTCAGGTTGTTCATCTTGAACTCATTGTTGGATACCGCAAAAGTACCATTGGGACTGCCGTTGTACACCGTCCAGATCGTACCCTTATTGTCCCAGGTGGCGCCATCGTCCCAGGCGGTGCCGTCAGGCAGTGTGAAATCTTCCACCCAGAAATTGGTGGCGGCGCCGCAGGCCGGCGCTGGATCACTGGCATTGGAAGACTTGTTCAGGGGCATGGCATCCGCATAACCATAACAGGATGCTGTTAGGAGCAGGGCTCCGAAAGATTGTCGAAAAAGGGTATTCATATGATTGTTGATTTAAGTGATTGCGGGGGAAGAAAAGGCCGCCCCGGAACAGGAGCGGCCTTTGTAAAATATACATCATCCATTAAGGCTGGCCTGGCGTGAACAGCAGCTTGCTGCTATACACTTTGCCATCTACTTTGATGATACAGAAATGGACACCCGTGGCGAAACCGCCGGCATTGATCGACAGTTTATACGCCCGGTTCGCTTCAACGACACCGTTGAACAACAGTTTCTCCCGGACACCCATGCTGTTGTAAAGACTAACTTCTACATGGGCGCTCACAGGGGAGCTGAGGTCCACGAAAGCCGCGCTGCTCACGGGGTTCGGGTATACTTTGTAAGTGAACCCTGCAACGGGCGCGGCCGAACCGGTTCCCGTGGAGCCCATGTTTGCAGCCGTTCCGCTGGTCACCTTCCGTACTACCGTTTCGCATTCCGTGATATCCTGCTCGACAGTAACAGAGGCCGTCGATGTACAGCCATTGAGAGGATTGGTCACCGTCAGCTGGTAGTCTCCCGGCTCGCTGACAGACGTGGTAGCTACATTATCCGAAAAATCATCCGGACCGGACCATGCATAGCGGACACCCGTCGTGGAAGAACTGCCTACCAGGTCTACGCTGGTGACATCACAGGTCAGCATATCCGGAGGCGCAATGGATACGCCCTGCGGCGCAGTGATATTTTGCTGCAGAACGACGATCTTGGAGGACGTACACCCGGTGGTCGGATGCGTGGCCGTCACCGTATAAGACCCGGGTACCGTCGTAATAAACTCCTGTAGGTTGGAGGTGAATCCATTGGGACCGGTCCAGGCATAAGAGACTCCTCCGGTACCGGAGCTGCCCGTCAGCTTCGCGGAATGCTGGGCACACGTGAGCTGGTTGGTGGCAATGGCGTTCACTGAAGCCGGCGCAGTAAGGTCCTCCGTCACAGTAGCCGTAGCCGTCTTTTTACAGCCGCTGTTAGGTTCGGTGACGGTCAGGACGTAATCTCCCTTCCCGGTGATCGTAATGACGGACGAATTGGCGATAGGCCCGCTGGGCCCACTCCACTGATAGTTAACCCCCGGCGTAGACGAGTTGCCTGTAAGGGTAACACTGTGTTGCGTGCAACTCAGCAGTGCATTGCTGGGAACGCTGGTTGTACTCACATTATCCGGCACCAGGATATTTTGCGTTATCTGGGTCGTATTCGTGGAAGAACAACCGCTGAGAGGATCCGTAGCCGTCACGATATAGGCGCCTATAGTGTTGATCGTCACACTGGCCAAAGACGAGCTGAATCCGTTGGGCCCGCTCCAGCTATAGCTGGCGCCCGAGGTGGAAGAGCTTGCCGTGAGGGTCAGGCTGGGATTCGTACAGCTCAGGACCGTCCCGCCGATGTTGCTGCTTACAACCAGATTACCGGGGCCTGCAGTATTCAGCGCCACAATGGTATTGGCAGATGCAGTACATCCGCTAACAGTACTGGTCGCCGTCAGTGTATAGGTGCCCGGGGTGCTCACTGAAACGATAGGGCTGGTAGACGTAAAATTCCCGGGGCCTGTCCAGCTGTAATTATCCCCTGATGTTGAACCGCCGGTAAGTGTCACGCTGGATTTGTTACAGCTCAGCGGGCCGTCGTTGAAGGCCGACACACCGGTTGGCACTGTCCGGTTCTGGTTCACCGTGGCCGTCGTCGTGGTAACACAGCCGTTGGCATTATTGACAACCATAAGGACATAAGCACCCGGAGCATTGGCAACGGCATTGGTGCCGATGGCCGTATACCCATTGGGGCCTGTCCAGCTATAGCTCGCACCTGCGGTCGACGAGCTGCCTGTCAGGTTCACCGTCGGATTGGCGCAGGTCAATAAGGCTACGTTCGGCGTGATGGTCAGGTCGGTAGCAAATGTCTGATTTTTCAGGACCGTCACATTGGCCGTGGTCACACAGCCGTTGGAGGGGTTGCTGACCGTCAGCTGATAGGCGCCCTCGGAAAATACGGTGACGAACGAAGAAGTGGAAGGACCCGCATTGACGTTCGGTCCGGACCAGCTATAGAGTACACCCGGCGTGGTAGAGCTGGCGGAAAGGTCGATGAAATTGACCGTACATGTCAGCGTGGCATTTGCAGGGTCACTGATAGTCGTCACCCCAGCCGGGACGGTGGTATTGGATAGCACATTGGCCGTATCCGTAGCCGTGCAGCCACTGGCGGGATTGGTGACCGTCAAAGTATAAATACCTCCGGCAGTCACCGTTGGATTTTGTACCGCAGAAGTAAACCCATTAGGTCCTGTCCAGCTGAATAAAACGCCGGTTGTAGAAGAGGCGCCTGTCAGACCCACACTCGTCCTCGTACAGCTCAGGCTGTTGGTAGCGCTCGCCGTTACCGCATTGGGAACAGTAGTATTGGATATGACATTTGCCGTATCCGTACCGCTGCAGCCAGTGGCGGGATTGGTGACCGTCAATGTATAAATACCAGCAGTGGTCACCGTTGGATTTTGCGTATTGGAAGTAAAATTATTCGGCCCTGTCCAGGAATAGTTTACTCCTGTTGCGGAGGAGTTGCCGGTCAGCGCAACAGATGCATTGGTACAGGAGAGTATCCCGCCCGCAGAAGCCGTTGCATTGATATTGGATATTCCGGACACCTGCACATTGTCGAAATAATAGAATTCATCCGATCCCGTTGCCCTTGCCCGTACGATGATCTGGAGGCTGGTGCCGCTGAGCGAACCCACCGATATAGTGGTATTGACCGTGTTATGGTTGTCGACGCCTGCCAGGGTCTCGCTGAACAGCACCTCGCTGCCGCCATTGAGCTTGTAGTAGAAGCGAATATAGTCCATAGTAGACCCGCTGTTGTTCATAGCGGCATTGTTCGTGACCGAGCTTCTGATACCCGCCGATATGCTGACATTGGTCTTGCCGGAGATATCGATGGTGCCGGAAGCCCATACACTCTCGGAGCCCGTGGCGGTCCCTGTATTGCTCACGCGGAACTCATTATTCTGTACGGAGAACACACTGCCGGAAGGCGTGCTTTGCACCGACCAGGGCGTAGTGCCGGCGTCAGATGTCGTGCCGTTGGAAAAAGTGAAGTTCTCCAGCCACAACGAAGTGGCGCTGGATGTGACGGTCACGGATTGCGAGGCCGTACACCCATTGGCAGGATTGGTGACAGTGGCTATATATGCACCCGCCACACTGACTACCGGGTTCTTCGCAGCGCTGGTGAAGCCATTAGGTCCGCTCCAGCTGTAAGTGGCGCCGGATACGGAAGAGTTGGCGCTAATGGTGGTACTGGTCAGACATCCAAGTGCAGCTCCCGTGGCTGAAAGATCCGGGACCGTTATATTCTGGCTTACCAGGGCCGTATCGGAGGCGGTACATCCGCCTGCGCTCACGGTCAAAGTATAAATACCCGCAGCGGTGGCAGTAGGATTCTGCACCGCGGAAGAGAAGCCATTAGGCCCTGTCCAGCTGTAAGTGACACCCGCCGTGGTAGCGTTGCCGCTCAGCGCTACAGAGCTGTTGGTGCAGGTGAGTGTCCCGCCTGCAGAAGCGATGGCGCTGATATTGCTTTGGTCATTGGCGGACACCTGTACATTATCGAAATAATAGAATTCGTCCGATCCCGTGGCCCTGGCCCGTACAATGATCTGGAGGCTGGTGCCGCTGAGCGAGCCCACGGAGATGATCGTATTGGTCGTGGCGTGATTATTAACACCTGCCACGTTGTCGTTGAACAACACCTCGCTGCCTCCATTGAGCTTGTAATAGAAGCGAATATAGTCCATAGTAGACCCGCTGTTGTTCATAGCCGCTCCCGATACGACTGAGCTCCTGATGCCGGCCGATATGCTGACATTGGTCTTACCGGAGATATCGATGGTGCCGGAAGCCCATAC
>Ga0068860_100000457_pt1 | contig 51290 bp, 46 predicted proteins | sample KBSSwiS32_FD_66597 | JGI IMG/M metagenome (GOLD analysis project Ga0068860, IMG submission 66597) | Switchgrass rhizosphere microbial communities from Kellogg Biological Station, Michigan, USA - KBS Switchgrass S3-2 | ecosystem: Host-associated > Plants > Roots > Rhizosphere > Soil ... | reverse complement strand
ATCTATGACCACCAAAACATCCTGCACAAGGAGCTGTTCTTCTTTTAATTTTGCCACTATTTCCAAAATCGAAGCACCACTGGTGACCACATCCTCGATGATGAGAGCAATTTGACCAGGATGAAACACTCCTTCGATGGTGCGCTTGGTGCCATAATCTTTCACTTCTTTACGCGGCATAATCATTGGCAGAGAACGATTGAGCGCCATACCCGTTGCAAGAGGCAATGCTGCATAGGGCACTCCACACAAAAGGTGGCACGGAATATCGGTTGTTGCCTGCGAAAGTTTTTCAACAACTGAACGCAGCAGATGGGGATAGGAAATAATTCGCCGCATATCCACATAGATCGGCGATTGGAGGCCAGATTTGAGTGTGAAATTCCCAAACTGAATAACTCCCGCATCAAAGAGTTGTTTCGCGAGATTCATTTTGTCTGATGAACGTTCCATAATTACCTTCCTTCCTTTGATGATAATTCATTGCTAAATCGGGATACCACATAGCGCCCGTTGCACTCAGTGCCGCATCGGCACCGCAATCGAGCATTGTTTCAAAATCATTAGCAGCCATAATGCCGCCAGTTGCGATGATCGTCAATCCTAATTTTTTCCTCTGGTTTATTTCTTGCGCCTCACGCACAAAATTGAGAGCGATGGGAAAAATAGATGCGCCACTCAATCCAGAAACTATTCGTGATGGCCCAAAAAATGGCTCCTCCTGCTGCGTGATTGCGCGTACTCTAATGGTATTGATTCCGGTGATACCTCGCGCACCAGCCCGCGCTGCTGCAGATAACACCTCATCCATGATTTCATTATTATTGAACGCGGCCACTTTGAGTGTGAGCGGTGTGTCGCCAAGTACTGAAACCATTGCATGCGTTGCTTCATACACAAACTCTGGATTGTTTGAAAGCACACCACAAGATACATTCGGGCAGGAAAGATCTGCCTCAACCACCTGCGCACCCGCTTCTTTCACGCACTGCGCAAGATAGGCAAAATCTTCGACCAGTATTCGCATTGCAGATTCCACACCAAAGATAGCAACGATGAGCAGTTGTCCTGGTAGCAACTGAGTTCGTGCCTGCGCAATTCCAGCGCACACCGTCTCAAGATCGAATGATGGATTGCCAATCGAATTGACCAAAGAAGGCTTTGTGGAATTTCCCCCAATGCGCACGTGCGGAATATCAAGCAGATTTTCTTGCACCACCGAACTGGCATCAATCAATCCCACATTCGGATAGGGATGCGGCGGACGAAATGCACTTGCAACTGTTTTATAGGTGATGATGTCATACCCCAAGCGGGACATAATTTTGATGCCTTTTGGCGTGGCGGTGAGTGGACAGGCGGACACTCCGATTCGGGACATAATGGGAATATCAAAAAGAGTGTGCTCCCCTCGCGCAAAAGTGGGGCGCACAAAAAAAGATCCGTCATAAAACGGACCTTCGGTAATATTTTCAATAAATGATTTATTCAAATCATAGAGCGGTTTCATTTTTTGAATGTTCCCTCAAAGACAAATTCCGTAATTGGTTTTCGATCAGACATCACTTCCTGCTCTTGTAGTTTTGGTGGCAACATTTCTTTTTTGCCCGGCTTGCCAATCGCAATCATCGCTTCAACGGTATAGCCATCCGGAATGCCAAGCGATTCTTTTGCTTTTTTATAATCGAAGCCTTCCATGCCATGCACCACTAATCCATTGATCGTTCCCTGCAATGCCAAATTTTCCCACGCAGCACCGGTATCAAAGGAATGAGTACGCTCTGGTTTGCCATTGTATTCGAACGTGTCGCGCGAAGCAACAACCACCAGCACTGCCGCATTTTTTGCCCACGACTGATTAAACTCAACAAGCAAATTAAATAATCTGTCCCAACTTGGCGTTTCACGTTTGGCATAAATAAAGCGCCATGGCTGCCCATTATAACTTGATGGTGCCCAGCGTGCGGCTTCAAATAATCTGAATAATTCATTATCGGATAATGATTCGCCCGACATTGCACGAGGCGACCAGCGATTGAGGATAAAATCTGAAATTGGATAATTCGACTTGCGGCTCATACTATACCTCTTTTTTCTTGCCAGAAGGGGTCCGTTATTAATGCGGACCCCTTTTAACGTCTGTGTTGTTGAGACAAAAAGAAAATTTATGTCTTAGTGATCTTTAAATGGTCCTTCAAAGGAACCATAATGCACAAATTCGGTAATTGGTTTGCGACCTGAGCGTTTTGCTTTGCCGCGCATATTTTCTGGCAAATCACTATCTCTGCCCGGCTTGCCAATCGCAACCATTGCGTGGATAGTGTAGCCATCCGGAACTTTGAGTGCTACGCGTGCCTTTTCATAATCGAAACCTTGCATCGCATGCACCACAAGTCCACTAATGTACCCTTGAAGCGCCATGTTTTCCCACGCAGCGCCCACATCGAGGCCGTGAGTTTTTGACGGTTTTCCATTTGATTCATAGGTGTTGCGAGATATGATGCAAACTAAAGCCGCTGCATTTTTTGCCCATGATTGATTGAATTCATCTAAGAGACGAAAGAGCGTGGTCCATTCTGCTGAATTGCGCCGCGCATACACAAATCGCCATGGCTGTGCATTGCCACTTGAAGGCGCCCAGCGAGCGGCTTCGAATAATGGGAACAGTTCTTCATCACTCATTAATTGACCAGACATTGCATAGGGAGACCAGCGCCCGAGAATAACACCCGAGACTGGATAATCAGCAACCCGCTCCATTGCTGGATTTTCTGCCACCGGTGCTGGTGCAGGGGTTGTATTCTTTTGTTCCGCCTTTTCACTGTGGGTTGATAGAGAAATGGCGAGAAGAGTTAATGGTACGATGTAACGTTTATTCATGACGACTCCTTTTAGAAATTAAACCGAAACCTACTTTACCGCACGTCATTGCAAAAATCTAGCCCGCCATGGGATGCTACAAAAAATAACATCCGTTCATATAAGGGGGGGAACTATGCGGACTCAATTATTTTTGCTGCTCATGTATGCACTTATTCAAATCCAAAATTTATCGGGAATGTTTGCCAAAACAGAGGTGCACCAAACGGTAAACGTCAATTCTCAACCAGCTCCTGCCGATACATCTTCTTTCTCTTTCTATCCTGGTGGATTCATTAGTAGCACCACCTCATTTTTGAGCTACAACAAATACACTCTTCTGGTGCTCGGCCTCTTGAGCGGGTATGGCTATGTTTGCTACACACTCGTGAAAGCAAATAATATTTTGCAGAGCGGTCGCTCATGGTCTGCTTGGAAGCATCATATTGAATTTTCTGATCTTGCACTCACACCGCAAGATGATCTGGCCCGAGAGCTGCTCAATGATATTCAGCGACAATATATTAATTATGAAAATCCAACAGACTTTGTCTCGCCACTTAGCCACTTCGCGCAGGATATAGAAAAAGAAAACAGGCTGCTCAATGCATACATCAAAATTGGCGATATCATTATAAAGTGCCACGCAACAGTGCTCTTTCCCGTCAGCGCCGATCTGATTGAAATGGCACGCAAACGGCTGGAGCGACTCAGCTTTGTGCGCCACGTTTTCATCTCATGGTCGGCTCATCACAACTTGCAGCAAAATTCGGTGATCAAGAATGTTATTCGTCGTGTGAAAAATATGGCCTTAACCCACTGATTATGGGGGCCCCATTCTTTTCGGAATGGGGACAAAAAATAAGGGGCGGAAATTCCGCCCCTCTTTCTTTGCTCTAAAATTATTCTCTTCTATGATCCAAGCGATCCAACTAATCCAGACAAGCTCGACAAGAAGTATTTCACATCATCGTCACCGAATCGAACTCCGGCACCAAAGAAGGCGTTCGCATTGTGGCGACTGATAAAGTCATCCGCACCGAATGTCATATAGATACTGCGGAACATATACATTTTGTTCAACCATTTCAAATGTGGCCGTTTATCATTGATGCGGTTCCAGCCACGAGTATCGAACATTTCAAGGGAAGTAACCCAACGGAAATTATCATTTCTGAATGGGATATCAAAGTCTACCGCGGTTCCGGCGCTGCCTTCAAACAAACCAAAGCGGAGTGCTACATCCCCAAAAATCTTACCAAACTGCAACCCAAATTTGAGCGTGTTGCGCGAGAGCACGGCAATCTGTGCGCGCTCAACAAATTGCAACCGTTGCTTGTCTGTTAAATTAAGGAGCGATGTATCAATTTCTTTGCCTTCATTGGTTTGATAATTGCGCCGCTCTTCAAATCGGTTGATCCATCCTTTTTCTGATGTTGCCACTTGGAGCAAGTAGAAATGATCTTCGTTTGGATAGATCCGCACATCGAAATAGCCTTTGGAATCTTTGTGATCATAATTTTCTGCGCGGCGATACATCGATTCAAAGTGTGAATCGAACACCACTTGCAGACGATCTACTTTCGTTAGATAGTTTTTAAATCCTTGAATTGCCACTTTCAAATCGCGATAGGTTTCATCTTCATTAACCAATTTTCCAAGCAGCCCTTGTCCTTCGTCGATCTTGACGGCAACAGAACTGATACTGCGCAATCCATCGCGCGCCTGCACCGATGCTTCATCAAGAGATTTTGTGGCATTCTCAATGCTGGTTGCCACTCTACCGAAATCTCGATCAAACACGCTGGAAATTTTGTCGATGCTATCGCGGACTGAAGGGAGCACGCTATCTTGCAACGTTTGCGAGAGCTCTCTGACATGCGTACCAATCTCCATCAGTGCATCGATATTGTCTTCATTACGCACTGCTGAGCGTTCCACCACATCAGCGAATGATGATAATTTTTGCGTTGTGTTTTCTAAGTTTTCAAAAATAGAACGAAGCTGCTCGCGCCCCCCTGGGGTGCCGACAGCCTCTTGGAATGATTGGGCAACATCGCCAACATCTTCTGCGATGCCTTTAACGCGCTGCAACACTTGATCAATATTGACCGGCTCAACACTCGGCCGTGATAATGCATCGCCCGATTGAACTTTTTGCAGCAGCGGATCACCCGGAATAATTTCTATAAATTTTGGTCCGAGAAGACCATCTTGACGGACAACTGGATAGGCATTGCTATAAAGTGCATACTCTTTGAGCACCATAACTTTCGCCTGAGCCCGCATGTCTTCCTCATGAGTGCCAGGAATGAGTTTGACATCATCAACCCAACCAACCTTCACGCCGGCGATTTTTACATCAGCCTTACGCGACAATCCAGATATATCTTTAAAGTAGACGGTATAGTCATTGTACTTAGCATAATCAAATCGGAATGCACCGATCTTGAAACCCATGTAGGCAAAAATACCTAGGGCAATCAAAACGAATATACCAACACGCGTTTCTATTTTACCTTGCAAGGTAATTCCTTTTCATCACAACCAGTAGACTTTTCTTATCTGCACTTGGGTTTGTGCCGCACCTTCACCATCTTGTTGAATTCGTTCAACAATCGCATAAAGGCGTTGCGTAACCGAATCAACTGTTGCATGCACCACGATAGAAAATACGCGTGGATCAAATGTGGTGCCCAACACTGATTCTATACCCGATGGCAAGCTCTGCAACTCTTTTTGATAAAGCGGTTGGAGCAGTTGTTTCCAATCTGCTTTCCAGTTCGCAGTTTTTTTGAATTGCTTCAATACTGTCTCTACCATTTTTTCCCTTTGCTCGCGGTCACCTGATTCTGCCCGTTTTAACTCAAGAAGTCCAGCAAGCGAGTCGGAAAAGACCCACGGGTCAATCGTATACTTTTGTGTATAGAGCGTAAAGATATCATTCAGATAAAGTGGCCGGGCCTCTTTGTTACCGCCTTTATTCGTGTCGATTGATGGCGGTTCATAAAAAATTTTATCACTAAAAATTATAAATCCGGGCACCACGAGCAGCTCGGTTACATCATTCAGCTGATACACGCGTTTTTTCAAATAATTTTCGACATTCTCAAATAATTCTTTGCCACCCATCTGCTTTTCGATACGTCCGCACATATCTTTTAATATCTTTCTCCATCCACCATCTTTTTGTTTCTCACCACGAAATTCTTTTTTCTCAAAATCATAAATCTGATTGAGATTAATTTTTCCATCTTCGCAGGAGACCGAGATGTTAAGTATACCATCAATTCCTTCAATCGACTCCTTCAATTTAAATTGCTGCCACCGATTGAGTGTTGGCAAAATAATTGAAGCCAAATGGCGTGAATCATCCGCCGCACCTTTTTGCGCTGCGAGATTTGGATTTGCACTGGGAACTGCTTTTGGTTTTTCTTGCTCGCCTTCTTTTTGTTTTGGCGGTGTTGCCAATTGTGCAGCAGCGATCTGCAATCCCGCAAATGCGAGCATGCGGGCTTTTTCTTGTTTACCAATAACATCGATTAGGGGAACATAACTCGTCGCGCGCGTAATAAGATAGGTCACCACCGAAACGCCCGCAGTGAGCATCAGTAGTGTGGTGATGAGTATGTATCCTGATCGGGCATGCTGCATGTTCATGATAATCCCATCCCTGTTTGTGGCGCATCTGCAACGGTGAACATAATTGGTGGTCGCTCAAACGAGCGGCGCGGACGCCGACGCGCTGATGGCCTTGGAGGCAAACCTATTGGTGATGATGATGCCATTAACCCTGGCCGGTCTGCTGGTTTCGCTTGCGCCGGTGGTTGCTGTGCTGGCGCGAATTGCATCATCGCTTGTTGCATTTGTTGCGCCTGGCTTGCTGGCAGTGGAATTGCAAAAGAGAAGGTGCGCGATTTGAGATATTGCTCATCCCAAAGATCGATCGTGAATTTTACCGCATTGGGCAAAATTGGTTTGCGCTCTTTTTCACGCTCTTCATTTTTTTTAATTTCCCAGAGTGGCACTTCTTTAAATTCTAATTTTGGTATTTCTTTTTTCGCAGGTGGCGTTTTTGGTTGTTGAAATTGTTGCGTGAGAATACCCTTAGGTTCCTTCTCCTTTTCTGGCAGCAGCGCATAAACAAATGATGTTTCCATCGATCTGACACCAGTGATCACTTCATATTCACGCACTGCGCCCGCCATGCCTTTTTCTTTATATTTTTCAAACTCAAGCTCCGTTCCTTCTTGCCGCATCAAATTAAATGCATTCGGCCGCCCAGGTTCAGGAACTAAGGTATAGACAACGCGTGCAACACACGGCTTTGGTCTTCCTGCGCGCGCACTCCAATAGACCTGCATTGGATTATTGGTAATAAAGGTAAGCATTTTTTGCTGCTGGCTTAGCGCGCCAAAAAAAAGATGGGTGATTGGTTTTTTCTCTTCTTTCTTTTCAGCTTGCTGGCCCAGCGCCATTTTTGGTGCAGGCGTTTTTTGCTTCTTCTTTTCCTGTTCTAATGCTTCTTGCACCACATCCGCTTGACAAGGAATCGTGGTCCCCAGCAAATCGCGCGTGAGCAAATAGCGCGCTAATGAAAGGCGCGAATATAATGAAATGGTATTATCGGTGCGAATGCCACCGCGATTAACTTGATAAAGAATTCCCGTCAGGCTCGAAAAAATTATTGCCGCTATTGCGGTGCCAAGAATAACTTCAATGAGAATGAATCCGCCCTTCAATCCGTCCTTCACTGCGCTTTCTCCAGTTCTGGTTTGAACACAACAAAGAGGAGCACTTCTTTTCTACCCTTACCTTCTTGCCGCCATGTTGCCGTCACTTTTTCCAAAAAGAGCGAAGGCAATTTGCTCAGTGATGATCCTTCTGGAACTCTTTTGAATTCATACATCATGGCCGTTTCTGGATTGGTAATTTTTTTCTCGAACACAAATTCTGTTGCATCTTGTTCGCGCTTGCGCTGCATCTCATCCAAAAAACTGTTCATATGCAAAATGCGATCATAGCGATCAGAATAGCGGCCAACACTGGAGCGCACGCGCATGTGCACCGCAAGGAGCGGAACAAGCATCAGGCCAACAATTGCGACAGCAATAATCGCCTCGGTCATGATAAAACCATCACGGTTTTTGAAATGCATCATAAATTTTAAACTGTGCATTAAAAGGATTAAGAACCAATCCAATCTGACGCGGTTTTTTCTCTATCCGATCTTTGGTATCTAACACATTCGCCACCACTTCCTGCGCCAACCCTTCTGGCATCACGAAGAACCAAACCTCGTGCGTTGCTCTGCCAGAGAAGCGACTCATCTCATCAAAGCCTTCGATAAAAAAATTCTTGAATGAAAATTGTTCCGACCAATTGATGCGAGCGCGAACAGATGTACTTTTTATTGGAGCAAATTCAGCTTCGCCCTCTTTGCTTTTTTGTCCGGTAGCAGCCTCAACCCATGCTTCCCGTTTGGCAAAATCAAAGGAAACTTTGTGAATCTTCGTGGTCATGATCGCACTCTTTCGTGCAAACTGCGCAAGACCATTCAGGCGCGCAAGAAATTGTTCCCGTTCATATTTTGGCTGGCGACGTTGATAGGCAGGAACAACAGCTGCCATAGCGAGCCCGAGGATCGCTATGGCAATTATGACTTCTAGTAAACCAAACCCTGGTTTATTGTTCATCCCAAACACTCATGCGGGATTTTTTGCCACCCTTTTTGCCCTCAGGCCCATTGGTGTAGAGTTCATATGGATGTTCTGCATCAGGGGTAAGCGAATACTTGTATGGATTACTCCATGGATCTTTTGGTACCGATTTCTTCTGGAGATACGGTCCTTGCCAACGGCGGGCAACATTTTCTTCTGCAGGAGCTTTGAGCAAATCTTTCAACGAACTTGGATATTGATTGGTATCAACATTAAATTCATTAATCGCATTTTGAAGACTCATCAACTCTCTACGAGCCGTATTTACTTTTGCTTTTTTGAATTGGTTCATTGCAATTGGAGCTGCAACGCCCATAATCAAACCGATGATCGCCATTGCAATCAGGATTTCAATTAATGTAAATCCGGAACGACTGTGTGTCATATCTTTATACCTTTCGTTTATTGAACGTTAATATCCATCATAGGCAATATTGTTGCCATAACAATAAAGCCAACAACTCCTGCAACGAGCACTAAGGTGACCGGTTGCAACATAGTTGTTAATTTATCAGTCAACTCTCCTGCTTCCTCTTCATAATTGCGTGCAACAAGCAGCAACATCGCATCCAACTGCCCACTATCTTCACCTGTTTGAATTAGATAGGTTGCAATGGGAGGAAATACATTCGTCTGCTTCAAATATTGCGCGATCTTACCCTGCTTGATTATTTTATCACGAGCTTCTTCTAGCGTCTGCGCCAAAATACGGTTATCAATAATCTTGACCACGATATCTAATGCTTCCGCGAGATTCACACCGCTTTCAAGCAAGATGCCGAGCGTGTAGCAAAATTGTACCACTGCATTGGTACGCGTTAGGCGATTGAGCACTGGAATGTGCAATTTTATAATATCCAAGATACGCGCACCACTGGCCGTTCTTTTCCAATAAAAAAATGCGACGCCAAAAATAACCATAAAGATTATGATAGGAATGTAGGCCGCGACCAAGAAATCTGAAATGCCCTTGAGAAGCAATGTTGCAAAAGGCAACGGTTTGCCCTGTGCTTCCACCACTTCCACCATTTGCGGCACCATGAAAACCATGAGCAACGTAACAACCGCAATGGCCATTACCAATTGCAAGATGGGCATAAAAAGTGCACCCTTAATTTTTTTGCGAATTTCTTCTTGGCGCTCGAGATAATAGCTGAGCCGTTCTAGAATCGATTCAAGTTTGCCACTTGCCTCGCCAGCCCGCACTAATTGGATATAGATCGTATCGAATACTTTTGGATATTTTCTGAGCGCATCGGCAAGCGAAGTTCCTTCTTTGATATCATCTTTAACCGTAATCAGAATAGAACGTAGACGACCTTCAAATTGTTCAGTCAATAATTCAACTGCTTGCAAAAGAGGAATGCCCGATTTGAGCAAGACGGCAAATTGTTTCGTGAATAGAATTCTATCTTTATCACTGACGCCACGCGAGATCAGACGCTGGATAAAACTTTCGCGAGCACCTTCTTGCGCCAGGGCGATGGAAATGGGAAAGAGTCCCTGTTTGCTCAAATGCTCCTTAACGGCAGCAGCCGATGAAGCATCCTGCACACCGCGCACTCGCTTTCCTTCTTTTGAAAACGCCTCATACGCATAGAGAGCCATCCGTTTTCCTTATTTTTCTGGCGCATTTCACATCTTTTGCCGGCTTGGTTGCCCAGGTGTATATCTTCATGATACGATATACTCTCGATTAGAATTTAAATGTAGCACAAAGGGGAACAATATGAAACGATCACTCCTCGCACTACTTTGCACTGCACTCGCTGTCTCATCTGTTCATAACACAGAATGTAGCTTCGAGGCAATCCAAAGTGACTTGCGTTCACCGGAGTATGTGAGCGATGTCTTGGGTGGCAATTTTGATTATTTTATTCAACTGCTAACGCATGGCAAAACAACAAACCAATCGCGCGCCTACACACGCTCAGTGGTGAAATTATTTAGCAATTTGCTCAAGGGAACTCAGTGGGTTAACGCCTATGCATTTTCTGATATGCTCACCCAACTGCCCGATCTGATCAAAGATAATTTTGTTCTCTATCGCACCAACATTATTTTACGCAACGTAGCACTCACCGATGCAGATACACTCGATCGCTTCAATGCGAGTGTGACTACCCTTCTTTACACAAAATTCAACAATGAATACGACAGCTTCCGCAAAGATCCTGCCGCATTCTTGGATGAAATTACCTATCAAATTATCGAAATTGCTGAAGAGGAAGTGACTATCGAACAATTGCGCCAAAATCTGATTCGCTTCCTTGAAATTGCAATCGGTAAATTGGTCTGGTCGCCAAAAGATGAAATCAAAACGTGGCACTCCGTTAAAAAAATTGCACTGCAACTTGCCAATTTGATGGAGAGCAACATCCTCGATGATACGAATGATCTTGATGATCTTTATTGGTCACTCATTCATCGCTATTGTTTCTTGCTCGATATCAATGCAACTGAAATGCCTGTTTCCTTCTATGAAGAAATTCAACAAGATCTTATCGCGCAGCAACCGCTCTTGGTCTCACTTGAAGAACAGGAAGAGTTCATTGAGCGTAAGGCAGAATGTTTGATCCGCACATTGGCGCGCAACAAAGCAAAGCGCTCGGCATTCGATCGCGGCATCTTGATATCTCGATAAATCCTCATACACATTAGTTCTTTTAAAAAATGCTCCACATATCGTGGGGCATTTTTTTATTATGAGTGGCGCAACGTCAATTCCACCTTAGGGAAGATTCTATTGTTTCATTACACTGTTAGGGAGTCCGTTATGAAAACAAAACTTATCCCACTCTTTGCAATGCCATTCATGATTACTGCTGCCATTTATGGCATGCACATTGTGGACGATACGCTTGTTATAGAGGGCGGCGATGATGAATATATGCTTTTCATCAGGGACGAGCCGAGATTTGCAAGCATAACCCATTTGCAATGGACCAACAGCAAATTAACATCAATCAGAAAAGATGATTTTAAATTGATGAAACACTTAAGCATCGTCGATTTGCGCTACAACAAAATCAAAACGGTTGATCTCGATGCCTTTAAACATCTTAAAGAATTAAAAATGGTCGATTTGAGTGGCAATCCATTATCAGCATCAGTAAAAGAAAAATTGAAAAGAAATCTTGGCGATAAGCTAATATTAAATTCCCCCAAGCCGGACCAACACGAACCTGTTAAAATTTCTGATGAAAGCCCAGAGGACAATCTCGATGGGGATTCTGAATGAAATTGTTTTTTGCGCTCGCAAGCATAACTTTTTCTAGCGCACTCTCGATGGATCATACTGTTGAGAACCCTAAAGAAACAATGCACGAGCTCCTCATTAACTCAGAATGGCTTGATGGTGATACCGGCAAGCTGTGCATGTATTTTAAAATCTGTAGGGGAGAAACAACAATTCAAACAGATGGCGTCATTCAGATTGCAGGATCCAAGAAACAATGTTTGTCCGTTCTACCAAGCCTCAAGCAACTCCGAAATCGAAATCCCGCCATTCCTTTTGCGTTAGTGCGCACTTTCCGCTGGATAAAGGGAAACCTCGAGAAAATTGGCCGAGATGATTTCTCGATCTTCCCTAATGTTGAAGAAATTGATCTTCACTCAAATCATATCGAGAATGTTGATCCCAATGCTTTTTGGGGTCTCAAAAAATTAAAAAAAATATGGCTCGATGATAATAAGCTATCACAAAGAAAGATCGCAGAACTCAAAAAAGATTTGGATTATCTCGAGGTTTTGGATTGCCATGGCCAGCGGACCTCAGCTGAGGAGGAGGAATCTGAACCTACACAACTTCCACAGAATTCTCTCGTGAGAATCATATCACCCTCTGCCATAAGCCGCCTCATGCGGTGGGGATTGTTTATCTAAAAATAGTTTAAAAGTCTAAACTAACGCGGCCACCAATGGTGGTGTTTTGCACCGAGCGTTTTCCATTGAATGGGATGCGGGTGAACAAACTGATTTCAGGACGAGCGCGCATATCTGGCTTGTTGTAGCCAAAATCATACCAGGCATTCACAACCATAGTGTGCATCGTGAGTTCTTCCAACCGCTCTGCTGTGTTGGCGATCGTGTTGAAGAATAATGGATCGGCGCTGGAGAATGTGTCGTCACCCTTTTTGAAATATTCATAGCCAACTTTGCATGAAAAACCTGCAAGGATTCGATAGAATTCAAAATATAATTCAAAGCGCTGAAGCAATCCAAAATCTTTATAGGCATGGGATTTTTGGAATAACAAAAGATCTGTTTGATCAAGATCCACTTTGATACGCCGCTCACGCGTGTTGCCAAAAATGTGCGTTAATTGCACATCAAGCCCACCGCGAATGTAGCGCCCGAAGGTCAAATCTAATCCGAGTCCAAAAGGAATGGCGAATGCTCCATCATTACCAAAAGGTACTGCCATTATTTTATCTTCATCCCACGGTTTTCCGGTAGGGAACATAATGCCCAAGCGCCAATTCAATCGTGCATTTTTCAAAAATGGGCGTTGCTGTGGAAAATCGCGGAACCATTCAAGCAGCAGTGTTGCATCGCCCAAACCGGTGCGTTCCCAGCCACCCAACTCAAGGCCTTTGCCAAGTGTGCAGGCAACCTTAAAAATGTCGTCCGTCAAACATTGGCGCGTTAAAATATCTTGTGGATTATCAGAAATTTCTGTCTGATCAACCCACAACACATCTTTTAACTTCATCGAAAATGCAGGTAGATAGATCCCTATCGACCAATCGTTGGCGAAAAAGAATCGTGCAGAAAATGCTGCAGCTGCGCGCAAATCCAAATCACCATGCACGCAAAAGTGGCCCCGCACGCCATTATCATCAACATTTAATTTTTCACGGAATTGTCCAATCGAAGTACCCACGCAAAAACCATCGAGCATGGCCAAAGCATTTTGCTCTGGTTGCCAGATGCGCAATGCATTAACCTCACACCCTTCAGCATTGAATGCTCTTGTGTTAATCCCTGTTTCTGCAAACAGAGCCCACTGTGTGCGATAGCGATTCGTGTAGGATGGGCGAATAAGTGGATCGTATGGACTTAAGAGATTCATGCCGCTCGCCATCCCAGCAGAGAAAATAAGCCCTGCTAAAAGGACACGAACTTGTTTTGTCGATATGTGTATCATGTACTATTTCCCAGGATTTATTCATTAATTCGCAAACCAAAATCACCGGCAATGGTATAACCTCCCGATGCAGTATCACGCACCAAGGAATTGATTGCCTGACCAGTTCCAAAAGGAGCGGATACTTGGCCTGAAGGCAATCTGAACTTCGCCAAACTCACTCCCGTTCGCAACTCAACCGGCAATATTTTCACATTCGGGCCTACAGGACCATTTTGAGAACGAGCATGCATGTAGAGCGCACCATCCGTTGCAAATTCACTGCGAAACTCTCCAAGATTTGCAAGGAATGCTGGTTCTGCATCGAAAAATAAATCTGATATGCGTTCCACCGTGTTATCATCAATCACCGTACCAGTCACTTGCGCAATTGAGAATCGGTGAATTCGCGCACGATCAAGACCGCGATAGGAATCCAAGATGTAGCACATGCCACCATTTGCCACACGTGCTAAATCAGTATCGAATCCCGTTTGAGTGATTGGAATAATGCGCCGCGCAACGCCAACACCAAATGGCAATGGAACTGGGGTCCACTGCGCATCGGCAACTGAACCGGCTGTTTGTATGTTCGCGCCATTACCAATGCGAAACAACCCTTCGCTGCCGCCGAGCAATCCTAATTTCTCTGAAACAACGAGATCATGCAACACGCCATTGGTGTTGCCAAAATTTATGGGAGTCGCGAGAGTGACAGCACTCAACACGCCAAGTCCCGGAGTTCCCTGACTCAGATCGATACGATCGAGAGATTTATCGGAAAGCACATATAAAAATGATGGCGCATCATACAGAATTTTGCGCACATTTTTATAGTTGCCAATTTGCTTGAAAGACATGTCGTCAGTGAGCCCTTCAAAATTCTCACCAAGCTCAGACAAGTTTGTGGCCCATCCGCTGCCATCAGGCCGCGAAAGAATGGCAAGACCACTTTCTCCGCCGACAAAAAGCCACCCATTATCACCAGACTCTCCGATTGCTGCAGCAGTTAATGGACTAATGTTGGTTAATTGTCCGCCAGATACACTCACGACTTTCACCGGAGGAGCACCAATAAAGTTTTGCGTGATTGCACCATCAGTGAATTCAGCCATGTTGGTACTATATTGAGCGCCCATAGTTGGAACAACTGCATTAATTTGTCTGTGTCCACTTTCTATGAGGGTGACGGTATCATTTCCCGTTGCTAATAATAATGAGGTTCCAAAAATGCCGGGCGAATTAAACGGCAGATTCACAAGCGTTAGAAGTCCCGCCTCATTTTGTGGAAATTGTTGCGCGAGTATTTCCACCAACGGCGCACTCAAATTTGGATCGCCCAATGCAAAATCAGTGCGCTTCAAGATTGTGTTCGTGCCGCCGGTGTTGGGCGCCATCACAATAAATTGTCCGGTCGAGGGATCGAGAAAGGCGCCGGGAACACTATCAATGCCCGTTGCCGCCTCATTCATGGTGGTGATTGCGCGCTGCCAATTTGTCCACGCTTTAATTGCACCATTTTCATCAAAAATTGCTTGGGAATAATAGACACCCGGCTGATAGCCTGCAGCCGCTGTTGCAACAGTTGCAAACACCGTATCGCGCCAAACAAACATGTCGGCGATGTTTCCTGCAGCAAGTGGACCACCGCCAACGATTGCGACTGAATCTGTTTGCAATGTGGCATCGGCAGGAACTGTTGCCGGTGTTTGAAATCCGCGACCATTGAATTGTCCATTCGTGCCAAAAAAGTCTGTTGGCGCTGTTCCTTTTTTCGCAAGCGTGCCATTCAACGCATCATTATCACTCATAGAAATAATCGGTAGCGCAAACACGTTTTTTTGCGTTGCTGCTGGCGCGCCCACATTCCCTTGCACAATCAGATAATGCACACCAGTGCTCGTGAACATGCCACGCACTTTTTGAATTGAAACTTGTGAAGCAGAACCGGTTGCACCAACGATGCTGTTCAAACCAGAAAATACTGATGCGGGAGCAAAAGAATCGAGAACTAATTTTGACGTGCGGCGAAACACACCGAAGGCATTCACAATCGGATGACCCTCTGCATCAAGATCAAGCGCGAAGTGCCCAACCACAACCGCAATCGCTCCATCAGTGGCGCCTGCGCCCGCAGTTGTTTGCAGACCAATAAAGAGACGTTCTAAACTAAAATCCCAATACATATCAACCACTTGTCCGAGGCTTGTCAGAGGACCATTGATGGCAATTAATGGTGATGTAATGTCCAGTGGATAGGCAATCCCTCCCGATCCCACGACGCCTGATTGTGCTTGAATATCACCAAAGAAAGCAGTTTGATCTGGACCAACCGTGCCAAGCACCACCAGCGCGATGCCACTATTAGGATCACCAAACAGGCCACCATTGGGAGTGACCGCTGCAAATATTTGTGCCGATGCACCTGCCAATCCAACAATTCCATTGGTCACATTGCCAGCCGCATCTTTTATATTTTGCGCCTGCAACACTTGTTGAAGGCCAATATAGAATGTGATGAGGTCAACGCTTTTTGGATCGCCAGAGGTGACAACCGCTGGTCGTTGCATCTCGCCCTGAATATTTGATTCACCTTCAAGAAGTGTCAGGAATTTAATGCCTTGATTATATATAGGATTGGCAGCACCAGGAGTGGCGTTCAGTTTTACCACTGCAGGAGTGATGCCCAGAACGGAATTTTGTCCGCGATTCAAAACTGATAACGCATTTGTGCCGGTGGTTCCCATTGCCGTTGCATCTGCTGCAAAAAAAGTGAGCGCCCCTGCCGGAACTGGCACCCGGCCACGCGAAGAACTCAATTGCTCTTGCACATGTTTGTCTAGCAAGAACGTGAACGATTCACCCGGAACGGTGGAATTACCTGTGATGATAGTTGCTGCATGCGTGTGCGCTACGGAAAGAAGAAAAACAATAATTAATAACGATTTTTTATGCTTGAATAGCGTTGTCAGTCGTACTACTTGTGTCATAAGATATACACCCTTTTTAACTCGTGCCTCGTTGCGCAATATCTACGCTGGGCAAGCGCTTTGAAATTGGAATTAGTTTACGCAGTTTTGCAGAAAAATACACCTCCACCTTGCAAAGCATTAAATATCTGCTACCTTCGAAAATACTTAGGGGCTCATTTTTTACCACTTTCACAAGTAGTTTTCATGCATTCAAAAATCTTTTCTGCAACAACCATTGGTGTTGATGCGCATCTTGTTGATGTTGAAGTTGATGTCTCATTTGGTCTGATTAATTTTTTTATTGTTGGGTTACCAGACACCGCTATCAAAGAAAGCAGCAAGCGCATAACCACTGCGCTCAAAAATGCGGGCTTTCAACTACCGGCAAAAAAAATAACCGTCAATCTTGGTCCTGCTGACTTAAAAAAAGCAGGCATTTTGTTTGATATGCCAATTGCAGTTGGTGTGTTGCATGCAGCGAGCCATTTGGCACTTGATAAAAAATTTTTAGAAGAAACAATTTTCTTGGGTGAACTCTCGCTCGATGGCACGATCAAACCGATCAAGGGCGCACTCGCCATCGCATCAGACACTGCTAAGCTCGGCAAAAAAAGAATCATTCTGCCAAAAGAAAATGCGCAGGAAGCCGCACTCATCGAAGGTATCGAAATTATCGGTGTTGATCATTTAACAGAACTCGTTGCCTATCTCAAAGGTGAATTGCCCATCGCCGTAACGCAAACAAATTTTTCACAATTCATGCAAACAAACACAATCGCCGATATTGATTTTTCACAAGTGAAAGGTCAGCATCAGGCAAAACGTGCGTTGCAAATTGCTGCTGCGGGTCGGCACAATATTTTATTTATCGGTCCTCCAGGTTCCGGCAAAACGATGCTTGCAAAACGGTTGCAAACAATTATGCCGCGCATGAGCTTTGATGAAGTGATTGCCACAAGCAAAGTCTATTCTATTAGCGGCAAGCTGCATGGAAAACCACTTATCGTTAATCGTCCATTTCGCAATCCGCATCACAGCATTTCACAAGCAGGATTAATTGGCGGCGGAACCTATCCGCAACCAGGCGAAGTGAGCTTGAGCCACAATGGCATTTTATTTTTGGATGAATTAACTGAATTCAAACGAGACACGCTCGAAGGATTGCGCCAACCGCTTGAAAATCGGGAAGCGAATATTGCGCGTGTGCAGCAATCGGTCCGATTCCCTGCAGGATTCTTGCTCGTTGTCGCACTCAATCCTTGCCCATGCGGATTTCTTGGCGACAAAAAACGGCAATGCACCTGCTCACGCACACAAATTGGCAAATATTTGGGCAAACTCTCGGGACCACTCCTTGATCGCATCGATTTGCAAATTAATGTGCAATCAGTTGAATATGAAACTATCAAACAACAAACGACAGAAAAAAGTTCCGCACAACTATTTGATGAAGTTCAGGTTGCGCTGAGCAAACAACAAGAACGATTTGGCACCGATGCACGATTCAACAACACGATGAATCCCGATCAGATTGACCAATTATGCCCACTCACTCCCGAAGCGGAACAGTTGGTCAAGCAAGCATTCGATAAATTGCGCCTGAGTATGCGCGGGTATCACAAAATTTTGAAAGTTTCTCGCACCATCGCAGATCTTGATAATAGTGACACTATCCAAGCAGGCCATGTACGCGAAGCAATAATGTATCGCTCTCTCGATCAGTACTTGGAGCAACAACGAGGGTAATTATGAAAAAACAGATTTTATTCGCTGCACTTTTTTGCGCAGCACAGACATTCGGTATGGATGTGGTGCCTGTCGCTAAGCCCAGAGCCAAACAGCTTGCTGCAACCCACGCACAACCAAACGTGATCTTGCCACTCAAAAGACTCGCCGCAATAGCGTGTATGGAAAATCCTGGTAGCTGGGCGAAACTGAAACAAATGATGAATTCTCAGGCCGAAGTAGCTAAATTGGACAAATCGGGCCGTCCCGACGTGCGCTTGGATGAATCACTCTTTCCCGATGCGCATAGGGCCGATTATACACAAATGCTCTATGGACACGCAGGCGAAGTAACGTGTCTCGCATGTGATCCACACGATAAAAAAGTGCTCGCTTCCGGATCAGCAGATGGCACTATCAGATTCTGGGATATAACAACGAAAAAGTGCTTGCGCACCATTCGCACCATTCCGAAACACGATTGCATTGCCTTCAATCAAAGCAAGCAAGGAGAACTTGTATCGGCATCAGGAAATAACATTATAAGGTGGAACACAAATACTGGCCATCAAATCGGCGACCCTATTAAGGCTCCCTGGGTTGAGCGTGTGATATCCAACCCACATGACCACAGGCAATGGGCCTCAGGATCACTCAGAACCGCATTTGTCTATCTCTGGGACTTAGAAACGAGAGAAAAGCACCGGTTTGGAAATAGGGAAGATGGCAAGGTTTCTGCACTGGACTTTGATCGAGGCACACCGAATCGGCTTATCGTCGCAAGCAATGGTCAAACAAGCGCCATCAGATTCTGGGATACTGCAACGGGGGAGAATACCCATGAAATTATCATTAACCATATACGTCCAGATTGGCATCCTGTTTTTTCCCTGAAATGCATCAAGCCAGCACAATTTGTCATAGGGTCTATGGAGGATAATTTTATCGAATTCTGGGATACTACCAGAAAAGAAAGAATTCGCGCCCTTAATGCAATAGGCACCAAGCATGCACGGCAGCTTGCATGGAACGAAATAAACCCAACACAAATCGCTTCCACAGATTGCAAAAATTCCATTCAGGTCTGGGATACAGAAACAGGAGACGCCAGTCTCACTATTCAAGAATTAACTGGAATCCATATTCGTTCACTGGAGCTCTGCGCAGGTCATCAGCTTGCCGCGGGATTGAATGATCACAACATTCACCTCTGGAAAATTGTTCGCCTAAGCCCTGTCGCAGCCGCCCTAAAGGCATATATGCAAACTCGCAATACATTCTCAGCAGATTGTGAAGCCGAAATACGTAAGGGCCTTGAGGCGCTTGCTAAGAATGATGGCATCAAACGCTGGAGGGATATTTTTCAGAGTCCTGCTGCAGCAACCTATAGACATGGCGATACATTCCCAGCACATTTGGAAGCAGAGCTTGAGGCGCTTTCTTATGAAGAAAGACAATGTGTGCTTAAGGAATGGGCTGCGAAATTCTATCCATAAAACAAACAATCAATCGCGTTGCAGCCTCACTGATCACAGCGCGATTGCTATTTAGAAGAATAAAAAATTGACGAGTGCATCCGCAAAAAGATTTTGATACACTTCCTGGCGATAGAAAAGAAATCTTTAATTGTAGGATGTGAAAATAATGAAGTTCATTTTAGGCGCTGCACTTTTTTTTACTGCAACCACATTCTGTATGGATGCAGATAAACTCCATCTCGTGCTGAAACTGAAAGAGCGCGAAAAAGCTGCAACCAACGCTGATCCCGATCCTATGGTTCTCACCGGACACACCGGTGTTGTCCTATCTCTAGATTATAATAAGCAGCATCTCAATCAACTCGCATCAGGCTCTTTCGATAAGACTATCAAGTTCTGGGATAGTGAGACGGGCGAGTGCACTGCCACATTCGATGCAGGCACAGCCATCAATACTCTTAAGTTTAGTCCGAATGGAGAAGAGCTAGCTGCTGGTGGACAAGATGGGAGTGTCCAACTGTGGAATGTTGAAACAGGGCAAAAGCGCACCCTGAAATATGAGGATTACTTTGATAGAGAAAAGTTGGCGGTAACATGTCTTGCATATAGACTCGGCACATCCCATCTTTTTTCTGGATCTGCAGATGCAGATGTCACAGAATGGAACACAAAAACTGGTGAATGGCGTGGCGTGCTTGGAACCGGTGATGGATATCCGGTTAATTCCCTGTTATTCGATCCGAATCACCCGAACATATTCGTGTATGCATCATCAAAGATCCATCGTTGGGCTTTCAATGGGACATATAACCCAGATATAAAAGACTTCCCTATACCAGGATATAACGGGCCCATTGCGTGCTGCAGCTTGGATACCCATGATGCCTCTGACAACGCCCCTGATCTCGCTTTAGGCACATACAACCGAGGGGTTACTGTGATGAATTCAGCAGATGGAACTATCCGTCGCACATTTGGAACAACACCCAATATTGTTGCGTTGGCCTATGATAGCACCGGGCAACAACTCGCCACTGCATCACCCAGCAATATTGCCCACGTTGAAGTTTTTAATCCTAAAACGGGACAACTCTTATGGGATCTCGGACTCTGGCAGGACGGGGGCGTTTATTGCATAGGATTTAATCCAAATAACCCACAGCAACTTGCCGCCGGATTGAGAAGCGCTAAGATTTTTGTTTGGACACTCAAAAATTCTGAAGATAAAAAGTAACAATCTGCAAACTACCTGTGCTAGCATCAAATGCGAAAAGAAAATACATCGTCTCACAAAAAAGGAATTGAACTATGTGTTTTTCTGCAACTGCAAGCTTTGCTGCCAGCGCTAGCCTTTCGGTGATCGGCATCATTTCGGTGATGCGTGCGCATAAAAACAAAAACCTACTGCCCTTTGCTGCGATCCCTCTTTTGTTTGCAATCCAGCAAGCAACTGAAGGAATTGTGTGGCTTTCTTTCACGCATGAATCCCTCGCGCCCTATCAAGCTTTTGCGGCATACACCTTCTTATTTTTTGCAAGCTTCTTGTGGCCCATTTGGTCATCATTTGCCGTATATCGTATGGAGCCGAATGCAAAGCGAAAAGAATGGCTCAAAAAATTAATCCCTTTTGGTGCACTGGTTGGCTGCGCAACCTTTGGCACAATACTGATCAAGGGAGTGAGCACCGAAATGCTTTCTTGCCATATTGCCTATAACATACCATTCCCGAGCCAGCTACAATTGCTTGGCTTGGTGGCTTATATGTTTGCGACCATGGCGCCTCTACTGTTATCCACCGTTCCATTCGTGCCCCTGCTCGGGCTCTTCATCGCGGTGGCTTATGCCGTTAGTTTTTTCTTCTACTATGCATCTCTCGGTTCTGTGTGGTGCTTTTTTGCGGCACTTTTGAGCAGCATTATTCTGCTGATAGTTGTTAAAAAAAGGTAAATTCTGGTCTTTTCCCCTGTACCCCTGGTATTTTAGAAATAGCTAGGGCTAAAAATTAAGGGGATCGTATGAAAAAATTAGCAATTGTAGCTTTGTGCGCTGCTGGCGCATTGAGCTGTTTTTTTGTTTATAAAAAAGCGTTTGCTCAAGGAATTCAAGTAGTAGATTACAATGAGTATATGGCACAACAAAAACAGGCCGCGGTGGCGCAAGAACGGGCAGTGCAAAATCTGTTTATTAACTTTCAAAATTCAACACCTGTTGCCCAAACGGTAACATTACGGCTTGCAAATGGAACAACTATGAACACCACTGTCCCTTCTTATAACCCTCAAAAAGTGAATCTCCCTCAAGGAGCCCAGGTTGTCCAATTTTCAGCGACGGCTTTTGGTTGGCCAGTCGTTCTACCCGTTGATTCTGATCTGCTGGGTAAAAACCTAAGCGTCTCAATCTGGCCAATGACGTACGCACACGCAGAGGACGCTCCTATTGGGGCGATAATATTGGGTGTAGAGGACGTACTAACAGCCAGAAGCAACGCGCCGGGTCTACAATATGGCCAAGCTGATCTCGTTCGCGCGGGAGAAGCTGTCCCACGATCATCCGCACCAATAGCCGCAGCGCCAACTCCAGCACCAGCACCGGCACCTATAATGACGGCACCTATGCCAGCAGCTATAACAGCACCACCTACATTCGGAGCAATCGGCGGTCTTTCGCGATAAACCAAACACAGGATGAACAACTTGATTTATAGCATCGGAATTGACTCAGTCGATATTATACGTTTCTTAGATTTTTCAGCGCTCGGGCATCGCCAGCTCGAGCGCATCTTTTCACCCGAAGAGATCCGCTACTGCCGAAGTGCAGTTCTCGCTCAACAGCAAGCCGAACGTTTCGCCGTGCGATTTGCGGCCCGCGAAGCATTCTGGAAAGCGCTCTGCGCCTATGAAGGCTATCACACAATCCCATTTTTCACCTTCTGCAAAAGCATCACCATCACACATTTGATGAACGGTGCACCAACAATGCAAATCAATTGGCACCTACTGCAACAGTACCTGCCACACCATTTCTGTCCCACCTTTACCATTCATCTTTCACTCACGCACACAAAAACAACTGCAAGTGCATTTGTGATTTTAAGCGATTAGATTGACATCAAAAATTGCCCTTACTATGTTTTTACCGTTAGATTCCCCTTTCAAAAAAAAAGAGAACTGCGATGAAAGCATATTTTTTTTCTCTGCTATTGTTGCTCCCGTTCAATCTGCCCGCAGCAACAACTATTCTGGCATCGGTTTTTAATGCGACCTATTCTGCCCTGAATCCCTACATAGCAACCCAAACAACCAACATCATTTTGGATGTGGACATTGTGATCAACACCCCCGGCATGGTTGCCCAACCGATTCAAACGGGCGCCGGATTTAATCCTGCGACAAACTCCATAATTTTTTCATCCACCACCGGGAAAAGGGTGCTTGTTACGCAATCAACCGCGTGGAAATATGGATTCAATATGCAATTTACTGGAAATGCTTCACTGGTTACGCAGCACGGTGCAACACTGTGGGCAAACAATGCAACAATCACTATGAATGGCACCACATTTTCTCAAACTGGTCCATCATAGAAAAAGCGGAATGCTGTAATGAAAAAAAATTTTTTGCTACTTGCCTACTTTTTACTGCACATACTTCCAACTGATGCGCGAGAATTTCGCACACCAATCACACTCGCCAAACATCCCACGCACAATGCATGGTGCACAAATGAGGATAATAGTTCAACATGGGTTGTGTGGACTGGTGGATTCTTTCGCAAGGCAAGTAAGGTACTCGTCAATGAATGTGAATCTTCTGTTTCGCTCTCAGAAATAATTTTTGGTGCAACAGAATTTACTGCGCAAGATGCCTTTCCCAATAAAACGGCAAACGATCCACTCAATCCATTTTTGCAAGCAACCATTTCGCCACGTCTGAAATATATTGATCGTGGTTTAATTATAGGACTTGATGTTACTAAAAATTATAGTACCAAGTGGCGATTTGGCGCTCGATTCCAATTGCCCTATCGCAGATTCACTATGGAAAATAACTCATCACGACCAGGAAATTCGGGTCTCCTTGGCAGCCAAGATGCACAAAATCTTCTGGTTTTTTTGAATGAGACGATTGGCGGTAGCACCGTTAAAAGTTTTGCCTTTCGCTTAGATATTTTGGATAGGCTGCGCGCCGATTGCAAACAGCCGGGTCTTTCAGTGCCGTTCGTGAACTATGCCAACATTTCATTTCCCAACAATCCAGTAACGATGGCTAACCAAGATATTAATCCGCCAAATAATTTTATTCCCGCATCCGAACGAACACCAGTAACGCTGCTCAATAGCACCAATGGCACACTCCCGTTGCCACCCTATGCACTCACCGTTGCTGCAGCGCAAGCATTGCCCTGTTTGAGCAATAGCGGCCCACCCCTAGAAGATGGAGAGCGAGAGCGCTTTTGCCCCGCTCCTTCTAACTACACCTCCTTTGGCGCCAACACTGCACTTCATTCGCAGGTGTGGGTAGTACCAACGGTGGACACCACACAAGGTATCGTTGTGCGCGAAGCAGGAATTATTCGTGACAATGTTCAACAACTGCTCACCTGCATTCAAACAAGCGCCGAAGAATTATTTGAAGAGTGCGGCCTCAACTTGTGCAGCCAAACGCACAGCGGACTCGGGGACTTAGATACCGAATTATATGCGCAATGGTGTTTTACTAAACACACCTATCTTGAATTTTTGCTCGGCTTCCGCTTTCCTATAGCCGGATCAATTCACAACAGCGATATTATTTTTAATGAACCCCTCGGAAATAATGGACACACCGAAGTGCGCGCTGGCGCCCATCTGCATGTTGACGTATCGGCGCTTACGCTGAGCGCTGATGGTGCCTATTCATGGGTACTGAAAAATCAGGAACGAGTGCCGGCTGCATTTGCTGGTGCCACTATCAAAAATCTTGGTCCAGAAGCCCGTGCTGATATCTGGTGGAATTATTGTGTTGCCCATCTGGAAGCGCGCCTGCATCCGCCAATCAATGAATACCATAAAGTGGAATATGTATTCGGGTATGAATTTTATAAAAAAGATAAAGACCATATTGAATTTTGTGAAAATCAATTAACAGATTGTCTCGGAAATCTTAGCGATCTGTGCGCGCCGGTGCTCGAGCGCAACACCAATGTTACATCCAATAAAATATATATTGAACTTGATTACCGCTATACACAACCAGGCGGCATTGGCTTTGGTGTGTTTGGTGGATTCAGCCGCGTGCTAAGCGGCAACAATGTGCCTAGAGAACAAGAGTGGTATTTTGGCATTCATTTAAGAGCTTAAATTCTAACGCAGGCCAAGTATGAAAAAATATTTTATTCTTTTATTTCTCCTATCAGCATCGCTCATTCACCCCGATGGGGGCACGTTGGTCACCGATGGCTTTCATAGTAATTTAGTGCCCGACACAGAGGGCCAAACAGAACGTCTCTTTTATATTTATTTGCCCGCAGGCTATGCAACGAGTACTGAAACCTATCCCGTCGTCTATTATTTGCCCGGCCTTGGCACCTCCTTGCAACAACAAGCTATAGCCGCTGGAAATACAAACATCTTAGATGATATTATTGCAAACAATATTGTAGTTCCCATGATTGCAGTGCACATCGATTCCACCCTCATTGATGGCGTTAATCCTGACACGGGAAAAATGAGTTATTTGGGCAGCTGGTATGTTAACTCCGACTTGAACGGCCTGTGGGAAGATTATATCACCCAACAACTGATTCCCTATGTTGATGCCAACTATCGCACAAAACCCACTGTTGGTTTTCGCGGCGTTGCTGGCCAATCAATGGGCGGATATGGTGCATTCTTTTTGGGCACCAAATATCCCCAATTCTTCTCCAGTCTTATGTCAGAAAGTGGTACACCATTCTGGGCACTTGTGGATACCGATTTAGCACAACCAGGCAACCAAACTTTTTTTGTTAATAGTTCCATTTTGCCAGAGCTTCCACTATCTGGCCTACTGGATCCTAATAATGGAGATAATACCTTCAACTTATTTACCTATTCAGCGGCACTCAGTCCCGATCTTACCGGAACAAGTCTGTTCATAAGCACCTATTCCGTTGATATGCCGTTTCTGGTCAATGATGATGGCACAGTACAAACAATAACCGGCACTTTTTATGGCGCTAGTCTGACCAACGGCGCGCCACTCACATTCACTGACTCACTCATCCTCGATCAAACAGTGATCAATCGATGGATTCAGAAAGATCCCTTTTTTTTAATGGATAGCGCGATAGATACCTTATCGCAACAAACAATTTTTTTTGATGCCGGCGCAATAGAACTTGCAAACAATACTGGTGCACGAATCATCTCCGATAAATATGCGGATCTCGAAATTGATCATGAATATCTGCTCAACACAGTGGGCCATGATGATGATCTTGTGATACCCATTCTGACTGCGCGCAATCGCACTGTGTTTCAAATGATGTCTGCACACTTTGCTTCCGCAGGATTTTTTAGCGGAACTATCCGCACACGTCTTGTTGGCAATGGGTCAATCATTCTGCAAAACGGCGCCACTATGCCGATCAATAAGGGGGACATTGTTGGCATCGAAACCGCACCTGATCTTGGCGTTTCGCAAACAAACTTTACGATATCAATTGGCACCAATTCGAGTGTTATTATCGGCACCAAAACAATTCCGGGCGGCGCACTGCAGATTGGTAATTCCTATAGCAAAGCCCGCTCGACCAATCCGCCCCTTTCGAATGATCAAGTGATTGGATCAATCATTATTAATGGCAGCAAAGCATTGCTCGAAGTTGGGCTGCAAGGATTCTTAGGGTTTGCCTGCGGCATCGATGGGCAAAATCCTAATCAGCCAAATTTTTTCAGCGCAAGCGGTCTAACAAATGTTAATGCAACATTCTTTGCAATCCAACAAGGCACATTCCAGCAAGATCAAATCGCATCGGGACTAGAAACTGATGCTGCACTCTTGGGCATTGGACCAAACGCATCATTCTCATTCAGCATGGATCCGACCAAAGCAATCATGTATGGCGGCGGGAACTTAATTGCCTTTCCGGATGGATGGCGCACACATCCGCTCATCGAAACTACGCCAGGAGAATTGCTTCCGAATGGCGAGCGAGACATCATCAGTACCAACACAGGTGCCATAGACCCTTTTTATAAACAGCCAATCGCATCGCGATATTATTATTTTGATCATCGGCTCGTAGGTATTTTGGTCTCATCTGAGCAGTTGAGCGATAATCTCAATCCAACGCCTTACCAATTGTCTGATGAATCTTCGGTGCAAAATGTTTTTGATTATTTTAGCGCGGATCAATATTTAGCCGAATATTCGAAAGAGGCGGCGATTGGGGCTATCAATAACAACACGCGGATTGATTATTTAGATACGGGCACCGGAAACTTCCCCATTATCGTGCGCACCGATCAGGCAGCTCTACCAATTGGCACTAATCAACACATCGATTTTGGCAAAATTCTCCAACTAGGCGCGATCGGAATCTGGATTGAAACACTCAATGGCGAACGCACGTTGGTTCGCGTATACGATCTTGAACCAGATCAAGCTTCGCCTTCGTTCTAGACAACCATAACCAGATTGATTTTGAGGATACCTCTCGGGGTATCCTCTTTCTATTTTTGACCTTCCATTGAAATTCCAAAAGGGAAAATACTATTATAAAAAACGGAAATCATAACTTTTTTAGGGGAGAAAGGGATTATTATGAAGCTATTCAAATATGGGTTGGGATTAGCAACTCTGTGCGCTGCCTCTAGTGGCAATGCCACCATGCTCAGAATCACCAACAATACAGGTTTGCCAGTGAGAGTGGTTGCCAATGGCGAAGTAAAGAATATAACAAAAGATCCCAAACCAATCGATTGGAATATCACTGCTCCTTTCACGTATGTCTCATGGTCAGAATTTAATCGCCACGGCCAAAAGATGAGTTCATACACAACCTCAAAAGCCCAACTAACTGGATCGGGAGATTTGGGTGAATTAAGTTTGGAAAAAGGTGGAAAATTTAGATGGAAGGGGATGAAGGACGCAAGCTTGAGCAATGCCCGATTTGCGGCACGGGAAGGCCAACAAAGAAATGATTTGGCAGCCAAGGAAGGGCAAGAGCAATTGGTTGATTTCATTAAGGCTCAACCGGAAAAAGAACAAACTTGTTGGGTCCTTGCTCTCACAATTGGTGTGATAGATCCCGTTGGCATGGCAAATGCAAAAGATGTCTGTCTTAAACAAACACCTGAAAATCAAAAGCGACTCGTTCAAGCACAAATGGGAATTGTGCAAGCGAAGGCGCTCAAGAAACAACCAGCTCCTCTGCCTGCTGATCTGGAACCGATATATAGGGAAGTGATCGCTGCAAGTGAAAAAACAATGACACAGCTCCCTGCAGCGCTTAACCCACAGTATCAAAAAAGCGACGAGCATATAGGTGGGTGGACTTCCAACCCTTACGCCAACCAGACAGCGCTGAGCGCGCTACTCGGCAGTTCAGAGGGTCCTGTGGGAAAAATGAAGAGCAGCATAACGCAGCTCGTGCTTGGGATTGTTTTGACTATAATGTCTTTTGGTACCTCAACTCCAGCAACCGTGCCAATGATTGCGTTTGCAGTAGCAAATACCGTTATTAGTGCGGTAACTACTGGCGCTGAGCTGGCGGTACAGGGCATCTTATTGCAGAGACAGCAAAATTCGAAGCCGTAAAGAGAGGATAGTGCTGGAATATCCGAGCAATTACCTTGACAAAGGGCCAGAAAAGCGTACCTTGATAGCTGTATATCGCGGGGTAGAGCAGTCTGGTAGCTCGTTGGGCTCATAACCCAAAGGTCGCTGGTTCGAATCCAGCCCCCGCAACCAAGAAAGTTTAAAAGCCTCCCTTTTTCCGGGAGGCTTTTTTGCCGCCTTTTTCAGAAATGCTTTCTATGGCTCCACATATTCTTCCCCTAACCGATCTCTTGATTTTTCAAGTAGCAATACGATAATCCTGAACAGGTCAAAAATATCTGTTTTTCATGCCAGAAATGGCAGTAAGGAGATCGTATGAAAAAAAATGCACGCAAACTGTCCCTGGCACTCTGCGCCACATTGCTTTTGAATACTACTGGCGCAGGCGCAATGACATCACTTGCTCAACTTGCTACCACTGTCTCAGAATTAATACCAATTGTTACCCAAGTTATTGGAGCGGTGGCCCAAATTGGAACGATTGCAACCACTATAGCTATAGTCGCTGGTGGCGCCAATATTGATTCAGATGCGGCACAAACAGCGCTCGCAGTGTTTGGAGCTATTGGGGAAGCTACAAGTCTCAATGCGGCTGGGGATGTGTTTGCCCGCACCAAGCAACAGATGAGCGTACTCGAAGCTAATCTGCAAAATCAATCACACATTATCCCTGCCGATGCACCGACAAATGCAGAAGGAAAAAACTGGGGGAAAATCCAGCTTCCTCCCGTTGATGGAAGCACCATGATTCAGTTCCCTAAGATCACAAGCGGAAGCCGCGCAGGACAAGAAAACAAAATTGTCGTTCAACTCACTAAAGTTTCACGACAAGAAAAAAATGCTATGAAAAACATCAAACCAGTAATCCAAACCTCGGAAGGTGCTGCCGCAACAACTACGATTCCTATCAACTTGAATTATAAAGTCACCTTCTATGCTGTGATGCAAACGGCTAACGGCCAAGGCTATGAACTTGGCAGCATGATCCTCAGCGCATTGCCAAACAATGGTACACTCTATTGCTTCGTTCAACCAAATGGCGAATTGAAGATCCTGAGCAGAACGCAAAACATGAACACCTTCACTTCTATACCATCACAATTCTCAGCGCAAGAATGGCAAAATCGCACTGCACGCAGCACAGTTCAAGGAAGAATAGAAACCATTAAAGCTGCTGGCCCGGCTGCAGTCGCTGCGTAACCCACAAACATAGTTTCTCTGCAAAAAGAAAGAGCCGCTCGAATCTGAGCGGCTCTTTTTCTGTTAAACATTTCTAGATCATTTATGAATAAAAACGAACTTTCGGTTCGAGCCCAGGAGTGTAGCTTCGTGTATTATATTTTTCATCGCAGAAATATGGGCGCAGCATGGCAACTTGAACTGGCCGCAAGGTGATCATTTGCGATTCATCTCGATTCTTTTTTGGATCCCAAACAAGCGCCCGAACCTGCACTCCCACATTGGAAGAACTTTTTAGAATCGCATCGCGCAAATCATTCCAGGCAACCATTCCCATCTGATCCATTTCTTTATAGCGCCACAAAAATGATGCTTTGCGCCGTGTATAAAAATTTTCTTTAATATCTTTGATAGTGGCATAGGCAAAATGAGTGATATAACTCACGATGGTGCTTTTGCCCATACTAAAAACCATAATGCTTTTTGTGTTATCCAGACGAGGATCAATATAATCAAGCATCTGCTGTTGGGACCAGGGAGAAATCATTTCTTCTAAAAATTCACGCGCCACAGTGTCCCACGGTTTTTCGCCACGATCGCGGCTACCGCCACCCGCACAAAATGTTCCTGCATCCTTCCCACTTGCCTCACGGCCAAGCAGCACATATTTCTTTGTTGAATGTCCCTGCTTGAGTTCAAAAACTGGCAGCAAAAAACCGGCATCAAAACGGACCGATTTCAGCGACTGGTGATTCTGAACGGCACCTAGGTGGGAGCCGAGAATTAGTAGCACTGCTAATGCAGATCTATATGTTGGAGAATATCGGACAATATTTGGCAACATGTTCATGAGAGAACCCCCATTCTTCTAATGATCTACGCACTTTCACTCTACCACGTTTAATCCTGACACAAAAGACCCCTCAAAATATAGGGATCCAGACCCTTAATCCAAAAATTCCCTGGCTCGATCAAGAGCCAACTTGGCATTATTAAACGTGAGTCTACTTTTGGCCTGTTCATAAGGCAACCAGGCAAAATCGATGTGCTCATGAGAAAGTTGAACTTTCATGGTGCTGCTCGGGCCAACGAAAAAGGTCACCACTTTGTGTGCAGGCTCACCCCGTTGTGTGATGTAATCATAGGAAAACGTGGTTTCAAATCCGGGCATAATATTCGATTCCAACCCCGCTTCTTCCTTCAGCTCACGCAGAGCCGCCTGCTGCTTGCTTTCGCCCGCTTCGATTTTACCTTTAACAAAATCCCAGTGGCCGTGCGGATAGCACAAAACGAGGTACAAACGCTCATCGCCTTCGCCATAAAAAATTACGATCCCGGCAGAAAAAACTTCTTTAGCCATTGTTCATCCTAAGAAATAAACATCAATGCGACAGGCATGCCGCGACCGATACAACACATACGCTAGCAAACCACAGAGCGGCGCAATCCACAACCAAAATCCCGCACCCTGGAGCATCCAAAGCGCAATCGGGCTCGTTGATGCTGCCAAAATTTTTTCTACCCCAAAATAAATACCCGCAACCGGAACTGCACACACAATGAGCTGCATGGCATACAATAATAAAAAGCGCGTGATGTTGCGCAGATATAAATTAAAGTTAAAGTGTTTCTGCAGGAAATAGAAAAGAAGAATTGTTTGCACGCCCGCTGCCAAACTAGTTGCCAGCGCAATGCCAACCGCATGGTAGCGAGTCATGAATAACCAATTGAGGACAATATTGAGCAGCGTCCCAATGATAGCCACCACTCCCGGCAATTTTGTTTCATGGAGCGCGTAATAAACATTACGAAGCACTTTATTAAGCGCAGAAAAACAAAGCCCGAGTAAGAAGGCATTCAAAATTAATCCCGCCTCACGGACTTGGACAATCGTAAACTTTTTGCCGAGAAAGAGTGTGTAGAAAATTTTTTCAGAAAAGAATGCCATCACGATGCCCACCGGAATCATCACCCACAAAACAAACTTGGTCGATTCAAGGAGATAAAAACTCAACCGCTTTGGCCTGTGCGATCCAACGCGAGAAAAGTGGGGCAATAAAATGGTGGAAAATGCGGACGCAAAAACGCCGAGCGGTATTCCCATAAAGCGATTGGCATAATAGATCAGCGCGATCGATCCTGCCGGTAAATATGATGCAAAACTGGTATCAACAAACAACCCAATTTCCTCTGCACTCACACTCGGCAATGCAATGGCAAATTTAACGAGCACGCGCCAGAAACGGGACCGCTCCCCTTCAATATTGGCTGAAAATCCAAATCCAAGTTTTTTATAGGCAATCAGATGCATCACAAATTGCGCGAGTCCTGCGAACAAAATAAAAAAGCAAAGCCATTCAACAGGCAATCCAAATTTTAGGCAGGTGAGCAATGCGCCAATGAAAACAACATTCAATAATACGGGTCCGAAAGCTGGCACAAAAAACTGGCCAATCGATTGCAAAGCGCCCGCAAGCAAAGCGCTGCTCGAGATGAATAAAATGAATGGCATCAAAATGCGCAAATAAGGCACAGCAGATAAAATTTGTTCTTCTGAAAATCCAGGAACGATCATGCGCAACACAAACTCGGCATAGAACATTACTAGGCCACACAAGAGCAACAAGATCCCTTCGAACACCAAAAAGCCGAGCGTGATCAATCGATTGACTGCTGCGCGCCCTTCATCTTTGCCCGCCTGAACAATGGTGGGAATAAATGCGGCAGATAGCGCACCTTCGGCAAAAACTTTACGGAGTGAGTTAGGTATTTTATATGCTGTTAAAAAAACGTCGCCAACGGCGGTGGCTCCCAAATAACGAACCGTGAGCATCTCGCGAATAATTCCCAGGATTCGACTGAGCATGGTTGCGCCACTGACTTGCGCTGTCTTTTGGAGAATGGTTTTTTTTGTGAACATGTTTTACCCAAGATGTATAAATTCACGGTTGTGGCAATTTAGTATAGAAAAAGTTGATCAAAGCACAACCAGAGCCCCCTGTTCCAGGGAAAATCTCTGCTGCATCGATTCGGCAACATAGCTATCATGGGTACTAATAATAACACCCATATTCGATTGCCGCTGCAGCTCAAGAAGAAAGCGCACGATGTTCCGCCCTGTTTCTTTGTCTAAATTGCCAGTCAACTCATCGGCAAGCAGAAAGGCTGGTTGATTAAAAAGCGCACGCGCAAGCGCCACCCGCTGCTGCTGGCCACCAGAGAGCGCGGATGGTTTTTTTTCCGCATGGTCAGCAAGACCAACCGCCTCTAATAATTCAAGCGCCCGAGGCCGCGCGGCGAACAATGAGGATCCCATAATCAAGCCAGGGGTCATCACATTTTCGGCAACGGATAATTCTCGAATGAGATAGGGCTGCTGAAAAACATGACCAATTGATTGATTCAAAAAATGAGTTCGGGCAGCGGAAGAAAAATGAGCAATATTTTTATCATTAAACAGCACTGCCCCAGAAGATGGCTTATCAAATCCGGAGAGCAGATGCATGAGGGTTGATTTACCGGTTCCAGAGACGCCCGATATCGCATAGGTTTTGCCCTGTTCGAAAATAATCGATATGCCACGCAAAACTTCCTGACCACCAAAATGTTTCGTCAATTTGTCCGTCTGAATCGTTGCTACCATATAATTTATCCTTCATTCGAACGCGCCAGTCGTTCGTTTGCCTTAAATGTCCCTGGCAGATGCATAAATTAACTTTTGTGAGTATTACACATCGCAATCGCCCTGGCCAAAACATTTTCACTTCACTCAATAAGCCGATCGTTGTTTTTTGAACCCACGGGCCCGTAAACTGTTCAGTAGACATAGGCTTACTCAAGTCGACTGTCTTGATCAGAGCTTAAAAATCGTAGGGGGGAACGCGATGAAGCAGCTGCTAAATCAAAACATGCAAGAAACGATCCCGGAAGTACTTCCAGTCATCCCGACAATGGATGTTGTAGTATTTCCACATATGATCGTACCACTTCTTGTGATGGATGAGAAAATAATCAACGGTATCAACAACCAAGCCCAAGAATCAAAAATGGTTCTTTTGCTTGCTGCAAAAAACCATATTGATCCGCAAGGTGCTATCGGCACCGGAGATTTATACAGTGTCGGCACCGTTGCCACAATCATGCGCTTGATTAAAATTCCAGAAGGAGGAATTAAAATCTTGGTGCAGGGTGTGTGCAAAGCGCGGGTGCGTAATATCTTAGCCGAGCAGGATATGCTCCATGCACATGTGGAAAAATTAGAACATGAGCCAGTTGATCCAGACACCTTGGTTCCGCAAGTGCGCAGCATCAAAACAATCGCTGAAAAAATGGCAAGCTCTGGCCATTCATTCAGCCCCGATTTCCATCTCATACTATCAAAAATGCATGATGCTGATAAAATCGCGGATTTTATTCTTTCCCATCTTAATTTGACTGTTGAGCAGGCGCAAAACTTGCTCGAAGCAGAAACGAAACAGGATTTTCTCGAGCAGATCTATAGCTGCTTGAATAAAGAAATCGAAGTTGCGCAAATTCAGGAAAAGATTATCAGCAGCGCACGTGAATCGATGAATCAATCTCAGAAAGAATTCTATTTGCGCGAACAACTCAAGGCGATCAAACGTGAACTTGGTGATGATGATGGGCAGGACATCGATGAAATGCGCCTGAAGCTTGAATCTCTGGCAGTCAGCCCTGAGATCAAAGAAGAGATCACCCGCCAGATCAATCGCCTAGAACGCACCTCTGCAGAATCTCTCGAGGCCACCGTTGCACGTAATTATCTTGAATGGGTATTTGCGCTCCCATGGGGCAAGGACACAGTGGATAACCTTGATCTTGAACATGCGAAAAAAGTGTTGGCCGAAGATCATTATGGATTAAAAGAAATTAAGGATCGCATTCTTGATTTCATCTCGATACGAAAACTCAAACAGGATGGGCATTCACCGATCTTGTGCTTCGTGGGCCCTCCAGGAACGGGGAAGACATCGTTGGGCAAATCGATTGCAAAAAGTTTGGGACGTGAATATGCGCGTATTTCACTTGGTGGCGTGAAAGACGAAGCTGAAATTCGAGGCCACCGAAGAACCTACGTTGGGGCAATGCCTGGTCGGTTCATCCAAGCATTGCGAAAAGCCGGATCATCAAATCCAGTCTTAATCATCGACGAACTTGATAAGATTGGATCTGATTTTCGCGGCGACCCATCAGCAGCCATGCTTGAGGTTCTCGATCCGCAACAAAACGCAACATTCTATGACAATTATCTCGGGCTCCCATTCGATCTTTCAAAAGTAATGTTCATCGCGACAGCAAACAGCTTGGATACTATCTCTGAACCATTACGCGATCGCATGGAAATTATTCCACTCTCTGGCTACACGATGGAAGAGAAGTTGCACATTTGCAAAGGGCACCTTCTTGATCGTGGCATGCAGGAAACGGGATTGAAACCTGATCAGATGAAATTCACTGATGATGTGTTGAAAGATTTGATCATGAGCTACACCCGCGAATCGGGCGTGCGTCAGTTGGAACGGCTTGTGAAAAAACTCTGCTCAAAAGCAGCACGGCAATTAGTGGAAACAAATAAAGTTCCGGTGTTCACCACACAAAACATCGATCAATATCTTGGGCCACGGAAATTTGTGGAAGAGGAATACAATAAAGAAAATCGTGTGGGAATCGCAAACGGTCTTGCCTGGACATCATATGGCGGCGAGATGATCAAGATTGAAGCGGTCCTCATGCCGGGTAAAGGAAAACTGACTCTCACTGGCCAACTTGGCGATGTGATGAAAGAATCGGCGCAAGCAGCATTGAGTTATGCACGCGCGCACTCACAAGAATTTGGCATCAAAGATGGTGCGTTCACTGAGCATGATTTGCACATCCACTGCCCTGCAGGCGCAATTCCAAAAGATGGTCCATCTGCCGGAATCACGATGCTAACTGCAATGCTTTCCGCACTCACCAATCGTCCGATCAACGCGCAATATGCGATGACTGGCGAATTGAATTTGTGTGGCGAAGTGATGGCAATTGGCGGCGTGAAGGAAAAAATATTGGCAGCGAAACGAAACAAACTGCCACATGTTATTTTCCCACTCAAAAACAAGAGCGACCTAATCGGCATCGAAGATGTGGCGGAAGGAATCAATGTTATTTGGGTTGAACATGCAGATGAAGTTCTCAAATTGGTGTTGAACTTCAAACGCAAAGCATAGAGGTCAGTTCGTGAAGAAAAAAGTATTGGTAATCGGCAGCACGATGCAGGATATTTTTATGTATAGTGCGCCCAAAGCGTATGGCATAGAATGCATCACGCACAAGAAGAGCCAATACCTTGCCTTCAAAGAAGGATCGAAAGTCGAACTGAAAAAAGTTGACTATCAACTTGGCGGCGGTGCTGCAAATAGCGCCGCCGCTTTTTCTAAACTTGGCTATGATAGCTTTGTGATCAGCAAGGTGGGAACCGATCAAGAAGGTTTAGCCGCAAAGGCAGCACTCAAAAAATTAGGCATCGAAACGCAATTGATGAGCACAAGCAAAAATGCCCGGACGGGAACTTCATATATTCTGCCGTGTGCGAGTGGCAACCATGCCATCCTTGTCCATCGTGGCGCAAATTTGACCCTTACCAAAAAAGATCTGCATCTCGATCAGCTTGCCAAATTCGATCTCGTGCATATCACTTCCCTGAGTGGTGACACTTCTTCGTTGCTGCCTATTATCGCCCGCGCGGCAAAAAAACATAATCTCTTTGTTGCGTGCAATCCCGGAAGCAGCCAACTGACGGTGAACGTGCAGGCGCTGAAAGATTCGCTGCGCTTTATCGATGTCTTAATTTGCAATCAATTTGAAGCGAAGCTCCTTTTTGCGCTGATCAAACCCAAGGCGAGATTTAGCGAAAAGAGCTATCTGAAAACAATCTGCGCATTCGGGCCCAAAGTTGTGGCAGTCACTTGCGGCAAGCATGGTGTTTATGCAACTGATGGGAAAAAAATTTATTTCCAGGCAATTATTCCAATGAAGGTTGTCAGCACTGTGGGGGCTGGTGATGCATTCTCCTCTACCTTCGTTGCTTATCTGGCGGATGGCCACCCAGTGAAAGTTGCCCTGCTAGCTGGCTCGACTCAAAGTGCCTATGTGTTGAAAAAAATTGGCGCAACCGAAGGGCTACTCGATCGAGCAGCATTGAAAAAAAAGATCTAATTAGAAAAAGCCCCCGAGAGATTATCCCGAGGGCATTGTTCTATCGAATGAAATTTAATGCGAATTAAAATACCACGTTGTTCCAATAGGTTGCATTTGAAACGGCTGCAGCACCAGTTTTGATGAGTGAAGCTGGAACACCAGAAAAACCAGTCCCATCTGCGAATGATGAATTGGCAAGCGCAAGCGTAGGGTTTGAAAATCCAAAGTCTCTATTCCTTTCGCTACAACAATTAATTATCTGAACGTGAGTACTCGTAATAAAAAATCCACTAAGACAATCCTGCGCAATACAATGATCCACAATTATTGGGGAGCTGAGTGTTTGATCGAAAACTGTAATGCCAAGCTTTTGGCCAGTGCATCCAGTAACCACTACATTACTTGGAGATGGGGTTCCTCCCCCTGGTCCTACCTCCACTCCATAAGAACCAGCGCCGCCTGATCCTACAAATACGCAATCTCTTACAGCAACATTATTGACCAGCACACCGGCATTATTTGTGAATACTAGAATGCCCGGTCCCGCGGAATCCAATATGTCACAACGATGAATTGACACATTGTTTAGGTTACCTGAGGTGGCTGCCTGCAATAATATCCCAAAGCTCGGCTGCGATATCACACAATCTCTTATTACCACATTATTAATCGGCACGGGAAGTGGCCCGGCTGCAATTCGAATACCAGTATTACTCTGGTTACTCGTAATAATACAATTCTCAATTAGCGCTGACTCGACTGGTGTGGAAGAAACAAAAGTAGTAACAAATATCCCTGCGGAATTGACAAGACTGCTGTTACTACAGCGCAGATTGCTAACATTATTAAAAAATATGCCATTATCACCACCACCCCCACCACTTAGGTTGCAATTATCAACGAGAGCATTTGTGGCCCGCTGAATGATGATGCCATTACTATCAGCCAAAAATGAACGTGTACCCGTGATAATGCAATCTTCCACGATGACGTGCCGTGCAAGATGTGCATCACTCACTCCTTGAATTGTGATTCCAGCTGATCCGCCTCCAATGACGGAATCATCCAACTCGCAGCCACGAACAGTAACTCCCGATCCTTGGATAGTGATGCCATCTCCATTGGAAAAATAACAATCTTTGATGAGCATACTTTCAACATTCATACCGTTATTGAACACAATGCCCACAAGACTCTGCATGATATCAACACCTGATATCACAATATTTTCGAGCAAGGCATTGCCACCGAGAATGGCGCCGCTAGTCGTGTTTTTAATCGAACCATTGATGATGGAAATGTTGTTGCCACTGTTCAACAGGAAGGCGATAGAACTGGTTGTAGAATTAGCATCCATCGCATAGTTTCTCATATCGAACATCACATTAGAGCTATTAATTGTCACCGCTGTGCCGTTAAATGTTACCGATTGCACCAAACAATAATTCCCGGGTGCAGTGATAGTAAGGGGAAGATCGGTTTGATGAATAAAATATTGGCAACCAGTTACTCCCTGAATATCATCCACCACAATACCAATGCGCGATAGCACATACCATATACCATCGTTGATACTGATTGGCTCAACCAGTGCATGCAGTGATGAAATTGAAAAGAAAAGTAATAAGAGAATTGGCAAGGAAAAATATTTGTTCATCATTAGATCCTTTTTTTTAGACTCAAGACGGTAGCTTTGGCAATGCTAGCAATTCGTAACAAACTGATCAACATGAATGCGCCCTCGAAAAAAATATCCCGAGGGCGTTTGCTCTATCACGTAAAATTTAATGAGTATTAAAACACCACGTTGTTCCAATAGGTTGCATTCGAAACAGCCGTTGTGCCAGTTTTGGTTAATGCCAAATCCACACCAATAAAAGCTTTTGCGTCACCAAATGATGAGTTAGCAAGAAAAATATTTGCTCCAACTGGCGCCTTATTGTTGTAACCAACAAGCCCATTAGATTGCGATAAACAATCGCGAACTTTAATAACGGTGGTTGTTGCAGCAAACTCAAAACCATTCTGCCCATTCATTTGTGAGAAACAATGCTCCAAAATAATATTAACGCATTGTCCCACAGTACTACTGTTAACGAGAGCAAATCCATCAGAGTTATTATTTTGTGCAATACAGTCTTTAAAGATTACATCTGTGATTATCTTCCCCGCACCAAGCATGAAACCAGACGCACTATTACCTTGCGATACGCAATCTTCAATGGCAATTGTTGAGATCAATCCGTCACCATTATCTATGGTAAGACCAGCACCATTATTGGAGAAGATACAGTTTCTAAAAACTACATCTTCAATAATGGAGCTGCCCGATAGTGTTCGAAGCAAAATACCGGCATTAAACGCATTAGAAAAGAAGCAGTTAGTAACCAAGATATCTATCAGTGGTGCTGAATCTGAAATAACTGCAAGAGCCGCTGATATGCCCGTTAATGGTCCTGACCCAGAAACAAAACAGGAATCAACGAGCGCAGATGCAGTTTCAATCCCTCCATCACTAATGGCTATGCCATAAACACCAAAGCTCGGGGCTTGGACATAGCAGTTTAGGCACTGCACGTTATTCACCCCTTGAAAAAATATCCCACTAAACACTGGTCCAGTAATGTTGCAGTTTTGCACGATAACATTTTGAGTAAGCGAAACAACAATTCCTGAGCCATCAACCGCGAATGACCCGGTAAGGTTGCAATCCTCGATTATGGAATAGCGGGATTCATAGGCATCACTTATATCGCTCAAAATAATTCCACCACTACCAACGCCAGCCAAAAAATTATCCATATAACAATTTCGGATGGTCACACCAGAACCAACGATATTAATCGGCCCCGCATTAGATGTGTAGCAATCTTCTACCAGCAGCCCTTCAATCCCACCAGAAAAATCGATGGATGCTCCACTGGAACTACCAACATCAATAAACGACACATTGCTGATAATGACATCATTAAGAAATTGAGAGCTTGATATTCCTGCAGAACGAGCACCCTCTATCCTGCCATGCTGGATACCGATATTGGTGCCCGCAAGGATATTTATTCCCACAGAGTTGGATGAATTGTTCCCATTCATGATATAGTTTCTCATGTCAAAAATGACATTGGAACTATTGATCGTCACTGCAGTCCCTGCAAACGTTACTGATTGCAGTAGGCAATAATTTCCTGATGCAGTAATGGTTAAGGGAATATCCGCTTGATGAATAAAATACTCACAGCCACTGACTCCCAAAATGTTATCTACCACAATGCCAACGCGCGACAACACATTCCATATACCATCATCAATAGTGATTGGCTCAACCAGCGCATGCATCGAAAACGCTGAGCACAAAAGAAATAAAAGTATCGATAGATAAAAAGACTTGCTCATAATTGGATCCTTTTTTTAAATTCATTACCCCAACAAGGCAATGCTAACAATTGGTCGTGAAAGCGTCAAAAGATATGCCTCTAATAAAAAAAATAACCTATCGCTTGGGGCACCTTTACAAAGTGCACCACATCCAGTAGCCTGAATTACAACTGTTTATGCGCTTCTGATTCAGGCAAAAGGCGTGTTATAACTATGGCAAAAACGATGGCAAAAATGATGACTCAATCAGCGAATGAAGAAAAAAATATTGGTCACGTTCTTCGCATTAGCGGAACTATCGTTGATGTTCAATTTCCTCGCGAGCACGCACCAAATATTCTCGACGAAGTTCTTGTCCACCTTCCGATAACTTCAGAAAATGGCAAAGGTCATGCAAGCTTGGAAGTTGCACAGCAATTGGGCGATGGTGCCGTACGATGCATTGCAATCGAAAATATTTTTGGCATTTCACGCGGACTCAAAGTAACCGATACAGGCTCTCCAATCAAGGTGCCTGTTGGCAATGAAGTTCTTGGTCGTATTTTCAATGTGTTGGGCAATACCATCGATGATAAAGCCCCATTACACGCACAAGAAAAATGGTCCATTTTCCGCGAAGCTCCACCGCTCATCGAACAAAAAATTACTGACGAAGTCCAAGAAACTGGCATCAAAGTTATAGACGTTATTTGTCCCTACATTAAGGGATCCAAAATTGGTCTCTTTGGTGGCGCAGGTGTTGGCAAAACAATCTTGGTTCAAGAACTTATTCGCAATATTGCCACAGAGCATGGCGGTGTTTCGGTGTTCACCGGAATTGGAGAACGAACTCGTGAAGGGAATGAACTCTGGCTCGAGATGAAAAATTCTGGCGTGCTAGAAAAAACTGCTCTCGTGTTTGGCCAAATGGGCGAAATGCCTGGCGCGCGATTGCGCGTTGGCCTGACTGGTTTGACCATGGCAGAATATTTCCGTGATGTGGAAAAGAAAGATGTGTTGCTATTCATAGATAATATTTTCCGCTTCGTGCAAGCCGGTTCAGAAGTGTCTGCGCTGCTTGGGCGCATGCCATCCGCCGTTGGCTATCAGCCAACATTGGCAACTGAGATGGGCGCATTCCAAGAGCGAATAACTAACACACTCAATGGTGCAATCACTTCGATCCAAGCAGTCTATGTTCCGGCAGATGATATCACCGATCCTGCTGCAGCAACCACCTTTATGCATTTAGATGCAAGCACTGTTCTCTCGCGCAAGTTGGTTGAACTCGGCCTCTATCCTGCGATTGATCCATTGCAATCAAGTTCAAAAGGGTTGCGTCCTGAGATCGTGGGCGAAAAACATTATACGGTCGCACGCCGCATCCAAAAAACATTGCAACGCTTTAAAGAACTCCAAGATGTAATCGCAATTTTGGGCATGGATGAATTGTCTGAAGAAGACAAACTCACGGTTAAACGTGCGAAAAAAATACAAAAATTCTTAACGCAACCACTCTTTGTTGCAGAATTTGCTAGCGGATTGCCCGGTACGTATGTCTCGAAAGATAAAGCGGTCGATGATTTTGAACAAATCTTAGATGGCCATTGTGATGACATGCCGGAAGATGCACTCTACATGGTTGGCACACTCGAAGAAGCACGCATCAAAGCACAAAAACTAAAACGTGGTGCGTAATGGAACTGCTGATCATTACCCCAGAAAAATCAGAAACATTCTCAATCGTGTGGCTTGAGATACAAACGCCCGTTGGCAACTTTGTTATCCAAAAGGGACACACACCGATGGTGCTCCCCCTATCGCCGAATAAACCGGTTGCCTATCAGTTGACCAGCGGAAAAACAGAATCGCTGCAGGCTGCGCACGGCATCCTCGAAGTTAATAGAACCACTGCAACATTGTTATTACGATCGTGAAAAAAATTCTTGGCACCATTGTTACCGGCTCGCTGACCGAAGGCTTTGTGATGCGCATCGCTCCTGATGCAAATCTTGAAGAAATCAAAACGGGAAAGTTTGTTTCGGTTGTGGGCAAACAATATATTTTCTTTTCGATGATCACCGATCTTTCGCTGCAAGTGAGCCATCCGGATATTCTGCTTTTTCCACCCACCAAAGATGAGCCGCTGCTTGCCGAAATTTTGCGGCAAAAAGATATTTATGCCACGGCAACACTCAAACCGATGCTCATGCTCGATGGCACAGAAAAGCGGCCAGTCAAAACAATTCCACCCCATTTTGCAACGGTGTATGAAGCCACAAAACAAGATGTCTGTCTTATTTTTGGCGATGAAGCTGATCCATCGCAACGCTATTTTAGCATCGGATCACCACTCGATATGAGCACGCCCGTCTGCCTCGATCTTGATCGGCTCACCGAGCGAAGCAACGGAATTTTTGGCAAAACGGGAACGGGAAAAACATTTTTGACCCGCTTGATATTGGCCGGTCTGATTAAAAATGAAAAAGCGGTTAATCTCATCTTTGATATGCACAGCGAATATGGATTGCAGGCACGCAAAGAAGGAAAAGGTCTTTCGTTTGTGAAGGGCCTCAAAACATTGTTCACTGATAAAGTTGCTATTTTTTCTCTCGATCCGGCATCAACACGCCGCCGCGGAGGCAGCCCGGATGTTGAGATCACGATGTCCTATCAATCAATCCAGGTGGAAGATATTTTATCGCTGCAGGGCGAGTTGAATTTGCACTCAACGGCTCTTGAAGCTGCTCATCTAATAGCCGCGCGCTATAAACATGATTGGTTGCAGGCACTCCTCTCGCAGGGCGACAATCTCAAAGAATTCGCGCAAGATATTGGCGCACATCCCGAATCTATCGCAGCGCTCTATCGAAAATTAAAACGTGTTGAGCGATTGCCCTTTTTCCATGCGGGCACTGCAGGCGCAGTCCGGGGCCATTCAGTAATTGATCAGATGCTTGAATATATTGATAAGGGAATCAATGTGATTGTTGAGTTTGGCAACTATACTGACACATTTGTTTATCTCCTGATTGCCAACATCATCACACGCCGCATTCACACCCAGTATGTTGCAAAAACAGAACAGTTTTTAGGATCACAAAATAAAAGTGATGAGCCGAAAAAATTGATGATCACGATCGAGGAAGCGCACAAATTTTTGAGCCCGCACATCGCCAAGCAAACTATTTTTGGCACCATCGCACGGGAAATGCGCAAATATTATGTTTCGCTCTTGGTTGTGGATCAGCGCCCTTCAGAAATTGATCAAGAAATTTTATCACAAATCGGCACCAAGATTGTTGCGCAGCTGAATGATGAAAAAGATATTCAGGCGGTGCTGACAGGCATAAGCAATGCGAACAACTTGCGGATCGTGCTCGCATCACTCGACAGCAAAAAACAGGCTTTATTGCTCGGCCATGCGCTGGCAATGCCGGTAGTTATCGAGACACGCGAATATGGCGAAGATTTTTATCGCGCTATGGGCGACACGGTGACAAGCAAACAAATTGATGATTTTGTGCAGGAATTATTTTAAGAACAATGCGGGGCAGTTTTGAACCGCCCCGTTTTTATTCATGAATATTATGCAGTCTTTTCTACCGCATGATCGCTTTTTCCATTCCACCAATCTTTTATAGTGTTGGTAAGAACTTTGCGCATCTTGAAACTGAAAATAACATTGCGGCTCTTATAATCTGGCGACCAACTTTTCACCACTGCTTTGTTCCATGCAACAGCGTGAGTATGAATGTTATCAGTTTGAGTAATAACATCCCGCTGCCCGTGTGGACGAATTTGCACAGATACATTCTGCCGAGTGCTCACAATATTGCAATCAAGTCGTTCTTCCTGCGTCTGATCAGCTGCGTGCACGATCATCGGGATCAAAACCAAAATTGGTAACGGATCGAGCGTTTTGCATGCCTTGCGTGAGATTCCCATCAACCACATATTCGCATGATCAATTCGCTTCTTGCTCTCATTCACCCGCAGGCGAATATCTTTGACCACATTCACATCAGCCAGACGCTCGATTTTGAGGCGACCATCAAATAATTTTCGGTAGCTTGCGCGGCTTGGCGTTGAAATAGTATCCGCATTTTGGATAATATCGCCATCGGAATAAACGTTATACACATGCTTAAAAATAGGATTAAATGCATACTGGGCAGTCTCAGCCTGAATTGGACAGCCAAGCATCACAAGATTATCAATCTCAAGACCTCGGTTTTTCTGCTCTTGCCAATATGCAAGGTTCAAGGCAACGTTTCCGCCATGGCTATGGGTCACAATAGTGACTTTCACATTCAGATATTGCTGCTCAAGTTCAGAAACTTTTGCGCAGAGCTCATCATAAAAATCTTCCGCCACATCCCGGCGATAGGTGCCACTCAGCAAGCCAAGATGACCAAAGGTATAGACAACATGATCCACACCCTCAGACCCCAAAAGATTTGAGCAGGCGATATAGGCAGGGACCAAATGAGGCGCCGCCGCCTTCTGCTCCCGAGCAGAGAGATCATTAAAATCGAAGGTTAGAGTGCGCAATGGATGGAATCCCTCTTGCTGCAGAACCTGATCCTGCTGCAGGACATCATAAGTCCGCAAGCGAGAAATGGTGCGCACATAAAGATCGGTCTCGGATAAATCATCCTTAATAACCCGACCCAAATTGAGAATAGAAAAAGCTGAAAAAATAGATCCATGGACAAAAACCGTCAGATGAACCTCTGGTTTTCCCCGTAGATAATTGACTGTTGGCTCTGCAAACTCAAAGGCCACTGCGCCTGAAAGAGCCACCAGGAATGATGCAATAATTGCCCGAAATGCTGTTAATTGAAGAATCATACTAAACCCCCACCAATGAAAATTCTTTTCTATATGAATTTACACTTTTTTGGGGAGAAAGGCAAAAGACCCTAGAAACTTCTAGGGTCTTTTGCTTATTTAACTTTGACGGCCTTCCCAGATCGTTCAGCCTCTGGCACATCGTCCTTAGCCTGCGCTGCTGGAAGCGGTGCTGGAAAACAGGACGGACATTGCGGTCCTGCCTGCGAAGGAAAATGGCTTCCATAGCAGGGCGCTTGATTGGCATACTTACCAGAATCAGAATCCTGACGCCACATACCAAATAAGGAAGATCCACCAATTAATAAGAGAGACACAACTAGTAATTTTTTCATAAATTTCCCCCGAAATATACGTTTTTATCTATTCAAGTATGGGATTTGGAGCAGATTTGTCAACTTGCAAATAGGACCTGGTTTCGCTATAGTACCGGGGCATATCTCCACTTTTAAAAAAAATGTGATTGTTAGAAAATAGGAGCTTTTAATGTCGCCATTCGCACACCGAATCTCCCTTATTGTTATCATTATGATTCTGACCCATCAGACACTCCGAGCCGATTGGTGGAATAATTTTGTGGATGCGGTTAACAATATTCCCATCCAAACTCCCACAACCTATTCAACTTCGGGCTATAGCGCAGAACAATCCTCCAGCACTATGAGCGAGAACAAAGCGCGCGACTATATTAACCAAATTATCCAATCGCTCGATCACGCATTGCGCCCCACCATGAAAATCAATAAGGTGAATCTTTTCTGCAAACGCATTCACCGTGAAGTGCTTGAATGCCGCAGCTGCTATTCCTGGACGCCCTATGGCAAGCGATACAAAAAAGATATGATCGACCAATTTATCAGCAGCGCAATTCTGGAACTTATCGAGGATAGCGCCTATGACTATGCCTATAAAAAATCGAGAGATAGCTCAATTGCCCGCCGCATCTCCGAATCGATGCGCAACAATGCCCTTGCACGTATCATGCAAAATGGCACCCTCAATTTTGAGCGGCTCACTGAATTTGTTGGCAAGGCACTCAAGCGGGCGGTGCGCGATGCGATGAATAGAATAGATGTGCCATATAGTACCTCATACACTCCCACCTACAACAATTCCTATAATCGCCCAACACCATCGGCCCCTTCCTATGAAGAGGTCTATTATGCAACTCCCGCACCTCAGTATGCCTTTGATGTGTACCCTTCAGATGATTGTTGCTGTTGCCTGGATTCATTCGATACCGTGGAACGTATCTTCATCAAGCCATGTGGGCATGATATTTGCAAAAGCTGCGCGATGCAGTGGTTCTTCGGCGGTGGCAACAGAAGTTGTCCGCAATGCCGCGCGGTGGTCGATCGGGATTATATTTCTGTGATGATCGCATCATAATAGGCCTCATTAATTTGTCATGCCCTAGTTCTTCCGTTAAGCTGATGAAAAAGGGCTACAATTCAGGAATTGTCAGGACTATCAATGCAGAATAAAAAAAATCTTTTTATAGTTATCGCAATCATTTCCGCAATCGTTGGCAGCTACTTTTTTTTGATGCGCAAAAAACCTGAAACCGCAGAACCTGTCAAGGTCAATGTGGTGATCGTTGGTACCAACGCTGAATATCCACCATTCTCACTCGTGAGTGAAAACGAAATCACCGGCTTTGATATTGATATCATCAAGGAAGCCTGCAATCGCCTGAACAAGCGATACGAAATCCAAGACAAACCATTCGATGCGCTCATTCCAGAAGTGCAGCTTGGCAAAATCCATGTTATCGCCGCGGGCATGACCCCAACGGCCGAACGGGAAAAGCAGGTCTTCTTCACCCGTCCTTATTATGCAGGCGATCCATTAATTATCATTTCTCCAAAGAGCGCCCCTATCACGAGCATCGAACAACTCAATGGGAAGAATGTTATTGTGAATGAAGGCTTCACCGCCGATCGCTACATATCCTCTTTGACCGGTCCAATCATTAAACGATTCCCCGCGGTCAGCGAAGGGTTTTTGGCTCTCAAAAGCGGTCGTGGCGATGCATTTGTGACCGCGCAGAGCGCAGTGCAAGATTATTTTAACATGCATGATAAAAATGATTTCGAAATCATTCCCGTTGAAAATCAAATGGAAACCTATGCGCTCGTGGTGAGCAAAAAATATCCAGAGCTTTTTGCCGATCTTGATAAAGTTATCGGCGACATGCTTGAAGATGGCGCCATCGCAAAACTCAAAGCAAAATGGAATTTGCAGTGATTGATTTTGATTTAGTCACCAACAGTCTCCCGATCCTTGCACGCGGTGCCGTGGTGAGCTTGCAGATTGCGGCTATGAGTTGCGTGATTGGTTTTTCTCTCGGCACACTTTTGGGTATTCTGCAAACCAACAAACGCTTCTGGGTCCGCGCACTTGTCACTTTTTATACCACGATTATTCGCGGCACGCCGATGCTGATCCAAATTTATTTCATATTCTTTTTGCTACCAGAATTGGGTGTTAAAATTTCTGCCTTCTGGTCTGCAATTTTGGCGATCGGTCTCAATAGTGGCGCCTATGTTTCGAGCATTATTCGCTCAGGCATCGCTGCAGTTGGTCGTGGGCAAATTGAGGCTGCAAAAGTTCTTGGCTTGAATCATCTGCAGATCATGCAGTTTGTGGTGTTGCCGCAAGCGGTGCGCGTTGTGCTGCCTGCACTCGGCAATGAGTTTGTCACGCTGATCAAAGATTCAAGTTTGGCATCGCTCATTGGTGTGGCAGAATTGTCTCGCGAAGGATCGCTCATTAAAAGCAGAACGTATGATGCGCTCAGTGTCTATCTCGCGGTTGCACTGATTTATCTTGTTATGACCTCACTACTTTCACTCGCGCTTTCTCGTGTTGAGAAAAGGATGAATCGCCATGTTAGCCATCACTAACGCACAGAAAAAATTTGGTTCGAAGAAAATTCTCGATGGGATTTCACTCTCCGTTGATCGAGGATCAATTGCCGTTCTGCTCGGCGGATCTGGCGTTGGCAAATCAACATTGCTGCGCGTTCTGAATAATTTGGAAACCCTCGATCAGGGGACCGTCTCTCTCGATGGCAAAGAACTTGATCTGACAACAATCAACCAGACTCATACGGTTGGTATGGTGTTTCAGCAATTTAATTTGTTTGATCATCTGACCATCGCAGAAAATATTACCCTCCCTCTCGAAAAAGTTCTCGGCAAAACAAAAGATGAAGCGCGCAGAATTGCGCATCGTCTTCTTGAAAAATATGAACTGGGCGATAAAGGCGATTGCTATAGCGCACAGCTTTCTGGCGGACAAAAGCAACGTGTGGCAATTGCCCGCGCTGTTGCACTCAAGCCAAAAATAATATGTCTCGATGAGCCGACCTCTGCACTTGATCCGCTCTTGACCACCCATGTTGCCAACACGATCAAAGAACTTGCGCAGGAAGGATATATTGTTCTGATTGCAACGCACGACACTGAACTGCTCAAAAAATTGCCATGCACTATCTATCTAATGAAGGATGGCAAAATTCTTGAATCAGTATCATCTGCTGAATTTGCAACAAATCCGGAATCATTCCCACACTTAGTCCAATTTGTCTCAGGGACAATCTAGCGAATCGTGCATTTGACCTATTGCTATCGATAACGTAGATTTGGGTGCGAAAAACATCAAAAAAGGATTTGTATGAAATTCGCACTTGGACTATTTCTCACGCTTTGTACTGCCAACTCTAGTATGTGCATGGAAGACATGTTAAAACAATTGGCACAAAGGTTACCAACACCAGTCTCGGCAGGCGGCGCTGCAGGTAATGCGACAGGCCAAAATAATGAAGAAGAAGAAAGATATCAAAAATCTCTTGCGGCACTCAGCAGAAAATCTGGGCAAGTAACCACAGAACCTGCGGATGGTACCCCTCAAGCGGCAAGTCTTTCCGCTCTCAAAGAACCAGACCCTGATACACCCGCTGCAGCCACAGATAATGCTTCTCCAGTGACCGGTGTGGCAGATCTGCCCGCAGCACCCGCTCCAGTTCAGATGGCTGAGGATAGTTCCTTTCAAACATTCTTACGTGGTCATGGTTGGCATCCTCAAGGTGAGCATAAAAGAAATATTGCTCGGGTGGCCACCTGCGATTGCTGTTTGATCACCTGCTGCATTTTGAGCTGCAATTGCTGCTGCGGCCGATATGGATCATTTGCATGCACCTATTGCGGTGGGGCGTGCAACTGCGATTCGGGTGACTAAAAATGAAAATTATCAAAATGTGAATTTGAAAAAGTTATGTTTAAATCGGCACGGAAAATTTCACTCGAGTCAATTGGTTGACAAAGGTAAGACGGCTTGATAGCATTGTCACGAATTTTAAGAGTAGAAAAAAGAGTCCCTAAATGAACGATACATCTTTATGTATTGTTCACCCCCCCTAACCCTTCAGCTTGTTCTAAGTTGAAGGGTTTTTTAATTTCGTATATTCCAGTTCACACGAAAGTTCATACCGATCATCCCCAGCCTTGATCCCAATCTTTTTGCATTGCACCATACGATCATTTTTTTTCAGCGCCGCCAAGAAGGTGGTAATGTTTTGCAGCGATCCAGAAAATGAACCGTGCGCTTGCTCACGTGCGTACCATTTTTTATCCACTGTCGCATCGATCGTATAGGAATCAAATCCAAGATGAGATGCTTTTGCCTGATTGAGAACAAATAATAATCCGTCACATTCTTTCGCCTGCTTAGCGCACTGCGCCTTCAGACGCACGTTGCAACGATTAATATCTGCCTGCAGCGCATCGCATTGGTTTGTGCATGTGCCAAGTGAGGCGCACTGCTTGCGATACTGCACAATGGCTGCTCGTTGCGATTGAAGAGATTGGTCAACGCGCGCATAGACTGCGAAATACCATCCACCAAAAAAAAGAGCGGCACCGCCAAAAGTTAGGCAATACCGCATCGTTACATGTTGGGAAACCGCCCATCGATAGAGGCGGTTTCCTTTAGGAACAAAATATCTCATACACTACCCTTTTTTGCAGGCTTACCCCATTATTTGATTCGGGGCCCCCATGCAAGTGGGGATTTAAAATGTCGTCTTGGTCCACTGCATTGGATCAACTTGTACATTATTCACACGCATCTCCCAATGCAAGTGATAGCCACTCGCATAGCCAGTTTTGCCAAGTTTACCGAGTGGATTGCCCTGCGCAACTTTGTCACCAATATTAATATTGGCAAAATCTTCAAGATGGAAGAACATAGAAAGCACTCCATAGCCATGATCAAGAATCACGGTGTTACCGCTATCGGCAAATCGATCTTTGCACACCACAATACCATCCTGCGGAGCCCAGATAATGCTTCTTGGCATGTTGACCACATCGATTGCTTTGTGCGCATAGCGGCCTTTGTGCTCAGTGGTGCGCACGGTACCAAATTCAGTAGTCACTTGTCTGATTTCAATTGGCGTGCAGAATTCGCCGCGCCACAATTTTTCTTTCACTGAATTTTCAGTTAACTGCGCAACAAGTTTTTCAAACTCTTTGCGTGGATAGCCAAGCTCTTCTTCTTTTTTAATTTTTTCTGCATCCACCACGAGGCGAGATGTTTTGAATGGATATTTCACCACCAAAAATTTATTATCCAAGCGCAGTGCGTTGCCCACTGCATCGACCAAATCAACAGACATCAAATATTCATTTGCTTTTTCTTCACATTCTACCGGAATAAAGGCTTCATAAATATTGGAACCTTGTGATTCTGGAAACGCTTCATAGACTTTCGAGAGGGTGGTCACACGCGCTTCTTTGATCTCTTTATTTGTTTGGAACTGCACATGGAGCGTGCGGCCCTGGAGCACTTTGTATTGCGCATCAGATTGCACGAAGGCTGCCTGCAATGGAACATTGTCCACAAAAAATTCCCGTTCAAGCTCTGCCTTATTGCGAGAGAAGGTGGTATCAGAAAAGACGGCCTTGAGCACATGCTTGCCATCATTAATTGTTTTCGTTGGAACACTGAAAGAATGG
>Ga0068860_100000453_pt1 | contig 51733 bp, 44 predicted proteins | sample KBSSwiS32_FD_66597 | JGI IMG/M metagenome (GOLD analysis project Ga0068860, IMG submission 66597) | Switchgrass rhizosphere microbial communities from Kellogg Biological Station, Michigan, USA - KBS Switchgrass S3-2 | ecosystem: Host-associated > Plants > Roots > Rhizosphere > Soil ... | reverse complement strand
GCGAATAGGCCGTAAAGTCGCCGGCAAAGCGCGCATATGCAAAAGTGCTGACGAAGTAGCTCGCGCCGGCGGCCAGCGCACCGGTCGCCACCAGCTTCAGCACGGCTCCGGGTCGCAGCAACTTGTAGCTGTCGCCGTGCACCAGCAGGGCGAGGAACGCCAGAACCGGCAGCAAGGCAATCGGTGCGTGCATGAGCAGCGCCGTGTTCACCGCTCCTTCACCTGCCCCGCGCCGAAGCTCATAACACCTGGAAGGACAGCATGAATTCCGTCCGGCCCAGGCCCCCGCCGCCGAAGCCCTGGGCGATACCAACCGAGAGCATCATGGGCAGACGGTGCATCACGTGCAACTGGAAATCGAGCTGCGCGCCGATGTCACCGGCAGTCTCCCGATAGGTGCTGTTGCCCAGCTCCGTCTCAACGACGCTCGCGAACAGTTCCGGGCGCGCCCAACTCACATACATGCCCGGCGAGCCAAGCGCCTCGAAGCGACGCGGCGGCAGGCACCATTCGAGCATTACCTTCGCAAAGGACTGGCCGCTCAGCGCATCCAGATCGAAACCGGGCATGCTCAGCACGTCTCGATAACGCTGGGCTTCGCCGTTGTCACCGCTGTCGACGTAGTTATTGCCGAATCCGCCCAGATAAAAATTGGCCAGAGGATCGTCGCGATCGCCGGCCGATACGCTCGCGCCGGTGCGCAACCAGATCGAGGAGTGATTGAGCGGCAGCGGAAATCCAAGATCAAAGGTGCCTGTCACACTGGGTATGTAGTTGCCATCGCCACGATTGATGTGGGCACTGATGGACCAGTTGTGTCCGGCCTCCTCGTCTACCGCACCTGGTGATGCGCGGGTGTCAGAACCCACCAGGCCAGTGTCCGCAGTGAACAGATGACTGGAGGGCGAGGCCACGTTCTGCGCCCCTGGCAAGGCATCCAGATCGCCGTAATAGGCAACGTTAGCGGTGTAGTCAATCGTGGTCGGCGGGTCAAACGTCAACGGCAGATCGTAGCCCACATAGCCGTTGTAGCCCGCACGGCTGCGCTTTGTGGGCCCAAAGAGATCGTAGAAGTCCGCGCCGTTGTAGGCCGCGCCGGTGGACCATCGTCCATGGTGGAGGCCGGCGGCCAGATGCAAGCGCTCCTTGCTGGGGATCGAACCGCCCGGGCTGTAGCTGGCATCGAAGGCTGCGTTGTCGAAGCCCAGCGGATCGCTGAAGCGAGCACTGGCTCCGAGCGCCACAGTGTTCTTGTAGCCTTGAATCATCGGGAACACAGACTCCAGCGAGAGCTGCCTCAACGGCTTGTACTCACCGCGACGCAATACCTGGGATTCGTACGGCATCGTCGAAGGGGTCGCCGCCACCCAGTCGCGCATTTCCGGATACTTGGCCACCACTTCCGTACCGAGGAAGGTGATGGCACTCAAGTCGTCCGTAGGCTTGGCTTCGATCAGCGTGGGCATGAAGCCTCGTGCCGTGAATCGCAGCACGATCAGCTGGGAGTCCTCGAGCGGTGTCGGCCGGAAGAAACCGACGGCAGCATTGCTGACCGCCTCGACCTTCTCGGTCGCGATCTCGTAACGAAAGATATTCGAAACACCTGTGAAATAACTGCTGCCATACAGGTAACGGCCGTCCTTGGAGAATGCGAAACCTTCAGGCACCGCTGATCCGAGCTTGAAGGTGCGCCAAGGCGTCGGCTTGCTGTCGCCCATCAGTGTCGCAGTCTGATAAATGCGCACCTGCGTCACCTGGGGCGAATTGGCCTTGGCTCCGGGGCCGGACACCGACATGGACACCAGCGATCCATCGGCGGACAGGTCCAGGTCAAAGGCCGTCTCCCGTGATGGGAACACGTACAGTGTTTTCCACTCCTCATACGGGTACGGAATCCGTACCAACATGACAAAGCCGTTGTTGAGGCGCAGTCCCCACAGCGAACGATCCGCTCGATTGAACACCAGATCGCCAATGCGCGCCTCCGGCAGCAGCGTCCGGGAAATGCCCGTCTTTAGGTCCAGTGATTCAAGATTGCGGTGCGTGTTGCTCTTGCTGGTGTAGAAAAGCGTCTCATTATCCGGGTCATAGGCGAGCGAGGTGACGGTGTAGCCGCTGGCCCCCTTGACCTCATTGAGCGCACTCACCGCGCCGCTCTGCCGGTCAATGGCGACCAGATGCGCCAGCTGGCCGGGATATTTCACAGCGGCATACAGGCGGCTGCCGTCGCGGGACTGATACACCCGCGATACGGCGCCAAGGTCCTCGCGCGTCAGATCCTTATACGGTGTGAGCGGGTGCTCGCCGACGGTCTTGAGATTGTGTTGCTGGAACTGCTTGTCCCAGGCGATCCACTGCTGCCAGGAGGTGTCCAGCGGCAGGCCGAACACTCGCTGAAAGTCATCGGCATAGTACCGCTGGCTGTCGGCGTCGCGCCGCAACCAGGCGAGCAGCCGCTGCGGGCCGTAGGTGTAGGCCAGGTAATCCATAAAACGGGTGCCGTACAGGTAGGCATTGGCACCCGTCTTGAAATCCACCTCGGTGCCGGTCGACACCAGCCCTAGCGGATCGTAGAACTTGGCCTGGTCCTGCACCATGGCGCGAAACGACATTTCATCGTATCCGCCCTGCGCCCGGCCGACGCCGCCTCCGAGCCAGGTTTCCATGAACACCGCCCCGCCCTCCTGATACCAGCGCGGTGCCGTGTCGCGCGGCACCGTCAGATAGTTGTACCAAAGGCTTTCCGGATGGGCGGAATCGATATCGACCTTGCCATGGAACCAGTGCCGGTAACGCATATCGATGGGGCTGGCACGGTCGTTGAGCGCCAGATGCGTGAGTTCGTGCAATGCCGTCCAGCTGAACCAGTCCCCGGGCGATACGGTCTCGTAGGGCTCGTTCCAGGGCGCGATGTCCAGAAAGATCCGGTTGCGCGGCGTGGCATTGGCGCTGGCGTTGGCGCGATCACTGAAATCCTGCATCAGCACGCTGACGCCGCCGTCCGGTACGTATCCGAACATCTTTTGGTGTGCGGCCAAGCCGCTCAAGAAGCTTTGCGTGGCGTGTTGTACCAGGTGGGCTTCACCCGGGTCGTAATAGACCAGGCGCAGTTCCTTGGTCTCGACAAACAGCAGCGCGGCCTGGGAAGGCGCTGAACTGATGATCGCTATCGCCAACAGCAAGCTGCATGCTTTACACAGGCGCAGGCCGGTCCGCCCGCGGTCCTTGCCGCGGGTGCGGCCGATCCGGTCTTGCTCCCTCGTATGAGGCAATCAGCGCCCCGTCGCTGCACAAAAAAATAGTGGCCCGCGCGGGGCGGGCCACTTTTCTGATCAGATCATGCCCGGTTTGCCGCCATCAATTGACGGCCCGGGCATGTCCGATGGCTTTTGCCGGCTATTCCTTGCCAGCTTTGCCGTACATCGCGGCCTTGCCAGACTTGCCCGCCTTACCAGCCTTGCCGGCCTTACCAGCCTTGCCCGCCTTACCGCCATCGCCGCTCGCGGCGCTGGCCGCATCGGCAGCTGCCGAGGCGTCGGTGGTGGCCTGGCCGGCCGCTGCATCGGCGGCGCTGGCATCAGTCGGGGCAGCCGTCGGCTCGGTAGCCGCTGCGGTGGCGCCGTCGGTCACAGAGCGATTCGCTTCGACAATCGTGCCCGCCGCCTCGTGGCTTGCCGGGGGCATGTTCCCAGTCAGGTAGGCGACTGCGGCGATCGCGACGACGATTCCGCCCACGATCCACATCTTCTTGCTAGTCATAACGTTTTTCCCCAAGTTGTAGAATGAATGAACGAAATACCCGTCTCTAAACTGAACTACTGCAAAGCCGAAAAAAAGTTGGTTACCCGGTGTAAATAATTTTTCAGGGGCTCTTGGATCCCTGCAGCACCGCCCGGCTGACCTCTTGCCCGCCCATCAGAAACGTCAGATGGACGGGGCGTCCTTCGGTCGCCGATCCGGGCAGGTCAATTCTCGTGGGGCCGGCCCCATGACTCCCCCGGGGGCCTAGGCCGTTTACCCTGGCAGTGTGCCCCTCCGTCTCGATCACCACATCAACCGGCGCGCTCGCGGCCAGTAGCATTTCCAGTGCCGCATGGCTGCCGTCACCGACCAGGCTAACTTGGCCAGAAACGGGCCCCTGCGGAAGTTGTATCACATCCAGTGTAGATGTAGACGCGGAATGCGCCGGCGCCAGCGTGCCGGCCATCTCGCTGGTGGCCGGTTCCTGACCAAAATTCACAAGCCGAAACACGATTGAGCCGGTGAGCAGCACGCCGGCCAGCATGGCGGCATACCGCCAGCGGGAGCTTGCCCAATTGACCCGCTGCGCCCTGGCCGGAATTTGTGGCAGTGCAGCAATAATATTGGCCCGCAGTTCGGCGGGAGGATCGGCCTGCGGGATCGCATTCAGCGTCCGGTTCAGGCGGTGCATCTCATCGCGCAATGCCCGTATCGCCGGATCGGCGAGCAGCAGGCGCGATAGGTCGGCGCGCTGGTGGTCGTTGAGCTCGCTGTCGATCTCGGCGTGGATCAGGGCCAGGTAGGATGGCTCGTCCATTTTAGATTTCTCCGTCCTGGGCCAGCATGGTGCGCAGCAACTGCCGTGCGCTGTACAGCCTCGATTTCACGGTCTTCTCGGGCAGAGCCAGAGTCTGTGCCATGTCTTCGTAGCTCAGATGCATGACATGGCGAAGTACGACCACGCTGCGCAGCTCGGGTGTGATTTTCATCAGAGCATCCTCGATAACCGTGCGCGTTTGGTCGCTTTCTGCCTGCCGATCGGGTCCCGGCGCGCCATCGACTTCCTCTCCGTCGAGCTCTTCGAGGGGCCTGCGCTTGCCGAGTGTGTTGAGTGATTCATTGACCGCAATTCGATAGATCCAGCTGTAGAACTTGTAGTTCGGGTCGTAGTCCGCCAAGTGCTCGAAAACGTTCAAAAATGTGGTCTGCGCAACGTCCTTGGCCTCTTCCGCGTCATGCAGCAGGCGCAAGGCGGCGTTGTAGACCGGCCGTTGGTACCGGACGATGAGTTCGCTGAACGCGGCACGGTCCCCTTCCAGACTGCGCTGCACAAGCGTCGCATCGTCGTACTCCTTCACAAGTACGGCGGCCAAGGAAAAAAGTTGATCGGGCGCACCCTAATTGGAGGCCACCGCAGGGTGCGGCTAGCTGCCCGCTCGGGAGATGTTGAGGATCTGGTCGAAGCCCGCGTAATGGAATATGTCGAATATCGGCGGACTGAGATTGACCAGCCGCAGACCAGGGCCGGTGGCCTTGACGCGTTTTTGGGTGAGCAAGAACACCCGCAGGCCGGCGCTGGATATGTATTCGAGCCCGGCCAGGTCAATGACCTCGGGTTGCGGCACTGCGTTCAGGAATTTGAGGGCCGCATCGCACTGCGTGCCGTCTAGCCTGCCCGTCATCTTGACCTCGCCGGCGGGTCCCAGCCCAATCTCGAACATGCTCCCCCTACTCTTTAAATTCGCACCGGCCGCTTATCGCGTACGGTTCAAGACCGGCGCACGCTACATGAAATTCCGCGACGTTGCATTGGTTGCTAAGGCGGTCAGCGTTCGACGTGTTTGCTCATGCGCAGCCGGTTGCGCGGTCCGACGCGGGCATAGCTGACGGTATCCATCATCTGCCTCACGAAGTACACACCCAAGCCACCCACCTGGCGCTCTTCGAGCGGTGCCTGCACGTCGGGTGCTGGCAGCGTCATAGGGTCAAATGCGGGCCCCTCATCCTCCACGGCCAGAGTCAGGCTGTCCCCGGACAGGGCCAGCGATACTTCCACGCTGGTCTTGCAGCCCGCGGGCGTGCCGTGCATCACCACATTCATGAAGATTTCCTCAAGCGCGATCTCGAAGGGCAATAGTTGCCCTGCGGGGAGCTGGGCTGCGGACCAGAAATCCTGCAGGAACTTCGCCAGAACCGGCAGCTGCCCTGCCTCGCTTGGCACGCAGGTGCGCTGCTCTTTCACGACTTCCCTCGCAGGCCGGCGAGCGCCGTGGCCCGGTCGGGCTGCACCGTCATGACGCGATTGAAGCCGCTGAGCTCAAAAACCTCGCGCACCGACTGCTGCAGCGAGCACAGCGCAAAGTAAACGCTTGTGCGCTGCGCAGTCCGCGCGGCCAGCATGAACACGCGAAGGCCCGCGCTGGAAACGTATTCCAGCCCATTGCAGTCGATGATCAGGCCCACCGAGCCTTGCTGGGCACTGGAGAGAGCTTGCTCGATATCCTTCTGAAAGCCGGCGGCTGCACTGAAATCCAGTCGGCCCTCCGCATTCAAGATCAAGGCCCGCTCGATCGATTCCGTGCGGGTCTTCACGGCCGGGCACCGAAGGATGCACGCTCGCGGTACTCGGGCAAATGAATATTTACCGCGGGTTCCATTTCAGCGCTGTAAGCGTAATGTCATCGGATTGCGGTGCAGTACCGGCAAAATGGGTCACGCTTCCGCAGATGCGTTCCACCAAGGTGTGCGAGCTGCCGGCACGATGGGCAAGGATTTCGGCAACCAGCCGCTCCAGGCCATAGGCCTCGTTGGCCGGATTGAACGCCTCCGTGATCCCATCGGTGTACAGAACCAACCGGTCGTCGGGCCGTAGCTGCATAGTATGTTCGGGGTAGCTGACTCCGGGCATTACACCGAGCACGAGGCCCCCTTCGCCATCAAGGCTTTCGATGGCGCCATCGGCGCGCGCGATCAAGGGCGGGTTGTGACCGCCGTTGGCGTAACAGAGCACGCCGGTTGCAGGATCCAGGATGGCATAGAAGACAGTCACGAACAGGTCCAGCGGATTCTGGCCGCACAGGACATCGTTGGTCTGCGCCAGGCAGGCGCCTGGCGTGCTGTGGTGTGACGCCTGTTCCCGAAGGCTAGTGCGGGAGACGGCCATGAAGAACGCCGCGGGGACACCCTTGCCGGACACATCGGCCATCACGATCCCGATGCGCGCATCGGGCAGTTCGATAAAGTCGTAGAAATCGCCGCCCATCGTGGTGGCGGGGGTCATGCGGGCCGTGCCATCGCACTCAGCCCGCGCAGGAAACGCGGCGGGCAGGATGGAGCTTTGCAGAGCTCGCGCCACGCTAAGCTCTTCCCGAAGTTGCGCCTGAGCCCGCTCCAGCTCGGCATTTCGTTCGGCCAGCTCACGGGTGCGATCGTTGACGGCCGCTTCCAACACGCGGCGCTGGAGCTTGAGTACGCGCAGTATCCGAAGCACCCGCAGCACCCGCAGGAAGCGCGTGTCCATACCCGAGAGAAAGAACGGCGCAATCGCGAGCAGATCCACGATGCCGTAAAAGCTGAAGATGAAGGCGAGCTTGTTGTCGGCCGCCACGATGCGCAAGAAGTACTCAAAGGCAAAGGCGGCAACGACGATGAGCTCCTCGATCCACAGCGCGGTCCTCGCCCAAGCGGGCAGGCCCGAGATGGCCTCGAGCCCGACCGAAAGCAGGCTCAGTGCGATCAGGAACAGGATGAAGTTGTCGAACCGCCGCGCGTATTTGCCGTCACCCTCGACCAGCGTGGCTGCCAGGGCGCGCAATCCTGAGCGCGGTTGCGATTCGGTGGCGGCGATTTCGGGCGTGCTCATGGCTCCGTGCGCCCGAGGGTTATGGCTGAAAATTCATTGTTGGGCGGTCACGGTTATGATCAGGTACCGAGGCGGCGTTGGCAACCGCAACTCGGTGGCATGCGCTTTAGGATTCCCAGTTCTCAAGCCGCTGCGCGAGCACTGTGAGAAACTGGTTGGCGCGCTGCCCGTCCAGGACCCGGTGGTCGATGGTCAAGGAGACGTAGCAACGCGGGCGAATGATCAGCACGTCCTGGCCGCCATTCGCGCCGACCGTCGCGCGCTTTTCGACCTTGCCGATGCCCAGAATCGCCGACTGAGGTTGGTTGATGATGATCGGCGCGGCAAACAGGCTGCCGCTGACGCCGTGGTTGGAAATGGTGAACGTGCCGCCCCGCACATCCGCGGGAGTCAGGCGATCCTCGCGCGCTTTCTTGACCTGCTCGCCGAGCGCGCGCGCGATGCCAAACAGGTCCAGAGAGGCCATATCGCGAATCACGGGAACCACCAGTCCGCCATCGGCCAGCGCCGTGGCCACGCCAATGTCGAACTGGTCGTAGACTTCGAGCGCTTCGGGCCGCCAGCGGCCGTTGAGTTCCGGCACCGCACGCAGTCCATCGACGCAGGCGGCCAGAAAATAGGCCGTGAAGGTCAGCGCGGCCCCGCGGTTTTCGAAGTCCGCACGCCATCTTGACCTGTGGGCCATGACCTTGGCCAGATCGATCTCAAATACCGTGGTGACGTGGGGTGCCGTATGCAGGAGGCTGGCCACCATGCGCTCGGCAATCTGCCGGCGCATTCGCGAGTGCGGCACAAGTCGGGCGCCCACCGCGCCCGGTTGCGTAGGCTCGGGCGGCTCAGCCGGGGCACTTGGGACGGCACTGGGCGAGGCGGGACCGCCGCCGCTGATATGACGCAAGACGTCATCAATGGATATCTTGCCGCCGACACCACTCCCGGCAATGCTGCCCGCATCGAGCTGATGCTCGGCAAGAAGCCGTCGCACTGCAGGGCTCAGCGCGGTTGCGGAATGCGCAGCGACCACGGGCCGCGCCGCCGATTCGGCTCCGGTAGTGGCAGCCGGGCCGACCGACACCGCCGGCTGTGAGGTGGAAGCCGCAGAGGTTGCCAGCCGATCGATTCGGCCAAGCGTCTGGCCAGGCTCCACTTCGGTGTTCGCAGGCGCCAGGATCTCGCTGAGCCGCCCGTTGCAGGGTGATGGTATTTCGACGGTCACCTTGTCCGTTTCGATTTCCACGAGCGGCTCGTTTTCCGCGACGCTATCGCCGACCGCCTTGAGCCACGTGAGGACCTGTGAGCGCGTGCCCTCGGATTGTTCACTGGGCAGTGTTACATCGACCAGATCACTCATGGTTCAGTAGCTCGCGACGCGGCGGATGGCAGCCACCACCGAACTTACCGCCGGCAAGACGGAGTTCATGAGCAGCGGGCTGTGGGGTACCGGGATATCGGGCATGGCCAGGCGCTCGATGGGCGCATCAAGCTGAGCAAACGCTTCTTGTGCCAGCACGGCGGCAATCTCGGCGCCAAATCCGCCGGTCAGATTGTCCTCGTGAACGATCAGGCAACGCCGGGTGCTGGCCACCGATTCCAGTACCGCGCTGCGATCCCAGGGCATTACGGTTCGAAGATCAAGCAAGTCGACGTCCACGGCGGACTCGGAAGCGGCCAAATCGCAGCGCTCGACCATTGCGCCCCAGGTAACGAGCGTCAGCTCCTTTCCGGCGCGCAGCCTGCGCGCGATGCCGAAGGGCACCACGTACTCATCGCCCGGATACGGCCGCCGGGCCCAGGAGCTGTCGAGCATGGCCCGATGCTCAAAGAATATGGTCGGATCGTTGCCGCGCAAGGCGGTGCGCAGCAGTCCCACCGCGTCCTCGGCGTTGGAGGGCATCGCCAGTCGCCAGCCCACCGCGTGCGCGAACTGGACTTCGTTGCTCTGGCTGTGCCAAGGGTCCCCGCACTTGAAGTAGCCCCCCGGCATGCGCACCACCATAGGCGCCGCGTAACGATTGGCCGTGCGCCAGCGGATGCTGCCGCAATCATGCAGTTGCTCGGCCGCCGGCTCCGCATACTTGCGGAACTGCAGTTCAGGTACGGGCATCAATCCCGCCGCCGCCATTCCCACGGCGCGGCCGATGATGCCCTCCTCCGACAAACTGGTATCAAACACCCTTTCCTCGCCAAAGCGCTGCTGCAGACCAAGAGTGGCGGCGTGCACCCCGCCCTTACGGCCGACATCTTCGCCGAACAGCAGCACGCGCGGGTTGATCTCCAGTTCGTGCTCCAGGGTGCGGCGTACGGCCGTTACCATATTGATGCGCGCGCCCGTGGGCAGCGCGCGTTCGCTCCCGGTGGGCGGCTGGTAACCGTGGGGTCGCATGCCACCTTGGGCCTGTAGCATCAGCGTGCCGTCGGCGCGGTACTCAGAAAATGCGAACCGGCGGGTGTGGCTGGCGTGCGGTTGGGCGCGACTCTCGACTCTGGAAAGCGCGGCGGTCACGGCGGCGCGCGCCGCATCCCTGGCGGCGGTCCATTCCTGCGCCGACATCATCGCGGGCACCAGTTGCTGTTCGAGCGCCCGCAAAGGGTCGCGCGCTTGCTCCAACGCCAGTTCCTCCGCCGACTTGTAAGTTTGCGTGTCCTGGCCCGAGTGTCCCGACAGGCGTGGTACGGCCATGCGTAGCAGGACCGGACCGGCGCCGGATCGCACCGCCGCAATGGCATTCGCCTGCGCACGCGCCGCGGCTGCGGGTTCAGTGCCGTCGGCATCCACGACCTGCAGTTGCCGGAAGGCGGCCAAATTTTGAGCAATATTGCCACCGGGAGTCTGCAAGGCGGAGCGGACGGAAATGCCATAGCCATTGTCTTCGATGTAGAAGAGCATGGGCAGACGTTGCGTGGTGGCAATGTTAAGCGCGGCCCAGAACCCATTGGTCGCCGTGGACGCATCGCCCCCGTGCGCGATCGCGATGCTGCCTTGGTAACGATCATCGCCCAGCGTTTCGCTGTAGTAGCGGATGGCCTGCGCCCAGCCCACCGCAGGCGTGTACTGGGTGCCGACTCCGCCGCAGGCCGGCAGCACGCAAGGGCCCTGCAGATTTGGCTGGTTGAAGACCACGCCGATGTCGCGCCCGTCACTGAAGCCACCTTCGCGCATCATCGTGGAACTGAGCGCGTCATCAATTGGCACGCCCAGAGCCAGCATCAAAGGACGAGACCGGTAATAGGAGGCTATGCCGTCGCGCTGGCCGGTAAGTAACTGCGCGAGCGTCGCCTGGGTCACTTCGTGACCGCGCGCCGAGAATTGGTAGAGCACCTTGCGCGCCGGAGTGAGCACCGATTCTTCCAGCTCATCGAGCGCGCGGGACATGAGTGCGCATTCGACTACGCGTTGCCAGTCCGGCGCGCTGGCAGCCGCACGGGCGGCATGGGTCAATGGAGAGGCGTTCATCCTAAGTAGGCTCGGCCCATATGGAGTCCGGATACTAATTCGCAGCTTATTCCCTTCTTTGGGGTGAGAATCGCCATAGATACGGCATTTGGAGTAGTATTTTAGTGATATTCACCAAGACGGGCTCCCGCATGAAACTCGATCGATCGGACAGTCAGATCCTCAAGGCCCTGCAGCGCGACGGAAGGCTGAGTGTCGTGGAGCTGGCCGAGGCCGTGGGCCTGTCGCAAACGCCCTGCTCGCGGCGCATCCGCGCTCTTGAGCAGGCCGGCGTGATTGAAGGATATGCGGCGGTCGTCAATCCGGCGCGCCTGGGTCTCAACGTACAGGCCTTCGTGCAGGTCAAGCTGCAGCAGCACGCGGATGATGTCGTCACCACATTTCAGCGGGAGCTGGCCAAGTTCGACGAAGTGATTTCCTGTTTCGCGGTGACTGGGGATTCCGACTTCCTGATCTACGTGACGGTTCCTGATCTGGAGAGTCTAGGATCCACCGTGCTAAAGCGCCTGACCAAGATACCCGGTGTGCGCGATGTGCACTCCAGCATTGTCCTGGCCACCGTGAAGCGCTCAGCGCCGTTTCCCCTGAACCATCTGCCGGTCAAGGATTAGTGAGCGCTCGGCCGCGCGGCTCAGTGCGGCCGGCGATCAACGACGCGACGCGCCTTGCCCACGGAGCGCTCGAGGGTGCCCGGCGCCGCAACCCGCACCTCGGCTGAGATGCCGATCGATGACTTGATGCGGCGGGCCAGCTCCCGAGTCGCCAAATCGCGTGCGCTTTCGTCGGCGCCTGCTCCGGCAGCCCACTCCACCAGTACAGTAAGCGCGTCCAGGTGCCCGGTGCGAGTCACCTCCAGCAGATAGACCGGTGCCAGGAGCGGTTGCTTGAGGATCAGTTCCTCGATCTGGCCTGGGTAAAGATTGACACCGCGGATGATCAGCATGTCGTCGGTGCGCCCATTGATGCGATCCAGGCGGCGCATCGATCGCGAGGTCGGCGGTAATAGCCGCGTGCGATCGCGCGTGCGATAGCGGATGACCGGGAAGGCTTCCTTGGTGAGCGAGGTCAGCACCAGTTCGCCGGCGGCGCCGTCCTCGAGTACCTGACCGGTATCAGGATCGATGATCTCCGGATAGAAATGATCCTCCCAAACCACCGGTCCGTCCTTGGATTCGACGCACTCACTGGCGACTCCCGGACCCATGACTTCGGATAGTCCGTAGATATCGACGGCGTCGAGTCCCATGCGCCGCTCGATGGCCGAGCGCATCTGGTCAGTCCAGGGCTCGGCACCGAAGATTCCGGTCTTGATTGAACAAGCCGCGGCGTCCAGTCCCTGACGGTCAAATTCCTCGGCGATGGTCAACATGTAAGACGGGGTGACCATGATCAGCTGCGGGCGGAAATCTACGATCAGCTGCACCTGGCGTTCCGTCTGCCCGCCCGACAGCGGCACGACCGTGCAGCCGAGTCGCTCGGCGCCGTAGTGCGCACCCAGTCCTCCGGTGAACAACCCGTAGCCGTAGGCAATGTGCACCATCTGGCCGGGACGTCCGCCGGCGGCGTAGATGGAGCGTGCCACCAGTCCGGCCCAGGTTTCGAGATCACGCTGAGTGTAGCCCACGACCGTCGGTCGGCCGGTCGTGCCGCTGGATGCGTGAACGCGCGCCACCTGTTCGCGTGGCACCGCCAGAAGACCAAACGGATAATGGTCCCGCAGATGGCTCTTCATCAGAAACGGAAAGCGGGCCAGATCCTGCAGTGACTTCAAGCCTTCGGGACGGACACCGGCCTGATCAAAGGCCTGACGATAGTGCGCCACGTTCCGGTAGGCATGGTCAATTGACCAGCGCAGGCGTTCCAGTTGCAGCGCCGCGAGCTCATCTCGGCTGGCAGACTCAATGGCCTCGAGGCCGGGTGTTGCTTTTCCCATGGCGGGCCCGTGAGGCAGGATCTAGGCCGCAGGTCCCCTGAACTTCGGCTCTCGCTTGCCTCGCACGGCCTCGAGTCCTTCGCGGGCATCGCTGAGTCGAAACCCCATGAATTCCATGGCCAGGGCCGCATCAAAGCTGGGGCCGGCAAGCCGCAACCAGTTGTTGAGTGCATGCTTGGTGAAGTGCATGGCGCTGGCACTGCCCGCCGCAAGCTCGCGGCAGACCTCCAACGCCTTGGGCAGGACCTGTTCGTCAGGCACGCAAAGTGCGACAAGGCCAATGCGCTCGGCCTCGGCACCCGAAAGCGGCTTGTTGGTCAGCAGGTGGTAGCGCGCCTTGGCCAGACCACACAGCAATGGCCAGATCATCACGGCATGATCTCCGGCCGCCACTCCAAGTCGCGTGTGTCCATCGAGTATCCGCGCGTCGGTGGCGGCGATCGATACGTCGGCCAGCAGCGCAATTGCAAGACCGGCACCGACGGCGACTCCGCGTACCGCGGAAACCACTGGCTTGCTGCAATTGATCACGTTGTATACAAGGTCAGAGGCTTCCTTCCACACGCGCAGCAGGGTCGCCTCATCAGCGATCATCTGCTCGATCAGTGCATAGTCGCCCCCGGAAGAGAAATTGGCGCCCGCCCCGCGGACCAACACCGCCCGCGTGTTGGCGTCTGCGTCTATCAGCCGCCACACCTGCGCCAGCGCCCGATGCGTGGCCGCGTCGGCGGAATTGAGCGACTGCTCCCGCCCGATGGTGACTTCCAGCACGCGCGGTGAGGGCTCAGCGAAGCTGAGACTCGGAAAATCACGGCGATAGTGTTCCAGGTCGATGCTCGTCACGATCAGCCCTCGGCTGGGGAATCCGGGATAGCATGCACGCTTACCATCGTCAGCACATTGTAGGCTGCGACGGTCTCATCGCTTTGGTTGGTGATCTCCGTATCCCAGGTCACCTCGCCCCACCCTTTGTCGGGCCGGAGCGATTTCTCCTTGCACGTGAGACGCACCTTGATGGCATCTCCGGGCTTGACGGGTTTGACGAAGCGCAGACTGTCCAATCCGTAGTTGCCCAGCACCGGGCCATAGTCAGGATCCACGAACAGACCCGCGGCTGCGGAAATTAGAAAGTAGCCGTGCGCCACCCGCCCGCCAAACAGGGGATTGCGGGCCGCGTCGGTCTCGCTCATGTGCGCGTAGTAGTTGTCACCGGTCAGCGCGGCAAACTGCTCTATGTCCTCAACCGTAACCGGACGATGCTGCGAGTTGAATGTATCGCCAAGTTGCAGTTCATGGAACGGAATTCTGAATGGATGCCGCCCCGGATTAGTTTGCGTCGCGCCACGCACCCACCGGCCGCAGATCGCCGTGAGCGTATCCGGTGATCCCTGGATAGCGACGCGTTGCATGTAGTGCAGTACGCCCCGGATTCCGCCCATCTCCTCCCCGCCTCCCGCGCGACCCGGTCCGCCGTGCACCAGATGCGCCAGGGGTGAACCGTGTCCGGTCGATTCCTTGGCGCAGTGGCGGTTGACGACCAGTACTCGACCGTGAAACGGCGCGATTCCAAGGACCAATTGCTTGGCCACCGCATCGTCAGCCGAAAACACCGAGGCCACGAGGCTGCCGGCGCTGCGCCGCGCAAGCGCAATGGCCTCAGCGATGTCGCGGTATGGAATGACGGTGGCCACGGGGCCGAAGGCCTCTACCTCGTGCACGCGATGCGCGTTTTCCGGAGACCTGCAAAGCAGCAGCAGCGGCGGCACGAAGGCTGCGCGTTGCGGCTCGGCGCCCGTGACCTGGGGCTTTTCGGGATCGCCAACGAGAAGGTCCGCCTCGGTACGCAGTTCGGCGACCCGCGCCAGTACTTCGCGCTTTTGCTCAAGGCTCGCCAGCGGACCCATGCGCACGCCCTCAACGCGCGGGTCGCCCATGGTGACCTTGCCCAGCGATGCCTGCAGCCCCTGGACGACTGCCGTCACCAAGTCGCGGGGCACCAGGGCCTTGCGGATGGCGGTGCACTTCTGGCCCGCCTTCGCGGTCATCTCGCGGGTGACTTCCTTAATAAAGAGGTCGAACTCTGCCATCCCGGGCCGCACATCCGGTGCCAGTATCGAAGAATTCAGAGAATCGGTTTCGGCGACGAAGCGCACCGACTGCTGCATGATCATTGGATGTGCCTTGAGCCGTTGCGCCGTAGCGGCTGAGCCGGTGAAGGACACGAAATCCTGGCAGGTCAGAAAATCAAAAAGATTACCTAGGCTCCCGCAAACTAACTGCAATGCACCTTCCGGGAGGATGGCGCTCTCGATTATGCGTTGCACCACCCGTTCGGCAAGGTAAGCCGTGGCCGTGGCCGGCTTTACGATGACCGGCACGCCCGCGAGGATCGCCGGAGCCAGCTTTTCGAGCATTCCCCACACCGGGAAGTTGAACGCGTTGATGTGGATGGCCGCGCCCTCTAGCGGCACGCAGATGTGCTGGCCCACAAATGTCCCGCCCTTGGAGAGGCGTTCGACCGCTCCATCCACGTAAACGTGACCGTTGGGCAGTTCCCGTGCACCCTTGCTGGCGAACACCAGCATCGTTCCTATGCCACCCTCGATGTCGATCCAGGAGTCCGCCTTGGTCGCACCTGTCTGGTAAGACGTGGCGTAGAACTCGTCCTTCAATTCCATCAGTCGCTTGCCGAGCGCCTTAAGTAGCGCTGCGCGCTCGTGAAACGTGAGTTTTCGCAACGCCGGCCCGCCTGTGAGGCGGGCGTAATTCAGCATCCCGGCAAAATCGATTCCCTCCGAACTGACCTCGGTAACCACCGCGCCTGTGGTGGCATCTCGCACTGCCACGCCCTCGCCGGCTGCCTCGATCCAGCGTCCTTGTGCATAGCTCTTGAGCTTCATGATCGGGTCCTTGCTGGAGTCTGGTCGGGTAAGCGGCTCTGGTCCCACTCGCCGAAGGTGCTGCCGCGCTGCGCCAGGCTGACCAGGAGCGGCGCCGGCGTCCAGTATTGTGCCCCGAGTTCGCGGCCGAACCGTTCGATTCCCGCCAGCACCACGGTCAGTCCGATGGTGTCGGCGTAGAACATCGGCCCTCCCCGGCGTCGCGGGAAGCCGTATCCATTGCACCAGATGGCATCGATGTCGGCGGCGGATGCGGCAATGCCCTCGTGCAGAATCTTTGCCGCTTCATTGATCAGGGCATATATGCAGCGCGCGACGATCTCTTCATCGGCGAGCGCCCGGCGCGTGATGCCAAGGCGCGCGGCTTCGGCAATGATCAGCGCATCAACTTCGGGGTCGGGGCGTGGTTCTCGCGAACCGGGCTCATAGCGGTACGCGCCTCGTCCGGTCTTCTGCCCAAGGCGGCCGGATTCGACCAGCACATCGGCAATTCGGTAGTACCTGGGATCCTGCGGCAGGTCGGCGCGTTCCCGACGCACCCGGTAGCCGACATCCAGTCCCGCGAGGTCGCCTACGGCATTGGGTCCCATGGCCATCCCGAAGGATTTCAATGCCGAATCGATTTGCAGCGGACTGGCGCCTTCCAAAAGCATCAGCTGGTTTTCGCGGCCATAGGCATAGAGCATGCGGTTGCCGACGAAACCAAAGCAGTTGCCCACCACAATGCCCAGTTTGCCCATGCGGCGAGTAACCGCCAGCGCGGTGGCGATGGTTACCTGTGAACTGGCCGTGCCGCGCACAATCTCGACGAGCCTCATGACATTAGCAGGGCTGAAAAAATGCATACCAACTACCGCGTCCGCACGCTGCGTCACGGAGGCGATCTTGTCGACATCGAGCGTCGAGGTGTTTGTGGCCAATACAGTCTCAGCCCCGCACAGCCGGTCAAGCTGGCGGAATACCTCTTGCTTCACGGCCATGCTCTCAAATACGGCTTCGATCACGAGCCCAGCCGGTGCGACTGCACTCATATCGATGCTGCCCGTGACCCGCGAGATGGCTGCGGCGGCAGCCTCAGGGCTGATGCGGCCCTTGTGCGCGGATGCGCGGATGGTGGAGGACACGCGTTCGAGCCCGGCCGACACGGCCGGCGGTTGAGAGTCGATCAGCACCACTTCGTATCCGCAGCTGGCCAGACTCACGGCAATGCCACTACCCATGGTGCCGGCGCCGATGACGGCGATCGTGTGCACATCCGGCAGGTCCTTGCGGGTCTTGGGGCCCGCTGGCCGCTCAGCAAAGAACAGGTGGCGCAGAGCGCGCGATTCCAGCGACACACGGCATTCCTCAAAGCGACGCCGCGAAAGGGCCAAAGCGGCGTCGAAGGGCTGCTGGAAGGCGGCCTCCACGCACTCGATGATATGACGGGCGGCCATCTCACCTGTGCTCCGACGCGTGAGCTGCTGGCGCTCCCGGGCGTAGATCGCACCGTCCTCCGGCACGGGCTGGAGCTTGATGTCGCGGAGCCTGCGGGGGCCCTTGCCTTCCGCCAGTAGTTCCCTGAGATAGTCCACTGCTGCGCCCTGAAAATCAGCACTACTGAATTGCCGGTCAATGATGCCGAGCTGCAGCGCACGGGTCGCATCGATCGGCTCGCCACCCAGCATCATGTCGAGCGCCACTTCAGCTCCTACCAGGCGCGGGAGGCGTTGGGTGCCGCCGGAACCGGGGAGCAGTGCGAGCTTGATCTCCGGAAATCCAAGGCTGGCCTCCTTCGTCGCACACCGGTAATGGCAGGCCAGAGCAAGCTCAAGGCCGCCACCCAGCGCCGGCCCGTGAAGCGCCGCCACCACGGGTTTGGCCAGCGCCTCAATGTGCAGCAATACGTCGTTGAGCAACGGGGTGCGCGAGGCTGCTTCGAATTCGCGTAGGTCCGCGCCAGCCACGAACATCCTGCCGATGCCGTGGATCAGCACGCCATGCACCGAGCGATCATTCTCCACAGCCATGACCGCAGCCAACAATGCCGCGCGCACGGGTTGCGCGAGCGCATTCACCGGCGGATTATGGATGGCAATTACGGCAATGCCGTCGTCGATCCCACAGCTGACCGGACTCGACATGATGGGCGCCGGTGCCTTAGACGCGTTCAATGCCCAGTGCAATGCCCTGGCCGACGCCTATGCACATTGTGCACAGGGCACGCCGAGCTTGCGTGCGTTGCAGCTGATAGGTCGCGGTGGTCGCAAGTCGTGCGCCGCTGGCGCCCAGCGGATGGCCAAGTGCGATAGCTCCACCGTTCGGATTTACGTGTGGAGCGTCATCTGCGATTCCCAACTCGCGCAGCACGGCCAGCGCCTGGGCCGCGAAGGCCTCATTGAGCTCGATGACATCGATTTCGTTCAAAGCCCAATGCTGCCTGGCGAGCAGCTTGCGTACCGCGCCCACGGGCCCCATTCCCATGATTCGCGGAGCGACTCCGGCCACGGCCCCGCCCACAATTCGCGCCCGTGGCGTCAGCTTAAAGCGCTTGGCGGCCGCTTCGCTGGCAATTAATAGGGCCGCCGCGCCGTCGTTGACTCCCGATGCATTGCCGGCAGTGACGCTGCCGCCCTCCCGAAACGGTGTGGGCAGGCGGGCGAGCGATTCGAGGCTGGTGGCGCGTGGATGTTCGTCGCGATTGACCGTGACTGACTCGCCCTTCTTGCCGGGCACCGACACCGGCACAATTTCGGCGGCCAGCGCGCCATTGGCCTGCGCCGCAAGCGCACGTTCCTGGCTGCGCAATGCGAAGCGGTCTTGGTCCTCGCGGCCGATGCGAAAGTCGGCAGCCACATTTTCCGCGGTCTCCGGCATCGAATCGATGCCGATCTTCGACTTCAGCAGCGGGTTGACGAATCGCCATCCTATGGTGGTGTCAAACAACTGTGCGTCGCGTGCGTAGGCCGAGCCTGCCTTGCTCATGACGTAAGGGGCGCGGCTCATGCTTTCAACCCCGCCGGCGATTACGACCTCCGCCTCGCCATTGCCGATCATGCGGGCGGCGATCGCGACCGCATCAAGACCGGATCCGCACAGCCGGTTTACCGTGGCACCGGGCACGGCCTCAGGGAGATTTGCCAGCAGCAACGCCATGCGCGCCACGTTGCGATTGTCCTCGCCCGCCTGATTGGCACAGCCAAGCACCACATCGTCAATCGCGAGCGGATCAAGGCCGGCATTTCGCGCCATGAGGGCCTTGATGGGCACGGCGGCCAGATCATCCGGCCGAACGGCGGCGAGCGACCCTCCATAGCGGCCGAAGGCGGTTCGGACGGCGTCGCAGATAAAGGCGGCGGTCACGATGTCAATTCCTTTAGCTTTCGGTGGTCGAGGGTGCGGAACGCAACCGGTGGGAGCGCCCGCGGGCGTGCGCGATCACGGTCCCATCGGTGCGCGTCACCACCAGATCATACAGTCCGGTGCGTTTCCCCAGCCAGCGCTCCTGGGCGACGGCAGTGAGCAGGTCGCCGGTTTTCGCAGGCGCGAGAAATTCAATGGACACCCCCGCCGCCACGGTCGCCGGCCCATGGCTGTTGCAGGCGAATGCGAACGCGCTGTCGGCTAGGGCGAAGATCAGGCCGCCGTGACAGATGCCGTGTCCGTTAGTCATGTGGGGCTGAACCTGCATTTGCACCGTAGCAACGCCTGCTGCCACCCGGCCAAGTTGCATTCCCAAGCTCTGCGAGGCGCGGTCCTGGGCATAGAGCTTGCGGGCCGTGGATTCGGCGGTGTTCTCGGTTGGGCTTGTCATGGCTTGCTCATCGAGGTGGCTATTTTCCGGAAAATCGTGGTGTTCGCTTAGCTGCAAAGGCCGCCACCCCTTCTGCGTAGTCGGCGGAGCGGCCAAGTTCGCGTTGCGCATCCCGTTCCGCATCGAGCGCTGCTTCGAATGTCAGTTGGTGTGCGGCCTGCATGGCCTGTTTGGTTCGGGCAAGTCCGCGAGTTGGCCCGGCAGCCAGTCGCGCTGCCAAGGTATCAACGGAGGCGCCAAAATCGGCGTCATCGACGCACTGCCAGATCAAACCCCACGCCGCCGCCTGTTCAGCACTGAGCTTATCGCCCAGCAGGGCTAGGCCCAGGGCGCGCGCGCTACCCAGCAAATGCGGTAGTGACCACGTGCCGCCGCAATCCGGTACCAGCCCCAGTTTGTTGAACGATTGTATGAAGCTTGCCGAGCGAGCGGCGATGACAATGTCGCAGGCCAGCGCAATATTGGCGCCCGCGCCAGCCGCGACACCGTTGACGGCCGCCACGACCGGCATCGGCAGGCTCCTCAATGCCAGCACCAGGGGCTTGTAGAAATTCTCAATCGACTCCCCAAGGTCGACCGGCGCGGAGCCCGGTGCGACCGCGCGGTCATTGAGGTCCTGGCCCGCGCAGAAGGCGCGGCCGGCGCCGGTGAGCACCAGCACACGGGCGGCTTCAGGCTGCAGACGCGCGAGCGCATCGCGAACCTCGGCGTGCATCCCCGTGGTGAAGCTGTTGAGACGCTCGGGACGGTTGAACGTCAGTCGCGCGATGCCGTCATCAACATCGAACAGTATGGACTCATAGGGCATATGGGGTACTCCGCGCCTCCTGAATTACTTTTCGTCGTAGTTCAGTTCCAGTTCGGTCGCGGTGGGACGCGCCTGGCAGGCAAGGATGTACCCGGCAGCCAGTTCCCAGTCTTCCAGCGCCACATTGTTCTCGAGAGTAACTGCGCCCCTGGTCAGCTTTACGCGGCAAGTGGAACAAACACCCGCGCGACAGGAATACGGGAGGTCGAGACCCGAGCGCTCCGCGGCTGCAAGCACCGACTCATCCTCAGCTGTCATCCTGAAGCTGCGCCGCCGTCCGTCCTGAATCACCGTCACGTTGGTGCCCGCGCCACCGGCGGCCACGGCTTGCGCGCGTGCTGCGAGAGCACCGCTCGTGGTGGTGAAGCGCTCGAAATGAACGGGGGCATGGACGCCCAGTGCGACCAAGGCCTCCTTGCAATTGGCGACCATGTCCCCAGGGCCGCAAACAAAGACCTCGTCTACCCGCGCAGGGTCGAACAGCCGTCCGGCAAATTCCGCCAGCTTGGCTCCGTCGAGCCGACCGTTGAACACCGCCATGTCCTGCGGCTCCCGGCTCATGATGAAGTGCAGCGCCAGCCTGCCCATGAACCGGTTCTTGAGCATGAGCAGTTCTTCGGCAAACATGGTGTGGCCTACGGTCCGATTGCCGTAGAACAAGACCACGCGGCTGTCATCGTCCCCCTCGAGTATCGAGGTGACGATCGACAGAATGGGGGTGATGCCGCTGCCGGCCGCGAGTACCAGGAAATTTCGGCCGGACTGTGCAGAACCTGTATAGATGAACCGTCCGGTCGGGCCCAGCGCGTCCACGTGGCCGCCAACCTCCGCCTCGTGCGCCAGGAAATTTGACAGGCCGCCACGCGGCTGCACGCGAATCCCGAGGCGTAACTCGCCCGTCGCGGATACGTTCAGAATCGAATAGGTGCGGCGCACCTCTTTCCCCGCGAGCGTCGCCCGCAAGGCTACATGCTGACCGGGAGAAAACTGGTATTCGGAGCGCAGTTGCTCGGGAACCTCGAGCGTCAGGCAAATGGCGTCATCTGCGACCGCGACGCGACTGCGGATACGCAGCGGATGGAAATTCAAATGCACTTGAAATACTCGAAAGGTTCGAGACACGCCTTGCACCGATACAGCGCCTTGCAAGGCGTCGAGCCAAAGCGGCTCAGTTCCTCGGTTGCCTGCGAGTCACAGCGCGGACAGGCCACCACCGGCGCACTGACCCAAAGCGCACGCGGCGAGCTGACGGCCTGAGCTGGTGGCGCGATGCCATAGCGTCTGAGCTTGCGCCTGCCTTCTGCGCTCAGCCAGTCACTGCTCCACGGTGGCACCAGCACTTCGATTACGTTCGGGTCTGAAAATCCCGCTCTCTTCAGTGCCGTGAGCACGGCACCGCGAATTACGGCCGTGGCCGGGCAGCCCGAGTACGTGGGCGTGAGACCTACCTCGATCTGATCGCTCCCGGTAGCCTTGATGTGGCGAACCAGTCCGAGGTCGACGATGCTCAGTACAGGAATCTCCGGATCGGCGATCTCAGCCAGTGCTGCCCATGCGACGGCCTCCGCCGGGCTATGAACTAGGTTGGCCTCGCTTACCATCGAGCATCCGGATAAGTTCGTTGCAGGTACTGCATATCCGCCAATAGATAACCCAGGTGCTCAGAGTGGACGCCGCGGCGCCCAAACCACCGGTATGGCACCCTCGCCGGCCGCTCCAGGGTGGCCTCACGTAACACCTCGTCGATAAGTGCCGACCATCCGGCCTCGATATCGGCCATCGGCGGAGCGATGCCGAGACGCACCAGCAGCCGATCTGAATCCTGCTCGTCGAACATCTCACAGGTAAAAGGCCAGAGCTGTTCGATGGCCCGCTGCGCACGATTGTGGCTTTCTTCGGTGCCATCACCGAGCCGCACCAGCCAGCCACCGCTATAACGATAATGGTATTGAGTTTCTTTCAGCGACTTGGTGGCAATTGCGGCCAGACGCTGGTCGCTGGACTGCTGCAATTTTTCGTACAGGGTAAGTTGATACGCATCTAGGAGGAACTGACGTGCAATGATTTGCGCGAAATCTCCGTTGGGCTGCTCGACCAGGACCAGGTTGCGAAAGTCGCTCTCGGTGCGCAAGAACGCCAGTTGATCTTCCGACCGGTCCTGCCCTTCAATTTCGCTGGCCAATGCCAGCAGCAGGCGGGCTTGGCCAATCAGGTCAAGCGAAGTATTGGCCATGCCGAGATCCTCTTCGATCGTCGGCGCGTGGCCCAGGAGTTCGCCCAGGCGTTGGCCCAGCACGAGGCTGGTGTCGGCCAGCTGCAGCACATAGTCGAGACGCGCGGCGGTTTCCTCGGCCATGCTTGTCGCGGGCGTCTGGCTCACAGAGTCTTCACCTCTTCCGGGATGTCATAAAAAGTCGGATGCCGGTAGACCTTGTCGCGCGCAGGTTCGAACAGCGAATCTGCATCTTGCGGATCGGAAGCAGTGATGTCGCTTGAGCGCACGACCCAGATGCTTACCCCTTCGAGTCGCCGCGTATACACATCGCGCGCATGCTCGAGCGCCATGCGGGCGTCCACAGCATGAACGCTGCCCACATGCTTGTGATCAAGGCCTGCGCGGGCGCGAATGAAAATCTCAAACAGCGGCCAGCCTGTAGATGCGTTCATGGCTGCATTCCTCGCTAGGTAAAACTTCAGGCCGCCACGCCGGCGGCGCGGCGCTGGCGCTTTTCGGCATACCGGGTAGCTGCCTCGCGGACCCAAGCTCCCTGCTCGTGGGCGCGCCGGCGTGCAGCGAGCCGCTCGCGATTGCAGGGGCCAAAGCCCTTGAGCACTTGGTTGAATTCGTTCCAGTCTATGGGACCAAAGCGGTAACGGCCGGCCGCTGCATCCCAACGCAGCTCCGGATCGGGGACCTTAAGACCCAGGTAATCGGCCTGGGGAACCGTGAAGTCCACGAATTTCTGGCGCAGCTCGTCATTGGAGAAGCGCTTGATCTTCCACTGCATGGACTGCGCACTGTGCGCGGAGTCCGCATCCGAAGGCCCAAACATCATCAGCGACGGCCACCACCAGCGATTCAGCGCCTCCTGTGCCATGCGCTTCTGCTCAGCGGTACCGGCAGCGAGCTTGAGCATGATGTCGTAGCCCTGGCGCTGGTGGAAACTTTCCTCGCGACAGATGCGTACCATGGCGCGCGCATAGGGGCCGTAGGAGCATCGGCACAGGGGAATCTGATTCATTATGGCGGCGCCGTCTACCAGCCAACCAATTGCGCCAATGTCAGCCCAGGTGGGTGTCGGGTAGTTGAAAATGCTCGAGTACTTGGCCTTGCCGGTCAGCAGCTGTTCGATCATTTCATCGCGGCTTACCCCCAAAGTCTCCGCAGCGCTGTACAGGTAGGCTCCGTGCCCCGCCTCATCCTGAACCTTGGCAATCAGAATGACTTTGCGCTGCAGGGTCGGCGCGCGGGTGATCCAGTTGCCCTCGGGCAGCATGCCGACAATTTCCGAATGGGCGTGCTGGGAAATCTGCCGGATCAGGGTTTGCCGGTAACCTTGCGGCATCCAGTCCTTGGGTTCGATCTTCTCCTCAGAGTCGACCCGGGCCTGGAAGCGGGCCGCAACTTCGGTGTCTTCCACGGCGCCGCGAGCGGTGCGGTTGCCTTCGGTATTGTCTAAGCCCTGGGTATACATAGTTGCACTCTTAGCTCGATCGGCGGCTGCGATATGTCATGACCGCAGGCGCTGGTTCTTAGGATCCCAGGCCGGCTGCGTCAGCACCTGCGCCGCGCGCCGATCGCCGCGAATGACGATCTCGATGCGCGCGGAGTTGCGCAGCAGGCTGGGCTTAAGATAGGCAAAGGCAAGCGACTTTTCTACGGCGAAACCGTAACCACCGCTACTGGTGAGTCCCGCCAGCTGACCATCGATGTACACGGGCTCGTTTCCGAGGCAGTCGGCCTGGTCCGCGTCAACTTCCAGGTAGGTCAGCACGATGCGCGGCCCCTCCTGTTTCGACTTCAGAGTGCCGGCCTTGCCAATGAAATCCTTGTCGAAATTCACGAAGCGCTCCATGTCCGCCTCGATCATCGTGATCTCGTTGGTGAGTTCGGAGCCCCAGCCACGGTAGGCCTTCTCCATGCGTAGCGCATTCATCGCATAGGTTCCGAATAGTCCGATTTGGTGTGCGGCTCCTGCCGACATGAGTGCGTCGAACACTTTTGGCATCTGCGCCATGGGCACGTGCAGTTCCCAGCCCAGCTCGCCGACGTAATTCACGCGCAGCATGCGCACGCCCGGCACGCCGGCGACTTCTGCGATCTGGCCGGTAAGCCAGCGGAACGCGCCATTGGACAGGTCGGTGCGGGTGACCGCCGAGAGTACATCGCGCGCACGCGGACCGGCCAGCACCAGTGTGCCGTAGGTGTCGGTGATGTCTGTGAGCTCAAAGCGCTCGCCTTCCCGGCGCCGCCACTCGAACTGATCCATGTCGTGCTGCTGCGCGACCGCCGCCGACAGAATGTAATAGTGATCGGCGGCGAAGCGCGTTACGGTGATCTCGCTTTCGATGAAACCCGCAGGGGTCAGCAGGTGTCCCAGAATCACGCCACCGTCGCGCTGGGCAATACCGTTGGCGCAGACCCGCTCGAGGAATGCGTGGGCGTCCGGTCCGCGCAGGTCATATTTGGAGAACGTCGACAGGTCCATCAGCCCGACCTGCTCGCGCACCGTGCGCGCCTCCTCACGCACCGGTTCCCACCAGTTGGAGCGCTGCCACGAGTAACGCTCGCCCTGGCCGGTTTGGTCATACCAGCGCGGGCGCTCCCAGCCATAAATCTGCGCGAACTGTGCGCCGCGTGCCGCAAGCCGATCGTAGAGCGAAGATTTTCGCAGTCCGCGCCCCACCTGGTGCTGTTCGCCCGGCTTGTAGCAGTAATACATGTGGTGGTAATCCTCGATGGATACCGCCGTCGTGTATTCCTTGCCGGTCCAGTCGCCGAAGCGCCGTGGGTCAAATTCGCGCATGTTGATCTCTGACTGACCGTGGACCATCCATTGCGCCAGATACTTGCCGGCCCCACCGCCCTGGGCGATACCGATTGAAGCGCCGCAGTGCATCCAGTAGTTGGGGGCGCCGTGCGCAGGTCCTGACAGGTAGACCCCATCGGGCGTATGGGTGATGGCGCCTGAGACCACAGTCTTCAGTCCGGCATTGCCGAACAAGGGCAGCCGCTCTGAGGCCTTCTCGAGCCACGGCATCAATCGTTCCAGCTCCGGAGCAATCAGCTCACTCTCAAAGGCCCAATCGGGCGTCGCCCCATCCCAGCAGACGTGCGCGGTTGCGGTCTCGTAGGGTCCGATGAGAATGCCGTTGGTTTCCTCGCGCAGGTAAGCGTGCGAATACGGATCGCGCACCACCGGCAGTTCCTTCTCGAGCTCGATCAACTCCTGGATGGGTTCGGTTATCACGTAGTGATGCAGCATGTTGACAAGCGGCACCCGGTGTCCGGTCCAGGAACCGACCTCCGCGGCGTAACTGCCGGCGCTGTTTACGACGTGCTCGCAGGTGATGGTGCCGTTCTCGGTGATTACCTGCCACTCGCCGGCTGGCAGTCGCTTGATATCCGTGACCCGGGTGCGCCGGTAGATCTCCGCGCCGAGCTTGCGGGCACCGGCAGCCATTGCGTGGGTGATATCGCTAGGCGAAACGTGCCCGTCGGTTACGGTGAGAAACGCCGCCTTGATGCCCGTCGTATTGAGGTACGGGTGATGCTGAGGGATCTCATCGGGCCCAATGATGTGCGCCTCGTAGCCGGCGAGCGTGGCGATGCCATGCACGTGCTTGAGCCACAGCACTTCCTCATCGGTGGTCGCGAGCCGCAGGCCGCCGCACCCATGCCAGCTCACTGCATGACCGGTCAGCTTCTCTAGGCGCGCGTAGAGCTGCGTCCCGTACAGATGCACACGGGTCATGTTTAGCGAGCCGTTAAAGTGCGGGCATTGGCCGGCCGCATGCCAGGTCGATCCCGAGGTGAGCTCCCCCTTCTCGACCAACGCCACGTCGCGCCAACCTTCCAGGGCCAGGTGATACAGCAGGCCGACGCCCATGGCGCCGCCGCCGACAACAACTACGCGCGCGTGCGATTTCATCGCGGGTCCTTGGACTTGTTCTGCTTGGAACGGCGGGCGTTCCAATGGAAATAGCCGATCCGCACTATTTCATCGTGGGCATCACGAAATCGGCGCGGACGCTCGCAGGTTCGGGCCAGCGCTGCGTCACGGTCTTGAGCCGTGTGTAGAAGCGGACTCCTTCAGGTCCGTGCATGTGGTGGTCACCAAACAGCGAATGGCGCCAGCCGCCAAAGCTGTGGAAGGCCATGGGCACAGGTACCGGCACATTGACGCCGACCATGCCGATCTCCACATCGCGCGCAAACGCGTGCGCCAGGGCACCGCTTTGTGTGAACACGGCAGCACCGTTGGCGAACTCGTGGCCATTAACAAGCTTGAGCGCGGCTGAATAGTCCGCGACACGTACCACTGACAGCACCGGCCCAAAAATCTCTTCGCGATAGATGCTCATTTCCGGCGTGACGCGATCAAACAGCGTCGGTCCGACATAGAAGCCCTGCTCGCGTCCGGCGACGCTGATGCCGCGGCCGTCGATTGCCAGCTGAGCGCCGGCGGCCACGCCCGCCTCGATGTAGCCGAGCACCCGCTCGCGTGCCTGCGAGGTGACCAGCGGTCCCATGTCCGTCCCTGCGCCGTCGGGTGCTCCAACCTTAAGAGCGCCCACCCGCTTCCGGAACCGCTCGATCAGTGAGTCCGCGGTCGCATCGCCCACCGCCACGACCACCGACACCGCCATGCAGCGCTCGCCCGCCGAGCCGTAGGCTGCCCCGACAATGGATTCCACCGCGGCATTGAGGTCCGCATCGGGCATGACGACGGCGTGATTCTTGGCGCCCCCAAGCGCCTGCACGCGCTTGCCGTGTGCGATGCCCTGTGCCTGTATGTAGCGGGCGATCGGCGTCGAGCCTACGAAGCTCACCGCCGCAATGTGCGGGTGCTCGAGCAGCGCATCGACGGCCACCTTGTCTCCCTGCACGACATTGAATACGCCGTCGGGCAAACCGGCTTGCTGCAACAGTGCGCCAAGCAGCAGCGATACCGAGGGGTCACGCTCGGAAGGCTTCAAGATGAACGCATTGCCGCAGGCCAGGGCAATCGGAAACATCCACATCGGCACCATTGCCGGAAAATTAAACGGCGTAATACCCGCGACCACGCCCAGCGGCTGGCGCACGCCGTAGCTGTCCACGCCTGTGCCCACGCTCTCGCTGAACTCCCCCTTGAGAAGGTGCGGAGCCCCGCAGGCAAACTCCACGACCTCCATGCCGCGAACTACTTCGCCGTCTGCATCGCCCAGAGTCTTGCCGTGTTCTTCCGACAGCGTTGCCGCAATCTGCTTGGCGTTTTGCAGCAGCAGCTCTTTAAAACGGAACAGCACCCGGGCGCGCTGCAGCGCTGTGGTGCGTCCCCAGGCCGGCTGCGCTCGTAGTGCGCTTTGCACGGCCGCATCGATTTGCGCGCGATCGGCAAACGTCACTTCGCGCACGGGCTTGCCGAGCGCCGGATTAAACACGGGAGCCCGGCGCTGGCCGACGCCGGCGACGACCTTGCCGTCAATCCAGTGCCCGACGATGCCCGCCTCGAGAGCGCCAACCTTCATTGCAGCGACCATGGGTAGACTTGCTCCGATGCTCAGGCCGGGACGGCGCGCAGCGCCCGGCGCAGGCCTTCGATCATCGACCCGATTTCTTCAGCCGTGCTCACAAATGGCGGTGCCACAGCCAGGCACTCGCCGCCGAAGCGCACCAAAAGCCCCTCGTCCAGCGCGCGCTCGAAAACCTTGACCGCTTTGAGGCCGGGCTGACCGCTCACCGGCGCAAGTTCGATGGCCGCCGCCAGGCCCAGATTGCGAATGTCGGTCACGTGCGGCTCGCCCTTGAGCGAGTGCACTGCCTTCTCGAGGACTGGTGCGAGCTCGGCGGCGCGTTCGATCAGCCGCTCTTCGGCGAGCACATCAAGCGTTGCATGCGCGGCCGCGACGGCCAGCGGGTGCGCCGAGTAGGTGTAGCCGTGAAAGAATTCGATCGCGTGCGCAGGCCCGGTCATGAAGGCCTGGTAGATGTCATCGCGAGCGATTACCCCGCCGAGGGGCACGGAGGCGTTGTTGACGGCCTTTGCGAAGGTGGTCAGGTCGGGCTGGACATTAAAGTAGTTGGCCGCAAACGGCGCCCCGAGCCGACCGAAACCGGTGATCACCTCGTCGAAAATGAGCAGAATGCCGTGCTTGGTGCAAATCTCGCGGATCCGTTCCAAGTAGCCGCGCGGCGGAACGACGACGCCGGTCGATCCCTGCATCGGTTCTATGATGACCGCCGCGATAGTTGAAGCGTCGTGCAGCGCGACCAGACGCTCAAGTTCCTCGGCCAGGTGTGCTCCCCAGGTGGGTTGGCCGCGGCTGTACGCCATCTCCGCCGGGTTCCAGGTGTGCGGCAAATGATCCACGCCTGGGATCATCAGGGGCGCGAACATCTTGCGGTTCGCCACCATGCCGCCGATGGAGATGCCTCCCAGACCCACGCCGTGGTAACCGCGCTCGCGGCCGATGATGCGCGTGCGCGATGCCTCGCCCCGCATTCGGTGATAGGCCACCGCGATCTTGAGCGCCGTATCGACGGCCTCGGATCCGGAATTGACGAAGAACACGCGATCGTTCGGGCGTCCGGCCAGCTCCACGATGCGCGTGGCCAGCTGGAACGCCGGTTCGTGGCCCATTTGGAATGCGGGGGCATAGTCGAGCGTATCGACCTGCTTGCGGATGGCGGCCACCACCTTGGGGTGCGAATGCCCGAGCGGCGAGCACCACAAACCGGAGAGACAGTCGAACAGGCGGCGGCCGTCCTTGAGCGTGAAATAGCAACCCTTGGCCGAGGTGATCAGGCGCGGGGCCGCCTTGAAATATCGGTTGTGGGTAAAGGGCATCCACCAGGCGCGCAACGCGCTTTCGCTGGTATCGGGGTGCAATGGTTTGACCGCATTCATGGCTAAATCCTCGCATCAAGATTACCACAGCGGGTCCTTCGGCCCGGCAGGCGGACGCTACTGGTGCGCTGCGCCTGCGGTTAATTGCGACGTGTCGGGAGCCGGCCGAGGTGCTGATGAGGCAGCCGTATGCCGGTCATTTAAAGAACAGTAATATCAATAAGATATGATACTAAGTTAGTTAAAATTATCCTTAGCGTGTCCGCATCCGTGGCCGCAGCAATAGCAAGAATCGTTAAATCGGCGATGCGCGCTCGGAAGCCTGGTCGTCAGTTGGAATGATCCTTGTAGACCTTGCCGTCTTTCATCACGAACTCGACCGTGGCGAGAGCCGCGACGTCCGCGAGAGGATCGGCATGCACGGCCATGAGATCGGCGTGTGCGCCCACGGCAATCACGCCGATCTGCCCGGACATGCCCAGCAGCTCCGCCGCCTTGGAAGTGGCCGACTGAATGGCTTGCATCGGGCTCATTCCAAACTCAACCTCGCGGCCGAATTCCTGGGCCATCGGCTGGCTCCAGGGAAACCCACCCACGTCGGTCCCGAATGCGATCTTGACGCCAGCACGCAGGGCCTTGGTAAATGAGACGCCGTGCAGCGCCACCCGTTTGCGATCACGCTGGCCGCTGGCCGTCTCCGGGGGATCCCAGTCGCCGTAGTAAGCGGCGATGGTGGGCACATACCAGGTGCCCTGCTTGATCATCTGCGCGATTTCCTCACCGGTGATGTCCAGCCCGTGCTCGATGGAATCACACCCGCCATCAAGAGCGCGCTTGAGCCCGATGCCGTTGTAGGCGTGGCAGGCCACTTTTTTACCCCAGCCGTGCGTCTCATCGACGATGGCCTTGAGCTCTTCAACGGTCAAGGTGGGTTGCGACACCAAATTGCCTTCACGGTCTGTCCAGGAGCGATGCGTCATGTACACCTTGATCCAGTCCGCTCCCTTGTCGAGCTGCTCGCGAGCGGCGCGGCGCGCTTCGATTGGACCGTCAATCAGCTGCACGCCTTTGGGCAGGCTCAATTCCGGAGCGTAGTTCTCCAGCGGATAGCCGCCGGTGCTCGAGATGGCGAGCGTCGATACATACAGGTGCGGCCCGGGGATATAACCGCCTTCAATCGCCTGCTTGATGCCCACATCGCCATACCCCGCCCCCTCCGTGCCCAAGTCGCGCAAGGTGGTGAAGCCCTGATCCAGCGCGCGCCGCGCCGACATCACGGCGCGCGCCGCGCGAAAAGACAGCGATTGCTTGAGCAGCTGCACATCGTAGCCGCCTTCCGCGGGCACCTCGCCCTGCAGGAAAATGTGGGTGTGAGCGTCGATGAGGCCCGGCAGCAGCGTGGCGCTGCCCAGATCGATGTGGCGTGCGCCGGCGAACTCGTCCGGTGCGTTGCGATCCTTGATTGCGATGATCCGGTCGCCGCGAACTACCACGGCCACTTGTGCGCGCGGCTTGGCAGCGAGACCGTCGATCATGGTGGCCGCGGTGATTACCGTAACCGCATCTGCGGCCGGAGCCTCGGCAGCACGGGGCGGTTCGCCCGCTGCGCACAGAAAAAATGTGCCGGCGAGTGTCAGCGCCAGACGCGCGCAAGTCGATTCTTTGATTGTCATTGTTTGCCTCCCGGCGAGCGACGACGCGTACGGCGGATGTGCCTTGCTCTGCGAACGTCGCGGCGGCCCAGAATACGGCTTTCTGTGGCAGAATTCGACGCATGGAGAAGGTTGCCGACTGGCGAGACCTTGGGGCGGCGGAGGAACTCGCTCGCCAGCCCTTGCAGGAGCTGCGCGTTGATGGCAAGCGAATTGCACTGAGCTTCCGGGATGGGCAGTTCGGGGCGATCAGCGGGGTGTGCAATCACGTGGGCGGGCCGCTGGGCCATGGCCGCCTAGACGGCGAGTACGTTGTTTGCCCGTGGCACAGCTGGAAGTACCACCATCGCGACGGTTGCGGGGAGCCGGGTTATGAAGCTGAGAGCGTCCCGCGCTATGTGCTGAAGACCGAGGCGGGACGCCTTTGGGTCGATTTGAATTCCGCGACTCGCCGCCATCGACTGCCCCATCCACCCCTGGCACTCGCGCGCCCCGTCGTCGATCGCGACGGGCCGATGCGGGTGCTCGGCATCTCGACCACGTCGATGAACAAATCCAACCCCCGGTACTCCACGTCCGAAGCCCTCTTGGCCGAGGCCCTACGCCACGCGGAATCCGCCGGTGCGGAGACTCAATTGCAGCGGCTCTCGCAATTGAAGTTCCGGGCTTGCGAGGGCTACTACTCGAAGTCGGCGCGCGCCTGCACCTGGCCCTGCTCGATCACACAAATGGACTCGAACGATCAACTGGATCGCGTCTACGAGGCCTTTGTGCATTGGGCCGATGTAGTCCTGGTGGCTACGCCGATCCGATGGGGAGCAGCCAGTTCGCTCTACTACAAGATGGTCGAGCGCATGAACTGCATTCAGAACCAAATCACCCTCGCCAACCGGGTGCTGCTGCGCAACAAGGTCGTCGCTCTGATCATCACGGGCGGCCAGGACGGCATACAGGCGGTGGCGGGACAGATGTTGGGATTCTTTGGTGAGGTGGGCTGCGTTTTTCCGCAATTTCCGTACATTGCACACAGCCGTGGCTGGAGTGCTGAAGACATGGAGCACAATGTGGAGTTCGTGCAGCAAAGCGCGGAATTGCGCGAAGGCGCCCACCAACTGGTGGGGCGCGCGCTCGCCATGGCGACCACTCTCAGAGGATCGGAATGCACCAAGGAGCGCGTGCATCGCGGTGGTCGCAAGGCCGACGGACTGGACCGCCCAGATGCCGAGGCGACGCTTGCCGCAAGTGAGCCATCGGCGCAAAATCAATTGGAGGTTTTGCCATGAGCCAAATTTCAGAACTCAAGCCCCATCGCACAGCCGAGCCGGACCTTAAGTCGCTGCGCATTGATCTGGCGGCGGCGTTTCGACTGGCGGCGCAAATGGATTGGCACGAAGCGGTCGGCAATCACTTCAGCCTGGCGGTGTCAGCGGATGGCCGGCAGTTTCTGATGAATCCGCGCTGGAAGCACTTTGCCTTGATCCGCGCCAGCGACCTGCTGCTGCTGGACAGCAGCGATCAGCAAACCATGTCGCGTCCTGACGCGCCGGACGCCTCGGCCTGGTGCATTCATGGCCGCATCCATGCCCGCTTACCCCGGGCACGTTGCATATTGCACGTGCATTCGCCGTACGCCACCGTGCTGGCGACGCTGGCCGATCCGCGCATCAGGCCGATTGATCAAAATACGGCGCTATTCTTCAATCGCGTTGCCATCGATCAGGGCTACAACGGCATTGCTGACGATCTTGAGGAAGGCGAACGATTGGCGCGCGTGCTCGGCGAGCACAACAGCATGATCATGGGAAACCATGGCGTGCTGGTTACGGCTGCGACGGTCGCCGAGGCTTTCGATGAGCTCTATTTTTTGGAGCGCGCCGCCAAGACGCTGGTGCTCGCCTATTCCACTGGCCAGCCGCTCAACATCCTGTCGGACGAGGTTGCAGAAAAGACCGCGCGCTCCTGGGAGCCCTACCGCGAATCGGCGTTTGCGCATTTCCGCGACCTCAAGCAGTTGCTGGACTCGAGGGATACCTCGTACCGCGATTAGCCCCGGATCCCGCACGCGACGGTGGCTGGCCGGTGTTGTCATAAGGCCCGCCGGCGGCACGGTTGCCCCGGGCTTACTCCTTTCTATATACAGCCCAATAGGCTAGCCTTACCGGCTTTGACGTAACCCGGGAAGGGCGAACTTGGCGCAGCCGGCCGACGTATTTATTAGCTATTCGCGCGAGGACAAGGATCGCGTCCTGGAGCTGGCAGGAAAGCTGCGGGCCGCAGGCGTGAGCTTGTGGATCGACCAGGGTGGCATCGATGGCGCCACGCTGTGGGGAGAGGAAATCGTCAACGCCCTGGATCATGCCAAGGTGCTGCTGCTTGCTGTTACCGCCTCGGCAGCGCGCTCGCACAATGTCGCCAAAGAAGTAGTTCTGTTCAGCGAGCGCAAGGGACATATCCTGCCTGTACATCTGGAACAGACAGTCATACCTCCGGGATTGAAGTATCCACTGGCCGGGATTCAGCACATCGAATATTTCAGCGGTGATGCGGACGAAAATTTGAAGACCATTCTGCGCTCGCTGGAGCGGGCGGGCGCAACCATCACCCCACCCAAGCCAGCTGCGACAGCCGCGGCAGGCGCGACGAGCGAAGGACGACGGGCGCCGAGTCCCCCCGCGCAAGCCGGGCATGCTGATCAGCACATAGAGCGCGGCGCGCTGGCTGTACTACCGTTTGAAAATATCAGCACGGACCAGGAAACCGACTACTTCAGCGACGGCCTCACTGAGGAACTAATCGCTCGACTGTCTCTGGTCAGCGAGATTGAACTGGTGTCGCGCTGGGCGACGGTGCAATACAAGGGGCGCAAGCAGGACATACACGCCATTGGCAATGAATTGGGTGCGCGCTACATCGTCGGCGGCAGTGTGCGCCGATTCCAGGATCTGGTGCGAATCACGGTTCAGCTGGTGGACGTGGGCACGAACCGGCAAATCTGGGGTAACACCTACAAGGGTAAGCTCGACGACATTTTCGACATCCAGGAACAGGTGGCCCAGCAAATCGTCGAGGCGCTGAAGCTCAAGCTCAGTTTTTCCGAGAAGGTGTCGCTTACCAAGCGGCACACTGGCAATGCGCAGGCTTACGATTTGTACCTGCGCGGACAGGCCTACCTCTATCGGCTCTCAAAACGTGGCACGGAATATGCCATCCAATTGTTTGAGAAGGCCATCGAGCTCGATCCGCGTTTTGCCGCCGCGTATGCCGGGTGCTCCTGCGCATACGGACAGATGTACGGCTGGTTCTCCCGAGAGGAAAAGTATCGCGATAAGGCTCAGGAGTTCAGCTTCAAGGCCCTGATGTACGACAACTCGTTGCCCGAGGCGTACACCGCCATGGGATTGTCCTATCTTGTCTGGGGAAAGTTCGACGAAGCCGTGGCCTCGGCCAGCAAGGCAATCGAGCTTGATCCGGACGACTTTATTGCCCGCTGGACCCTGGGTCGCATTCAGTTCTCGACTGGCCACGCCGAGCAGGCGGTGGCGCATTTCGAACAGGTCATTGCGCTTCGGCCGACGTTTTACACGGGTTACAGCGATCTTTGCCAGACGCTAGATTCACTGAATCGCGCAGAGGAGGCAAAAGCTGTGGCACAGCGCATGGTGGAAATGATGCCCACCTACTTACTGCAGAATCCCGACGATGCCCGCGGGCGCATGGTGTATGCGCACATGCTCAACACTACTGGCAAGCGCGATCTGGCGATCAGCGAGTCGCAAGCGGCCATCGAAGCAGCACCCGGCGATTCCGTCATGCTCTATAACGCGGCGTGCCTGTATTCAAAACTCGGTGAGCGCAAGCGCGCTATCGATACGCTGCGACAGGCGATCAATGCCGGAGTGCAGAATTACGCCTGGATGAAGCACGATCCGGATCTGAATCCCCTGCGCGACGAACCCGAATTCATCGAGATGACACGAGAGAACCCGAGCCCAGCGTGATCACGGCCGTATAGGCGCGCACTAGAAATCAGAGTGCACTGTGCCCATCGGGAAGCTTTGCAGGTCGAAGGGCGTGACCTGGTAAACATAGTAATTCAGCCAATTGGCATACAACAGGCTGGCGTGGCCGCGCCACCGGACTTGCGGTGGTTGTGTCGAATCGTCGGCTGGGAAGTAATTCTGCGGAACCGCGATCGGCAGGCCCTTTTGTAGGTCCCGCTGATACTCCGTCTTCAGCGTCAGCGGGTCGTATTCGGAGTGGCCGGTCACGAACACTCGTCGTCCGTCACTGGTGCTCGCAAGATATACGCCGGCGTCGTCCGATTCAGCGAGTATGCGAAGCCCCGGAACGCATTCGAGATCCGCCCGGCGGATTTCCGTATGCCGGGAATGCGGGGCATAGAAGCGATCGTCGAAGCCCCTGAGCAGCCGCTCCTTCGGCGCCATGGTGCGATGCTCGTAGACACCAAATAGTTTGCGCGGCAGTGGAAACTTGCGGACCCCGTAGTAGTGATAGAGCGCTGCCTGCGCGCCCCAGCAGATATGGAATGTGGACACGACGTTTGAACTGGCCCAGTCGAGGATGTTCGTGAGTTCGGGCCAATAATCCACGGCCTCAAACTCAAGGTGCTCGATGGGTGCGCCGGTGACTATCAGCCCGTCAAATCTCTCGCTGCGCACCTCCTCGAAGGAGCGGTAGTGCTGCAGCAAATGATCGGCGCTGGCATTGCGCGCCTCGTGGGAAGTGGTCCGGAGCAGCGTCACGTCAACCTGAAGGGCAGAATTGCCAATCAGCCGCAGAATCTGCGTTTCGGTCGCAATCTTGGTCGGCATCAGATTGAGAAGCGCGACGCGCATCGGCCGGATGTCCTGGTGCGCGGCGCGCTCCTCTCCCATGACGAAGACGTTCTCGCCTTCAAGTGTGGCGCGCGCTGGCAGCGTGGCGGGAATTTTTACGGGCATGACGGCTGGTGGATTGCGAATGGAAGGCGAAGAAGGAAGCGCAAGGCTATTTGGACAAAAGTCGCCTAACCTTGGCGGCCGATAGTATTCCTCGCAGGCGCTCAACGCCGCTATCGTCGCTCTCGACTACCACAATATGAGTCACCAAGGTTTCATCAAAAAGGTGAGCCACGTCGGCCACGGTATGACGTTCGACCTGCTTGACCTGGGCAACTCGCCAATCGTTTAGCCGCACCATCAGATCCTTGACTAGCACCTGCGCCCTGGGGGTGGAGGTCAAACGCATATGCCGCATGGGCTTCTCGCCCATGATGTCATAGGCCGTGATCAGCCCCACCACTAGCCGCTGGGATTCGTCGATGGCGAACGCGCAGCGTACTCCGGTGTGCTTCATGTGCTCCAGAGCGGAGTCGATGCTGAGCGATTCGGGCACGGTTACCGAACTGCGTTCGCGAAAATCCGTCATGACCGACAGCGCCGGATCCCCCGGCTTCGCATACCAACGGTCCGCTCCTGCGATCTGCAACGTCTTGGTGGACAGCGGAACAAGTGAAAGCTTTGGCATGCCGGCCTCGATTACCCGCATTCATTGTAGCGTCGCCCTGCCGCACGGCGCCAGCGGGCTCATCGGGGTTGCACGGGAATTAAGGCTACAATTGCGCATCGTCGGGTGGGCTGTATCGGGGGCTGGGCGTGGTGGATTCCACTGCAGATGCACGCAGCATCGAAACCTCGGCTGTACTGAGTGCGGCCTGGGCCGATTTGCGCGCGTGTTGGCGGGTGTTAGCCGGCATCGCGCTGCTCTATGCAGGCCTGGCGGGCGTTGTGCTGCTGCCGCTGATCGGCCTGTTGTTTCAATTCCTGATCGCGCGTACCCACACTTCCGCCGTAGCGGACGTCGACATTGCCTGGTTCTTCCTCACTACCGCTCCCGGTTGGATTGCCCTGATCCTGGTAGGCGGGCTTATCGCTGCGGTTACGGCTATCGAGCAGGCCTGCCTGATGTGCGGCGGGCTGGGTCGAGCACGTGGTGTAACGGTGCGCGTGCGCGATGCGTTCCTGCTGATCGCAACACGTAGCGCGCCGCTACTGGGACTGACAACGCTGCTGGTACTCCGGGTGCTGGCGATCGTCCTGCCTTTCGCAGCCGCCGGCGTTGCTGTGTATTGGTTCGGCCTACGGCAATACGATATCAACTATTACCTCAGCGACCGTCCCGAGACCTTCTGGGTAGCGGCCTTGATCTTTGGCTTCGTGGCTCTGGCGCTCTTGGTGGTCGTCATCCGAGTGATGAGCGCGTGGCTGCTGGTATTGCCGTTGGTGGCCTTCGTGAGAGTGCCGCCACGCCAGGCGTTCGCCGAAAGCCAGCGCCGCATGCGAGGCCATAAGCGTGCGGTGGCCCTCTCGCTGGCGATTTGGGCGTTGTTGGCGATAGCGATTCCGATGGCAGTAACGCCGCTGATGCAGGCGCTGGGACGGCTTGTGGCGCCACTGTTTGGCGAAAGCCTGGTTGGTCTACTGGCCTTTGTCGGTGTGATCGCGGTGACGTGGCTGGGCGTGGGATTCGTGATTAGCGTGTTGGCGGCCGCGCTGTTTGCGATGATCTGCACGCGCTGGTACCTGGCCACGGCGCGCGAAGGCGATGCCGTGTCCCTAAGGTACACCGAAAAGCAGGCCGCACCGCGGGTGCGAGCGCTGTACAGGTCCTGGGGGGCCGTAGTGTTGCTGATCGTGCTGTCAGTACCGGCGGCTGCAGCCTCGGCCTACTTCTTGATGCAGGAGGACTGGGTAGATCGCCCCGTGCTCGTCTTTGCGCACCGCGGTGCCTCCGAAGCGGCTCCTGAAAATACACTCGCGGCATTTCGTCGTGCTGGCGAGGAGCACACTGATTATGTGGAGCTCGACGTGCAGGAAACTGCGGACGGAGTTGTGGTAGTGGCGCACGACAGCGACCTGATGAAAGTGGCGCGCAGTCCGCTCAAAATCTGGGCATCGACCGCCGCGCAACTGCGTGCGGTCGATATTGGCAGTTACCTGTCACCTGCCTACGCCGACCAACGAGTGCCCACCCTGGCCGAGGCCCTGGAAGTATGCAAAGGCGTATCGCGCGTCGATATTGAACTCAAGGACTACGGGCATGATCAGCAACTCGAGGAGCGTGTCATCGCCTTGGTCGAAGCGGCCGGAATGCAAAAACAAATCGTCACTATGTCGCTGAGCCAGCGCATGGTGACGAAAATGAAACGGCTGCGCCCGGAGTGGACCTCGGGCTTGCTGATAGCCAAGGCCTTGGGCAACGTTAGTCGCTTACCCGCGGATTTCCTGGCGGTAGAATCCAGGATGGCGACGCGCAAAATGATTCGCGCCGCGCACGCTGCTCATAAGCCAGTTTACGTGTGGACCGTCAACGACTCGGAGCGCATGATCCGGCTGATGGGACTGGGCGTCGACGGGCTGATTACCAATCGACCTGGGCTCGGCAAGGAAGCCGTGGCCAGCTATGCGGACATGAGCGCCGCGCAGCGCCTGTTCCTGTTCATCATGACCCGCCTTGGCGTGCGCGAGGAAATCTCTGAGCCTGAGGGAGACCTACGGCCTTGAATCGGGACTCCCGCCTCCAGGCAGGGATTGGCGCCTTCCTGCTGCTAGTGGGCGCCTTTTGCCGTGCGCAGGCCGATGCGCAGCGGGGCATTTTCTGGGAGGTCAAGGGCAGAACCAACACCGTCTATCTGCTGGGCTCGGTGCATATGCTCAGGCCGGATGACAGCGTGCTGCCCTCAGCAGTGCAAAACGCCTACGAGCACTCCAAGGCGCTGGTCATGGAACTGGATCTCAACGACGTCAACATGGAAGCAATGCTGGGTTCAGGGATGCAATCGGCGCTGCTGCCCGAGGGAGAGTCGCTGACAGAGGTATTGGGCCCGGAGCTGCATGCCGAACTGGTAAGCCACGCCGGGCAGCTGGGCTTAGAACCAGAACTGCTCGATCGATTCCAGCCGTGGTTCGCGGCATTGCTAGTGGAGCAGACGGCACTAACCAAGTTGGGATTCGAAACCGGAGCCGGCGTCGATGAACAACTCGCCGTCCGTGCGCAGCACGACGGCAAGCCGATAATCGCGCTGGAAACGGTGGACCAGCAGCTGGGTTTCTTCTCAAACCTCAGCATGGCGCAGCAGAAGCAATACCTGCGGACCACTCTCAGGGATCTGGATACCGAAGAAAGCGAGGCGGCATCAATGGTCGGGGCCTGGCAGCGTGGCGATACCGCAGAACTGGAGCGACAACTGCGCAAGGAATCTGACAAGTCCCCCGATCTCTTTCGTCTGCTGACTGCCGATCGCAACCGGCAATGGCTACCAAAGATCGTCAATCTGCTAGGCGAAAGCCAGGACTATCTCGTGGTCGTCGGAGCCTTGCATCTGGTAGGCAGGGATGGCGTGGTGGAATTGCTCAAGGGTCAAGGCTTCCAGGTGAACCAGCGCTGAGCCGAGTGCTCGGCGCCGGCATTGCTGCCGGCGCCTTGCCGCCGTGTAATCAATCCAGTCCCGGCCGCCTTGGCCGGATACTTGTCGCGTCAGTTGGCGGGCGCGGCGTGTCCGGGATAATCGATAAACAGCTGCTTGACGACATTGGCGATGGCAGCCTCGGGGTTCTTCATCCCTTCGTCAGTAAGCCGCCCTTCCGCAACGCCGGTCCAGATGAGTTTCTTCTGGTGGGCATCCACGAGGTCCACATTGGCTGTGCCGACCATGTAACGGACAGTCTCGATGTCGTTGGAGGCATAGACCGGCATGCCGGCATACATGCCGCCCCGATAACCGTAATACCCCATTCCCATTGTCATCGAAGTGCTCGGCGTGGAGCGAACGTCAGTCTTTTCATCCTTGTTGGCCATAAAATTGACCAACAGGTCCGGGTCAGTGTCGACCTTCCGATACCCGCGGGCAGTCATCTCGGTGTCGATAGCCGACTTGAAATGCTGGGTGAGAAGGCTGGAATAACCGGCCTTGTCGGTACCGACCGGATTGAAATAGGAATAGGTGCGGTAGCTGGCAAAATTAGTTGCACGGTCGAAATCGGAATGAATTGTGGGCTTGGGCGGTGCACAACCCGCCAGCACGCAGACGATTACCGCGATCTGGGCCGTCGGGAGACCGAACCGGAACTTATGCATATTGACCTCGGTGATAATCGTTGGGTGGGCCGAAATAGATTAGTGCATTGTGCCGCAACTGTCTGCGGCTCTCCAGCTTTGTAAGTATGGGAGCAACAGACAGCCACGAGCGCTGCCGGGCGCCGACCACCTCGGTACGCTATTTCGCCGGGCCGGCGAATTTTTCGTGTACCGCTGTGGCGGATCATGCGCAGCTCAATGATTTCGACTTCCGTGGAGTTCCGAAGTTGCCACATCACAGATCATTCGGAAGTAGATAGATGTGGCAGCAGCCAAATCCGAGGCGGCACTTGGTAATCTGCGCGGCGATGATCACGGCTGCGGGTGCGAGCGCTGCCGCTCTAGCGGCTGAGCCGCTGCAGCAGTCGCAGCAGCCCATCGCCAATTTCGCATTCGCAAGTCAGTTGGGCGCCGGTGTCTATTCGGTCGACGGCCGCTCAGTGCAGATCTACCGTCTGCCTTTCCATTGGGAATTCCGCCCGCCGAGCGAAGATGAGTATGGCTTTGATTTCACTCTGCCGGTGACGGTGGGATTCTATGGGTATCGGGTCGAGGATGTGGTTCATGAGGGCCTGCCCAAGAGCGTCGATACCTACAGTTTGCTACCAGGCCTGGAGGTTTCGCGGTTGATCGGTCCGCAGTGGCGGGTTGCCGGATTCGCAGAAATTGGCGCGGCTACCGTGTACGGTGGCACCAACACCAGCCTGGTCTACGACACCGGGGTACGCGCGCGCTATTTATTTCGCCTCGGTGAATTCCATTCGCGCTATGCGTCCGAGCTCTTGTACGCGGCCTCGCAGGTCTCAAAGCAAGACAAAGACACGATGGCGCGACTGACGAATGGATTGGATGTTTTGCATAACACGGCCATGTCTATTCGCGGGGAAGTCGTGGATTTCGGTCCGTACCTGATGAATGAGTGGTATATGAAGCGCCCGACGCCGCCAGCGACCTCACCGGGCCCACCCATGACCGTGTTCCAATGGGAAATAGGGGTCACGATCGGGACGGTGAACACCGCGTACCTGTGGAAAGTCCCCATCCCCCGCATCGGTATCGGGTACCGATTCGGCAGCGACCTTTCCGTAGTTCGCCTGGTATTTGGGGCGGCTTTCTAGCGGCTCTACGACTCGAAAGCGCTTGAATTGCTAAGGCGTTGCGACCGATACTGCAACCCCTAACTGGGCGAGCATGGCGCGTCCCTGGAATTAGCATCAGCGCTACTGATTTGGATACAGTTCTTTCTTTAGGAGTATGACTGTGAAGAGAAATAGTGGGGTCAATATGGATATTCAACCGAGGGTCAAAAAGTGCGCCACCGGTCTGGTAATCGCGGTGGCGATGGCCGGACTTGCGGGCGGTACCGCAATGGCGGCGGGTCAGGCTGCACCGGCCACCAAGCCCGCGGCCGACAAGAATGCTGCCTTTACGAAGGAAGCTTTGCACCAAATGTCAGCGACCGTGGCAGCCATTTCGATGGCCACGCGAGAAGTGACTTTGAAGGACAAAAATGGCGAACTGCAGACTATCAAGGTTGGGCCCGAAGCCCGGAATCTCGACCAGGTGAAGGTCGGCGATGTCGTGACCGTGAGCTACTACGAAAGCTTCACGGCGCAAATGCGGCTCCACGACAAGCCCAACGAGGGTTTTCAGAATGCGGCTGGCGCGATACGTGCCGGCGCGGGCGAACAGCCTGGTGGAGCGGCGGCGCAGTCGGTTGCCAGCACGGTCACCATCGACAAAGTTGACTTGACCGCCAATACCGTGAGCTTCCACCGCCCGGATGGTGGCACGGGAACGCTGCCGATTCGATCACCGGAGGGCAAAGCCTTCGTCGCCAAGCTCAAGAAGGGCGACGTTGTCGACGTCATGTACACCGAAGCCCTGGCGATCGATGTGAGCAAGGGCGCTGCGGGGGGAAAGTCCAAGTAGCTGCAGAGTCCGGCCACGTTAGGCATAGCCGGTGAAAGGCTGCATGCTGATGGTCAAACGCTGCAGGCATGCCCGGCGATACCCTTGGGTATTCGCCGGGCTATGCCTGCTTTCGTCCGCGGCATTTGCCGACGAAGCCACGGCCGAAGGCCCGGTGCTAAATACCAAGGGCTTCACGCTCTTCGCCGGTTACGTGGTCGGCGGTCACTTTACCGACGAAACCAGCAACCAGACCATAGATCTGCGCGAGAGCGCCAGTTTCGGCGCCTCACTTGATATTCCGCTGGATGATTCCAGTGAGTTCCAGGTTTACTACGGCCACCAGTCGACGGAGTTTACGCCCTGGCCGTATCCTGGCACCTCCGACAAGCTCCGGGTGGACTACCTGCAAATAGGCGGCACCTATTTTCCCGAAGAGCTGGGACACGGCGTGTATGTGGTGGGGGGTATCGGCGCCACCCGCATGACCCCCGATGCGGCAGGCTTTGACCCGGCCACCAGACTCTCAATGAACGTCGGAGTAGGTTATCTGCTCCCGCTCTCGCACTACATAGGGGTTCGCTTCGAGGCCCGCGGTTTTGCGACGTTTGTCGGCAGTAGTGCCTCAGTATTCTGCTCGGGCGGCTGCGTTGCGCACCTGACCGGCACCGCGGTGACGCAGGGCGAACTTATGATCGGCCTGTCGGCCCGATTCAAGTAACTTTAGACAGATCGGCCGTTTCCGGCCACGGTACCTGGCTCAGGGCCCGAAAATTCGCAAGAGTGCCTGCGCCTGCGGATCATCAGGCACGATGACCACCAATTGCTGAGCATATGTTCGTCCCGCGGCCAGGTTGCCGCGGTCGCGCTCCATGGTGGCAAGGGCTTGCAGTATTTCAATATCGCCTGGGAATTTCCGGTGGCTCTCCGCTAGCTCGCTGATGCCTTGTTCAACCTTTCCCGTGCTGTGCAGTGCCACACCATAGACGTACGCGTAATGGCGCTCGCCAGGAGCCAGCCGAGTGGCCTGCTGGAGCTGCGCGACGGCTTCGGGCAGGCGTTGCTGGCGCGCAAGTGCAAGACCCAGCGCGTAGTGCATGGAAGCATCACGAGGATTCCTCTGCAGCGCTGCACGCAACGTCGATTCGACTTTAGACTCATCGCCGCTGGCACGGTACAGATCGGCAAGATTGACCGCGGCGGGTATGAAATCAGGATCGATCGCCAGCGCCTTCTTCAATTCCGTTTCGCCCTTATCCCTCCGCCCGGCGGTGGCGTAGTAGGCGCCGAGGTTGGCATGCGCTTCGGGCCGATCGGCATTAAATTGCTGCGCGGCGATGTATTCGCTGGCCGCCCGGCTCAAGGCGTCGCGCTCCTCAGCGCTGCTGCCTTCAAGCGGTACGCCGTTGAGGGCCTGCGCCACATCCACGCGCACCAACCGTGTCGGATCAGCCGCCATCCGCAGCAGCCAGCGCAACCTTTCCTGCGGCGGCTCGTTGGCCAGCGCGCCGACCGCAGCATCGCGCACCATGGGATCATGGTCGGTCAGGTTGGTATGCAACACGTCGGTCGTTCGAGGTCCGGGATAGCCGGCAAGCATCGAAGTTGCCGTTGCGCGGGCAATTGCTGGCTGCTGAAGGTCCGCGGCTATGCCCAACAGCACTGAGCGCGCCTCTGCACTTGCGTGGGTGCCGCCGTTCAGCGCTTCGGCGAAACTCTGGTGCCCGGACTCCGGAACGGGCCGCCAACTCTGGATTTTTTGCAATGCCCACTGCGGGCTGCGATTGCCGTGGCACTGGTTGCAGGCATTCGGCACGCCCATGCTGATGGTGCGATCCGGCCGAGGTATGCGCAGACTGTGATCGTGGCGCGGATCAATCTGCATGTACGTGGTCGTGGGCATGTGGCAAGCCGCACATTGCGCACCGGCGCTGCCTTGTGCGTGATGCGAATGGGAAGCGGCATCGAAGCGCGCCGGTGCATGGCACTGCGCACATACCGCGTTGCCCGGGGCGCGAAGCTGCAGGCCGTGCGGTTCGTGACAATCGCTGCAGGTCACACCGTGTGCGTACATCTTGCTCTGAAGGAAAGAGCCGTAGTTGTAGACTTCACCGCGCATCTGCCCATCGGGCCAATAAAGCTCCTCCTGCAGCAGCGCGGGTCGGTAGGCATCGAGCAGGGGCTGGCCCGGGTGATAGTCATCCGTCAGTTGACCACGGCGCGCGTGACAATGCGCACAGGTTTCGATTTCGCGAGCACTGGTGCGCGGCGCGCTGCGAACCGCCGTCGGCGAATCCGCAGTGCGCGCCCAGCCCACTCCGTGCCGTTCATCGAGCGCCACGGTCAGGCCATGGTTCTGAACCTGACGCCAATCTGCGCGCTTGGCCGCCCACTGCAAGTGCGCCGAGCCCGGGCCGTGACAGGATTCGCAGGCGACATTGATGTCCGACCAGGTGGTGTTAAAGGTATTGGTGCGCTCGTCAAAGTTCTTGAGCAAGTGGGTCGAGTGGCAGTCGGCACACTGGTAGTTCCAGTTCTGATCTAACCCGGTCCAGTGGAGCCTGTCCCCGGCCTTGATGCCTTGGCCTGGGTAGAGATGGAACCAGCGTTGGCCGCCCTGCTCTTTCGGGCGCGTGTCCCAGGCGATGGACAGCGCCTGCAGCCGGCCCCCCGGCATTTCGATCAAATATTGCTGCAGTGGCGAAACCCCGAACGTGTAGCGGATCAGGTAGTCGTGCAGGTTTCCGTCGGGGCCGTCCGTGGCTACGAAGTATTGATTACCGCGCTGAAAGAAGGTCGAAATATTCTCGGCGTACTTATACGTCGTACGATCGAAGCGGCCAAGCACTGTCTGGGGGGTTGCGGGCTGCATCGCAAGCTGGTGCTGGGATTTGTGCCAGCTCGCGAATTCGCGCTCGTGGCATCCTGCGCAGCGGTCGGCACCCACGTAGTGGGCAACGCTGCTTGAGTTCGCCACGGCCGTGCTTGAGCTGGCGGGACCGTCCCCGCGTCGAAGCAGAAATGCCGCGGCCGCCAATATGAGGCCGACAGCGATGATCAGACAGGACGCCCACCATAGGCGCTTGTGCGTTTTAGTCACTGCTTCTGGCAAGCAGCACCGCCTTTCGGCTGGGTCGCGCTCGCTCGTGACTGGCGGTCACTCGGAGCGAGAGTTCCCCAGTACCTCGTGGGCTGCCGGCTACCAGCGAAATGCCACACCCAAGAGAGGTCCATTGAAAGTCTGCGAATGGATTGGCGAGTCGGACTTGAACTGATAATCCATGTAACGATAGCTGGCGATCATTTCGCCCCAACGGAAGGCGTAACCAATGCCTGTCATGGCCTGCCAGGTCAGTTTGGACTGTCCGGTACCGATGTCGCCGTAATAGGGTATAAACCACTTATAGTCTTGACCAAATGCCAACCGCCCTTTGAGTCCCACCACGCCGTCAAAGTAGCTGTCCTTGACGCTGAGACTGCCGCTTTTTGCGGGTAGCGGGAAATGCGCCACATTGCCGTTGAAGGTCCAATCAAGGCTCACCTTGGTATTTAGCGTTCGAGCGCCGGCAAAAGTCGTGAGGATCGCATCCGGCTGATCGACGGCGCGGTACGAGCCTGCCAAAGTCCATATCAAGCTTTCAACATCGAGGTTCGTACTCGTGGACACATCTCCCTGGAGCGGAAGATGGTTGAAACTTAAGTCGTGATACTGGGAATTAGCCTGCCCGACGTTCATATAAATGAGGTCCGCGAATCCGCCCCAGGCCCCCTTGCGTGCCTCGAATGATCCCAAGGCACCGAACTTCAGGTTGCTAAACAGGTCACTGGCATCCACGGTGACGTCGGCTGACTGCCCATTGGGAAAGGTGGTCGTTCCGCCTATATCGGCATACCAGAGATAAACAAAGGCTGCGAACTGCCAGGAGTCGCCGCGCTCGGCCGTGATTTCAGCGGGCGCCCCCGAGGCCAAGGCTGGCAGGAACGCTGTCGACGTGCAGAACACGGCGAAGCCAACTGAAATCATTCGCTTCATGGTATTTCTCAAATTCCCTAGGGTTGCGCGATGCCGGTTGCTCGGATCAGCAACGGATTGGAGGAAGACAATTATCGTTGAAAAGCCGAAAACTTATTCGATCTACGCTAGCACGAACGCACGGGCACCTGCCATTTGGCACCCAAGCCGACGACTTTTGCCATTCACATGACTTCTTTGGCTGTCGGTAGCGTCTGTTGCTCGTTGCGGCGCAACCCTCTTTTGGCGGCGGATGGCGGCGTCGACGTATAATATTGAGTCCAGAACATCAATTAATCGCGGGGTGATGACAATGTCCCAAGCCAATTCGAATCGCTTGATCCACAGCCTGTGCATTGCCGCGCTGCTGAGCATGGGTCTTACCGCAACAGTGGAGGCGGCCAAGCCCCCCCAGACCACGGAAGATGGCCTGGTGCTCACTAAATCAAAAAAAGTGGGTGTTCTCTACACCCGCCCGGGAGTGAATCTTTCCGGCTACACCAAGGTGTGGCTTGATCCAGTGCAGGTGGCCTTCAGCAAGAATTGGGACCCCAGGGATTACAACGGCAGACTGGGTCTAAGCACTGCTGATGTGCAAAAAATCCGCGATGACGTCTCAGTGCTCGCCAGGGAGACCTTTGTAAAGGTGCTTGGCGATGGGGGCTATCCGGAAGTATCGGCCGCCGGGGAAGGTGTACTCAAGGTTACCTGTTATGTCGTGGACCTGTACGTAAACGCTCCCGACAAGATGACGGCCGGTCGCTCTCGCTCCTACGTGGCAAGTGCCGGATCGATGGTCATGGTCGTCGAGTTGCGTGATTCGGTGACGGGCACCCTGCTCGCCCGCGCTTTCGATCGCAAGGAGGCCTCGGATGCCGGTGGTTTCCAATGGGCGAACAGCGTGTCAAACCGGGCCGAGGCCGAGATGATGTTCCGCAGCTGGGCTGGCACACTCAAACGCGCGTTGGACGCGGCCAAGGCACCCTGAGACCGGCGGGAACCCCACCGGGCGGCGTCTCGGCGACGGCAGCGGTTCTGGCTTTGCCGTTGCAGGCCGGTAGGTATAATGTCTGCAGTTCTCTAAACTCGGCATTGGAGCTAATTTCATGAAGAAAAATAACGCACTTACATTCGCGCTGCTCGTAGTCCTTGCGATGATTGGCACGGTTGCACATGCCGATGAATACAGCGACACGATTGCCCTCTTTAAGAATGCTGGACAAAGCGGTCAGATGTTCACTCACAGCTACGGTTATGCTGTGTTTCCGACCATCGGCAAGGGCGGAATTGGCGTCGGCGGGGCGCATGGGTCGGGTCGCGTGTATGCCCACAACAAGTACGTGGGTGATACCAAGATGACGCAGCTGACCGTTGGCCTGCAGCTCGGCGGGCAAGCCTTCAGTCAGATCATTTTTTTTGAGGATGAGCGCTCCTTCAAGGATTTCACTTCCGGGAATTTTGAATTCGGTGCTCAGGCCAGTGCCATAGCCATTACAGCCGGGGCTAACGCTAGTGCGGGAACCACGGGTGGCAGCGCGGGAGCGAGCGGTGGCCAGAAGGATGCCTCGACCGCCGGCAAGTACTACAAGGGCATGGCGGTTTATACCATCGCCAAGGGCGGGCTGATGTACGAGGCTGCCATCGGTGGCCAGAAGTTTTCGTACAAACCGCTCTAGTGATCGGTTAGCGAAATAGGCTGCTATCCAAGATCGAGCCCTTGCCTATCGGGCGACCGAGCGATATCCAAATGTTCCAGGAGCGGGTGGCCGCGCCCGCTCCTAGAACTAGAGTTCCGACCGGCGTTCGGCCGCCCAGGTAGCCGGATATTCCATACACGTAGCCGTCCGGCACTGAATCGAGCCGATCGTACAACCTCGCAGCTTGCAGACCCAGGCCGGAGTAAAGAGCCTGGTTCTTGATCGCGACCAGGTCGGCCAGCCGCCACAGAAAGCTTCCGCTCACCGTCCAGTAGCCTCCAACCCGCAGCTCATCGTGCTGGTATCCGGGAAAGCTCTCGCCGCCCAGGGAGAAGTCGCGGTCTCCGGGCAGTTTGTTTAGAGGGTCAAAGCCGCCGGCGACGGTCAACCACATGAGATTCTTGCCAATAGGTATCAAGCCGCGCACGCCACCCTCAAGCGTCTCCCAGTCGCGATCACCCCCCATGGCGGCATTTGCATGGCGGAAGTTGACGGCAGCGGCAATGCCGTGGGTGGCGAAGGTGGCTTCGTCGCGACTGTCGTAGGTGAAGCCAGCGCTGAAGCCCGCATCCAAATAGTCGAAATCTGGCATCAGGGCCACGCCAGTGGTGACGATGGAATGGTGCCGCTCCGCCCAGTAGCCCAGCCGGACTTGGCCGTTGTGGGCAATGCTGGCTCCCACCTCGAGGCGACCGCCAAAGTCCCGAAACTTGTAGTCGGCGATGTTTTCGCCGTCGTCATAGAGCGCCTCGAGGCTGCGACGAAGGTAAATATCGGGTTCCACGAAGAATGACTGCCTGACATTCAAGGGCTGGAAAAAGCTGGACTGGATCTCGCTGACATAACCGAGCTGAATGTTGTTGCGCCATTGCGCGCCGTAGCTGTTTATCCAGCGTCGTATGTATTGCGTGCCCAGTATGAAGTCCAACTCGCCGCTCCCGGATCCGTACATGCCCATGCTCGGCCGCAGGACATTGCGGGCTCCCTCCCGCTCATGGGGCACCCAAACTAAATCGGGATTGTTGCGATCGCCGCTTAGCCGATAAGCCACCGAGTCCAGCTCATTCAATGCCCCCAGGCGTTTAGCATCGCCGCTGATCTTGTCGGTGTCGGCCATATCACCGGCGCGCAATTGCGTCAGGGAACGCAGATATTCGCCGTTAACAAACTTCAGATCCTCGAAGCGTACGCTCGCGATCTTGACCGTGAGATCCTGCTTGTTGGTTACGGCCTTGCGCCAGGCCAGGTACTGCGCCTCAGGAAGCGAGTAGGCCTTAAGCCGGTCAGTGGCGGCGCGCGCCGCGGCCTCACCCAAGGGGATGGTTTCGGCGATCCGCTCAAAATCGGCGGCGCCGATGTTACCCATGGGCACGTCAATGCGAATGTCGCGATCAGTGAGCGTGCTTAGTTGTATGTTTTCATTTGCCTCGGTCATGACGTCCATGGTTCGCGAGAGCAATTGCCCTGCCCCCTGGAGTTCTTTGGTGGTCGTCGCCGGTACCGCGAGCTTGACGACGATCAGCACGTCGGCACAGGCTTTGCGCGCCACATCCACGGGAATGTTGCGGACTATGAAACCGTCCGAAAGCACGTAAGGGTCCATATGCACGGGTGCAAATGCGCCCGGTATGGCCATGCTGGCTCGCATTACCGTGGCCAGGTCGCCGTGATCGAAGACCACCATCTGACCGGTGACCATGTCGGTCGCGACGGCGCGAAAGGGAATGGGCAAGCGGTTGAAGTCTGATTCCAGCCGCGCCTGGGCGACGTAGGCGCGCAACACCGTCTCGATACTGCTGGTGTTCACCAGGCCTGCCGGGCCGACGATGCCGCCGTCCTCCATGCCCAGCTCGAGGCCCGTGCCGGAAGCATCGGAGTGGCGCCGCTGCTCGGCGGGCTCCAACTCTCTTCGTCCGACTCCGCCGATGACAGATTTCCATGGGACCGCGCGGACGAACCGCTCGATTTCCCCTGCTGGCAGCCCGGAGGCATAGCCTCCGCCGACCAGCGCACCCATGCTCGTGCCGGCTATACAGTCGATGGGTACGTGGAGATCCTCCAGCACCTTGAGTACACCGATGTGCGCGCCGCCCTTGGCCCCGCCTCCGGCAAGTACCAGGCCAATGCGTGGGCGCGGCGTCGCGGAGGTTTGGCCACCGTCGCCAGCGAGGCTAACCGGTGCAAAGAGCAGCTCGGAGCCGACCAGTGCCGCGCACAGCAACACGCCGAGCCTCTGTCCCCAGGCCTGCCGTCCACCCACCAGGTGCTTTCGTGTACGGGGCATCCTCATACGGCAATTCTCGTCAGCCTCGATCAGAGCGCCGTCCAGGAGAGTAGTTCCCTGAAGCGGGCCACGGCGATCTTATCTGCGCCGCTGCCCTTTCACTTGGGCCGCACCGCAGGGTCGGTACAGTCAATGGGCTGGACCGCGGGCGTTCTGGAAACATCGAGCCAGCACTTCAGGCGGCTGGCAAATTCCTGCATGTCAGACTCAAGCTTATCGAAGTCGATGCGAACTGGCTTGTCGTTGCCTCCTCTGATCATTACGTACTGGCCAATCTGCTCCTTCGATTCGCTGCCGACCAGCTCGACCTGGAAAACCATGTTCATGATGTCGTATCGCTGCATCACGTTCTTGAGCATGTCCGTGCCAAATTTAATGACCGCGCCAGCCGGGGTGTAGGCCAGGATACCGCGCCTCTTCTTGGTCAACTGCACATCGGTCAGCGCTGCCCGCACGTAGAGCACGTCGGGCCCGGGTGCGTCCACCACGTTGTATCCGCCTGCCTTAAGACGGGCCACAGCGCCACTGCGCATGGCATCGGACATGGCCTGCAGGTCTTCGGGCTTCGCGCCCTTGTAATCGGACTGGGCGCTGATCAGAACTTCCGGCTCATCGACCATCACGGCATTGTATTTGGCCAGTTTCTGCAAGGCACCGGAGGTGACATACCGCATGTCAGTGCCGCCGAGCCGGTCCTGTAGCGGCGTCAGATGGCTGTAATCATCGAAGAAAGTCTTGTCAAAATCGGGGAGTTGCGCGAGGACGGCGCCCGGCAGTGAAACGAGCAGCGCAAACCCTAAGATGATGACTGTTGATCGCATCCTGTTCATTCGAGCCGTTCCCTGTTTGTTGCGATTGCGGCCGGTTAATATGACAGGACGAGTGGCTCCGGAATTATCGGTACTGGAAGTTGGAATTGCAATCGTGGGCGGCAGCTGACCCATTGAGCAAGCGGCGGTCTGAAATTTGAAGAATGGCGGCCCGGAGGGGACTCAAGATCGACGAGCGGTCAAATCGCGCTGGCGCGCGGTGGCCTACTGCGCCGCGGCACTGATACTTGCAGTACTCGCCGTCGCAATCTCAGCTGCGAATGGCTATCTCACCCAGCCCCTCACGCATTTGCTCAGCGCAAAGCTTGGTCGCCAACTGCAGGTCGACGGCGGCCTGCGCATTTACTTCGGGCGAAATACGCGGATACGTGCCGCCGGCGTACGCCTCGCCAACGTTCCGTGGGGGGCGCGGCGCGAGATGCTGCTGGCGAGCGAACTCGAGGTCGATATCGCCACAGTTTCGCTCCTGCGCGACACCGTAATCGTCCCTCGCCTGCAGGTGCGCGGTCTGGACGTGCAGCTGGAGCGCAATGCGGAAGGCCTGAACAACTGGACCTTCAACCTGCACGGGGCGCACCGGCCCGGCGTGGTGCCGCTGGTCATCGAATCGGCGCAGTTGCCCGGGGCGCACCTGCGATTCATTGGTCCGCGCCTGCAGCAGCCCCTCG
>Ga0068860_100000451_pt1 | contig 51981 bp, 50 predicted proteins | sample KBSSwiS32_FD_66597 | JGI IMG/M metagenome (GOLD analysis project Ga0068860, IMG submission 66597) | Switchgrass rhizosphere microbial communities from Kellogg Biological Station, Michigan, USA - KBS Switchgrass S3-2 | ecosystem: Host-associated > Plants > Roots > Rhizosphere > Soil ... | reverse complement strand
GCTGCTCGAGGGCCGCTGATGCGGCGCTTCCTGGTCGCGGCCCTGCTCGGGGCGGGCATCGCGGTCGTCGCGCCCGCGTCCGCTCAGGCCGAGGGCACGATGACCACCTCCGACGGCGTCCTGTTCCAGAGCTGCGTGCGGCACCCGGTGTCCTACGCCGTCAGCCCGGCCTCCGACAACTGGTCGCTGTTCCTCTCCAGCACCCGCAGCGACGGTTCGCAGGGACCGTTCGTCAGCCTGTCGTCGGCACTGGGTGCACAGCCCAGCGGCACCACCACGCTGGACTTCTGCGGCTACGGCGACACCGCGGGCGTCTACGTCCCGGGGAGCTACACCCTCACCGGGACGCTCTCCTGGGTCGACGGCGGCGGCATCACGCACGACGACGCCCTGCCCGCCGTGGCATTCACGATGGCCAAGCCGGAGACCCGGACCACGCTCACCCTCTCCGACCGCACCCCGCGGCCCGGCCAGCCGATCCGTTTCCTCGTGAAGGTGAAGGTGCAGTCGCCGAGCGGTTGGGCGCGGGTGCCCGACGACGCGCTGCCACTGCGGCTGCGAGTGCTGGCCCGCGGCCCCGGTGAGAAGCGGTTCACGCCGCTGCGCGGCGCCGCCGGCGTCTATGACTACGGCGGCACCTGGTCGCGGAAGTTCCGCTGGCTGGGCACCCTGGCGAGGGCACAGTTCGAGGCCGAGACCCGCGGCAACCGGCTGCTCGACAGCTCGACGTCGAAGGTCGTCCACCTGACCACCGCGCGAGGCAGGGGTCGGTGACCTCGACCGTCTTCCGGGCCGGCGCTGTCTTCGACGGGCAGCGCTACCTCGGGCCGGCCGACGTTCTCATCGAAGGCGGCCGGGTCGTCGAGGTCGGGTCCGGGCTGCGCGGCGCCGAGGTGGTCGACGTCGCCTTCCTGTGCCCGGGCTTCATCGACGCGCACGTGCACCCGATCCAGGGCGGTCTCGAGCGGCTGCGGTGCGACCTGTCCGGCCACGACACCAAGGACGCCTACCTCACGGCCATCGCGGCGTACGCCGACGCGCACCCCGAGGCCGACTGGATCCTCGGCGGCGGCTGGGCGATGCCGGCCTTCCCGGGCGGCACCCCATTGGCGGCCGACCTCGACACGGTGGTGCCGGACCGGCCGGCGTTCCTGCCCAACCGCGACCACCACGGGGCCTGGGTCAACTCCCGGGCGCTGGAGCTCGCCGGCATCACCCGCGAGACACCCGACCCGCCGGACGGCCGGATCGAGCGCGACGCAGACGGTCACCCCACCGGGACCCTGCACGAGGGTGCGACCGCGCTGGTCTCGCGGCAGCTGCCGCGCACCACGGGCGAGGACTACCGCCGCGCGCTGCTCGAGAGCCAGCGATACCTGCACTCACTGGGGATCACGGGCTGGCAGGACGCCATCGTCGGCTCCTACTCCGGCATCGACGACCCGGGCGCGACCTACGTCGAGGCGGTGGCCCGCGGCGAGCTGCGCTCGCACGTCGTCGGCGCGCTCTGGTGGGACCGGCGCCAGGGCGTCGAGCAGGTGGCCGACCTCGTCGGCCGCCGCGAGGCGCTGACCGGGGGACGGTTCCGTGCGACGAGCGTCAAAGTCATGCAGGACGGCGTCGCCGAGAACTACACGGCCGCGCTCCTCCAGCCCTACCTCGACCGCTGCGGGCACGCAACCGACAACCAGGGCCACTCCTTCGTCGACGCGGCCGCGCTTCGTGAGGCCGTGGTCGCGCTCGACGAGGCCGGCTTCCAGGTGCACGTGCACGCGATCGGCGACCGCGCTGTCCGGGAGACGCTGGACGCCATGGCCGGAACCGACCCCGCCCGGCGCCACCACATCGCGCACCTGCAGCTGGTGCACCCCGACGACGTGCCGCGCTTCGCGGAGCTCGGCGTGGCGGCCAACATGCAGGCGCTGTGGGCGTGCTACGACGAGCAGATGGTCGAGCTCACGATCCCGTTCCTGGGCGAGGAGCGGGCCGGGTGGCAGTACCCCTTCGGTGCCATCCACCGCGCCGGCGGGCGACTGGTGGCCGGCAGCGACTGGCCGGTCTCGACCCCCGACCCCCTGGCCGCCATCCACACCGCCGTCACCCGGACGGCGTACGGCGAGGCCGGCCGCGCGGGCACCGACCCGCTGCTGCCCGACCAGGCCCTGCCGCTCGAGGTCGCGTTCGCGGCCTACACCTCCGGCAGCGCGTGGGCCAACCACCGCGACGACGCCGGCGTGCTCGCACCCGGCGCGGTGGCCGACCTCGTGGCGCTCGACCGCGACCCGTTCGCCGGCCCGTCGGAGGAGATCGGAGCGACCCGGGTCGTCTCCACCTGGGTGGACGGCGAGTGCGTCCACGTGACACCCGCCGGGTGATTGCGGCCTTCTCGATCCGCAGCGGCCGAGGTGGGAGTGACCCGTTCGGGTCACCGCGGTCGTAGCCCGTTGAGGTCATTGTCCAGGCGAACCGACGCTCCGTAGCGTCCACAAGCGGGGAGGGATGCCAACCACACCCACTGGGGGGAAACAGATGAACTGGCATCCGGTAAGAACTCTGCGTCGCTGCGCTCTCGTCATGGGCGTGACGGCACTGTCACTACAGGGCGTGCAGGCGCCGGGTCACGCGGCACCCGCACCTGCGGCACCGACCACCTTCGCCTTCTCCGGTCACGCGGCCGGCTCGCTGGTGAAGGTGGGGTCGGTGGTCAAGTCAGGTCCGACCGCCTACGTCACCCTGGGCTGCACGTCGCTGCCCGGCGTGGTCCACTCGAACAACACCGCCACGACCAACATCACCATCAACGGCGTCCAGCTCGGCCGCACGGGCACCACGGTCGACACCATCAAGACCGACGTCACGGGCGGGGTCTCGACCACGACCGCCGAGTCCGACGTGCAGAACGTGAGCCTGGTCAACGGGCTGGTCTCCGCCGACGCGCTCCACTCGACAGCGGTGACCTCGGGGGCGCCGATCGCCAACTCCGGTGGTACGACGTTCGCGAACCTCCGGATCTCGGGACTGCCGTACGGCGGCGACCCGGCGCCGAACACCAAGCTGGACCTGGGCCCGATCGGCTACGTGATCCTCAACGAACAGATGCCGAAGTCGTCCGGGCCGGGCGGCGGGACCATGACCGTCAATGCCGTGCACATCGTGCTGCTGAACCAGCCGAGCATCGGCACACCGGTCGACATCGTCATCGGGCAGGCACAGTCGGGTCTGCAGAGGACGCAGTCCGGCGTGATGAGCGGGTTGGCCTACGGCACGAACCTGAAGGTGCTCAACGGCACGATCGGCTCCGGGCGCACCGCGTTCCAGCCGTTGCCATGTGTCGGGACCCATGGCCAGGTCCGGGAGAACACCGTCGCCTCGCTCGCGCTCCCCTCAGTGCTCAGCACCGGGACCGTGACGTCCGATGTGGTCGGTGACGTCACGGCCGCGCAGGCCACCGCGACCGTGACCAACGTGATCCAGAACGTCGACCTCGCAGGTCGAGTCCGGGCCGACGTCGTGAAGACCGAGCTCAGCGGGATCCGACCGACCGGTGGGACCCAGTCCCTCACCGACAACACCTCCTTCGTCGGACTCACCATCGACGGGACGACGTACGGCGGGACACCACCACCGAACACCAAGATCCAGCTGGCCGGTCTCGGCACCTTGTGGCTGCACCGGGTGATCGTCTTGCCCAGCGGCCTGACCGAGGTGCGCTCGATCGAGCTGGTGCTGAGCTCCGCCACGGGCGGTCTCCCGGTCGGCACCAGCATCAAGGTCGGTGTCGTCTCCCTGGAGCTGCACGACTGAGCCGGACCCCTATGGCCCGGCGGCGGCGACCGGGGGACGCCGCCGCCGGGGCACACTCCGTCTCGTGGCGGCCCGACTCGGTCGGGGGTAGGCAGGTCCACGACGGATTCCGCAGCATTTCGACCCCGCCCCTACAGATTCCGTCGTCGGCCGCCTAGGCTCCCAGCCATGGCCGACCAGCGCTTCCGCAATGTCATCAACGGCGAGCTCGTCGACTCCGCGTCGGGCGAGACCTACGACGTCATCGACCCGACGACGGGCGAGGTCTACGCCTCCGCGCCGATGTCGGGCGCGGAGGACGTCGACCGGGCCTACGCGGCCGCGGCGGCGGCGTTCGAGTCCTGGGGCGACTCCACGCCGCAGGACCGCGCCACCGCGATGCTCCAGATCGCAGACGCCATCGACAAGCGCAAGGACGAGCTCAACGACGTCGAGTGCAAGGACACCGGCAAGCCCCTGCACCTGACCATGTCGGAGGAGATGCCGTACGCCTCCGACCACTTCCGGTTCTTCGCTGGCGCGGCGCGGGTGCTGCAGGGCAGCTCGGCCGGGGAGTACATGGCCGACCACACCTCGTGGATCCGTCGTGAGCCGGTCGGGGTGGTCGGCCAGGTGACGCCGTGGAACTACCCGCTGCTGATGATGATCTGGAAGATCGCGCCGGCCCTGGCCGGCGGCAACACGATCGTCCTCAAGCCGAGCGACACCACGCCGGCGAGTTCGACGCTGCTCGCCGAGATCTGCCAGGAGTTCCTCCCGCCCGGTGTGCTCAACGTTGTCTGCGGCGACCGCGACACCGGCCGTGCGCTGGTCTCGCACAAGACGCCGGCGATGGTCGCGATCACCGGCTCGGTGCGGGCCGGAATGGAGGTTGCCGAGGCCGCCTCGTCCGACCTCAAGCGGGTGCACCTCGAGCTCGGCGGCAAGGCGCCCGTGATCGTCTTCGACGACGCCGACATCGAGAAGGCGGCCGAGGGCATCGCCGGGGCGGGGCTGTTCAACGCTGGCCAGGACTGCACCGCGGCGACCCGGGTGCTCGCCGGACCGGGCATCCACGACGAGTTCGTCTCGGCGCTCACCGAGGCAGCGAAGGGGATGCCGACCGGCGCCCCCGACAGCGAGGACACCTACTACGGGCCGCTCAACAACCAGAACCAGTACGACCGGGTCTCGGGCATGGTCGACCGGCTCCCCGACCACGCGAAGCTCGAGACCGGTGGCACCCGGCACGGCTCGGTCGGCTACTTCTACGAGCCGACCGTGGTCTCGGGCCTCCAGCAGGACGATGAGCAGATCCAGAGCGAGATCTTCGGCCCGGTGATGACCGTCCAGAAGTTCACCGACGAGGCCGAGGCCCTGCGCTGGGCCAACGGCGTCGAGTACGGCCTGTCCTCCAGCGTCTGGACCAAGGACCACGCCCGGGCGCTGCGGATGTCGCGCAAGCTGGACTTCGGGGTGGTGTGGATCAACACCCACATCCCGTTCGTCTCCGAGATGCCCCACGGCGGCTTCAAGCACTCCGGATACGGCAAGGACCTGTCCATGTACGGGCTCGAGGACTACACGCGTATCAAGCACGTCATGTCCTACATCGGAGAGTGAAGGTGGGCGCGTTGCGTGCCACGGGTCACCGGGTCTCGAGACAGGCGCTAGCGCGCCCTCCTCGACCACGGGGAGGCCGACACCGGTGGTCGAGGAGGTCGCTGTGCGACCGTCGCGAGACCTCGCAAGCGAAGGCTGGGACGCAATGAGGATCCTGCTCGTCGGCGCCGGGGGAGTGGGCGGCGCCTTCACGGCCATCGCGGCCCGGCGCGACTTCTTCGAGACCATCGTCATCGCCGACTACGACCCGGCCCGCGCCGAGAAGGCGGCGGTCACCGACGCGAGGTACGTCGCGGCGCAGGTCGACGCGTCGGACGCCGACTCCGTGACCGCGCTCTGCAAGGAGCACGGCATCACCCACGTGATGAACGCCGTCGACCCGGTGTTCAACATGCCGATCTTCCACGGCGCCTTCGCCGCCGGGGCCGACTACCTCGACATGGCGATGTCGTTGTCGAAGCCGCACCCCGACGCGCCGTACGAGAAGACCGGCGTCAAGCTCGGCGACGAACAGTTCGCGGCGGCGCAGGACTGGGAGTCGGCCGGCCGGCTCGCGCTGGTCGGGATCGGCGTCGAGCCCGGGCTCTCCGACGTGTTCGCGAGGTACGCCGCCGACCACCTGTTCTCCGAGATCGACGAGCTCGGCACCCGCGACGGCGCCAACCTCGTCGTGACCGACGACGACGGCAACGAGATCTTCGCGCCGTCGTTCTCGATGTGGACCACGATCGAGGAGTGCCTCAACCCGCCGGTGATCTGGCAGGACGGGCAGTGGCACACGACCGCGCCGTTCAGCGAGCCGGAGGTCTTCGACTTCCCCGGGGGCATCGGCCCGGTCGAGTGCGTGAACGTGGAGCACGAGGAGGTTCTCCTCATGCCGCGCTGGGTCGAGTGCAAGCGGGCGACGTTCAAGTACGGCCTGGGCGAGGAGTTCATCAACATCCTCAAGGTGCTACACACCTTGGGGCTCGACCGCACCGAGAAGGTGCGGGTCAAGGGAGTCGAGGTCAGCCCGCGCGACGTGGTGGCGGCCGTCCTCCCGGACCCCGCCACCGTCGGGCCACGGATGAAGGGCAAGACCTGCGCGGGCCTCTGGGTGACCGGCAAGGGCAAGGACGGCGCTCCCCGCTCCACCTACCTCTACCACGTGGTCGACAACGAGTGGACGATGCGCGAGTACGGCCACCAGTGCGTGGTCTGGCAGACCGCGATCAACCCCGTGGTCGCCCTCGAGCTCCTGTCGAAGGGCACCTGGAAGGGCTCGGGCGTGCTCGGCCCGGAGGCCTTCGACGCCGTCCCCTTCCTCGAGCTGCTGACCGACTACGGCAGCCCGTGGGGCACCCAGGAGCTCACCCCGGCCGTCCAAGGCTGACGCCGAACCGGTCGTCTCCTCGGTGCCTGCGACACGGATACCGCGTTTACCGACCCCGGTCGCGGCGCGATTCGTCGTTCTCGTGACCAAACAGTGCTGGAAGTCGTAGCCGGACCTCACTAGGTTTCGGTCCATGGTCGATGGGGGTGCGCCGGCGATCTCGGTGCGCGGGCTGAGCAAGCACTACGACCAGGTCCGTGCGGTCGACGGGCTCGACCTCGACATCGAGGACGGCGAGTTCTTCTCGATGCTCGGCCCGTCCGGGTCGGGGAAGACCACCGTGCTCCGGCTGATCGCCGGGTTCGAGCAGCCCACCTCCGGGACGATCCGGCTCGGCGACGACGACGTGACCGACCGCCCGCCCTACGACCGCGACGTCAACACGGTCTTCCAGGACTACGCGATCTTCCCGCACATGAGCGTCCTGGAGAACGTCGAGTACGGCCTGCGGGTCAAGAAGGTGGCTCGCGCCGAGCGGCGCAAGCGTGCCGAGGAGGCGCTCGGCACGGTCCGGCTCGGGGGCTACGGCGCGCGCCGGCCGCACCAGCTCTCGGGCGGGCAGCGGCAGCGGGTCGCACTGGCCCGGGCGCTGGTCAACCGGCCCAAGGTGCTGCTGCTCGACGAGCCGCTGGGCGCCCTGGACCTCAAGCTGCGCCGGGAGATGCAGGTCGAGCTGAAGCAGATCCAGCGCGACGTCGGCATCACCTTCGTCTTCGTCACCCACGACCAGGAGGAGGCGCTGACGATGAGCGACCGCATCGCGGTCTTCAACGAGGGGCGCATCCAGCAGCTGGCCACTCCGTTCGAGCTCTACGAGCAGCCGGCCTCCGCGTTCGTCGCCGGGTTCGTCGGCACCTCCAACCTGCTCCAGGGACCGGTCGCCCGGGAGCTGGTCGGGCAGGAGGGCACCTTCGTGATCCGGCCCGAGAAGCTGGTCATGCACCCCGAGTCCGACGCGCCGGCCGGGGATGCGCAGACCTGCGTGGCCCCCGGCGTCGTGCGAGAGGTCGTCTACCTCGGTGCCAGCACCCACTCGGTGGTCGGGCTGGACGCCGGGGCGACCCTGACCGTTGCGCACCAGAACACCGACCGCTCCATCGACGCCGCGCTGGAGCGGCGACAGCAACGTGTCGTGCTCTCGTGGCGACGCGACCACCTGGTGGCCCTGGCCGAGCCCGCTTCGGACCCGGCCGCGCCACCACCTGAGGAGGAGGAAACATGAGGAGAGCGACCATGCGGAGCCTCACGGCAGTGACGAGCGCCGTGCTGCTCCTAGGAGTGGCCGCCTGCGGCACCGACTCGGGAGGCGACTCGAAGGGCAGCGGCACGCCGGGTGGCCAGGGCTTCACGCCACCGGACATCCCGATGCAGAAGTCGATCGGGGAGATGGAGGGGCAGGTCAACATCCTGGCCTGGCCCGGCTACGCGGAGGACGGCTCGAACGACTCGACGATCGACTGGGTGACGCCGTTCGAGACGGCCACCGGTTGCCAGGCCAACGTGAAGTACTTCGCCACCTCCGACGAGGCGGTCCAGCTGATGAAGTCGGGCGACTACGACGTGGTCTCGGCCTCCGGCGACGCCACCTTGCGCCTGATCGCCGGTGGCGACGTCGCACCGGTCAACACCGACCTGCTCAAGAACTACGGCGGGATCGAGTCGTTCCTCAAGGACCAGCCGTTCAACTCGGTCGACGGCCAGATGTACGGCGTGCCGCACGGCTGGGGCGCCAACCTGCTGATGTACAACACCGAGAAGGTCAACCCGGCGCCGACCAGCTGGGCGGCGGTCTTCGACGACGCCTCGCAGTACGCCGGGAAGGTCACGGCGTACGACTCGCCGATCTACATCGCCGACGCCGCGCTCTACCTGATGAACACCCAGCCCGATCTAGGCATCAAGGATCCCTACGCGCTCGACGAGGACCAGCTCGCCGCGGCCGTCGACCTGCTGAAGAAGCAGAAGGACAACATCTCGGAGTACTGGTCGGACTACCTCAAGGAGGTGACCGCCTTCGAGACGGGCGACTCGCTGATCGGCACCACCTGGCAGGTGATCGCCTCGCTCGCCGAGAGCGACGGGGCGACGGTGAAGGCCATCCTGCCCTCGGAGGGCTCCACCGGCTGGTCGGACACCTGGATGATCAGCTCGAGTGCGAAGAACCCCAACTGCGGCTACGCGTGGATGGACTACATCACCAGCCCCCAGGCCCAGGCTGCCGTGGCTGAGTACTTCGGTGAGGCGCCCGCCAACACCGGGGCGTGCGAGCTGACCACGGACCCGAGCTTCTGCGACACCTACCACGCGAAGGACGCGGCGTTCGCCAAGCAGATCCACTACTGGACCACGCCGATCGAGCAGTGCCTGGACGGGCGCACGGATGTGAAGTGCACCGACTACGGCGACTGGACGACCGCGTGGACGGAGATCAAGGGGTAGCTCCTTGTCCCTGCTCAGCCGTCGCGCCAACCTCCGGGTAGGTCTGCTCCTCACGCCACCGATGCTGTGGCTGGGAGTGGCCTACCTGGGGGCGCTGGCGGCGCTGCTGGTCACCTCGCTGTGGACCCAGAACGACTTCACGGGCGACATCGAGAGGAGCTGGAACCTCGACAACTTCCGAGACCTGTTCACGATCGGCGTCTACCGCACCATCACGCTGCGCACGATCGGCATAGCGGTGCTGGTGACCGTCGTCGACGCGGTGCTGGCGTTCCCGATCGCGCTGTTCATGGCGAAGGTGGCCACGCCGCGGTGGCAGCGGCTGCTGGTGATCGCGGTGCTGATGCCGCTGTGGGCGTCCTACCTGGTCAAGGCCTACGCCTGGCGCGGGATGCTCTCCTCCGAGGGGTTGCTGCAGTCGGTGCTCTCGCCCTTCGGGCTCGGCACCCCCGGCTACGGGCTGCCCGCGACGACGATGACGCTCGCCTACCTGTGGCTGCCCTACATGATCCTGCCGATCTACGCCGGCCTGGAGCGGCTGCCCGACTCGCTGTTCGAGGCCTCGGCCGACCTCGGCGCGGGCTCGTGGACGACGTTGCGGCGGGTGGTGCTGCCGATGGTCTTCCCGGCGTTCGTGGCGGGCTCGATCTTCACCTTCTCGCTGACCTTGGGTGACTACATCGCCGTCAAGATCGTGGGTGGCACCGGCCAGCTCCTCGGCAACGTCGTCTACGACAACCAGGGCGCGGCCAACAACCTGCCGTTCGCCGCGGCGGTCGCGACGGTTCCGATCGTGGTGATGCTGGCCTACCTGGCCGCCGTACGCCGCACCGGCGCGCTGGAGCAGCTCTGATGAGGCTGCCCGGAGGCCTGCGCCTGTCGCTCTGGGCCATCACCGTGGTCGTGCTGGTGATCATCTACGTGCCGCTGCTGCTGGTGCTGCTCAACTCGTTCAACACCAACCGCACCTTCGCCTGGCCGCCGCCGGGCCTCACCACGCACTGGTGGCGGCTGGCCTGGCACTCCGAGGGCGCCCGCTCCGCGCTGTGGACCTCGACGCGCGTCGCCTCGGCCGCCACTGTGCTGGCTCTCGTCCTCGGCACGCTGGCCGCGATGGCGCTGCGCCGGACCCGCTTCTTCGGCCGCAACGTGGTCTCGCTGCTGATCATCCTGCCGATCGCGCTGCCCGGCATCGTGACCGGGCTGGCCTTCCAGAACGGCTTCCGCACCATCTTGGGCATCGACCTCTCGCTCTGGACGATCGTGATCGCGCACACGACGTTCTGCATCGTCACGGTGTTCAACAACGTGCAGGCGAGGTTCCAACGGCTCGGCGGCAACCTCGAGCAGGCCTCGATGGACCTCGGCGCCGGCCCGTTCACGACGTTCCGCCTGATCACGCTGCCGATGCTGCGCTCGGCGCTGCTGGCCGGCGGGCTGCTGTCGTTCGGCCTCTCCTTCGACGAGATCGTGGTCACCCAGTTCACCGCGTCGTCGACCGACCGCACCCTGCCGATCTGGATCTTCGAGAACCTGTTTCGGCCCAACCAGGCGCCGATCGTCAACTGCGTCGCCGCCGCGCTCGTGCTGTTCTCCGCCGTGCCGATCTACCTGGCCCAGCGACTCTCCGGCAGCGCGGCCGAGGCGATCACGGGCGCGCGCTGACGCCCGACCACCTCCCCGCGGGCCCGGGTCCTGGGGCTGGAGTCCCACCGCGAGCGGGACGGTCGCCCGCGCGGATCGGGGACGCCTGATCCGCTCCGGTTGCTCCCACCGGTGACCGGCCTCCGGTCCCGTGTGCCTGGGCCGACGAGCGGCCGAGCGTCGAGGCATGCGATGGATGACAGTGTTGAGCAGTGGTGTGGCCGTGGTTGTCGTCGTGTTGGCGACGGGGTGCCAGGAGGACCGGACAGCGAGCGATCGGGTCCAGGCGGTGGGTGGGCGCCGTCCGTCGGCGGCCGCCAGCCAGCGGCCTGAGCCGCGGGTGACCGCAGCGGTGGTGCCCGCGGACCCCGCCCCGGCTCGTGGCTCGGACGACTGGCGGATGACGCGGTTCGCCGAGGACGGCCAGATCGAGGGCTACACGACCCGGTCCAGTGCGCCGCCCGGTGTGCCGGTCGAGCTCAAGGTCTCGACCGCTGAGCGTGCCTACCGTGTCAGCGCCTACCGGATCGGTGCCTACGACGGCGGCACCGGGCACCTGGTGGACCGGTCGGAGCTGGTGGCCGGCAGGCGGCAGCCCGGTCCGGTGCTTCAGCCGGCCGAGACCCGCACGGTCGTGGCGCCGTGGGACGTCAGCGTCACGCTCGACACCGAGGGCTGGGAGCCCGGCTTCTACGTGTTCAGGCTGGCCAGGATCCGGTCGCCCGTGTGCAGGGGAGTGGTGCCGTAGGTGTCGAGCACGAGCAGGGACTCACCCCAGCGGCCCTCGCCCAGGACGGCGCCCGGACGCGTCACCACGGTGCCGTCCGAAGGCGTCAGGGACGTCCAGAACGCGAGCCAGAGCAGCGGCCCCACCCAGGCCGCTGTCACGAGGGCCCATCGGCCGGCACGGCTCATCCTGCGCTCATGGTGACGTGCCGACGCCCTGCCGTACACCTGCACGATCCACCCGGTCGATGGCCGCCAGCCCGCCGAACCGGCGCCGGGTCGGCATCCGGGTGGCCACGCCTACTGGATGCAGGGACACGCACCGACGGGCGGGCCCGCCATGGACGGGCCCGGCCGAAGGTTAGTGGTCAGACCATCTCGGGGACGTGCAGGTGCGCGTAGGCGAGCTCGAACTCGTGCACCTCGACGATCTCTCCGTTGGCGTCCTTCGCGGTCCGGCTGCGCATGTCGTCAGCCGACGGGCGGCTGGCTTCCATGGCGTCGCGGGTCTCCCAGGCCGTGGTGGCGCACGACAGACCGGTCGACCGGTTCACGAGCAGGCTGGCGCTGCAGAAACCAGGCGTCTGTTCGAGCTGGGGAAGGATCCCGGTGCGGACGGTGTCCGTCATGGCGTCGAGGTCACCCCGCAACCAGCTGACCCGGCAGCACTCGCCGTGGTGGGTTCGGTGCATGACGGCGATCTCCCACTCGTCGACCTGGATGGAGCCGCCGAGGATGTCGCGCCCTCGATCGCGGATCGGGCGAAGCTGCTCATCGCTGGCGCGCATGGCGGCCTCGGTCTCCCACGAGCTTGTTGCGATGCAGCGCCCGGTCATGCGGTCGACCAGCATCGAGAGGCCGCGACAGCCCTCGATCTGGCGGATCATCGGCCCGGCCTCGCTGTTGATGAATGTGATGCCCGCGTCGATGTTGGCGGGCATCCCCTGGAACGTCGTGGAGCGTGCGTACACGGCCCACTCCTCTCTGGGACGGGGCAGTGCCCAGGCCGGCACTGCCGGTTGATCCCTGCCTACTCCCCTCGATGCGAAGACGCCATAGCAACGCTGGGTCAGCCCGAGGCGAGCGTGGCGCAGCCGGGCGTGCCGCTAGCTCCGCCCCTCACCGGCCGCCGAGATGGGCCACGAAACCGGGGTTGGTCAGCGCCCAGGGACCGCGGGCCGCACGGACCAGACCGATCGCCTCGTCGGGCGGGTGTCCGAGCTGCATGAGCGCCTCCGCGACGACGACGCCGGAGCGGTTGAGACCACCCGAGCAGCGGACCAGCACCCTCCGGCCATCCTGCACGGCCGTCGCGACGACGGTGCCGAGGTCGCGCACCCGGGCGGCGCTGGGTGGGTCGAGGACGGCGTCGGCCAGCCGGGTGACCACGTGCTCGACGCCGGGGGAGGGGCCGTAGCCCTCACGCGTGGTGAGGCTGACAACCAGGTCGAACTCATCCGTCACGACGCAGGCGGTGAGGGACTGGGCCCGGACGTCGTGGCCGCCCATGAAGAGGCCGGGCACGACCTCGTTCCACGGGTCGTCGCACAGCGGCATCCGGGTCGCGCGGCCGGTGCCGTGGCACGCCCCGCAGTCCGGCATCGCGGCCGGCTCGGCGTAGCACTCGTGGCACAGCACCCGGCCATCATTCCCGACCGCGCGACCTCCGGCCGACCGGTCAGGTCAGCTGGAACCTCTCGACCAGGGCGATCAGCTCGCGGCTGGTGGTGGCCAGCTCGTCGGCCGCCTGGTGACCGCGGGCGGCCGCGGCGGCGGTGGTCGAGCCGGCACCGGAGACGGTCGCGATGCCGTCCGCGATCTCCGACGAGCCGGTGGCCACCAGCTCGACCGAGCGAGCCATCTCGTTGGTGGTCGAGGTCTGCTCCTCGACGGCTGCAGCGATCTGGCTGGTGTGGTGGTCGACCCGCGCGATCACGGCGCCGACGTCGGCGATGGCGACGGCGGCGCCCGCGCTGTCGGACTGGATCGCCTGGACCTGGTCGGCGATGACCCCGGTGGCCCGGGCGGTCTCCTGCGCCAGCTCCTTCACCTCGTTGGCGACGACCGCGAACCCCTTGCCCGCCTCACCTGCTCGGGCCGCCTCGATGGTCGCGTTCAGCGCGAGCAGGTTGGTCTGCTCCGCGATCGAGGTGATCACCCTGATCACGCTGCCGATCTGCGCCGAGGACTCGCCCAGCCGGGCGACCGTGTTGTTGGTCTTGTCCGCTGCCGCGACGGCCTCCGCGGCGACCACTGCGGCGTCCGCGGCGCTCTGGGCGATCTCGCGGATCGAGGAGCCCATCTCCTGAGCGCCCACGGTGACCTCCGCGACGGTGGAGGCGATCTGCTGGGTGACGGTCTCCATGCCGCTCGACCGGACGCTCACGTCCTCCGCCGCCACCTGGATCTCCTTGGCGACCGCGGTCACCTCCTCGCTGGAGCGGGCCACCGACCCGGCGTTCTCGGCGAGCCGCTGCACGGTGTCGCGCAGGGTCTCGGTCGCCGCGTTGAGGGACAGCGCCATCCGTCCGACCTCGTCGTTGGACCGGACCTCGACCCGACCGGTCAGGTCGCCGTGCGCGACCCGGTCGAGCACCGCCATCACCGACTTCACCGGCCGGGAGATGCTCCGCGCCACGACCCAGCCCAGCGCCGTCGCCAGCAGGGCGCCGGCGACCAGCAGGGTGAGGAGCAGGGTGCGACCGGACTCATAGTCGGACCGCGTCTGGGCGCGCATCGCCTTGTCCGCGACGTCCTCCTCGCTCAGGAGCTCGTCTATGGGCTTCCCCATGGCCTCGTCGGCCACGGTCACCTCGCCGTCCAGCATGGCCGACGCCGCGCCCTCGTTGCCCCGGTCGACGGCCGGGATGAACTTGTCGTCCCGCACCGACCGCAGGTCGGCCAGCCGCGACTCGAAGGTCTTCATCAGCTCGGCGCGGTGGCCGAGCGAGGTGCCGCCGATGCGCAGGTAGGTCGCCACGTCCGCGTCCAGCGCAGCATCTGTCTCGGCGATCTCCTTGCGCAGCCCGGCGCGCTCGTCCTCGGTCGCCACGCGCAGGTAGTCGCGCATGAGGAACCGGGTGTCGCCCTCCATGTCACGCAGGTCGGCGAGGACCTCGTAGGACCGCACCCCACGCTCATAGAGCGTGGAGGCGTTCGAGCTCGACGACTGCAGCGCAAGCACGCCGTAGACGCCGACCACGCAGAGAACGGACACCCCGACCGCCACAGCCGCCAGGACCTTCACCGCGACCGGACGGTCGCGCGACCAAGATGCGATGCTCACGTCGTTCCATTCCCGGCTGCCGTTCGGCGCCCCTTGACGTAGATCGGCCGCCGGCTCCCTGACCTGAGGGGATCGCCCCCGAACGTGGTCCGCCCGTCAGACGAGCCCCGTGGCGTCGAACAGCCACGAGGTGTCGGCGCTGGCCAGACCCTCCACCCAGGCCGCCGGCGCGGCGGCGTAGAGCGCGTTCTGGTCCCAGTAGTCCTTCCACAGCGACACCCGGCCGTCGCGGACCTTGTGGACCGAGACGAAGGGGAGCACGAGCACCTCGCCGGTGCCGAAGGTCCACGTCTCGGCGTGCTCGTACATCACGTCGTCGCCCTCGGCCAGCAGGAGGCCGTCGTGGTTCTCGTACGCCGCGAGCTCGCCCCAGCCGACCCGCAGCCGCTTCGCGATGTCGACGGGCCCGCGGGCGGCGAACGCCGGCCCGAGCGGGACGTCGAGGTAGATGCAGTCGTCGGTCACCCACTCCGCGATGCCGTCGTAGTCGCGGTCCGACAGGGTGCGCCACAGACCCCGGACGGCCTCCGCTGGGGACCTCACGAGACGGCGACCGGTCGGTGCGCCGGCGCGTGCTCGCCGTGCCGCAGGAACCGGCCGGTCCGCTCGCGGCCGAGCAGCGCGGTCGGCGCACCGTCGCGCCAGACCGCGCGGCCGCCGATCATCACCAGTGAGACGGTGGCGTCGTTGCGGTTGACCATCCGCGACAGGCCGCCGTACTGCGTCACCGGCGCCTCGGCGTACTCCTCGAGGGAGGCGTCCAGGGCGGCGGGGTCGAGGACCAGCACGTCGGCCCGCGAGCCGACCATCAGGTGGCCGGCGTCGAGGCCGTACCAGTCGGCGAGCTCCCCGGTCAGCCGGTGGACGGCGTGCTCGACCGACATGAACGGCCGGCCGGCCCGCTCGGCGTCGACCACGTGCTTGAGCAGCCGCAGCCCGAAGTTGTAGAACGCCATGTTGCGCAGGTGCGCACCGGCGTCGGAGAAGCCCATCTGGACGCCCGGCTCCCGGGCGATCTTGGCGAGTAGCTCGGGACGGTGGTTGGAGATCGTGGTGCGCCAGCGCAGCGCGGTGCCGTGCTCGAGCACCAGGTCGAGGAACGCGTCGACCGGGTGCTGCCCGCCGCGCTCGACCCCCACCTGGCCGAACGACTTGCCGATGACGCTCTCGTCCGGGCACGCCACGATGTCGGCGTCGAAGAAGTCGCGGTGCCACACCCGCGGGCCGTACTTCGACTCGTAGTCCTTGCGGAAGGCCGCGCGGTAGGCCGGGTCGGCCATCAGCACGTCGCGAGCCACCTTCTCCTGCAGGTGCAGCGCGGCGGCGCCCGAGCCGAACTCCTCGAAGATCACCAGGTCGATGCCATCGGCGTAGACCTCGAACGGCACCGGCAGGTGCTGGAACCGGAAGTCTCCGCCGAGGCGGTTGACCAGCGAGGCGAGCCCGCGCAGCAGGTGGATCACGAACGGGATCGCCTTGATGTCGGCGGCCGAGAGCAGCGAGGTCTTCAGCGGCTCGCGACGCCAGCCGATCGACCCGAGCGCCTGGGTGATCAGCGACTGCGGCCGCGTCACGTCCGGCCCCGCCTGCAGCACCCGGCCGCGTCGGCGCAGCTGGTCGCGCAGCGGCTTGAGCTCACGCCGTCTCGCGAACGTCGACGGCAGCGTCCGCGACCGGCACAGGTCGCCGTCGAGCTTGTCGAAGAGCAGCTGCTGGGCCGACATGCCGACGAAGCCGGCGTCCAGCGCCTCGCGCAGCAGCTGGGCCATCCGGGCCACCTGGCGACGAGTGGGCTTCACGTCCTTGCGGGTCGCGCGGTCGAGCCCCATGACGGCCGTGCGCAGGTCGGAGTGGCCGATGAACGCCGCGAGGTTGGGGCCGAGGGGCAGCGACTCGAGCGCGTCGACGTACTCCCGCGCGGAGTCCCAGGTCTTGTGCTCGCCGACGGCGCGGATGACGTGCTCGCGAGGGATGGCCTCGACCCGGCCGAACAGGTCCCCGGCGTCGACGGGGCCGACGTGCACGGTCGAGAGAGAGCAGGAGCCGAGCAGGATCGTGGTGACCCCGTGCCGCACCGACTCGGTGAGCGCCGGCCCGTCGAGCACCTCGACGTCGTAGTGGGTGTGGATGTCGACCATGCCGGGCAGCACCCACCGCCCGGCAGCGTCGACGACGTCGTCGCAGCCGGCCTCGTCCAGTGGCTCGGCCGAGACCGCGGCGACGTGCCCGTCGCGGATGCCTAGGTGCCGGACGGCGGACGGGCCGCCGGTCCCGTCGAAGTGCCTGCCGTTCTTGATGATCGTGTCGAAGGCCACGCGGCCATCGAACCGGCGGAGTTGACGCGCGTCAAGTGGCGTTCAGGCGGTGGCGACGAACGCCTCCGCGACGACGTCGAAGGCCTCGTCGAGAAGCGCGTCGGAGATCGAGAGCGGCGGCAGGAAGCGGAACACGTTGCCCCAAGTGCCGCAGGTGAGGGTCACGACACCCTGCTGGTGGCAGTACGCCGAGACCGCGGCCGTGCGCGCCGGCTCGGGGGTCAGCGTGCCGGGCGTGGTGAGCTCGATGGCCATCATCGCGCCGCGGCCGCGGACGTCGCCGATCACGGGGTGGTCGGCCTGCAACTTGCGCAGCCGGCCCTCCACCCGCTCGCCGATCTCCCGCGCGCGGGCCGCGAGGTCGTGCTCGCGCATCTCCTCGAGCGCGCCGAGGCCGGCGGCGCACGCGACCGGGTTGCCGCCGTAGGTGCCGCCCAGACCGCCGACGTGGACGGCGTCCATCAGCTCGGCCCGGCCGGTGACCGCCGCGAGCGGGAGGCCGCCGGCGATGCCCTTCGCGAGCGACATCAGGTCGGGCACGACGCCCTCGTCGTCGCAGGCGAACCAGTCGCCCGTGCGGCAGAAGCCGGTCTGGATCTCGTCGGCGAAGAACAGCACGCCGTTGTCCTTGGCCCACGCCGAGAGCGCTGGCAGGAAGCCCGGTGCCGGCACCACGAAGCCGCCCTCGCCCTGGATCGGCTCGATCGCGATGCACGCCAGGTTGTCGGTGCCGATCTGCTTCTCCATCACGTCGATGGCGCGGTCGGCGGCGTTCTCCCCGGACAGGCCGTCGCGGAACGGGTAGGACATCGGAGCCCGGTAGACCTCGCCCGCGAACGGCCCGAACCCGTGCTTGTAGGGCATGTTCTTGGCGGTCATCGCCATCGTGAGGTTGGTGCGGCCGTGGTAGGCGTGGTCGAAGACCGCCACCGCGTCGCGCCCGGTCGCGGCGCGCGCGACCTTCACGGCGTTCTCGACCGCCTCGGCGCCGGAGTTGAACAGCGCCGACTTCTTCGCGTGGTCGCCCGGCGTCAGCTCGGCGAGCTGCTCGCAGACGTCCACGTAGCCGTCGTAGGGGGTGATCATGAAGCAGGTGTGCGTGAACGCCGCCGCCTGCTCCTGGACCCGCGACACCACTCCCGGTGCGGCGTTGCCGACGCTGGTCACGGCGATGCCGGAGCCGAGGTCGATCAGCGAGTTGCCGTCGACGTCGACCAGGACGCCGCCGCCGGCCTCGACCACGAACACCGGGAGCATGGTGCCGACCCCGTCGGCCACATGCGCCTTCTTGCGCTCCAGGCGAGCCAGGGACTCCGGCCCGGGGATCGAGGTGACGAGGTTGCGCTGCTGTGGGATCGAGGGGCCGCCGGTCATGGGGGTCAAACTAGTGCCCACGCCGGAGTTCGGCACACACCGGCCACGCGACCCGTGCACGCCTCAACGGGCCCGGACCGGAGCCGCGGATCAGGCAGGGGCGCGGCGGTCACCCGGCGTGGTCACGAAGCGGGCGGGCCGCCGCCGTCCTCGATGACGATGGTGGTCCGGCCGCGGTCGGGCGAGATACCCTCGCCGTCCGCGATCCGGATCTCGAACCGCTCCTTGCCCTCGGCGATGCCGTCGGCGGTGATCGGGATGTCGACCTGTGCCTCGAGCCTCCCGGCGGGGAACCGGATCGTCGACCTGGGTCGGGTGAGGTCGCTGCGCAGCGAGGCATCTCGGCCGCGGAGGAGCAGCCGCAAGGAGGTGTCGCGGCCCGCCTCGCCGGACAGTGAGATCGTCAGGTGCAGCGTCTCGCCCTCGACCACGTGCCGATCGGGCGGAGCGACTGAGAGGACGGCGGAGGGCGTCGGGTAGCCAGGGTGACCTCGGGCGTCGAGGCCGGCGAAGCAGTAGCCCCGCTTCCGGGCGGTCGAGACCTCCGCGGGAATGGCGGCCACCGTGTTCGGCGAGTTGGTCACGCCGTCGTGCTGGATCACGACGTTGTCGCCCGGGTGCAGCCCGGCCAGGAACCGGTCGGCGATCTGGGCGCCGGTGCCGCCGGCCCAGTCACGAGGGTCGACGTCCCACAGCGTGGTGACGTCGTGCTCGCGGCGGATCGCGGAGAGCACGTGCGCATCGACGGCGCCGTACGGCGGTCGCACCAGGTCGGTCGGGTGCACCGCGGCCCGGACCAGGGCGGCCCGGGTGTTCTCGATGGTCCTCCTGATCTCCTCGGCCGACTGGTGCGTCATGTCCTCGTGCCGATAGCTGTGGTTCCCGATCAGGAACCCCGACCGCTCCACGAGCCGGGCGGTCGCCGGCGAGGCGTCGACGCGCTCGCCGACCATGAAGAAGGTCGCCGGGACGTGCAGCCGGCGCAGCATCCTCACCAGGCTGGGCGTCACTCTCGATGACGGCCCGTCGTCGAAGGTCAGGGCCACCCGGCCCGCGGAGCACGGCGTCGGGGCGCCCCGGAAGACAGCGTCGCCGGCGGTGGCCACCGGCGCCGGCACGAGGAACGCGGCCACCAGGGCGGCAGCGAGGGGTAGACGCACCCCGCCAGGGTGCGGCAGGCAGCACCGTCCGGGCCGGGCGCCGCGCCGTGGGGGAGGATGGCTGCGTGCGTGACGTGGTGGTGCTGGGGTCGACCGGGTCTATCGGCACCCAGGCGCTGGACATCGTGCGCGCCAACCCGGACCGGTTCCGGGTGGTCGGGCTGACGGCAGGCGGAAGCAACCCCGAGCTGTTCGAGCAGCAGGTCGCGGAGTTCCGGCCGGCGTACTCCGGCCTGGGCGAGGACGCGTCGACCGAGGCCGCCGGCCGACCCTGCGACGTGGTGCTCAACGGCATCACCGGGGCGGTCGGGCTGCGGCCGACCCTGGCGGCGCTGGACGCCGGCAACACGCTCGCGCTGGCCAACAAGGAGAGCCTGATCATCGGTGGACCGCTGGTGGTCGAGCGAGCCAAGCCCGGTCAGATCGTGCCGGTCGACTCCGAGCACAGCGCGCTGGCCCAGTGCCTGCGCGGCGGCTCGCCCGAGGAGGTACGGCGCCTGGTGCTGACGGCCAGCGGCGGCCCGTTCCGTGGCAGGAGCGTCGAGGAATTGCGCGGAGTCATGGTCGAGGAGGCGCTCGCGCACCCCACCTGGGACATGGGCCCGGTCGTGACGATCAACTCCGCGACGCTGGTCAACAAGGGCCTCGAGGTCATCGAGGCGCACCTGCTTTTCGGCGTACCGATCGACCGCATCGAGGTCGTGGTCCACCCGACGAGCGTGGTGCACTCGATGGTCGAGTTCGTCGACGGCGCGACCCTGGTCCAGGCCAGCCCGCCGACGATGCTGATCCCGATCGCGCTGGGCCTGAACTGGCCCGACCGGGTGCCCGACACCGCCCCGGCGGTCGACTGGACCAGACCGGAGACCTGGGAGTTCTTCCCCCTGGACAACGACGCGTTTCCCGCTGTGGGGCTCGCAAAACGGGCCGCGACGACGGGTGGCACCGCACCCGCGGTCTACAACGCCGCAAATGAGGTATGCGTCGAGGCGTTCCGGCGGGGGAGGCTGGCCTTCACAGAGATCGTGCCAACCATCTCTGCCGTGCTTTCCCGCCACGACGTACCTTTGACCCCAGGGACGTCGCTGACGGTGGAGGACGTCCTCGCAGCTGACGCGTGGGCGCGGGCGGAGGCGACCCGAGAACATGTCGGGCCAGGCGGCGCGGTCGAGAGGCACCATGGGGGGAACACAGAATGAGCAGCCTTTACTACGCGCTGGGCGTCGTCGTCTTCTTCGGGGCGATCCTGCTGTCGATCGGGCTCCACGAGCTCGGCCACATGATCCCGGCCAAGGCGTTCGGCGGGAAGGTCACCCAGTACTTCATCGGCTTCGGCCCGACCGTGTGGAGCCGCAAGCGCGGCGAGACCGAGTACGGCGTCAAGGCGATCCCGCTCGGCGGCTACGTGAAGATCGTCGGGATGCTGCCGCCGGGGGCGGAGCAGCTCGGGACGGTGACCTACGACGAGCAGGGTGAGCCGGTCACCCGGATCCGCAAGTCCAACACGGGGCTGTTCACCCAGCTCATCTCGGACGCGCGCGCGGCGGAGTGGGAGCTGATCAAGCCCGAGGACGAGCCCCGGCTGTTCTACAAGATGCCGTGGTGGAAGAAGGTCATCGTGATGGCCGGCGGCCCGTCGGTGAACATCGCGATCGCGTTCTTCGTCTTCTGGGGAGTCTTCGCCTTCTACGGCAACCCGCAGGACCGGGCGGTCGACGCGGGGCAGCCGGTCGTGGCCTCGGTCAACGACTGCGTGATCCCCTACCACGAGCAGCGCACGATCTGTGAGGACACCGACCCCGTCAGCCCGGCTGCCGAGGCGGGCCTCCTGCGTGGCGACGTGATCACGAGCTTCAACGGCACCCGGGTCACCTCCTACGACCAGCTCCAGCAGCTGATCCGCGACAACGACGACCGGGAAGCGGTCATCGGCTACCTCCGCAACGGCGTCACCTACTCCGCCACCACCCACACCCTGGTCCAGCAGCGCCCGGTCTCCGACAGCTCCGACAAGCTGGCCAGCGTCGGCTTCCTCGGCATCGCCCCCTCGACCCACATGGTCACCGGCGGGCCGATCTACACCACCGTCCAGATGGGCTACACGGCCGAGCAGACCGTCGAGGCGGTCATCCGGCTGCCCCAGCGGGTCTGGGGCGTCGCTCGGGCCATCGTCGGCCTGCAGCAGCGGTCCGAGGACAGCCCGGTGAGCATCGTGGGCGGCAGCCGGCTCGCAGGCGAGACCGTCTCGCTCAAGGGCTTCCCGATCTCCGACAAGCTCGCCTACCTGCTGATGCTGATCGGCGGCTTCAACTTCTTCATCGGCGCCTTCAACTTCATCCCGCTGCTCCCGCTCGACGGTGGTCACATCGCGAGCGCGCTGTGGGAGGCCGTACGCCGCGCCGCCGCCCGGCTGCGCGGCCTACCGGACCCCGGCCACGTCGACGCAGCGAAGCTGCTGCCGATCGCCTATGTCATGGCCTCGGCGATGCTGGCGATGAGCCTGGTGCTGATCGTCGGCGACTTCGTGGTGCCGCTGCACGTGCCCATCGGCTGATTGGGGCCGGCGCCACCCGCCGCCGTAGGCTCGACGCCATGACCGAGATCAACCTGGGGATGCCCGCGGCACCTCCGCCGGTGCTGGCCCCGCGCCGCAAGACCCGCCAGATCAAGGTGGGCAAGGTGGGCGTCGGCAGTGACTCGCCGATCTCGGTCCAGTCGATGACCACGACGCTGACCTCCGACGTCAACGCGACGCTCCAGCAGATCGCCGAGCTCACCGCGACCGGCTGCGACATCGTCCGGGTCGCCTGCCCGTCGCAGGACGACGCGGACGCGCTGCCCGAGATCGCACACCACTCGCAGATTCCGGTCATCGCCGACATCCACTTCCAGCCGAAGTACGTCTTCGCCGCCATCGAGGCGGGCTGCGCGGCGGTCCGGGTCAACCCCGGCAACATCCGCAAGTTCGACGACCAGGTCAAGCAGATCGCCGCCGCCGCGAAGGACCACGGCACATCGATCCGGATCGGCGTCAACGCCGGCTCGCTGGACCCGCGGCTGCTGCAGAAGTACGGCAAGGCCACGCCGGAGGCGCTGGTCGAGTCCGCGGTCTGGGAGGCCTCGCTCTTCGAGGAGCACGACTTCCACGACTTCAAGATCTCGGTCAAGCACAACGACCCGGTCGTGATGGTCCGCGCCTACGAGCTGCTGGCCGAGGCCGGCGACTGGCCGCTGCACCTGGGCGTCACCGAGGCCGGCCCGGCGTTCCAGGGCACCATCAAGTCGGCGACGGCGTTCGGCGCCCTGCTCTCCCAGGGCATCGGCGACACGATCCGGGTCTCGCTCTCCGCACCGCCGGTCGAGGAGGTCAAGGTCGGCCTCCAGATCCTGGAGTCGCTGAACCTCAAGCCGCGCCGGCTCGAGATCGTGTCCTGCCCCTCGTGCGGCCGCGCGCAGGTCGACGTCTACAAGCTCGCCGAGGAGGTCACCGCCGGCCTCGACGGGCTCGAGGTGCCGCTGCGGGTCGCGGTCATGGGCTGCGTCGTCAACGGCCCCGGCGAGGCGCGCGAGGCCGACCTCGGGGTCGCGTCCGGCAACGGCAAGGGCCAGATCTTCGTCAAGGGCGAGGTCATCAAGACCGTGCCCGAGTCGCAGATCGTCGAGACCCTGATCGAGGAGGCCATGCGGATCGCCGAGGGCATGGAGACCGTCGACGGCGCCGAGGCGAGCGTCACCGTCAGCTGAGCCGGACCGGACGAGCTACTCCTCGTCGAGCTCGGCGTCCGCGATCACGCGCAGCGCCCGGTCGAGCCGGTCCTCGTGCTCGCTGTGCCTCTTCACCCGCTTGAGCTGGTAGAGCGTCGCCGTGACGGCGGCGTCGTCGCTCAGGTCCAGGGACGGGACGGTGCTCATGACCGGCGCGAGCTCGGCGGCCGCGAGCGGCGCCTCGCGCCGCGCGATCCGGAACTGGTGCTCGAGCCGGTTGGTCAGGTGCCGGACGTGGTTGAACTGCAGGAAGTGGTGGCGGTCGCCCTCGGCGATGCCGAGCCGGCCCATCGGGTCGTAGGGGTGGAGGTCGTACATGAACCCCTCGAGGTCGCCCCACCGCTCGGCGTAGTCGGCGATGGCAGCACCACAGTCGTGTGCGGTGGCGTTCTCGGCGTACGCCGCGGCGCCGTCGGCCATCGCGTCCCACCGGGTCTCGAGCTCGGGGACCGGGGCCTCCGGGTTGCCGTTCTCGCCGTGCAGCGAGACCAGGTCGGACCACTGCATCCGGCACTGGTGGCGGGTGACGGCGTCCGCCGGGGCGGGGGCGCCCGCCGGACCGAGGAGGGTCAGCGCGAGGGTCAGCGTGAGGAGCAGCCCGAGCCCGAGACGACGCATGCCCCCAAACTAGGACGGGTTGGCAAACACGTCCTACACCGGCAAGACCAGGTCGGCACCTCGGGCGCCTGCATCGTAGGCTCGGCTCGTGCTGACCACGCGCCACGGTGTCCGTCCCCTGGGGACGCCCGACCTGGATGCGTTCCTGGCGCTGACCAGCCGCGATCCCGTCGTCAACGTCTTCGTCGACCACCGGGCTCGGACGACGAACCTGGAGCCGCGCTGGCTCGGCGGTGAGATGTGGGGCCGCTTCGACGGTGGTGACCTGGTGGCCGCCTGCCACGTCGGGGCCAACCTGGTGCCGGTGGAGGCCACGCCCGACGACGCCCGGGCCTTCGCGGAGCGGGCGCTGACCCGGAGCCGGAGCGTCTCGACGATCGTCGGTCAGCACGAAGCGGTCGAGGTCTTCTGGAACACGGTCGCGGGGCAGTGGGACCGGCCACGCGAGCTGCGCTGGCGGCAGCCGCACCTGGAGATCGACCACGCACCGCTCATCGAGGGACACCCGGACGTACGCCGGACCACCCGCGCCGACCTCGACCTGCTCTACCCGGCGTGCGTCGCGATGTACACCGAGGAGGTCGGCGTCTCGCCCGAGCTCGGCGGCGGGGCCGACCTCTACCGAGCCAGGGTCCAGCAGCTGATCAGCAGGGGCTGGTCGTTCGCGAGGTTCGAGGGCGACCGGCTGGTGTTCAAGGCCGAGGTCGCCTGCGCCTCGCCGTACGCCGCGCAGATCCAGGGCGTGTTCGTGCCGCCCGACCGCCGGGGCGAGGGGCTGGCCGCCTCGGGCATGGCCGCGGTCGTGGACCTGGTCCGGCGCGAGATCGCCCCGACCGTCTCGCTCTACGTCAACGAGTGGAACCTGCCGGCCCGGCGGGCCTACGACAAGGTGGGCTTCCGCGAGACCACACGGTTCTCGACCGTCATGTTCTGACCCCTGTCTGCGCGAAGGGCGGCCGCTGGACACCGCGCCGAGGGGATCGGCGGCGCGTTAGCGTGCGCGCATGGCTCTCTCCCGTGGCACCAAGCTCCTCGTCGGCATCTTCGCGGCCAGCGGGGTCGTCCACCTGGCCAAGCCGGAGGTCTACGAGCCGCTGATGCCGGCGTGGGTGCCGGCCCACCGGGAGGTCATCCTCGCCAGTGGCGTCGCCGAGCTCCTCTGCGCGGCCGGGCTGGCGCTCCCGGCGACGCGCAGGTTCTCCGGCTGGGCAAGCGCGGCACTGCTGGTCGGGGTGTGGCCGGGCAACCTGAAGATGGCTCTGGACAGCAACCGGACCTCGAGCACGGCGTTCAAGGCCGTGGCGTGGGGCCGGATGCCGCTCCAGGTGCCGATGATCCGGGCGGCCGTCGCGGCCGCCCGGTCGGCGAGCTGAGCCGTAGGGCTCCCTCAGGAGGTGCCCTACGAGGTGCGCAGGGTCTGGGCCGGGCTCAGGTCGCTGGCCCGTTCGCAGGCGGTGCCGGTGCAACGGGCGGTGAACGCCTTGCGGGCGCCGTTGACCTGCAGCAGCAGCGCGGTCGGGCTCTCGAAGTAGATCGAGCCGAACCACCCGGACCGCGCCTGGTAGCGGCCGAGGTGCTGCCCGGTGATCGTGCGGGCGTCGACGCGACCGGGCCCGGGGCCGTCCGAGAGGATGCCGACGGTGGCGATCCGGGATCCGTCGGTGCTGACCGCGGTCACGGCCTCGGTGCACGAGCGCCACAGCTTCGCGCCGGTGCTGATCCTCGAGACAACGGTGCAGCCGCCGTCGTAGGGGTCCTTGGTGAAGGTGGCCACCACGTCGGTCGAGAGGTCGCCGAAGTAGCCCGAGTGACGCGAGAGGACCGCGACGGAGTCGCTGCTGATGGTCCAGAGCACGGCCTTGCCGTTGTCGCCGACCAGGACCCGGTCGGCGTCAGCGTCGAGAGCGGACGCATATCCGTTGAACGTCCTCGAGGCCACTCGCGCACCGGTCGTGGCGTCGACGACGGTGATCGTCGCCTTCGGGGTGCTGCCCAGGTGGCTGGTGACGATCCGGGAGCCGTCCCCGGAGAGGATGCTCTGGAAGGGGTGAGACCGGGCGAGGAGGGTGCGGGTGCCGTCGGCCGTCACGCGGTAGATGCGGCCGTGCGCCCCCTGCGCGTCGGCCGTGCCGACGACGTACGCCGCTCCGGACTTCCCGAGCAGCACCAGGGTCGGTGCCTTGATCCTGATCCGCACGGCTCCGTCGACGACCGTCTTGCCCTCGAGGTGGGGCACCGCCACGTCCGCGCCCCGCGGCAGCCCGTGGGGAGTCAGCGTGGTCGTCGGCAGCGCGGCTGCCGGACCGGCCACGAGGGTGGCGGCCAGCGCGCTCGCGGAGACGGTGATGAGGGCTCGGACCAGGGTCCGCGTCAGGGGGCGCATGGGGCGTCCTTTCGAGTTCTGATGGTCGGTCGGGGGAGAGACGCTCCGGAAGCGCACCCGGTTGCGACCATAACCGCGTCGAACTCACCCGCTGCCCGCCCGTACCCTTCTCGGCATGATCTTGCGGATGTCCAGCCTGTTCGTGCGCACGCTGCGTGACGACCCCGCGGACGCCGAGGTCCCGAGCCACCGGCTCCTGGTGCGGGCCGGCTACATCCGCCGCGCCGCGCCCGGCATCTACTCCTGGCTGCCGCTGGGGCTGCGGGTGCTGCGCAAGATCGAGAACATCATCCGCGAGGAGATGGACGGGATCGGCGCCCAGGAGCTGCTCTTCCCCGCGCTGCTGCCCCGCGAGCCCTACGAGGCGACTGGTCGCTGGACGGAGTACGGCGACGGCATCTTCCGGCTCAAGGACCGCAAGGACGGCGACTACCTGCTCGGGCCCACGCACGAGGAGATGTTCACCCTGGTGGTGAAGGACCTCTACTCGTCCTACAAGGACCTGCCGCTCTCGATCTACCAGATCCAGACCAAGTACCGCGACGAGGCCAGGCCCCGCGCCGGCCTGCTGCGCGGCCGCGAGTTCGTGATGAAGGACTCCTACTCCTTCGACGTCGACGACGCCGGGCTCGAGGCGAGCTACCAGAAGCACCGCGACGCCTACATCCGGATCTTCGACAAGCTCGGCTTCGACTACGTCATCGTCAAGGCCGAGGCCGGGGCGATGGGCGGGTCGAAGTCCGAGGAGTTCCTGGCCAAGGCCGCGGTCGGCGAGGACACCTACGTGCGCTGCACGCGCTGCGACTACGCCGCCAACGTCGAGGCGGTGGACACGCCGGTGCCCGCACCGACGTCGTACGACGATGCTCCGGCGGCGCACGCCGAGCAGACCCCTGACACCCCGACGATCGACACGCTCGTCGCCCACCTCGACGCCGCCTTCCCGCGCGCGGACCGGCCCTGGCGTGCCGGCGACACCCTCAAGAACGTGGTCTTCTCGGTCCGCTACCCCGACGGCACCGTCGAGGCGCTCGCGATCGGGCTGCCGGGCGACCGCGAGGTCGACACCAAGCGGCTGGAGTCGAAGCTCGGCGAAGGCGTGGTCTTCGAGCCCTTCGGCGAGGCCGACTTCGCCGCCCGGCCGACCCTGGCCAAGGGCTACATCGGCCCCGGATCGCTGGGGGAGAAGAAGCCCGCCGGGGTCCGCTACCTGCTCGACCCCAGGGTCGTGGCGGGCACCAGCTGGGTGACCGGCGCCGACGTGAGCGGCTCGCACGTGCTCGACCTGGTCGCCGGCCGCGACTTCAACGCCGACGGCGTCATCGACGTCGCGGAGGTCCGCGACGGCGACCCCTGTCCCGTCTGCGGGGCCACCGACGGTGGCGTGCTCGAGTCGGCGCGGGGCATCGAGATGGGTCACATCTTCCAGCTCGGCCGCAAGTACGCCGACGCGCTCGGTCTGCAGGTGCTCGACGAGAACGGCAAGCTCGTCACGGTCACGATGGGCTCCTACGGCATCGGTCCCTCGCGGGCCGTGGCCGCCATCGCCGAGGGCACCCTCGACGAGCTGGGGTTGTCGTGGCCGCGCCACGTCGCGCCCGCCGACGTGCACCTGGTCGCCACCGGCAAGGACGACGAGATCTTCGCCGCCGCCGAGCAGATCGCCACCGAGCTGTCGACGGCCGGCGTCGAGGTGCTCTACGACGACCGCCCGAAGGTCAGCCCGGGAGTGAAGTTCAAGGACGCCGAGATGATCGGCGTCCCGACCATCGTGGTGGTCGGCCGCAACCTGGCCGAGGGCACCATCGAGGTACGCGACCGTGCCTCGGGTCAGCGCCAGGACGTCGCCGTGGAGTCCGTGGTCGACCACCTCGTGGCGATCGTCAAGGCCTGACCCGGATCCCAGCCCCGGGTTGCTCACAGTCTCGCCTCAGTGCGCGGCCAGGCCCTCCAGGAGTCGGCGGAGCGCGGCCCGGGTCTCCTCGAGAGCGGCGCGGGGGTCCTCGGCGCGGGCCGCGTAGAGCGCGCCCTCTTCGAGGGCGCCGACCAGGAGGTGCGCCAACGGTGTCACCGGCTGGGGAGGGTAGGCGCCCACCTCCACCAGTGCGGCGACCGCGCCCTCGACCAGCCCCACGCCGTAGCGTCGGCCGATCTCGCGCCAGCGCTCCCAGCCGAGGACCGCGGGCGCGTCGATGAGCACGATCCGCTGCGCCTCGGGTGCGAGGGACGCCTCCAGCCAGGCGTCGATCCCGGCGCGCACCGCGCCCATCGGGTCGGCTGCGAAGGCGTCGGCGAAGGCCACGTCGATCTCCGCGACCAGCTCGGCCTCGACCTGCTCGAAGACCGCCGCGAACAGCTCCGGCTTGCCGTCGAACTGGTGGTAGAGGGCACCCCGCGTAACGCCCGCGGCCCGCGCGATCTCATCGGTCCCGACGGCGGCGTACCCCCGCTCGGCGAAGAGCGGCCGGGCCGCGGCCAGGAGCGCGGCCCGCGTCCGAGCGGATCGGCTCGCCTGGGTTCTCTTGCTTTCCATACAACCTGTCCGTAAGTTACATTCAACGTGTACGCAACATAACGGAGCAGCCCATGGACGTCGCCACGAACCGCCGAGAGATCGCGTTGCCGCAGGGCACCCTGCACCTCCGCGAGGCCGGGCCCGTCGACGGCCGGCCCGTGGTGTTCGTGCACGGGTTCCTGGTCGACGACACGCTGTGGTCCGACGTACCGGAGCGGCTGGCGGCCGCGGGCTTCCGCACCTTCGCGCCCACCTGGCCGCTCGGCGCTCACCCCACCGCGATGAAGGAGGGCGCGGACCTGTCGCCGCAGGGGGTCGCCCGCGTGGTGCTCAGCTTCCTCGAGGAGCTGGACCTCTCCGACGTGCTCCTGGTCGGCAGCGACACCGGCGGCGGGATCTGCCAGCTATTGGTCGACACCGACCCCTCCAGGATCGGCCGGCTGGTGCTGACCAACTGCGACGCGTTCGAGACCTTCCCGCCGTTCCCGTTCAACCTCCTCTTCCGGCTCGGGCGCCACCAGGGGGCCGCCCGGGCCGTGCTGCAGTCGATGCGGTCGTCGTTCCTGCGCAACAGCGTGCTCGGGTTCGGAGGTCTGGTACGCCGCAACCTGACCGCCGAGGAGAGCCTGGGCTGGGTGACGCCGTACCTCAGCGACGCGGACGTACGCCGCGACGTCGCGTCGTTCTGCCGGGGCTGGCGGCCGAACGCCCTGCGCGAGGTCTCGGAGCGGATGGCGAAGTTCGACCGGCCGGTGCTGCTGTGCTGGGCGCCTCGCGACCCGTTCTTCAAGCTCGACCTCGCGAAGCGGCTGGCGGCGACGTTCCCGGACGCGACCCTGGTGGAGTTCCCGGACGCGCGGACCTTCGTCTCCCTCGACCAGCCGGCCCGCTTGGCCGAGGAGATCGCCGGCTGGGTCGGCTAAGCGGCTCGACGCGGGGGTCCACCGTGCCCGATCGCCACGGCGTAGGGAGCGCACCGAAGGGTGATGCCGCTAGCGTCACCGCCGTGGACCGCCAGCCGATGCGAGCGCGCTTCCCCGGCTTCGCCGCGCGGCGCGGCGGCTACGAGAGCTTCTACGTCAAGGCGGCTTCCCCCGACCGGTCGCGAGCGGTCTGGATCCGCTACACGGTCCACCAGCGCCCGCACGAGTCACCGCGTGGCTCGATGTGGTTCACCTGGTTCGACGCGGCGGCGGATGCGCCGCTGGCCTCGAAGGTCACCGTGGTGACCCCGCCGCTCGCCGAGGACGACCGGGTCCACATCGGGGAGGGGGTGTTCGGAGCGGGCGTGGTGAGCGGCGCGGCGCTGTCTGAGGCGCTCGACGTGTCGTGGCGGCTCGGCTACGAGGCCCTCGGCGAGCCCCTGTGGCACCTGCCGCGCGACTGGATGTACACCGCGTCCTTGCCGAAGACCAAGCTGCTCTCCCCGGCCCCCGACGCTTTGCTCAGCGGGACGGTCCAGCTCGCCGAGCGCTCCGTCGAGCTCGACGGGTGGGCGGCCATGATCGGCCACAACTGGGGCAGCCAGCACGCCGAGAGGTGGATCTGGCTGCAGGGTTCGCTGTTCGAGGGCCACGGGCACGACACCTGGCTCGACGTCGCGCTCGGGCGGATCAGGATCGGCCCGGTGACGACGCCCTGGATCGCCAACGGCGTCCTCTGCGTCGACGGCCGGCGCCACCGCGTCGGCGGGATCGGAAGCGCTCGCCGGAGCACCGTGGCCGAGACGCCCGAGGGCTGCGACTTCGTGCTGCCGGGTGTCGGCGTCGCCGTCCGGGGGCGCGTGTCGGTCCGCCGCGAGAGCCTGGTCGGCTGGGTCTACGCCGACCCCGACGGCTCGGAGCACCACACGGTGAACTGCTCGATCGCCGACCTCGAGCTCGACGTGGACGCCGACGGCTCGCGCCCGCTGCGCCTGCGGGCGCCCGGCTCGGCCACCTACGAGCTCGGCATGCGCGAGCAGGACCACGGGATCCCCATCCAGCCCTTCCCCGACCACTGACCATCGGCTCCTCCCTCTAGGGTCTCGCCCATGCCGATCGACGCCGTGATCTTCGACTGGGGCGGCACGCTCACCGCCTGGCACGACATCGACTTCCACGCCGAGTCGCTGGCGCTCGCCCAGGCGGTCGTCAACGCCGACCACGACATCGAGGTCTCCCAGCAGCTGCTGCACGCCGCCGGGAGCACGATCTGGGGACGCTCCCGCGACCACCAGCGCAGCGCGACGGTCGCCGACCTGTTCGCCGAGGCCGGTCTCGACCACGACCCCGAGCTGCTCTCGGCCTACTACGACTTCTGGGAGCCGCACACCTACACCGACCCCGTCGTGCGCCCGACCTGGGAGACGCTGCGGGCGGGTGGGATCAAGGTCGGCGTGCTGTCCAACACGATCTGGTCGCGGGCCTGGCACCGTGGGATCTTCGAGCGCGACGGCGTCCTCGACCTGATCGACGGCGACGTCTACACCAGCGAGATCCCGTGGACCAAGCCATCGCCGCACGCCTTCGCGAAGGCGCTGGAGGCGGTGGGGGCCGACGATCCGGCGCGCTGCGTCTACGTGGGCGACCGGCTCTTCGACGACGTGTGGGGCGCGCACAACGCGGGGCTCCGGGCGATCCACCTGCCGCACAGCGCGATCCCGCCCGAGCAGATCGGGCACACCGAGGGCGACCCGGACGCGGTCATCGACTCCCTCGAGGAGATCCCCGCGTTGCTGGAGAGCTGGCGCTGAGCCCACGCCCGCGCACGAACACGCAGCGGGCACGCACCTGGCGCCCGAATACCCCGGGTCGTACGACGTTTTGCAAGAACTTGCAATGCAGACTTGTGCAGATACCACCGCCTCGCACTCCGGCGCGGCGCGCTGCATAGTCGTGGTCAGGACGAAGAGGTGGGGACGGCCAAGCCAGGGGTCCCAGGCGTTCTCCTCAGCGGTCCGCGCACCCATCGGCTTCGAGGAGTGTCTCGGGAGCTCCTCGCAGTCGATGGTCTCGCGGGCCGCTGTCCTGTCTCTGCAGGTCAGCGCGCGTCCCCCGGAAACGCCTCGGGCGTCCCCCGGAACGAGAGCTCCCTGGCCGCCGCGTCGTTGAGGAAGCCGATCGCCTCGGCCCGACGGGCCCCCGTGGTGTAGCCGACCAGGGCGGCGTACGTCGCCGCGCAGCCCTTCTCCAGCGCCAGCGCGGCGGCGTAGCGACCGTCGGGCGAGTCGAGTCCGGCGGGCGGGGTGTACGCCGGAGCCGCCGGCTCCGGGGTCGCGCCGAGCGCGGCGATCTCGCCGATCAGCGAGTCGCGTCGTTCGCGGTGCGCCTCGTAGGCCGCGCGCAGGGCGAGGTAGAGCGGTGCCTCGGCCGTCTGCGACGTCCGCGACCCGAGCAGGCCGTAGACGTAGACCGCGGCGTGCTCCGCGGCGAGCGTGGTCTGGAGCGACTCGGTCTCGGTGGTCATCAGGCCGCCTTCGGCAGCGCGTCGAGGTGCTGGGTCACCGAAGCCGACATCGACGCGAGCAGCTTGGCGAGCGCGCCGCTCTCGGCCTTGCCCGCGGCCTCGACCAGCGCGGCCTGGAGCCGCCTCTCGCTGTGTTGGACGTCCTCATAGCTGGCGGGCGTCGCCGCGGGGGTCTCCGTGGCCTCGCCCTGGAGGGCCTCGACGTGCTGGCGGTGTGCCTTCAGCAGCGGCGTCAGCACCGGCCGGAGCTCGCGATGCCGGCGCGCAGCGACCAGGACGGCGATCGCGCCGTCGAGGCCGCCCACCACCTCGTCGACGAGCCGCTCGTCCGCGGTCTGCTCGCGGGCGCTCGGCGAGGGGTCCGCCGATGCGTCCGCCGTGGTCGTCGCGGTCGCGTTGGGCTTGCCGATGTCGTCGCCGTGGTCGCACCCCGCGAGCAGCACGCCGGCCGCCAGCCCGAGCACCGCCGTACGCCGGCCGACCCTCGGCGCAGCGGTCGGTCGGGCGGGCACGCCGCGACCTTAGCCGCCATTCGCGGGCGGGCGGCTATGGTGGCGGGGCCCTATGATTCTTGGATCATTCTTGGCCGGTCGTTCCCGGTCAGCAGCACCCACAACAGCACACAGGAGGTCGCTTCCGTGGCCAGGCAGCCAGACGCCCAGCGGGACCAGATCGAGCAGGAGCTCGCGGCCCCCTTGCGTGCACTCGGTCTGGATGTCGAGGCGGTGGAGCTGACGCCGGCCGGGAAGCGAAGGGTGCTGCGGATCGCGGTCGACGGCGACCACGGGGTGACCCTCGACGATGTCGCCACGGCGACCAAGCGGGTCTCCGAGGTGCTCGACGCCAGCGACGTGATGGGAGAGCAGCCCTACACGCTGGAGGTCACCTCCCGGGGCGTGGACCGGCCGCTGACCCTGCCGCGACACTGGCGGCGCAACGCCGACCGCCTGGTGAAGGTGACCACCACCGGAGGCGAGACCCTGACCGGCCGGATCGTCGGGTCCGACGAGGCCACCGCGACCCTCGACGTCGACGGCGCCCGCAACCAGGTCGCCTACACCGACATCGCCAAGGCGCTGGTGCAGGTCGAGTTCAACCGCAAGACCACGCCCGACGAGGGAGAGGACTGACCCATGGACATCGACCTCAACATCCTGCGCAGCCTGGAGCGCGAGAAGGAGATCTCCTTCGACGTGCTGGTCGAGGCGATCGAGCAGGCCCTCCTCACGGCGTACCAGAAGACGCCCGGCGCGGCCGAGCAGGCCCGTGTCGTCCTCGACCGCAAGAGCGGCCACGTCACCGTGCTGGCGTCCGAGCTCGACGAGCAGGGCAACAAGGTCGGCGAGTTCGACGACACCCCCGAGGGCTTCGGCCGGATCGCCGCGACCACGGCGAAGCAGATCATGCTGCAGCGGCTGCGCGACGCCGAGGACGACATCCGCTACGGCGAGTTCTCGGGCAAGGAGGGCGACATCATCTCCGGGGTCATCCAGCAGGGCCGCAACCCCGACGACGTGATGGTCGACCTCGGCAAGCTCGAGGCGCTGCTGCCGGTGGCCGAGCGGGTCCCGGGGGAGAAGTACGAGCACGGCACCCGGATCAAGTGCCTGGTGTTCTCGGTGCGCAAGGGGATGCGCGGCCCGCAGATCACGCTGTCGCGCTCGCACCCCAACCTGGTCAAGAAGCTGTTCGCGCTCGAGGTGCCCGAGATCGCCGACGGCACCGTCGAGATCGCGGCGATCGCCCGCGAGGCCGGCCACCGCACCAAGATCGCCGTCCGGTCCACCGCTCCCGGGGTCAACCCCAAGGGTGCGTGCATCGGGCCGATGGGCCAGCGGGTCCGCAACGTGATGGCCGAGCTGCACGGCGAGAAGATCGACATCGTCGACTGGTCCGACGACCCCGCCGAGCTGGTGGCGCACGCGCTCTCGCCGGCCCGGGTCAACTCGGTGGAGATCGTCGACCTCGAGGCCCGCTCGGCGCGGGTCGTCGTGCCGGACTTCCAACTGTCCCTCGCGATCGGCAAGGAGGGCCAGAACGCCCGGCTCGCCGCCCGGCTGACCGGCTGGCGGATCGACATCAGGTCGGATGAGGCGCCCACGGACGGCTGACCGTGTTCGTCTCGGGTGACGGTCCGACCGGCGTACTTGTGCTCTCTGGTTCCAGCGGCCGCGTCGAGTCGGCCCGGTGCGACGTCCTCGCCGGGCTGGGCGCCACCGCGGCGTCGTACCGCTGGTTCGGCGAGAGCGTCGACCTGGTGCCGCTGGAGTCGTTCGAGGAGCCGCTGGCGACCCTGCACGAGCGCTGCGACCGGCTCGTCGTCATGGGCACCTCGAAGGGCGCCGAGGCAGCGCTCCTGCTCGGCGCGCTCCATCCGGAGATCGACGCAGTGGTCGCGGTCTCGGCGCCGCACGTCGTGTGGGCGGCACTCTCACAGGAGCGGCCGCAGCGCTCGTCGTTCACCCGCGGCGGCGAACAGCTGTCCTTCGTCCCCTACGACGACGACTGGGAGCCGGACACCGAGCCGGTGGAGTTCGTGGGCATGTACGAGCAGAGCCTCGAGACCTACGCCGACCGGGTGCCGGCAGCGCGGATCCCGGTCGAGCGGGTCACCGGGGACGTGCTGCTGGTCGCCGGCGGTGACGACCGGCTCTGGCCCTCGTGCGACATGGCCGAGGAGATCGTCGCCCGCCGGGCTGCGACTGGCCTCAACACCTCGCTGGTCGTCCATCCGCGCGCCGGTCACCGGGTGGTGCTGCCGGGCGAACAGCCAGCGCCGCCCTCGCACCTGGTCCACGGCGGTACGCCGGAGGCGGATGCCGAGCTGGGCCGGCTGGTGTGGCCGTACCTGGTGCGCCTGCTTGGCTGAGGGCTAGCCGACCGCTTGCCGGTGCCCGCGCGCTCACCCGATCGCGTCTCGCCGTCAAGGACCTCGCTGCGCTCGGCCGCTGCGCGGCGCCTGCGGCGTCCAAGACCTGCGAGCCTCGCGCGATCGGGTGGACGGCGCACAACGGCGGGCTTCGCCGCGCCGTTGCACTGCGCAGGCACCCCGGCATCAGCGGAGCTGCGGCCAGGGTGGCGGTGGCCCTTCAACCGGTGAGCTGCGTCGAGGGGTTGGGCAGCCACCGCCCCTTTGGTCGTGTCGGCGAGGACACGCGGGGTGGCGGTGGGTCCTCACCCGGTGTCGGCGTCCACGGCGTTGAAAGGTCACCGCCACCCGGGCCGGGGAGCGGGGCAGGCAAGCGGCAGGCGCGCGGCCTACGACGGCTCCAGGCAAACCGCAGGCAGGTCGAACCAACGCAGGTGCTCGAAGTCGGCGCTGACCCGGTCGCCGACGCCCTCCTCACAGACCACGTCCGGGAGGGAGTCGAAGAGGGTGATGGCCTCGGCGAGGTAGCCGGCCAGGGCGCTCTCCGGGGCGGAGTCGTGCTCGCGTGGGTAGGTCAGCTCGCCGTCCTCGCCGTAGGAGAGCGAGGTGAGGCGAAGCGGCGGCTCGACCGGGCCGAGGCGGTGCTGCCACAGGCCGGTCATGGGATCGAAGCGGTACTGCGGCGCGAGCTTGTGGCCGTGGTCGGCGACCAGGGCGACCGCGCGGACGACGTACTCGAAGACGGGCTCGCTCAGGAAGTAGTTGAAGTTGATCCGCACCCAGCCCGGCTTGATGCCCTCACACCCGCCGGTGATCTCGCGCTCGAACTCGTGCGACCGCTCGAGGTCGATGCCGAGCAACCGGTGGCCGTAGGGGCCGGCGCAGGAGCAGCCACCGCGGCCCTGGATGCCGAAGAGGTCGTTGAGGACCGAGACCACCAGGTTGTGGTGCTGGTAGCGACCACCGGGCCGCCGGATCACGAACGAGACGATCGAGAGCCGTTCCGCCTCGGGGTTGCCGAGCACCTCGATGGCCGGGTGCTCGTGCCAGGCGGTGACGGCGCGGCGGAGGAAGTCCTCCTCGTGCGCGCGGATCGTGGCGACGCCCACGGCGTCCTTGAGGCCGAAGACCAGGCCGGCGCGGATGGACTCCACGATCCCGGGCGTCCCGCCCTCCTCGCGGTGCGCGGGGTCGAGGATGTAGCGGTGCTCCTGCGGGTTGACGTAGGACACCGTGCCGCCGCCCACCACGTCGGGCACCGAGTTGGTGAGCAGCCGTCGGCTGACGACCAGCACCCCGGGCGTCCCCGGGCCGCCGACGAACTTGTGCGGCGAGAGGAAGATCGCGTCCTTCCGGGCGCCGGTGTCGGCGCTGTCGTGCGGGGTCATCTCGATCTCGACGTACGGCGCGCAGGCGGCGAAGTCCCACAGCGCGAGCGCCCCGTGCTCGTGCAGCAGCCGGGTGATCCGGTGGGTGTCGGTGACGATGCCGGTCACGTTGCTGGCGGCGCTGAAGGACCCGATCTTGAGCTCGCGGTCGGCGTACCGCTCCAGCTCGGCGCGCAGCTGGTCGACGTCGATGTGCCCGTCGGCGTCCTCGTGGATGGTCACCACGTCGCCGATCGACTCGCGCCAGGGCAGCTCGTTGCTGTGGTGCTCGTAGGGACCGATGAAGACGACCGGACGCTGCTCCCTCGGGATCCGCGCGGAGAGCTGGTGGCGATGGTCGAGGTCGGCCGGGATGCGGATGCCGAGGATCCCGATCAGCTTGTCGATCGCGGCGGTCGTCCCGCTCCCGCAGAAGATCACGACGGTGTCGTCGTCGCCGTTGACCGAGCGGTGGATCTGCGCGCGGGCGTCCTCGCGCAGCCGGGTGGTCTGCAACCCGGTGCCGCTGCTCTCGGTGTGGGTGTTGGCGTAGCGGGGGAGCACCTCGTCGCGGATGAAGTCCTCGACGAAGGTCAGCGCCCGGCCACTCGCGGTGTAGTCGGCGTAGGTCACCCGACGCGGACCGAACGGGCCGTGCATGAGCTGGTCGTCGCCGATCACGGACTCACGGATCCGGCGCAGGATCGGCGGGTCGGTCAGGTCGGGGTTGCGCGGCGGGATGGCACACCCGTCCCTCGGTCCTGCACCCATGCGTGCAGGCTACGTCCCCCAGCGCGTGCACACCCACGCATCGGCGTCGGCCAGCACCTCGACGGTGTCGCAGTTGCCCAGCCGGCTCCGCTCGGCGTCCATCCGGGCGATCGCGGGCACCCCAAGGCCGATCGCGCCGCCGTGCGAGACCACCAGCACGGTCTCACCAGGGTGGGCATCGGCGATCTCGCGGAGCACCGCGCCGAACCGGTCCGCGACCTCGCGGCCGGTCTCGCCTCCGGGGAGGCGCTCATCGAGGTCGCCGTCCAGCCACCGCAGGTAGGTGTCGACGAAGGGGTCGAGGTCACGAGGTCCGCCGAGGCTGCCGGGGCCGAACTCGCACAGGCCCAGCCGCGTGGTCACCCCCACTCCGAGCACTGCCGCGGCGATCTCCGCGGTCTGGACGGCACGGGCCAGCGTGGAGGTCCACACGTGGGCGACCCGCCGACTCGCGAGGGAGGCGGCAAGGTCGGCCGCCTGCTTGCGGCCCAACAGCGTGAGTGACCCGCCCTCGCCGTTCCACTCCGACGACTCGTACTCGGTCTCACCGTGCCGGGCGATCACCATCGTGGTGGCGCACTGCAGCGAGGTCATGGCCGCGATCCTGCCACCCGGTCCACGACGAGCCGCGGCACCAGGTGGTCGTCGCCGCCCACCGACCAGGTGGGGAAGTCGAAGACCGCCAGCATCAGCTGGAGTGAGTACGACGGAGGCCGCGCGCACCGGCGTACCGGGTCGCCGTCGACAGAGAAGACCGCTTTGCTGGGGTCCCAGTCGACGGCGTAGAGATGCCGCTCGGTGACGTCGATCCCGAGCCTCGGTGCCGCGAAGTCCTGGGTCAGGGCCGGGTCCCGGAAGGCCTTGATGCCCATGCCCACCTCGGCGGAAGGGGCGCTCGGCGGGCCGAGGTCCTTGCCGAACACCTCGAAGACGCACAGCTCGCCGCAGCGCTCCTGGCCGTCGTCGTCCTCGAACCCGCTGAGCCACAGCGCCGCCATCGAACGTGCCGAGAGTTCCATCCGAGCCGAGATCTCGACCCGCGCGGGGCCGCGCGCGGGCGACGGCAGCCACCCCTCGAAGCGCTCCTGCTCCTCGCGGACCACCTGCCCCTCCCGGAACCGCTGCTGTCCGAGGGTCGACCCGACCGGCCCCGACCAGCCCCCTGACTGGATGCCCGAGACCCGCAGCGCAGGCTCGTGGTCGCCGGCGCACCAGACCGGGTGGTCGACGGGCACCTCGAGGGTGAGCCCCTCGCCGTCGAGCCGGTGGGCCGCCCTCGTGTCCGCGCGCGAGGACCAGGCCGGCAGATAGTGCGGCAACCAGGTGTCCGGGTAGAGCTCCGGCCCGGTGAACCGCTCCTCGAACCACGTCGGGCGACCGGCTCCGAGTGCCATGCCGGCGACGCTACCTGTCGGCGGGGACGCGCCCGGTTCGGGGAACGACCGGGTGAGCGGTAGTGTTGAGCCTTGGTGGCAAGCGAACCTGTCCGGACCTGTGTCGGATGTCGTGCGCGAGCCGCCAAGCGTGAGCTGGTGCGGGTGACCGTCGGCTCGGACGCGCACGGCCAGCCGGCCGTCGTACCCGATCCGCAGGGCACCGCACCCGGCCGCGGGGCGCACCTGCACCCCACGACCGCGTGCTACGAGCTCGCCGTGCGCAGGAAGGCGTTCGGCCGGGCCCTCCGGATCCTCGGTGGGAAGGCCACGGGACCGCTGGACAGCGCAGCGGTGGGGGCGTACGTCGCCCGGCACGATCCAACACAGAACGATCCCGAACAGACCGACCGAGAAGAAGGCTGGAGCAGCAGCTCATGAGCACTCGATGAGTACTTCCCGATGAGTTTGCACAACCGCTAACGCCTCTCAGAACAACCCGAACCGGGTCGAGGGGCCAGAAGGAGAAACGTGGCCAAGACCCGAGTTCACGAACTCGCCAAGAAGTTCGACGTGGACAGCAAGTTCGTCCTCGAGAAGCTCAAGGAGATGGGCGAGTTCGTCAAGTCGCCCTCGTCGACGATCGAGCTTCCCGTCGAGAAGCGCTTCGAGAAGGAGTACGGCGAGCAGCTGAAGACCGCTGCCGCCGCTGCCCCCGCCCCAGCCGCCCCGGCCGCCCCGGCCGAGGCCAAGCCGGCTGCCAAGAAGGCGCCGGCCAAGAAGGCTGCCCCCAAGCCGGCCGAGCCCAGCGCGCCCGCCGAGCCGGAGGCCGCCGTCGAGGCGCCCGCCGCGTCCGCGCCCGCCGCCCCGGTGGAGGCCCCGGCCGTCACGGAGACGCGGGAGGCGCCGGAGCCGCCGGCCGAGCCCCCGACCGACTCGCAGCCCCCGGCCGCCGAGTCCGGCACCGACACGCCGAAGGCCCCGGCGCCGCGTCCGGTCGGTCGCCCCGGCGCACCGCGGCCCGGCAACAACCCGTTCGCGTCCAGCCAGGGCATGGGCCGGCGTCCCGCGCCGCGCCCCGGCACTGAGGCTGCCGGCACCGACGCCGTACCCGAGGCCCAGCGGCCGCCGCGGCCGCCGGCTCCGGGCGGTCGTCCCGGCATGCCGCGCCCCAACCCGGCGATGATGCCCAAGTCCCCGGCCGCCTTCGGCGCCGGCCCCGGCGGCCGTGGTGGTCCCGGTGGTCCCGGTCGTGGTGGTCCCGGCGGTGCCGGCGGCCCAGGTCGTCCCGGTGCTCCCGGTCGGGGCGCTCCCGGCCGCGGTGCCCCCGGCGGTGGCGTCGGCGCGGGTGCTCCCGGTCGCCCCGGCGGCTTCGCCGGCGGTGGCCGTCCCGGTGGCGGTGGCCGTCCCGGCCAGCGCGGCCAGACCCAGGGTGCGTTCGGTCGCCCCGGAGGCCCCTCACGCCGAGGTCGCAAGTCGAAGCGCGCGCGTCGTCAAGAGTTCGAGGCCATGGAGGCCCCGACGATCGGCGGCGTGCGCGTCCGCAAGGGCAACGGCGAGACCGTCCGGCTGCCGCGCGGCGCCTCGCTGACCGACTTCGCCGAGCGCATCGGCGTCGACCCGGCCTCGCTGGTGCAGATGCTGTTCAGCCTCGGCGAGATGGTCACGGCGACCGAGTCGGTCAACGACGCCACGCTCGAGCTGCTCGGCGAGGAGCTCAACTACGTCGTCCAGGTCATCTCGCCCGAGGACGAGGACCGCGAGCTGCTCGAGTCCTTCGACCTCGAGTTCGGTGAGGACGAGGGCGACGAGTCCGACCTGGCCATCCGGCCGCCGGTCGTCACCGTCATGGGTCACGTCGACCACGGCAAGACCAAGCTCCTCGACGCGCTGCGCAACGCCAACGTCGTCGACAAGGAGGCCGGTGGCATCACCCAGCACATCGGTGCCTACCAGGTCACGGCCGAGGTCGACGGCAACGAGCGACGCATCACCTTCATCGACACCCCCGGTCACGAGGCCTTCACGGCCATGCGTGCCCGCGGCTCGCAGCAGTCCGACATCGCGGTCCTGGTGGTCGCGGCCGACGACGGCGTGATGCCGCAGACGGTCGAGGCGCTCAACCACGCCAAGGCCGCCGGGGTGCCGATCGTGGTGGCGGTCAACAAGATCGACAAGCCCGACGCCGACCCGACGAAGGTCCGCGGCCAGCTCACCGAGTACGGCCTGGTGCCCGAGGAGTACGGCGGCGACTCGATGTTCGTCGACGTCTCGGCCAAGTCCGAGCTCAACCTCGACAAGCTGCTCGAGGCGATCGTGCTGACGGCGGACGCGTCGCTGGACCTGCGGGCCAACCCCAACCAGGACGCCCAGGGCATCGTGATCGAGGCGCACCTCGACCGCGGTCGCGGCCCGGTGGCCACGGTCCTGGTCCAGCGCGGCACGCTGCGTGTCGGCGACTCGATCGTCGCCGGTGCCGGTCACGGCCGGGTGCGGGCGATGCTCGACGAGCACGGCGACAACATCGAGGAAGCCGACCCGGGTCGCCCGGCGATGGTCCTCGGTCTCACCGCGGTGCCGGGTGCGGGCCAGACGTTCATCGTCGTCGAGGACGACCGGATGGCCCGGCAGATCGCCGAGAAGCGCGAGTCGCGCGAGCGGGCGGCCATGCAGGCCAAGCGCCGCGTGCGCCGTACGCTCGAGGACTTCATGGCCTCCATGGAGAAGGGCGCCGAGAACCAGGAGCTCAACCTCATCCTCAAGGGCGACGTGTCCGGTTCGGTCGAGGCGCTCGAGGACGCACTGGCGCAGATCGACGTGGGCGACAGCGTGAGCATCCGCATCATCGACCGCGGGGTCGGTGCGATCACCGAGACCAACGTCGACCTGGCCGCCGCGTCCGACGCGATCATCATCGGCTTCAACGTCCGCCCGCAGGGCAAGGCGACGGAGCTGGCGGACCGCGAGGGCGTCGAGATCCGCTACTACTCGGTCATCTACCAGGCGATCGAGGAGATCGAGGCGGCGCTCAAGGGGCTGCTCAAGCCGGAGTTCGAGGAGTCGACCCTGGGCCAGGCGGAGATCCGCGCGATCTTCCGCTCGTCCCGGCTCGGCAACATCGCCGGCTGCATGGTCACCAGCGGCGTGATCCGCCGCAACGCGAAGGTGCGGGTGATCCGCGACGGGGCTGTCGTGGCCGACAACCTCGACCTGGCGTCGCTGCGCCGCGAGAAGGACGACGTGACCGAGGTCCGCGAGGGCTTCGAGTGCGGTCTGGTGCTGCGCAACTTCCAGGACGTCAAGGAGGGCGACATCGTGGAGGCCTTCGAGATGCGCGAGATCCCGCGCGCCTGATTTCGCTTGTCGCGCCCGGGACGAGTTTCGTCGGTCAGCCGATGAAACTCGTCCCGGGACGACGAGCCTTCACCGTCCAGGAAAGAGTTTCGTCGGCCAGCCGACGAAACTCGCCGATCAGGGAGCAGCAATGACAAGCCCACGGATCAGGAAGATCGCGGACCGGATCCAGCAGATCGTCGCCGAGATGCTCGAGCGGCGGCTCAAGGATCCGAGGCTCGGGTTCGTGACCGTGACCGACGTGCGGCTCACCGGCGACAGCCAGCAGGCCACGATCTTCTACACCGTGCTGCCCGACATCTCGATCGACCAGAGCGACGAGGCGGCGCTGGCCGCGACGGGTGCCGCGCTGGAGTCGGCCAAGGGGCTGATCCGCTCCGAGGTCGCCAAGCAGCTCGGCATGCGGCACGCACCCAACCTGGAGTTCGTCGCCGACGCGCTTCCGGCGTCGGCCCGCCACCTCGACGCGGTGCTGGCCAAGGCTCGCGAGCTCGACGAGGCGGTCGCCGCACAGCGCGGCTCGGCGTACGCCGGCGACGAGGACCCCTACAAGAAGCCGCGCGAGGTCGTCGACGACGAGGAGTCCGACGACCTGCTCGCCGAGGATGACTGAGTCCGGCCTGGTCGTCGTCGACAAGTCGGCCGGCATCACCTCGCACGACGTGGTGGCCCGGGTCCGGCGCCTGGCCGGCACCCGCAAGGTCGGCCACGCGGGCACCCTCGACCCGATGGCCACCGGAGTCCTGGTGGTCGGCGTCGAACGGGCGACCCGGCTGCTCGGGCACCTGATGCTCACGGACAAGGCCTACGACGCCACGATCCGGCTCGGCGTCTCGACCACCACCGACGACGCCGAGGGCGAGGTGGTGTGGGTCGCCTCGGCCGCGCACCTCGCGGAGGACGAGATCCGGGCCGTGCTCGGGGAGTTCACCGGCGAGCTGCTCCAGGTCCCCACCGCCGTCTCCGCCATCAAGGTCGACGGCAAACGCGCCTATCAGCGGGTCCGCGAGGGCGAGCACGTCGAGCTCGCGGCGCGACCGGTGACCGTCCACGAGCTGGTCGTCGGTGACGTCCGGCCGGCCGCCGACACCGTCGATGTCGATGTCTCGCTGCGCTGCTCGAGCGGCACCTACGTGCGCGCGATCGCGCGCGACGCCGGCGCCCGGCTCGGCGTCGGCGGCCACCTGACCGCGCTGCGGCGTACCGCCGTGGGTCCCTACAGGCTCGACGTCGCACGCACCCTCGACGAGCTCGCGGAGCATTTCGAGATGCTGCCGATCGCGGCCGCGGCCCGGGCGGCGTTCCCCTCGGTCGACCTCGACGAGACCGCGGCCCGCGACGTACGGGTCGGCCGCCCGCTGGACCTCGATCTGTCCGGGCTGACCGCGGTCTTCGACAGCGACGGCGAGTTCCTCGCGCTCTACGAGCCGCGGGGGCGCCAGGCCCGACCGGTGGCGGTCTTCGTCGGATGAGCGCAAGTAGTCTCGCGTCCGTGCAGATCTGGCGATCGCTCACCGACGTGCCCGTCGACCTGGGCGGCACGGTGGTGACCATCGGTAACTTCGACGGCGTTCACCTCGGGCACCGCCGGGTGCTGGCGCGGGCGCGCGAGATCGCGGACCAGCGCGGCCTGCCGGTCGTCGCGGTGACCTTCGATCCCCACCCGATGGCGGTACTGCGCCCCGAGCACGCGCCGACCCAGCTGACGACGGTCGAACGCCGGGCCGAGCTGCTCGCCGACGCCGGCGCCGACCACGTGCTGGCGCTGCCGTTCGACCGGGAGATGGCTGCCTGGACGCCCGAGGAGTTCGAGCAGCGCGTACTCGTCGACGCCGTACACGCCGAAGCCGTGGTGGTCGGTGCCAACTTCCGCTTCGGCAACAAGGCAGCGGGGGACGTGGCGGCCCTGAAGGCGTTCGGCAGCGAACACGGTTTCACCGCCGAGGGGATCCCGCTCGACGGCGGCCCCATGGTCTGGTCGTCGACCTACGTCCGGACCTGCCTGGCTGCGGGGGACGTGGCCGGGGCGGCGGAGGCGCTCGGCCACCCCTACGCCGTGCGGGGCATCGTCGTCCGGGGTGACCAGCGAGGCCGCGAGCTCGGCTTCCCGACGGCCAACGTGCCGACGGACGGGCTGACCGCCGCCCCGGCCGACGGGGTCTACGCCGGTTGGCTCAAGCGGCTCGACACGGGCGAGACCTACCCCGCCGCGATCAGCGTTGGCACCAACCCCACCTTCACCGGCGTGCGCGAGCGCCGCGTCGAGAGCTACGTCCTCGACCGCTCCGACCTGAAGCTCTACGAGGTCGAGGTGGAGGTCTCCTTCGTCGACCGGCTCCGCGGGATGGTGGCCTTCGAGTCCGTCGAGAAGCTGGTTGAGCAGATGCACGCCGACGTCGACCGCGCGCGCGAGCTCCTCCTCAACGCCTAACGGACGCTGAGCCGCCTGTTCTGTACGGGCGGGTGGGCGTGGTGGGGGAGGGTGAGCCGCCGGTTCTGTACGGGCGGGTGGGCGTGGTGGGGGAGGGTGACCCGCCGGTTCTGTACGGGCGGGTGGGCGTGGTGGGCGCGCTCAGCGGCGACGGGCGACCGTCACGCCGTCGCGCAGCGGCAGCATCACCACGTCCACGCGGTCGTCGGCCGCGACCCGGTCGTTGACGGTGCGCATCGCGGCGACCCGCTCGTCCTGCTGGGTGTCGTCGAAGACCCGTCCCCCGAGGAGCACGTTGTCGAGCAGTACCAGGCCGCCGGGTCGCAGGCGCGGGACGATCTCGTCGTAGTAGGTCGGGTAGCTCTCCTTGTCGGCGTCGATGAACGCGAGGTCGATCGTCGGCTCCGTCGGCAGCGCGGCGAGGGTCTCCGCGGCGGGCGCCAGCCGGAGCTCGATCCGGTCGGCCACGCCGGCCTCGGCCCAGTAGCGGCGGGCCACCTCGGTCCACTCGCCGCTGACGTCGCACGCCAGCAGCCGGCCACCGTCGGCGAGCCCGCGCGCGATGCAGATCGAGGAGTAGCCCGTGAAGGTGCCGACCTCGACCGCGTTCCGGGCGCCCGTCAGCTGGGCGAGCATCGTCAGCAGCGCTCCCTCGTCGGCCGTGATCTGCATGCCGGCGGCGTCGGGGAAGGTGCTCCGGGTCTCCTCTGCCAGGCGCGTCAACACGTCGTCCTGGGCGGTGCTGTGGGCCAGGAGGTAGTCGCTGACCGACTCTTCAGATGCGTCGACGTCCATGATGGTGATCACTCCCGCACCGTACGACGGGCGCTAGCCTGCCCGCGTGCCACCCCCGCCCGAGCCCGATGCCGAGCCCGACGCCGATGCCGGCGCACAGCGAGAAGCCGCCGAGTCGTGGTTCCTCGACCACGGCCTGCCCTGGTTCGTCGACGACATCCGCAACGAGGTGACCCGGCGGCTGCACCGTGGCCGGGTCAGCGCGGTGTTCACCACCGGGCTGGTGCTGGGCCTGGTCACCGGGTTGGTCGTCGGGTCGGCCGCCTCCGACTTCGCGCTCGGCTTCGCCTCCGGCGCCAGCGCGCTCGGCGTACCGCTGCTCGTCTACGCCCTCTGGGCGCTGCACGCGAAGCTGATCGTCGGCTGGGCCCTGCGCCGCGCGTTCCGGAGCCTCGGACTGCTGCTGCCGCTGGCCACCCGCGCGCTCCCGATGCTGCTGCTCTTCGTGACCTTCCTCTTCATCAACGCCGACGTCTGGCAGGTGGCCTCCAAGCTCCACGGCGGGATCCTGTGGAGCGCCATCCTGTTCTTCGTCCTCGCGGCGCTGGGTTTCCTGGTACCCCGGCTCGCCCAGGAGATGGACCAGGTCGACACCCTCGACGGCGATGCGCTCTGTGCGGCCACCGAGGGCACCCCGCTCGAGGACTCCGCGAGGCGGATGTGCGCCGAGGACGTCGACCTCAGCGAGGACGCCGACGTTACCGGGCTGCAGAAGGTCAACCTGGTCACGGTGCTCGTGATCGCCCAGTCGGTGCAGGTGGTGCTGCTGTCCCTGGCCGTCTTCTTGTTCTTCATCGTCTTCGGCGTGGTCGCGATCCAGGACGACGTGATCACGGCGTGGATCGGCAAGCCACCGACGTTCCCTCCCGGCCCCGAGGTCGTGAGCGTCCAGCTGATCCGGGTGTCGACCTTCCTGGCCGGGTTCTCCGGCTTCTACTTCACCGTCGTGGCGATCACCGACGAGCTCTACCGCAAGGAGTTCTTCTCGGTGATCCTCGCCGAGCTGCAGCGCGCGGTCGCGGCGCGGGTGGTCTACCGGCGGCTCAGGGGCGGCGCGGTCACAGACGGAGGTAGGCCAGCACCGCCTGCACCCGCCGGTTGACCTCGAGGTCGACCGGCAGGTCGAGCTTCGCGAAGATCGAGTTGATGTGCTTGGCGACGGCCTTCTCGGTGACGTGGAGGGCGCCGGCGATCGACGCGTTGGACCGTCCCTCCGCCATCAGCGCCAGCACCTCCCGCTCGCGCACCGTGAGCCGGTCGAGCGGCTGCTCGCGGTGGCGGGCCATCACGGCGGCCACCACCTCGGGGTCGAGGACCGTGCCGCCGGCGAGCACGCGGCGTACGCCGTCGACGAACTCACGCACGTCGGAGACCCGGTCCTTGAGCAGGTAGCCGACCGCTCCGTCTCCGCTGGCCAGCAGCTCGCGGGCGTAGAGCTGCTCGACGTACTGCGAGAGCACCAGCACCGGGAAGCCCGGCCGGCGAGCCCGCACCGCGATCGCCGCGCGCAGCCCCTCGTCGGTGAAGGTCGGCGGCATCCGCACATCCAGAACCGCACCGTCGAGCTCGGGCTCGAGCAGGGCCTCGTCGAGCTCGACCGCGTTGTCGACCGCACGGGCCACGACGAACCCGGAGCCCTCCAGGAGCTGGGTCAGGCCGGCGCGGAGGAGGGCGTTGTCCTCGGCGAGGACGAGGCGAGGCTCAGCGCGCACGGCACCTCCAGGGTCACGATCGTGGGGCCCCCGTCGGGGCTGGACACCGTCATCGTGCCGTCGAAGGCCGCCAGGCGCCGCATCACCCCGCGCATGCCGGTGCCGGCGTCGACATCAGCACCGCCGTGCCCGTCGTCGCCGACCACCACGCGCAGCACCCCCGCGCCAGGGGAGCCGGCGTAGGACAGCTCGACCCAGGCCTGCTGGTGGCCGGCGTGCTTGCTGGCGTTGGCGAGGCACTCGGCGACGGCGAAGTAGACAGCAGACTCGATCGGTGCCGGCGGTCGGCCGGGCAGCTCGCCGACGACCTGCACCGGGACGGCCATGTCGAGGGCGAGCGCGCGGATCGCGCCGTCGAGACCCCGGTCGGCCAGCACCGGCGGGTGGATCCCGCGCACCACCGAACGGAGGTCGGCGATCGCGGCGGAGGTGGCGGCGCGGGCCTCGCTGACCGTACGCCGGGCGGCCTCCGGGTCGCGCTCGAACAGCTCCTCGGCCATGCCCAGGCTCATCGAGACGGCGACCAGCCGCGCCTGGGTGCCGTCGTGCAGGTCGCGCTCGAGCCGGCGCAGCTCGGCGGCGGAGTGGTCGACCGCCTCCGCCCGGCTGATCGTCAAGGCGGCGACCCGGCGCTCCAGTGTCTCGGTGCTGCCGTAGGTGAGCAGCACCCGGTCGACCTGAGAGCGCATCCACAGCAGCGGGTAGCAGCCGAACCACCAGAAGAACCCCGTCGCCACCCCGAGCAGCAGCACGACCACGATCAGCGAGATCGCCCAGCCGAACGTGATCGCCCACAGGATCCAGACCAGGTCCCGCCAGGTCATCGGGTCGGCCGCGACGGCGCGCAGCCGGACCAGCGGGCCACCCTCAGGGAGGGGGCGATAGGGAGAGGGGAGCTCGACACCCAGGATCTCTCCAGCGATGTGGCGCTGGCGGCGGGTGAGGGCACGGATCAGCGGGATCGCGGCGGCTACCAGTGGGACACCGACCCAGACCGCGACCAGCAGCCCGCCCACGAGGAACAGCACCAGCCCGAGGACCAGAGGAACCATCCAGAGCACCTGCTCGGCGGCGTACCACGTGAGCCGGAGCCGAGCCACGTGGGCCTCCTCCGGCTCGGGCACGGGGTGGTGGTCACTCATGGGTCCATCCTGTCGGAGCCAAGGCCCTCGGACAGTGGGGCTAGGACCACCACGACGGTGGTCCTGGTGCCCCGGAGCCGGGTCTCGGACGGAGGTTCTCGCTGACAATTGTCATGGCGTTGTCATGACGGTCCGGGCATTCGGCCGAAGGCGACGGCGGCCAGGCTGGCGCCATGACACAGACCCAGCTGACCACGACCAGGACCTCCATCCTCGCCGCACCGAGGGCTTCGGACGGTGGGGCTAGCACCACCACGACCGTGGTCCTGGCGCCCCTGACCCGCGGCATCGCGGCCCGGAGGCTGGAGCCATGACGAACCCGCTCTCCTCCTTCGCCCACCGCACCGCTCGCTGGTGCGCCCTCCACCCCTGGCGCGCGATCCTCGGCTGGGTCGCATTCGTCGCGTTCGCGGTCGGCCTCGCGACGATGATCCCCACCCAGGACACCACCGACGCCGACTACCGCCTCGGCGAGTCCGGCCGGGCCGACGCGATGGTCGCCCAGGCCGGCTTCGACGACCCGAACACCGAGCACGTGCTGATCACCGCCCGGCACGGTTCGCTGGACCAGGCCGCCGCGCGCGAGGCCTCGGCCGCGGTCGCGGCCGGGATGGCTCAGCTGCCCGGCGTCGCCGGCGTGACCGAGCCCCAGGCCAGCCCGGACGGGACGGCGTATCTCGTCTCGGTCCGGCTCGCTCGCGACCAGGACGACGTCACCGCGCTCCAGAAGATGACCCGGACCGTCCAGGCGGCCCACCCCGAGCTCGAGGTCCGCGAGACCGGCGACGTCAGCCTCGACGCGGCCATCGACGACCGCGTCTCGGAGGACCTGGGGTCCGCCGAGACGCTGAGCCTGCCCATCACGCTGATCTTGATGCTGCTCGCGTTCGGGGCCCTGATCGCCGCCGGCATCCCGGTGCTGCTGGCCGGCACCAGCGTCGCCGCGACCGTCGGGCTCCTGGCACCGCTCTCGCACCTGGTCCACGCGGAGTCCACCGTCACCAGCATGATCGTGCTGATCGGCATGGCGGTCGGCGTCGACTACTCGCTGTTCTACCTCAAGCGCGAGCGCGAGGAGCGGGCCAAGGGCCACACCACCCGCGACGCGGTCGAGATCGCAGCCCAGACCTCGGGACACTCGATCCTGGTCTCCGGTGCCGCCGTGATCTGCTCGATGGCTGGGCTGTTCGTGATCGGCGACTCGACCTTCAACTCACTCGCGGTCGGCTCCATTCTCGTGGTCGCCGTCGCGGTCGTGGGCTCGATCACCGTGCTCCCCGCGTTGCTGGCCAAGCTCGGTCGCTGGGTGGACCGTCCCCGCGTCCCGCTGCTCCACCGCGTCCTGCGACGCACCCGGCGCGGCGCCATCAGCGGGCGGCTCCTTGGACCGGTGGTGCAGCACCCGCTCGTCGCCCTGCTGGGGGCCACCGTGGTCGTGGTCCTGCTGGCGATCCCGGCGCTCGGGATGAAGACCCACGGCGCCAACCTCGAGACCTTGCCCAGCTCGATCCCCGAGGCGAAGACGCTCCAGGATCTCAGCCACGCGTTCCCCGCCGAGGGGACGACGGCCGACCTGGTCGTGCGAGGCCGGGCCGATCAGCGCGACGAGGTCGCGTCGGCGCTCGCCGAGGTCGAGACGACGGCCGAGCAGTCGCCGCTGTTCCGGCCGTCCGGGATCCCGGTGGCCGTCTCGGACGACGGCACCACGTCGGTGCTCACCCTCTCCATGCCGTTCGAGGACTCCGACAGTCGCGTGGACCGAGCCATTGAGCAGCTCCGCTCGACCCTGGCGCCGCAGGCCCTTGACGGCCTGAAGGTGGACTACGCCGTGGGCGGCGACGCCGCGGAGTCCTACGACTTCGTCCAGCGCGAGCAGTCCCGGCTGCCGCTGGTGATCGGCTTCGTGCTCCTGCTCACGCTGCTGATCATGGGCGTGACGTTCCGCAGCGTGCCGGTGGCCCTGCTGTCCGCCGTCCTCAACCTGGCATCGGTGGCGGTCTCGTTCGGCCTGATGACGCTGGTCTTCCAGCACGGCTGGTTCCACGAGGCACTGGACTTCTCCACGCCGGGCTTCGTCATCGACTGGCTGCCGCTGTTCGTGCTGGTCGTCCTGGTCGGGCTCTCGATGGACTACCACGTGTTCGTGCTGAGCAGGATCCGCGAGCACGTGCAGCGCGGCCTGCCCACCAGGCTCGCGGTCCGGCAGGGCGTGGCCGACACGGCCGGCGTGGTCACCAGCGCGGCGACCGTGATGGTGTCGGTCTTCTCCATCTTCGCGACCCTGTCGATGCTGGAGATGAAGATGATGGGCGTGGCCCTGTCCGGGGCGATCCTCCTGGACGCGACCCTGATCCGGCTGGTCATGCTGCCGGCGATCCTGTGCCTGCTCGGCGACCGCGCCTGGTGGCCGACCCGCCGCCCGCGGCCGCTGGGGGACCGGGTGGTCGAGGCCGAGCCGGCGTACGAGCTGGCGGGGCGGTAGGGCCTCGTTCCGCAGGGGCGAGATTCGTCGGTCAGCCGACGGAACTCTTGCTGGGACGACAAAGCCGCGTCGTCCAGGCTCGAGTTTCGTCGGCCGACCGACGAAACCCCGGCGTTGGGGGCCCGCCCCCGCGCCCTCAGTCCTTGTCCAGGTCCTGCTCGACGAGGGCGGCGATGGTGTCGACGGCCGACTGGTCGTCGCCGGCGACCTCGACGGTGTCGCCGAACTTGGCGCCCAGGGTCATGATCATCAGGCTCGAGCTGGCGTCGACGCCGTTGATCGTCACGATGCTCGCGAGGCCGCCGGCGGCCTCGGCGATGAGCGCGGCGGGCCGGGCGTGCAGGCCGACGGACGAGCCGACGGTGACGGACTTGCTGGGCATGGGTCTCCTCAGTCGAGCGGTTGTACGGCGACCCGCTCGGGATGCAGGTCGTCGGGTCCGGGAATCGTGGTGCCCGGCAGTCCGGCGGCGGCGCTGCCATACGCGACGGCGAGGGCCAGCCGGTCCGGCGGGGCCAACTCTCGCAGGTCGCCGAGGAGATAGCCGAAGAGGGTGCAGTCACCGGCGCCGACGGTGCTGACCACCGTCGTCGGGGGCGCGGGTGCGAACCAGGCGCCGGAGGCGTCGACCAGTACGGCGCCGTGCGCGCCCAGCGTGGCGAGCACCGCGCCGACCCCGCGGTCGACGAGGGTCCGCGCCGCCTTCGCCGCGACGTAGGGGTCGGTCTCGAGCTGAGCGGCGTCCGTGCCGGTGATCGAGGCGAGCTCCTCGGCGTTCGGCTTCAGCAGGTCGGGTGCCGATCCGGGCAGGTCGTCCACGAGCGCGGCCAACGGGGCCTCGCTGGTGTCGACGGCCACCCGGCTGACGCCCCGGAGCTGAGGGACGAGCCCGGCGTAGAACCCCGCGGGCGCGCCCGGCGGCAACGACCCGGCCAGCACCGTCCACGCACCACCGGCCGCGCTGCGGACCAGGGTCTGCGCGAGGTCGGTCAGGTGCTCCTCGGAGACGGCGGCGCCCGGGCCGTTGAGCTTGGTGGTCGTGCCGTCGGGCTCGGTGAGCGTGAGGTTGACCCGGATGTCGCCCGCGGGGCGGGCGGGCCGGCAGTCGATGCCGGCGAGCTCGAGCTCGTGGACGAACGAGTCGTCGGGGAGGGCGGGCAGCACGGCCACGGTCGGTACGCCGGCCCCGACGGCCGCCCGCGAGATGTTCACGCCCTTGCCGCCCGCCTGGGAGG